>Ga0209330_1000288_pt1 | contig 24071 bp, 24 predicted proteins | sample JacPinW_OM2H0_O3_FD_187969 | JGI IMG/M metagenome (GOLD analysis project Ga0209330, IMG submission 187969) | Forest soil microbial communities from Algoma, Ontario, Canada - Jack Pine, Ontario site 1_JW_OM2H0_O3 (SPAdes) (version 2) | ecosystem: Environmental > Terrestrial > Soil > Boreal...
CCGGTTTTGCCAGGATAACTGCTTAGCAGGCAGCCCTGTTCGGCCACTCCAGCACCTCTCCGTGGCGATTCGAGTGGTTATGCGGCAGACGGCCTGCGGGGCTAAGTATAGCATCAAGATTTCTACCGGTCTGCTGACTTCAGCGTTTCTGAATCTTCATCCGGCTGTTGAGCAGTGAGAGAACTTCGAGCCAATTATTTCTGAGAAGGTATCGCGCGAAAACGCAAAAAAGTTAGGATTCCCATTGGATGCGAGCCGTAAAGCGCATCAAGTGACGGCGGCGCCGTGTAAAGCGTGTACTGGCCACCGAACGCAGTCGAGATATGGCGAATAAAATTCCATTCGTGGTCATACCCGAATGTGTAAGCTTGTATGCGCGCCAGAAAGTGTTCTTGAAATCCGGGCGGAATAGGATTTTCCCCCAGCAATAACTCATTCGTGCGATCCACGTTCTCAATCCGCGTCCAAGCATAATTATGATTCGCAAATCGCGCGGTGCTTTCCGCGAGATAGCTATTAAACACTTCTGCGCCGGGTGAATCCTGGTTGCGGCCCCAAACAAGCGTAGTGGCCCAATTTCCCCACGAGCCATCTCGTAGTGGCTTGTTGTACGTGACTGATGCGGTCATGCGCAGGGTATTTTCATTCGGGAACAATTGCTCCGGACTGGTGAGATGAGTGATGGAATACTGGCCACTCCAGTTTTTCGTCGGATTCATCGTGAACCGCACGGACCAGGAATCGATTGCGCCCACCTGGATTTCCCACCGATGTTCGTTCGGTTCGCGGCCATGGAATCCGGAAACTTCGATGCGCGCGATTTTATAGGCCAGGCCCAATGTCACCACGTCGTCGGCTATGTGCGTGGAATCCTGCAGGTGATGACCGAGCGGCGCCAATGTGTCTTCGCTGGCGGAAACGCGATGAGGAAAGGCTTCCGGGCCGATCGCCGGATCACCTACCGGAGCCGCATAAAATGACAATAGCGTATCCTTAGCCACTTTCCAGTCATACAGCAGCGCGAGCTCCATAAAAAAATCGTGCGGATGTTGGCCATCCACGATGGGTTTGCCAAATGCCGTTTCGCCGAGTTGAAAAAGTTCAGGATATTGCCGGCCGGTAATTGTCGCGGGATCCAGACTAAACATTCCGCGAACGGTAAGGGTTCCGTTGCCGAGATCGCGCTGAGCCATGGGCATAAACCAACTCGTTCCAAAAACCTTGTCGCCGCCCCGCGGGCCGGTTTGTTGCTGCGAGTTAAGAAACCCCACACCATGAAACATGAGTGTCCACGCTCCCTGTTGGGACATAAGCATGTCATGCGGAGTCGAATTTGGCTCACCCGTGGTTCCTGCTGATGAATGAGCAAGAATTTCCGCGATAAAGGTTGTAGCAGGCGCCATATTCATATTCGCCATGCGCATGTTCATCGGTGCGGCGTTTTGATTCACTCCCTGCGCGCCGCTTTTTTGTGCGGAAACAGAAGTACTCGCGAAATCCGAGCACGGACAGAGTTCTAGGGAATCACAGGGCGCAGCAGCGACTTTGCCGGCAAGTGTCGGAGTCGCAAAAAGGGCGAGGGTCAGAAGAACCGAGGATCTGTGCCTGGCGATAAATCCTCCATCGTTAATTAATTGTTACTTTAACTCCGCCGTGCGACGAAATCCACGAGGGAACTCTTACATTTCCGGCACGATCGGAGGATCTTGCACGCTCGCCGCTCGATTCTCGCTCGTGCCGCGAAGTACCCCGCTCTCGTCCGTGTAGAAATTCATGTAACCGAAATTTCCGGCACGCGCAGTCAGCGTGTAACTTTTCAAGTGACCGCTCGCATCGGGCTTGCCTGCAGTGTATTGGATCGTGTAATGCGCGGCTTGCGCTCTTTCTGCTTCGAACCGCACACGATCTCCCAGACCTTCAAGAGAGGATGGAAAACCATCTTCGCTGTTCTGGTATCCGGCCAATGTCTGCTGAATAGCTGCAAGAGCCTGGCGCGCACGCCCCTCCGCCTCGAGCTTCGTTCCTGAAATTTTCCAGGGCAAAGCAAACCACGCGGTGCCGGCCAGGATGGCGAGAAATACGCCGAGGAGAATGACTATACGGGTAGGCTTGATTTTTTTGTTTTGTACGCCGACATTGGCGAATTCGCTGCCGTCCGGCGCGTTGGTCACGTCGGCACCGCAATAGGGGCAGACCGCGCTGGCTTGGTTTATGGCTTGCTCGCATTCTGGACAGGTAAACACTCAACCAAATCTTATCAGGTTCGGATGCAAGTTATGCTGCCCAGCGCGTTCCCTATATGTGTAGGGTATGAAGTACGGTGCGCTCGAGCGCTTGGTTAACAAAACGAACCAAATCATGCCTGCAGGGGTACCCAACTTTGCTGTTCGGGTATCATCTTTCAAGTTCACGCAGAGGAGACAGCCTATGTCGAGAAGCGGATGCAGATTTGTCAGCGTTGTCAATTTCGCGGGCCTTTTTCTGTTCTTCCTAGCGGCGGGATGTTTCACAAGAGTGTCAGCGGCGCCTCAAACCCGCAGCGATGTACCTGTGCCGACTGAGCGTTCGCTGCCCTCTGAGACTGCAACTACCACGCAAAAGGATCAAGTGGACCTCAACGTGACCGTTTACAACTCAAACATCGCACTGATTCGCGACGTCCGGCAAATACACTTGGCTTCCGGCACCTTTCCTCTTCGTTTCGAGGACGTCGCCGCTTCGATCATGCCCGCCACAGTCCATTTTCGGTCGCTCAGCGATCCTGCAAAGTTGAATGTAGTCGAACAGAACTACGAATATGACCTTCTCGATGCGCAAAAGCTCCTGCAGAAGTACGTGGGCCGGGAGATCACGCTGGTTCGCGGGGAGGAGGAGGCGAACTCGACCAAGTGGGTCGAAACGAAAGCATTGCTGCTGGCCGACAATAACAACGAACCCGTCTGGAAGATCGGAAATGAAATCGTTACCGGGATGCCCACGAGTTGGTACCGGTTTTCTGAGTTGCCTGGGAATCTTTATAGCCGGCCGACGCTCGTGTGGACGCTTGATAATGCCGGTGCTGGAGCGCAGAAAGTTGAAGCGTCCTATCTCACCAACAACATGAATTGGAACGCGGATTACGTGCTCACAGTGGCGCGCGACGAAAAAACCAGCGATCTCGATGGCTGGGTGACGCTTACTAACAACAGCGGCGCGGCGTTTGAGAATGCAAAACTTCAGCTCGTAGCGGGAGAAGTGCATCAGGTGCCGCCGGCCGTTAGGGCCAGAGCCGAACTTTCAGGCCAGCTGAGTACTGCAATGGCGGCGCCTCCCCAATTCCAGCAAGAAGGCATGTCGGAATACCATCTATATACGCTCGGACGGCGCACTACTATCCAGAACAATGAATCCAAGCAGATCAGCCTGCTTTCCGGAACGAACGTGCCGGTGGAAAAATATCTCGCGGTCGAAGGCCAATCGTACTACTACCGCAATCAACAAGGGATCGGGAACGCAATTCCTGAGCCGGTAAAGCTGTACTATCGTTTTAAGAACGAAGAGAAAGGCGGCTTGGGCATGCCTCTGCCCGCTGGAACGGTGCGGGTTTATCAGGCGGATTCAAAAGGCGGAATCCAATTCGTCGGTGAAGACCAAATCGATCACACACCGAAAGATGAAACGCTGAAGATTTACGTCGGCAACGCCTTCGACATCGTTTGCGAGCGCAGACAGCTTGATTATAAGAAGCTGGCGAACAATTTGTACGAGATGGAATATCAGATCACGTTGCGCAACCACAAGGACGTGCCGGTAACCGTCGAGGCTCGCGAGCCGATTGGAGGCGATTGGGAAGTGGTGAATTCAAATCTCAAGTGGACGAAACTGGATGCCACAACTATCAGCTTCGCGATTCCAGTCGAGAAGAACGGTACTGCAACACTGGACTATCGCGTGCGCGTGAAGTGGTAGAGACGGCGAAAGTCAGCGCTAAGTTATTTCTTGACGGCGAGCGTTAGCTCACGGGCAAATACAGGGTTATCAGGAAATTGGATTGCCAGTTCGGCAAGCAGGTCGTGCGCCTTGTCCATCTGATGTTCGCGCTCATATGCCAGAGCCAACATGACTCTTGCGAATGGCTGCAGATAATGTCCGTGCTCCGCGGCGGAGGACATTAGCTGCATGCCTTTGAGCCGATCCCCGTGAATCCCGCCGAACCAGACCAGCGCGCGCTTGTAACCGGGCAGGCATCCAATCACATAGTTGCTCATACCCAGGGCCACGTTTGCGTCTTGCTGCGATGGATCGATCGCCAGCAAAGTATTCGCTTCGGCTTCGGCTTGCTTCATTACCTTCAGGCCATCAAGCTGCTTCTTGATGATCAACGCATCGTAATCAGATTCCATCCCGTCCGCGATAGTTAGCGCCAGCAGCCCGTGAATATCACGGGGATTGGATTTCAAGCGGCGTTTTGCCAACTCCCGGGCCCGGTTATTAGCTTCCAAGAACTGAGCATTCTGATTCTGCACAGCGGTACCGTCCACTCCACCTAGAAATTTCGCGTCGTTCAGGAAAAAGTCAGAGGTCAAAATGCCTTTCGCGTTGAACTGCTCGAAGAGATAGCTCGCTGCTTCTGCGGCCTTGCCCATGGGGTCGTCGGGCAGGTTCTTCTGATATGCCAGAAATTCCACCCGCGCGTCGTCGAAATTTAATTCGTAAAGATGCTGAAAACCCTTTTCCATCAAAGCGACGGAAGGATCCGCTTCCATTACCGGCACTTGCGACGGCGCTGCCTGCGCCGCGCTTTGTCCGGATTGCTGCGAACCAGCTCCCAGGACCGGGCAGAGCGAAATTCCCGCCATAAGAACTGCAACGACCGAAATTCGGCTGGATTGAATTGACATAAATAATCGCGATAACACCCGTAAGACGCAGGCGTTTTGCGTTACGACTAAGCGTTTACCGGTAGCATTATATTTGAATGCGGGAAAATAACATCGGTTGCTTTCAAGGAGTGTTCCGTGAGAGCGCACTTTCTAAGGGTTTTCCAATCGCGCCAAGTTTTTAGTCAGCGGAGAGATCGAACGTCGGCGAGCCGCGAAATTAACCTGCGCTCTGAGACGTGGGAACGGCGGCAGAAATCGAACCGTCACCGTGTTTCGGTCTCGCCAAGAACGCACAGACAGTGACTGCAAGCGAAAAGGCCAATAGAGAACCGTCGCGCAACAATGATTTCACTCCGAGTTTCTCGCCCGGGCCAAAACAGCCGCAGTTGATCTCGAGCCCCGCCGAATAGGTCCGGACCATCAGGGCGAAAAAGCCTGCGAGCAGTAGTGTGGCGAACAGCGATGAATAACGCATCCACAGTCCGGTCAAAAGCCATAGGCCTCCAGCCAGTTCAATGAATGGCAACCAGTGAGCCGCTGCACTCACCGCTCGCGGCGAAAGCAATTGGTAAGAATCTACCTGCATCGCGAACATAGAGAGCGAAGTCCTGACGGAACCGAACGACCACGGCATTGCAGCCTGGGGTTTCAATTTTGCGTAAGCCGCAAACAAAAAAATTACTGCCAGCGCGAGTCGGCCAATCAGCAAGAATATTCGCTGGGAATTTTCACGTGCTCTGTTCGCAATCAATGGCAGCTCCGCTACTGAGCGAGAAGCGAATCCAGGAATGACTTTAGAATCGGCCATGATACAAAGCCGGGCATGGCCGGATATCTTTGTCCCTTGTAAGTGATGACTGAGGTGGGCGTTTGCGTTACTGGCACCGACTTGGCCAGTTCCTGGTCTTGCTCGATATATTTGTCGAGCGCGCATCCTTGATCCGTTTGGCCGTTGCCGGAAAGCGATGCCGGCTTTACACCAACAGGGGCATTCGACTCGCATCCGGCCATCAGCTTTTGCACACGCTTGAAATCCGCCGGCTTCAGCGCTGCAGCGACGAACTTCTCGATATTTCCATCCGCCGACCACGCGGCCTGATTGTCGAAAAGCGCCGCGTCGACCTCCTGGAATTTTCCAATCTTTGCTGCGGCGTTCGACCAGCGCGCAGCCTGATGGGAATAAGGATGCATGGGCAGCGGAAAGTCGCGGTGAACGAAGTACACCTTTCCCGCGGCGACGTAGTCGGTGATCATGTACTTCAAACTGTTCTCGTAGAAGTTCCCGCATGACGGGCATTGGTAATCGCTAAATACTTCCATCGTGATCGGCGCTGTGCGGTTTCCAAGGGACTTCACCGGCGCTGCAATCACGTCCGAATCAGTGGCCGGGTGGGCGTGCCCGCGCGTTTGGGTTTGAGCTGACGCTCCTGAAGCGCACCCGAGAGCGATGGTAACCAGTACGGCCAATCCGAACGGAATCGACCACTGGCATGCAAGATTATTTCGACGATTCAAAGCTACCTCCAAATATTTTGTGGAAAGGACCGCCACATTGTATCGCGAATTGTGTCCCACGCAGCGGTCCTTGTATACCGTGTATACCGTCAGATGCCACGTGATAATCTGCGACAAGGCCAGGTCTGCGCTCTCAATAGAATGGTCGACCTAAGGCCTCACCATGCCTCACGCGCTGGCGCGCGCCGTCCGGCGTTATAACCGGCACATTGCCTTGTTAATATCAATGCTATCAGCGGAATACAGACACACAGATAACTTGACAATGAGACGCTCAACGTGTACCATAGGCTTCGTTTCATTGTCAGGAGTCGCGGGCTGAGCCCGCTCGACTATATAGGAGCGCATTCTATGAGCAAGATTATCGGTATCGACCTTGGCACTACCAATTCGGTCGTCGCGGTGATGCAAGGCGGCGAACCCACCGTCATTCCTAACCAGGAAGGTGCGCGAACCACCCCTTCCGTGGTTGCAATCACGAAGAGTGGCGAGCGTCTGGTCGGCCAAGTAGCAAAGCGGCAATCAATCACGAATCCGGAGAACACTGTCTACTCGATCAAGCGGTTCATCGGGCGCCGCTTTGACGAAGTACAAGAAGAAGCCAAGCGCGTGCCATACAAGGTGGTGAAAGGCCCCCACGACGACGTGCGCGTTGAGCTTTCAGGGAAGGCTTACACCCCGCAAGAACTCTCTGCCATGATTCTTCAAAAGTTGAAGTCGGCGGCGGAAGACTTCCTCGGAGAGAAAGTAACCAAAGCGGTCATCACCGTTCCCGCATATTTTAACGACAGCCAGCGCCAAGCCACCAAACAGGCGGGCGAAATCGCGGGACTTGAAGTTCCGCGCATCATCAATGAGCCTACCGCGGCGGCCCTGGCGTACGGCCTCGACAAGAAGAAGGACGAGACCATCGCCGTTTACGACCTTGGCGGCGGAACGTTTGACATTTCGATTCTGGAAGTGGGCGAAGGCGTTGTCGAAGTGAAATCCACCAACGGCGACACGCACTTGGGCGGTGATGACATCGATCAGCGCATCATCGAGTGGATCGTAGCCGAGTTCAAGAAAGAGTCGGGCATCGATCTGAGCAAAGACCGCATGGCGATCCAGCGGCTGAAGGAAGCTGCAGAAAAAGCGAAGATTGAGCTGTCCCAATTAATGGAAACGGAAATCAATCTTCCCTTCGTTACTGCGGACGCGTCTGGACCAAAGCACCTGCAACTAAAGCTTACTCGCTCGAAGCTCGAACAATTGATGGAAGACTTGCTGCAGCGCACGGTCGGACCTGTGAAGCAGGCACTGAGCGATGCGGGCTTGACGCCGGATAAGATCGACGAAGTAGTTCTTGTCGGCGGTTCCACGCGAATTCCGCGCGTTGTCGACATTGTGAAAGGACTCTTCAATGGCAAAGAGCCGCACAAGGGCGTCAATCCAGACGAAGTGGTCGCGGTCGGCGCTGCCGTTCAAGGCGGCGTGCTCGGCGGCGAAGTGAAGGACATTTTGTTACTCGACGTAACGCCTCTTTCACTGGGAGTCGAAACGTTGGGCGGCGTGTCCACCGTGCTGATTCCGCGTAACACCACGATTCCGACGCGCAAGTCGGAGACGTTCTCAACCGCGGCGGATAATCAGACGTCGGTTGAGATTCACGTGCTGCAAGGTGAACGGCCAGTGGCGAGCGGAAACCGATCGCTGGGAAAATTCCATCTGATCGGAATTCCTCCGGCTCCGCGCGGCGTGCCGCAAGTTGATGTGACATTCGACATCGACGCCAACGGCATTTTGAACGTGTCGGCAAAGGACAACGCCACCAACAAGGAACAGAAGATCACCATCACAGCTTCGAGCGGCTTGAGTAAGGAAGAAGCGGAGCGCATGAAGAAGGAAGCAGATGCGCACGCGGATGAAGACAAGTCGCGTCTCTCGGAGGTTGAAGCACGCAACCGGCTCGACAATCTGGTCTATCAAACTGACAAAATCATCAAAGAGAACCGCGAGAAGCTGGCCGAAGCCGACGTGAAAGCGGGCGAGGAAGCAGTTGAAGAAGCGCGGCGCGCTTTGACCGAAGGCGGTTTGGACCGGCTGAACGCCGCTGCGGAAAATCTAACTAAAGCCTCGCACCGCATCGCCGAAACGATGTACAAAGCGCAGCAGAGCGCGAGTGCTGCCGGCGCAGGCGCGGCTGGTGCTGCGGGCTCGCAAGGCGCACCATCAGGCGATGGTAAGTCAACGTCCTCGGGACAAGGCGACGTCGTGGATGCCGAGTTCGTGGACGTGGATGATTCGAAGAAACCCAATTAACCTTCGAAACGCAGGGGCCGGTTTCAGACTGGCCCCTGCAACAGTTTTTGGACTTCTCGAGGAGACGCTTTGACGACGACCGGCATCCGGCGTTTGGGCCCGCCACAGGCCGTACAAAAGGTTCGCGACAACTTTTTCCTGGTGCAAGTTTCGATCTCCGAATCACCCACGGCTGACTGGCGCCGTCTTTTCTATGACGCGCAGCAGGACGTGCAGCCCGAGTTTCCTCCGCGTTCAGTCGAGATCACAGGAACCTTTCTTCGTTTCAAGTCCGATCCGAACACGGTGGAACAGAAAGTCGGCTGGATCGATCGTTGGTTGGAGCGAGCCAACGCCAAAGAAGCCTCCATGGCCGGCCGCTCGACCGAAATGCAGCGGCAGAAAAAGGAAGAGTCGGCGCGCGAAACGCAGGAACTCGCCGAATGGAACGGGCGCTGGACAAATTTGTAAAGGCCGCGCTGGCATTCTCTATCGACGGCCCCACAGTCTGCGAAAGTTGTTTACAAAATAATCATGGCGACAACGACTAAACAGGATTACTACGAGCTCTTAGGTGTACCGCGTAAAGCGTCAGCAAAAGAGCTGCGCGCAGCCTATCGCAAACTTGCGCGCAAGTATCATCCGGACCTGAATCCCGGCGACAAATCCGCAGAAGAAAAATTCAAGCAGATTCAGGAAGCCTACGACACCCTTTCCGACACCAAGAAGCGGCAGACCTACGATCAATTCGGATTCAACGTTCCGGGCCAGGGCGGCAATCCCGGACCGGGCTATGGCGGCGGAGGCTCACCCGAAGACATTCATTTTGATTTCGGCGGGTTTGATTTTGGCGGCGGAGCGGGCCAAGGTTCCGGCGGTGCAGGCGGCGGCGCAAGCTTTCGAGATCTTTTCAGCCAATTTTTCCGAGGTGCCAATGCTGCGCAAGCCACGCAAGACCGCGAACCCGGCGATGATCTCGAATATCAGATCGACATCACATTTGCAGAGGCCATGCGCGGCACGGTGAAGAAACTAAGCTTTACGCGTCTGGATGTTTGCAACGTGTGTCACGGTACGGGAGTCGCGCCCGGAGACGAAAAAGTTTGTCCCACCTGCGGCGGTTCCGGCCAGGTGACTCAAGTAAGCGGCAAGATGCGGTTTCAGATCACCTGCTCGCGCTGCGGCGGCACTGGAAAACTTCGCACCGCGTGCCGTAATTGCGGAGGCGAAGGGCGCGTCGCGCGCATGGAAACCCTCGACGTGCGCATACCGCCTGGGGCCCAGACCGGTTCGCGCGTGCGTGTTGCCGGCCGCGGCAACGTCGGGCTGCACGGCGGCCCTCCGGGCGATCTCTACATCGTAATGAAAGTGGAACCCCATCCTTTTTTCGATCGGCGAGGCGACGATCTCTTCACCGTCGTCCCTATCACCGTTACAGAGGCTTCGCTCGGCGCTAAGGTCGAAGTCCCGACGATTGACGGGCGCGCGCAGGTTCGCATCCCGCCCGGCACCAACAGCGGAAAGAAACTGCGTCTGCGCGAAAAGGGCGCGCCGTCCGCTCGCCATGCCGGGAAGCGCGGCGACCAAATCGTCGAAGTGCAAGTAGTAGTGCCTAAGCCCGAAGACGAACGTGTGCGCAATCTGTTGAAAGAGCTCAGCAAGATTGATCCCGAAGATCCGCGCCGAGAAATTTTTTCTCGCGCCGCAGTGTAGTGCGTGGAAGGAGACGATGATGGCTGGCCGCCCAAAAAAGAAAGCCAAAGCGGGCTACATGATCAGCGCCGTCGCCGATTTGTACAAACTGCACCCGCAGACCTTGCGACTCTACGAGCGTGTGGGTTTGCTTAAGCCTTCTCGTTCCCAGGGAAACACTCGTCTCTATACCGATTCCGACCTCGAGCGCCTCGAAGTGATACTCAACTTGACCCGCGAACTCGGAGTCAATCTTGCCGGCATCGAAATTATCCTAAATATGCGCGACAAAATGGCGGACATGCAGTCTCAAATGGAAGCCTTCATCAAATTTGTGCGTAACGAAATGACACACAGTTTTACGTCTGCCGATAACCCCAAGGCGCGCCACGCTATCGTCCGCGCCGTACCTCGCCCGGTTCTCCGCATCGAAAAGTAAACGCTTCTTCATTTCGGCGTTTTTGCGCTCGATAGGTTTCGCGCCTGCGGCATTCGATTGAAACCACCTCATGGCCTCAAACTATTTGAGTTTCCACAGGAGCGCGTGCTTTGCACAGACGTCGTGCCCTTGCGCTCTAACTAAGCGGCGCATATCCTTCGTTTATGGCGCAAGCAGATTGTCCTCATTGCCAGGGTAGCGGCTGGAAAGTCGTCGAACGGGCCACCGAAGGCGCGCGGCCACTCTCCGCAGATAAGTCCGGGCCTTCTGTCGGAGAGCCGAAACTTGTTTGGGCCGTTCCATGTGATTGCACTACCGGTGATCGCAGCGAGCGCGCTCTGGCACGGGCTCGAGTCCCCGAACGCTATCGCCATTGCGATTTCGAGAACTACGAAACGGACAATGATATTGAGAATGTTGCTCCAGAGCAGCTTGCCGTTTTCAATCGCAGTCTGGCGCAGGCAAAATTAATGGCACAGAAGTTCGCTGCGGAATTCACTCCCATTCGCGAACACGCTGAACCGGGCCTCCTGCTGATGGGGCCGTGCGGAGTGGGCAAGACGCATCTAGCGGTTGCGGCGTTGAAGGAAATTGTACTACGCGGGTACGGCGGGCTTTTTTACGATTACCGCGAGTTGCTTAAGGAAATTCAGGATAGCTACAACGCCGAGAGCCAGTCCACGGAAATGGGTGTGCTCGAGCCTGTATTGAAAGCCGAAATCTTCATTCTCGATGACGTTGGATCAAGCAAGCCATCTCCTTGGGCGCTTGAAACCGTTGGGCATGTGCTAAATACCCGCTACAACGAAAAGCGCGTCACCTTGCTCACCACAAACTATCTGGACGAAGAAGCCGGTCAATCTCGAAATGCGGAATCTGCAACCACTACGGTTGGCCCGCGTGGAAATACCGGGGCTACTGATTCGTACCGCTCTGGGCGACTGCCTTCAGGTGAGCCGGTACGTGGAGCCAGGGAAGACACACTCACCGAACGAGTGGGTATGCGCATTCGGTCGCGACTTTACGAAATGTGCCGCACCATCAAAATTTCCGCTCCCGATTATCGAAAAGAGATTCGCAAAGCCACCAGTTCGGGCGCATGAGCCCGCGATTTCTGTTGTCCAATGCAGAGAAAACTAAGTTTGCCATGAAGTTTGCACCCTACCGTTTGGTTGACAACGCGCAAACCGGGCGGGTATCATCCTCACGATATAAGCGTCGAGCGCGGGCGCTTGATCCCCTTCATTGCTCTGACCCCATAGGGTGGAGTAACCCGAGATTGCATTCTCGGCGGATGGGCACGAATTCGTACGGAGGCCGCTCTTCATGTCACCCGAACACGACCCCAATCTCCAACCTTCTGTCACGGAAGCTGCCGGCAGCGAAGCCACGGCAGAAGATTCGAACCACGAAACATCCGCGGAGGCCGAATCGCTCAAGCCTGCCGTTTCCGCAAGTTCGAGAATCTCGACTGGTGCGGCGACCGCTGTTGTTCGCGCACAGGAAAGTTCCGCGGTATCGCCGGCCAAAGACGACACCCCAACCGAAGGAACAGCTACCACCGAAAATGCTGCGGCGACGGGAGACCATGCTGCGTCTTCCACTGCCGAAGTTGCGTTGACCACCGAAACACCAGAGAAAGACGATAGCCTCACGCCGGAAGGAGCATCTTCGAGAGACCCGGCAATCTCAGCAACGCATGTAGCTTCGTCAGTTGAGTCAGCACCCACCGCTGAAACCGCCCATTCGCCAGAAACGGGTGCGACGACCGAAGCCCCCATCGCCTCCGAAACCACTGAATCCGCGGAAACAATGGACCAACTCCTGGACCAGTTCGCAGTCCCGGAACCTGTCGCCGCCGAAGGCGAGATTTTTGATGGCCGCGTCTTAGCCGTAACTGATGCGGGCGTAATCGTGGACGTAGGTGGAAAGTTCGAAGGCTTGGTCCCTGCGCAGGAGTTCGTTGATTCAGGAAGCCCGATCCACTTTGGTAAGGGTCAAACGATTGAAGTCGAAAGACTGCACGAGGAGAAGAACGGCTACGTTCTACTGTCTCATGTGCGTGCGCACAGGCGGCGCGTCTGGGAGCGTATTGAGAAATCGTATCGCGACCATGCCACGATTACAGGCAAAGTTACTGAACGCATCAAAGGTGGCTTGGTCATTGAAATCGGCGTTCGCGCGTTCTTGCCGGCTTCGCAAATCGAACTGCGGCCGGTGCACGACTTGGATACCTGGAAAGATCGCGATATCGACGTACGCGTTTTGAAGTTGAATCGCAAGCGCGGCAACGTGGTCGTAAGCCGCCGAGCGATTCTGGAAGAAGAGCAGAAATCCAAGCGCGATGAATTGATGGCGTCCTTGTCGGAAGGCTCGGTAGTTACCGGCCGAGTAAAAAACGTAACCGACTATGGCGTGTTCGTTGATCTCGGCGGTATGGACGGGCTTCTCCACGTCAGCGATCTCGTTTGGGGACGCGTGCCGCATCCTTCTTCCATCGTCAAGCCTGGCGAAGAAATCGAAGTACAGATCTTGAAGTTTGATAAAGAAAAACAACGCATCTCTCTAGGCCGCAAACAACTGCTGCCCGATCCCTGGGCGACGGTACCCGAACGATTCCCGGTCGGCACGCGAGTGCAAGGAAAAATCGTAGGGGTTACGGATTATGGGGCGTTCGTGCAGATTGAACCCGGCGTAGAAGGTCTCGTTCACGTCAGCGAGATGAGCTGGTCCAAGCGCACCAAACATCCATCGAAAATGGTAAAGGCAGGCGACGAAGTGGAAGTAACAGTGCTGGAGGTGCAGACCGAACAGCGTCGCATTTCCCTCGGCTTGAAGCAGACCATGCCCGACCCGTGGAACGCCGCGGCCGAAAAATACCCTGTCGGCACAATCGTGAATGGCCGCATTCGCAACCTTGCGGACTTCGGCGCGTTCGTGGAAATTGAAGAAGGAATGGAAGGCTTGATACACATCAGCGACATTAGCTGGACCGAACGGCTGAAGCATCCGAGTGAGAAATTCAAGAAGGGCGATGCTATTGAAGCCAAGGTGCTGAAGGTCGACTCGCAAAATCGCCGCCTTTCGCTCGGCATCAAGCAAGTGAAAGACATCTGGGCGAACTGGTTTGCGGAACACAAAATCGGCGAAGTGATAAAAGGAAAAGTTACGCGCACCACGGATTTCGGCGCGTTTGTAGAATTGGCCGAAGGAATCGAGGGCCTCTGCCACGTTTCAGAGATCGAAGAACGCAAGTCGAAAGGCGATCGCGAAAAGGAAAAGCCGGCGCGCGGCGCACGTGTTACTTCTGTGCTGGTGGTTGGCGGTGAGCACGATTTCAAGATTCTTCGGCTAGAACCGGAGCAGCATAAAATCAGCTTGAGCTATCGCGCGGCGCAGAAGCAAGTCGAGCGGCAAGAAATCGAAACGTTCCGGGCAGCCAAGCCGCCAAAATCGTCACCAAACGCGACGATTGGCGATGCCATCATGGCCAAGCGGCAGTCGTCTTAACATTAAATTCCCGGCCGGGCCACGGGGCGGCCGTTCGGGAAGGCCTTCCGTCGCCGTAAAAATCATTTACCTTGCGGTAGATTGATGATATGCAAAGGCCTGCGGTGTGGCCCCGGCCCGCAGACGGCGCACAATTGCTTGATGTTCTGAGAGGAGGCTCTCATTCGATGGCAGAGGCTGCGGGAGAGCACGTAAAAAAAGATCATACGATGACGAAGGCTGACCTCGTGGAAGAGGTCACCCGCATCACCGAGTTGCCGCGCAAAGAAGCCGAGGCGGTCGTCGAGACGATTTTCGAGAGTATTATCGGCGCGCTCCAGTCCGACGACAAGATCGAGATTCGCGGTTTCGGCAGTTTCCGCACGCGCGAACGCCGCGGTCGCACCGGTCGCAACCCGAAGACGGGCGCCAAAGTGGAAGTTCCTCCGAAGAAAATTCCTTTCTTCAAGCCCAGCAAAGAGCTCAAGGACTTTGTGAACCATCCGCGCTCAAGTGGCGCCTCCGAACCCGGCACCCAGGGCTGAGCGGAATGGATTACCTGTGGACGCCGTGGCGCTATCGCTATATCGCCGACACGACGAAAGACGAAGGCTGTATTTTTTGCGCCGCCGTCGCCGCCGATGATGACGTAAAGACCCAAATTATTCTGCGCGGCGAGAAGAATTTTATAATCCTCAATCGCTACCCTTACACGACCGGACACGTAATGGTTGTTCCCTACGCCCATGTGGCGGATCTTTCAGCCACCGACCCTGAAACTCTCGCCGAAATGATGCGCCTTTCGCAACGCGTCCACACGGCTCTCGAGAAAACTTATCATCCGCAAGGCTACAACCTCGGTATGAATCTCGGCCGTGCGGCCGGCGCGGGAGTCACCGGCCATTTGCACCTTCACGTCCTACCGCGCTGGTCTGGCGACGCAAATTTTATGACCGTTGTGAGCGAAACTCGCGTCGAGCCCGAAGATCTTGCCACCACCTACGAAAAGCTCCGCAAAGCCCTCGCGTAGGATTCTCCTTTCCTAATTCCGAAGCGCAGCCTAGAATTTGTATTCTTCAGCCAGTATATTTTTTCTCGGAGGCAGTCGCGTGAATCTCGACCTCACCGAAGAGCAACAACTGCTGCAGCGCAGTGTGCGGGAGTTCGCCGAAGCCGAAGTGAAACCCCACGCCAAGGAAATTGACGAAACCGGCCGCTTCCCGCTCGACAATTTCAAGAAAGCCGCGGAGCTGGGCCTCACCGCCGTAGCCGTGCCTGAAAATTACGGAGGCGCGGGGATGGATCACGTCAGCTACGCCATCGTCATCGAGGAAATCTCGCGCGTCTGCGCTTCCACCGGCACTATTCTTTCCGTTCAAAACTCGCTCTACTGCGACCCCATCTTGCGGTTTGGCACCGAGGAGCAAAAGCAGAAATTTCTCGTTCCCTACGCGCGAGGGGAAAAAATCGGATGCTACGCGCTCACCGAACCTCAAGCCGGCTCAAACGCCGCCGCACTCAGGACTAAAGCTGAGCGAAAGGGAGATGCATACGTCATCAACGGCACCAAAGCATGGATCACCAACGGAGGCGCAGCGGATGCCGCGCTTGTATACGTCAACACGCAACCGGAGAAAGGCGAGAAGGGAATCACCGCGCTGGTCGTGGAAAAAGGCACACGCGGTTTCGCCGTCGGCAAGGAAGAGAAAAAACTCGGCGTTCACGCCACTGCTTGCACTGAACTTTCATTCACCGATTGCGAAGTCCCTGTCGCCAATCGCATCGGAAACGAAGGAGAAGGCTACAAAGTCGCGCTGTCCACACTCGACGGCGGCCGCATCGGAATCGCCGCGCAAGCCACTGGAATCGCGCAAGGTGCGTTCGAGGCTGCGCTTTCCTACGCCCAGCAGCGCCAGGCTTTCGGCCATCCCATCGCCGATTTTCAGGCCATTCAGTTCATGCTTGCCGACATGGCGACTGAACTGGACGCCGCTCGCTTGCTCGCACGCCGCGCTGCATGGAAACAAGATTCCGGCGCGCGATTCACCATGGAAGCTTCCATCGCGAAACTTTTTGCCAGCGAAATGTCCACGCGCGTGACGCACAAAGCCATCCAGATTCATGGCGGCTACGGTTACAGCCGCGAATATCCGGTCGAACGCAACTACCGCGACGCGCGCATCACCGAAATCTATGAAGGCACCAGCGAGATTCAGCGCCTCGTTATATCTGCTTGGGTTTTGAAAGCGTACTAGTCGGAAGACCACCGCGCTATCTCCGCTAGGGCTGCTCCTCAGTGTATTCTTGTCTCCATGCTGGAACTGGATTGCGGACTGCAATTCGAGCTGGAGGAAGACGGGAACTTTTTCGCGTCGTTGCCTTCTCGTCCAGGAGTTCTCCTGCTCGAAATGGCCGACGAAAAAGCGCAGGCGTATCTCGCGCGTACTGCTGACATTCGCCGCGCCGCGGAACGCCTCCTTCGCGCGCCGGAAACAGTGTCTAAGCGTCTGAATCTCCGCGAAGTGGCAGTGGCCATCCGCTATCGCGTTACCGGATCGAAATTCGAACAGACTCTAACCATGTACGAACAGGCGCGAAAGAATTTTCCTCGTCGTTACCGCGACTTCATGCGCTTGCGACCGCCCGCGGTGTTGAAGGTCAATCTGCGCAATGAGTATCCGCGCTGTTATGTGACCCGCCGAGTCCGCGCCGATGGCGGATTCTACTTCGGCCCTTTCGCATCTCGCCGGGCGGCAGACGCATTCAGCGAATCGTTTCTTGACCTCTTCAAAATCCGCCGCTGCCAGATTAAAATCCGCCGTGATCCAGAATTTCCGGGCTGCATTTATTCAGAAATGAAGATGTGCCTCGCGCCCTGTTTTGCCGGATGCTCCAAGCAGGAATATGACGTGGAGGTCGGTCGCGTTCTCGAAACTCTCGAGACGGCTGGCTCGTACCTCACCAGAGAAATCGCGGGCCAGCGCGAAGCGGCAAGCGTGGCGCTGGATTTTGAAAGAGCTGCTGCCCTACACAAGCGTCTCGAAAAAGTTTCGGCCACGTTGCGAGGCTGGGGAGAATTAACGCGGCGAGTCGAGGAAATTGATGCCGTAATCTTGCAGCGCGGCGCCGAAGACAAAACAATCGTTGTGTTCCCGGTTCACGCGGGAATTCTCGCCGAGCCTTTATTCCTGCGTTTCGGGGAACTATCCAGCGAGCCAAAGTCCGTGGAAGGCATATTGAGAAGAGTTCTTGAGCCGCAGTCGGATGTAGTTCAGCAAAAATCAGGCCGCGACCACATGAATTCCGTCGAAAACGCACAAGATTCCCAACCGGACTTGCTCAACAATTTGCCGAACGCCGCTTCCGAACCGGCCGATCGGCCCAAGGAGTATAGCGACGAATACGGGTTGAACTCGGCTCCTGCGGAACTGGCCGAACATCTCTCCCTGATTTCGCGCTGGTTTTATTCCAAGCCTCGCGATGGAGAGATTCTCTTTCGCGACCGCGGCTGGCCCTATCGCCGCATTTTGCGTGCATGCGCCCGGGTCCTTGGTGCTGCAGCAATTCCGTCGCGAACTCCGAAACCGAGCTCCCGCCCGGGTAAGTAATTTCGATCGCGCCGTTTTGTCCGCGCCTGTCTGGACAAACATCCCCTGATCGAAATCAACCCGTCGCCAATTACGTCGTACAATTAACCCGATGGCGAAATCGCGCCCGCATAACACAGATCCTGAAAGCCGTTCGCGCGCCCGCGACATGGTGCGTTCGCTGCGGCATCGTAACTTCCAGCTTTTCTTCAGCGGTCAAATGATCTCGCTCATCGGCACCTGGATGCAAAACGTCGCGCAGTCCTGGCTCGTGTATCGCTTGACGGGCTCTTCGCTCCTTCTCGGCGTCGTAGGTTTCGCGGGACAAATACCAGTATTCCTGCTCGCTCCCATTGGCGGCTTGGCGGCCGACCGTTGGAATCGCCATCGCATCGTCATCGGCACTCAAGTCGCGTCGATGATTCTCGCTTGCATCCTTGCCGTGCTTACTCTTCTTCACATCGTCACGGTCTGGGAGATTGTCGTGCTCGCCGCTTTGCTCGGCGCCGTGAACGCCTTTGACATTCCGGCCAGGCAATCGTTTCTGATCGATATGGTCGGCCGCGAGGACTTGATGAATGCGATCGCCTTGAATTCCTCGATGTTCAATGGTGCGCGCGTGATCGGCCCCGCTATCGCGGGTTTGCTCGTGGCGTTGATCGGCGAAGGTTGGTGCTTCTTCGCCAACGCCGTCAGCTACATCGCTGTCATCATCGGTCTGTTGCTGATGAAGCTCGGGCCCATGCGAGCCGTCTCGAAACAGGCCACTCCCATCGAGCATATCGCTGAAGGATTTCGATTCGTGCACCGTACCGCTCCCATCATGGCCATCATGCTGCTCATCGGGCTGGTCAGTTTGGTCGCTGTACCTTATTCAGTGCTGATGCCGATTTTTGCGGATCGCGTTTTGCACGGCGGCGCGCGTGCGCTTGGCATTCTAATGGGTGCCAGCGGAGCCGGAGCACTTTTGGGCGCGCTCACTCTTGCAATGCGGCGTGGAGTTCACGGTCTCGGCCGTTGGATCGCGTTTTCCGCGATAGCTTTTGGCGCAAGTCTGGTTCTATTTTCGTTTTCAAGGTGGTTCTTGCTGTCCGTCATACTGCTGATTCCGGTGGGATACGCCGTGATGTTGCAAATGTCCAGCTCGAACACCATGATTCAAGCCATGGTCCCGGATGAACTGCGAGGCCGCGCTATGGCTGTGTACACCATGATGTTCATGGGCATGGCCCCTATGGGGTCGCTGTTTGCAGGAGTGCTCGCCGACCGCATTGGCGCTCCTTGGACTGTGGCGATCGGCGGAATTGGAGCGATGGCTGGTGGTTTTCTCTTTTGGCGCCGATTGCCGAAGCTGCGATTCGAAGCCCGGGAATTGCTCGTCGCGCAAGGTCTGGCAGGAGAACCCGAACAAGCGAAGTAAGACGCCCGATTCCTCGCCATTCGCAAGCGTTTTGATATACTGCGCGAGTTCACAACGCTCGTCGTGAGAAGAGAGGATTGATGTCAGCTGCTTCACCGTTTAGCGCGGAACGCAAAGCCGGATTCGCTACTCCCGAAGGCACGCTGCGCTACGCTGCCCGTTTTCAAGGACGGTCCGCCGCCGGCCACTTCCGCGAGATTCCCGGCGGACTAGTGCTTTCCTCTATCGGTATTGGCACTTATCTTGGCGAGGCGGACGACGCGACGGACGGCGCATACACCGATGCCGTGGTCTCGGCGGTGGAAAACGGTTGCAATGTGATCGATTCGGCCATTAATTACCGCTTTCAGCGAAGCGAGCGAGCCGTGGGCGCCGCGTTGAAAGAGCTTTTTTCAAAAGGGTTCTCTCGCGATGAAATTGTTCTTTGCACCAAAGCGGGATTTTTGACCCCTGACGGAAAGATGCCGGCTGACCCTAACGAGTACTTCGCGCACGAATTCCTCGAGCGCGGAATCTTTCGCGTGGATGAAATTGCCGCCGGATGCCACTGCATGGCACCGGCGTACTTGGCCGATCAGCTCGAACGCAGCCGGCACAATTTGGGTGTCGAGACTATTGATGTTTTTTATCTGCACAACCCTGAGACCCAATTGAGCGAAGTTCCCGCAGAAGAGTTTCGCCAGCGTATTCGCGCGGCGTTCACCTTCCTGGAAACCGCCGTGGCGGAGAAAAAAATCCGCGCCTACGGCATGGCCACATGGAATTCCTTTCGAGAGGATCCGAAAGCCGCTGGCTACCTTTCGCTTGAAGAGATGGCCGGAATAGCCGAAGAAATCGCCGGGCCCGCGCATCACTTTCGATTTGTGCAGTTGCCTTTCAACTTAGCCATGCCCGAAGCGCTCACTCGGCCGAACCAAATGATCGATGGCAAACTTGTTCCCATGGTCCAGGCGGCGCGCAAGCTGGGAATTTCGTTGATTACGAGCGCGGCGCTCCTGCAAGGACAGCTTGCGAAAAACCTGCCTCCGTTTGTCGCTTCCGCGCTCGGGTCGAAGGAAAATTCCACTCTCGCTCTGCAATTCGCGCGTTCCGTTCCGGGTCTAACCACGGCGCTAGTCGGAATGAGTCAAGTCGCTCACGTGAACAAAAACTTGAGTCTCATTGGCGTTGAACCTGCGTCGCGCGAGCAATTCCTCAAACTATTTGAATCGAGAGGCTAGAGACTGGCCGGATTATTCAGCAATTCCGGATGCATTCTGCTAAGCCATGTGTCGATTACAGCAGTCATTTCGCCAAGATGCCCTGTAAAAAAATGATCTGCATTCTCGACGAATACCAACTCCTTAGGCTCCGTCAACGTGCGGAAAAGCAACTCGACCTTCTCTCGTGACCCAAACTGATCGTTTGCTCCCTGTACAAAAAGTTTTGGTTTAGAGCATTCGCGTAAGAACCCCAGGTTGTATTTATCCACGGGAATCCCGAGGCCGATTAGATCTTTCACGCGGCTGTCTTCACAGCCCACTTGCAAGCCAACCAACGAGCCAAAGCTAAATCCTGCCAGCAGAATCGGCACACCGAGAAATTCCTTCGCCATGTAATCCAACCCCGCGCGAATATCTTCGCGTTCACCTATGCCGCGATCGTGGACTCCCTCGCTTAATCCCGTTCCCCGAAAGTTGAATCGCAGTACCGGCAGTCCGTGGCGATGCAGCACCTTGGCCGTCTGGAAGACCACTTTGTTGTGCATCGTGCCTCCAAAGAGGGGATGAGGATGGCACACGACGGCGGTTAGGGACGCGTTCTCTCGGGACGTCGTCCAAAGCATTGCCTCGATTCGACCGGCCTGTCCGTTCAGAAAGAAATTGCGATGAAACGACTCTGCCATGAGTTAAGTCTCGCGAGTGTAGCGAAGACTGTCGTATAGCGCAAAGGCGAATGAAATTTGAAACTCATCTCGATCTCGTGTGTGGGCCACTGGAAACTCGTTGCGGCTTGCGCTCCACGGTGGTAGCTTTGGCCCGAGCGGACATGTTCGCTGGAGGACTGATGGAATCCGCTGTTGAGCGCCGCGCGGCAAGAAGATTCTCGATGATGCTGCCGATGAAGGTCCGTTTTACGGCGGAAACTGGTGTACTCGAAAAACAGGGAGAAACGCGGGATGTGAGCTTCCGCGGCCTTTATTTCGTGATGGAGGCGATTGTGGAAGCGGGCAGCCCGATTGAATTTGTCCTGACCTTGCCGCAGCAGATCACGCTCGCGGGCGACGTTCATATTCGTTGCTACGCGCGCGTCCTGCGAGTTGAGGAGCAAGAAGGGCGCCGCGGCATCGCCGCCCGCATCGAGCGCTACGAATTTCTTCCTGCCACTGCCTGACGTTGCCCCGAAACTCGTACGATCTTATCGAAACGCGGTAGAATGTGTTTCCCGCTGTCCCGCATGGGAGGGCACATGTATCACTATGATCCGAATCTGGCGCTGGACGAATTGAGGGATGATGCGGTGTTGCCGCATCCCGTTCATCTGCGCGATATGATCCTGCGGACGAAGCTTGACGCGACGTCGGCGCTCGATCTGAACCGCGAATTCCAAGATTACCTTACGCGCTTTGGCGAGATGCAGAAAATTGCGCGCGTAATTCTGGAGCAGATTGCATCCGGGGCGCGCAAAGCCTCTGCTTGAAACTTCGAACGCGGCGCGAAGACTTCCGATTCTGCATTCGAGCACTAAATAGGTTCAGTTTGCTTGGATAGTTCTTCGTTTTGTTAGCCTAGGGAGCGCGGGACAAAGATCGAATGGCCAGGAACACAATACTCATCGATGCGGACGACACCCTTTGGGAAAACAACATTTTCTTCGAAAAAACTATCGATCACTTTATTACTCAGCTCGAACACCTCGGCTACACCCGCGAATATATCCGGCACATCCTGAATGAAACCGAGCGCCGCAATATCCGTCAGCACGGTTACGGCGTGCGGAGCTTTCGCCGATCTTTGGAAGAAACTTATCTGAAACTTGCAGGCAATGCTGCGAAGCGCGAGCTGGTTCAAGAGATCGAAAGAATGGCCGCGGAATTGGAAGCTACGCCGCCGCACATTCTCGATGGTGTGCCAGAAACTCTCGCCTATCTCGCGAAGCACCACCGCTTGATTTTGTTAACCAAGGGCGAACCGGCCGAACAAGCAGCGAAGGTTGAACGCTCGGGGTTGCAGCCCTATTTTGACTCCATCGAAATCGTGCTGGAAAAGGATCCCAGCTTGTACGAGCGCATGATCGAGCAATTTAAAATTGTGAAGACGCACGGGTGGATGGTGGGTAATAGTCCCCGCAGCGACATCAACCCAGCGCTTCATGCAGGATTGAGCGCGGTCTTCATTCCGCATTCGGCCACCTGGGAGCTTGAAAAATGCGAGTTGGAGAGCGGCGCGGGAAAGCTTCTGATCCTTACCAGCTTTCGCGACTTGCGGAGCCATTTTTGACATGCTGCACATCCCCCAAATCAGATCCTTTTGTCCGATGACTCCGCCGATGAAACCATGACGATCTATCCCGCAGATCCGAAAATCCGAGTTGCTGTGTTGGGCGCGGGCGCGGTGGGCTCGTATTTCGGGGGTATGCTCGCGCGCGCGGGCGTAGACGTTACGCTTATCGCTCGGCCAGCCCACGTGGAGGCGATCCGCGCAGGGGGTCTTTTCCTCGACGCAGCGTCCTTCCAGGAGCACGTTGCGGTGAGAGCGTCCGCGGAGCCATCCGCTGCGCGGGACGCAGATGTGATTCTGTTCTGCGTGAAGACTACCGACACGGAGGTGGCTGCACGTTCACTGGCGCCGCATATCTCAGCGGGAGCTACTGTTGTGAGTTTGCAGAATGGGGTGGACAACGTCGCGCGGATTCGAGGGGCATCGGGCATCGAGGCGTTGCCCGCGGTGGTGTATGTCTCTGCCGCGCTTCCCGAGCCGGGGCATGTGAAACATTTTGGGCGCGGCGAGCTTGTTGTCGGCGAACTGAAGGACAGCACCCCCTCGACTTCGGTGTCCGATCGGGCGGAGCGGATTACTCAGCTATTCACGTCGGCGAAGGTGCCTTGCCGCGTTTCGCCGGACATCAGCGTTGACCTCTGGACGAAATTTATTATGAACTGCGCCGGGAATGCGGTGACCGCGATTACGCAAACCAGCTACGCGGCCGCCGGGCGAAATTTGCAGACGCGTGAGGTGATGAGCCAGGTGATCGCGGAGACGGTAGCGGTGGCGCGGGCATCCGGAGTGGCGTTGCCGGAAGTGGATTTTATTGGCATGGGTTTGAAATTTATCGAGAGCATTGGCGAAGCGACGTCTTCCACGGCGCAGGATCTTGCGCGCGGCAAGCGCTCGGAGATCGATTCTCTGAACGGGTACGTGGTCCGGCGAGGAAAAGAACTGGGGATCGCAGCGCCTGCGAACTTCACGCTGTTCGCTTTAGTAAAACTTCTTGAAGACAAAGCCGCGGCGGAGCAGCAGCGAGCGTCGGCGCAAAAATCCTCAGCATAGAAAACTGAACAGGCGCGGCGTGTGGATTCTTCGCCGGCAAACTTCACGCTCTTCGCGTTGGCGAAGCTTCTGGAAGACAAAGCCGCCGAGCAGCGCGCACCTGCGCAAAACGCCTCGAGATAAGACAGCCCAACCGGCATGGCGTTTAGCCGCCCAAGAGACCGAACGTTTTCCATTTGAATGTTACTCCGGGGGGTTGAAGTGGAAGGGAATGTGGATGACGGCTTCGAGGTCTACGGGCTGGCCTTCGCGAGCTGC
>Ga0209330_1000289_pt1 | contig 24012 bp, 24 predicted proteins | sample JacPinW_OM2H0_O3_FD_187969 | JGI IMG/M metagenome (GOLD analysis project Ga0209330, IMG submission 187969) | Forest soil microbial communities from Algoma, Ontario, Canada - Jack Pine, Ontario site 1_JW_OM2H0_O3 (SPAdes) (version 2) | ecosystem: Environmental > Terrestrial > Soil > Boreal...
AGCGTTTCGCGCTGTCAAAAGGGTTTGGCCGAGCAGTAATTGGGTACGGTCGTTAGACCCATCGGATTGTCGATTGCGGTGAGGTCGGCTGGCTTTTCCTTCCACTCACAACGCCCTTTCGCAAGATCTTCTCGCTTCTGCTTGAAGGCCTGCACCCATTCTCGCCGTACGGAAGCCTCATCGACGCCGGCTTTGAAGCTGCCATTGCTGTTGTGATACTCGGGCATCTCGGCTGCGCGTGAGGACGTGAAGAGATCTTCGATCTGGCGGTCAGTGAGCTGGCACATGAGGCCGGCGTCAAAACGCCGCCCTTCTTCGCTGATCATAGGATTGTCCAGGCCGTCTTTCGCGGCTAAGCTCTTGCGCAAAGCGGCTCGGCACTGCTTTGGCGCGCCTTCAATCCCGACTTCGTTCCAGAGCTTCGTGCTCGACCATCCTTTGAGGTTCATCTTTGCCGAGGTATTGCTTGTGAACCAGCCGCCGGTGCCGAAAGTCGCGCCAACGTCCTGCACCAGCATTACGGACTTATCGCAGGTCGTGGTAGGAGGTTGTGTTTTCGTATCCACATCCGCTTTGTGGCAGACCAAACGCTGCTGGGGAGGCTTGTTGTCACTGTGTTTCATGAATGCGGCCAGCAGCTTGAGGCCGTCCCTCTCGTAAGTCGGGCGGGCATTCGCGGTATCGAGTTCCTTCCAGCTCCAACCTTCCTCTGGCTTGTTGACTTCGGTCATCTTGCGCCAAGAGAACTTTCGAACAATGGTTGCGGGGTCAAAGGTGTGCGTACCGGTTGGTCCTTTACCGGATATTGGGTTCTCTGGGCAGTTGTGGCACTCGACGCGGACTGGGAACCACGAGTCAGCGTAGTAGCCCAAAGCCCACATCAGGCGCGTGGCAACAATCTCGGCATAGACCTCGTTATCGTCAGCCCCGAATTTGACCTTGACCGGATCTCCCTCGTCGATGTCAGGGGTCAAGGCCTGGACTTGGCCGTTGACGCTCTCGACGCCTGTGATCTTGCACCCAAACTTAGACGTCTTGCCACCCATCTTTGAGCCGGGTGTGGCGAAATCGCAAATGACTTTGTCGTTGAAGTGAAGTTGAAACTGCTTTTTATTCTGGGCGGGACCTTCCATAATGTCGGACTCGCCGACGGCTTTGGGAACAAACAAGGCAGCGTCGCGCATGGCTGCCAGCCGATCTTTTGCGGAATAGAACTCCTTCTTTACCTTATCGTCGTCGGGCTTGGATTCCGCGTCTTGGGCGTGGGCGATGCGACCCAGAGCTCCCCCCAAGATCAGAACGAAAAGCGGAATCCGCCATACCATCGCGCTGCCCGAAAACGAAACCAACCTTCCGCGAGAACTGCCCAGCCGGGCATTACGACTGTTTGCTCGTAAGTGAGAATGCTTATTATGTGCGGCTGATTCTGGAGTGCGTAAGGTTGAAGAGGATGCGAAACTGGGATTCATGGGGCTCCTCCTTGTTGTGTTGCGCGAAAGGCTTCGCGGTCTGTTATCGGGGACGCTGCCCCGCGCTTGCGATTCTATCAAGCGGGCTACGTTTTCGGTTGACCAGGTAAACTCTCGGCTCGACCTGAAACTCGGCCGAAGTCCAGCCCCCAGTGTAATTGTGGTGGGCCGCGACGAAACGTTTCATGCCATGAGGCGCACTATCTACCAAACCTGCGAAGAGGTCTACGCGCAATCCGGGTCGCTCATCGCGGGATCCGAGCTAGAATCTCTGATGGCAGACTCCTGCCGGGAGCTATCCTTATGCTTTTCGTTACCCTTCATGGCGGCAAGTCCGGGAAAACACCACTCAACAACAACGTGCATGCCTATGACAAAGACGGCAACAACACTACACCCTGCGTGCTTGAAGAAACAGAGGGTGTGATACTGGATGAGCTGCGTGGCATCTGCCACTTTGGAAACTATCTGTATGTGGTCAATGCCAACCAAGCACAAAATAGCGTGCTTTGCTACCAAGGGTCGGCCACGAGTTATCGGTTTGTCGGCAAGTTCGTGTCACCGGAAACCTGCACGAGCGTTATGCATCCGTTTGACTTCACATTTGACGGAGCGGGGTACTGCTACATATCGAGCCAAGATACAAATGTGGTCACACGCTTGGCGGTTTCGGCGGACGGTAGGATTGGCACGCCCGCACCCCTGGCTGCGGCGCTTCCCGCGCACGGGAAGTTCCTGCCGGGTACCTTTGTGGCGTCGAGCGTTGGCAACGTCACCTCTTCGACCACGCCCGTGTCGGTTCCGGCCGGGCTGGAGTACTCCGGTGAAGGAGAAAAGAAGCATTCCGTTCGGGGCGTGGTGTGGGCGAACAATGCCCTCTATGTTGTCGACCAGCCGGCTTGCCGCATCAAGGTTTACGACAAGAACGGGAGATTTCTGGGACAGAGCAATCGAGTGAACGAGCCAGTGCACCTGGTGGTGGACAACGGCAGCTTGTACGTCAGCGGCGGGAACGAAGTGCTCACCGCGAAGCTCTCGAAACCGGCAGGCGATTTCACGCTGTCGGCAATCCAAGGCCTGCAAATCAAGAACTGTGGCGGAATGGCGTTCACCAGCTCAGGCCATTGTTACATTGCGAGCCGCACAGAAAACTTTATTCTGAAGTTCGATGCCAGCTTCAAGCCGATGAAATTTAAATGCAGACTGCCAGACAATCCAGAATTTCTGTTACACGTTTAGAAACCTCGCAGCTTTCCTCCCCGGTGCTTACCTCTTAGCGGACACAGGAAATGATTCCTATGGCATCGCCATGCCAGGTCCCACACACAGGCGGAAAGGTACGCACTCGAGAAACGGGCTGGAGGAGATTAATGGCGATCTACCGAAGCCGACTTCCGGCCAGAGTCGCTGAGAGCCCATCCTGGGCATAACTTTCGAGTGGTCCGTGACTCAGGACGAACCCAGATTACGTATTCGCGTTAACTTCTCTAGCGGAACTTCGCCGCATCGTCAAAGGGAATCAAACCGAAATCCTTCTATCGAGCCGGACTTATTTCCATTTTAGATCCAGTTGCAGCCTCGCCATGCTCAGTTACTCAGCGTGTACGAATCCGCTACGTGGGCTGTCTAGCTCGGAGACCAACGCCAAAACAATGGCGACCGAAACGAGACTACGAACATGGCCAGCAACAGCCTGCGTCGCATGCTGTATCCGACGACGAAGCAGGTCAACACGGATATCAAAATGAGCACCAGCCAGATCGCACCGGGTATGCGCTTTTCCGCTGCTGCCAACCTCTGCTCGATCAAGTCACCCAACTCGCCGAGGGCCTGCGTAAATATCGGTGTGACAACATTAGGGTTTTGTTGAATGAGCATCACGGTTTGCTGCAGCATTTCATTCTGCAGATATTTGGAATGATCAATGGCTGCTAGCAGTCAGCGCCCGTTTAAGTCGCCTTTGGCAAATTCGATGCGCGCATCGACGTACCGCCGCACTAACTGGAGGAGCTCGCTTCGAAATGGCTCCGGCAACATCTGAGCGCGCTGGTCGACCGTCACGATTGCATTCTCCTCATCAGTCACCAGTTGCCTGCGCTGCTCATAGTGCGAAAGGGCCATCGGAAGGCTGAAACCGAGCAGAAGACTCAGCACGTTAGGCTATTGCGCGCTGATTCGATGAGTGACTGGCGCTCTTCGTCCATTCCAGGCGACACGTATCGGAGCCGTAGTCCGGCCTCTACCACTAGCATCAAGCCAACGAGCAAGACCGGGAACAATAGCCAAGGATGTTCGATCAAGGAAAGCAAGATCGGCTCCCGAGTGGCTGACGCTTCGCCAGCGCGTGCTGAGTTACGCGGGAGGATATCACAAGGGACGGCGCAGTCCGTCAGGGTTTCTTGGACGAGTGGTCGCCGCGACGCCGCGGGGACGCGACTACGACGATTCTGAAGACAGTGCATTGAATGGAGTCGGATTCGGATCTTACATTCCTTCGTAATATGGCCCAGCAAGAGAGCAATAGCCAGGCTCCGCGCCATCGCCAGCTTGGCGGTCTTTCGTCCTCGCCGCATCGACAGTTACCTCAAGCTGATGCCGCTGCGGCGGGTTTTGCAGCCGGATTAATCTTCGGCTTGGTAAATGACTGGATCAACCCCTCCAGGAAGGAGAAAAATACATCCACGGCGTATCCCACCAGAAAAGCGATTGCCAGAGGCGAGATGGAAGCTCCTTCCGTGATGGAGAAATTGCTAAATAGGCCGACGACGGCTCCTCCAATGCCAGCAATCAGAAAGCGCGCCCAATTCGCCCTAGACGATGGCGTGAACGTCAGCGTTCTCAACTGCTCTTCGAAGGAGCGCAAGAGATAGGCGCAGGTGCCCAGCAGCGCATACAGAATAGGAAGCAGGCAGGTGGTAATCGCTCCATACGAAACCGACACCAGGTCCAGCACATCCTGGCCGAATGAGCGAACGTCCTGATAAGTCGTGGTCAGCGTGTCCAGCGCCTTAGGCATGTTCGGCAAGCCAACCGGCAGTTGAAACATTTCTTTTAGCTTTTCTTTGTTGTCCGGCATTGCGTCAAGTATCGATTGATTCTTTTCCCCTGCCTTGATTCTCTGCTGGTTCTCTTCTCTTTGCTTCTTGCTGTCTTTCGAATCCCATCGATACTCGGCAAAAGGATCTCGCTCAGCGTTAAACACAAACCAATTCAATTGTCGGGAGCGGGCGTCGATGGCGCGGACGGTGGATGCGTATTGCTGGAGCTGAGTAATGACGTCCCCTTCGCTAAGGCCCGGAGGAAAGGGCTTACCGGGAGATCCGGCCGTCGGTGCTCCGTCCGTGCCAAGCTCCGACCTCAGCTTGACGAGCAGATCATTGGCCGTAGTGATGTCAGTCCGAATCGCACTCGAAATAGAAGAAGTCACAAAGCCGAGAAGCGAAAACACAACGATCGGAATTGCCAGAAAACCTGCCCACTTCCGTAACGTTGTGATCGTAGGCTTGGTCAACTTGCCGCAAGATGCTTCCAGACTCTCAGCCGTAACCGGTTTCAGCTCGTCCGCGAGTTTAGTGAGAGCCGCCAGTAAGTCAGCGGCTACCTTGTCATCCCATCCAGCGTTTGCGGCAGCCTTGGCGCGCAAAATGCTTCCGCGAGTTGCGTCATCCACGCTCCTTCCCGTCTCCGCCGCATAAACCAGCAGACGCAGCGCATCATCAATCGTCTGCGAAAAATCGGGGAGCGGCTTCCACGTCGGAACACCGTCTAACGTATCCGAATCGGCCTTCAGTCGGAACCATTTGAGTAGGTCCATTTCTTGAACTCCTTCACGGATCCGGCAACCTGTCCCGTTTTGTCTTTTGCTATCGATGTCTCTGCGGCCACGCTGCAAAACAGCTGCCACCTTCCGGAGGCAACCTCTTTTCACTAATCTCAATTACAGAGAAACATGGCGAAAAAGCAGCTTCCGGCAGAGTGCCTCGCGAGCATTCTCCCATCCAGACGGATATGGTAAGTATCCGTTCAGTTAGGACTCTGCATTGATTGTGACGATTTCCCCGCTTTCGTTTCAGGAAGGGCAGCCGAAACTTATAAACTTGTAAAACCCTAGACATCAGCTTTCTTAGGCATTGCCACCCCGGTGCTGGAGGCATCGTCAGCTCCTCGCTGCTTGTCCCCATTGTGACTCCTGTGATCTTCACCTGGCTCCGAGAAAGAGAACTGTCCAAAAACGGAACTTCCCCAGCAGCGTAAGAAGGAGGCGCTCAACATTGGCCATCGGAAGGGGCGTTCCGGGGCTTGGTTCGGTATTGCCTTATCGCTCGCGCGACGTAGTTCGACCGACTTTGACGAGTGATCTAGTGATCTTCCGGTGCATGGCTGCGCCGGACGCCAATTGCAAAAGGTCCATAATTAAAGGATGCACCCACTAAGGCACATGTGGCCCTTACTTTCGTACGCCCGATACAGCGCCCTGGCAATTGCTCTTGTATCCGTTCAAAGCTTCAGTGAGCCTTAGGTTCGTTCGCTATTTTGCGGAGCATGTCCTGCAGGGTTCGAAATTTTCTTGGGCTTGCAGCGTTCGGCTAGGCCGTTCTATCGCCCAGGAATCCGAGCAAGACGACGCGGCAGTCATTTCGCTTTCGGAAGCGATTCAAGAGAGCGCGCCGTTATGAAGCGCCAAATCGAAATCGTCGACAGGAAGAACAACAGGAAACCTGTGGCCAGGTGTCCCGTGATTTGGTCGCATCAATGAGGGATGTTCGTGGGTGCCCCAATCGTGGAGGCAGATCGAGGCAGTTCCATCTGAATCGAGATTCGCCCAAAGTACTCGTGCCACGTACCATTTGACGCTTACCGACACGTCACGTGCCCCTAAATGGTTCACGTGCGCTTCATCGTGCCCCCTTCTGTGGGCTAATTCTTGTTTAGAGATAGCTTGGAAGCGTGGCTTCCGAAAGTGGCGATAAAGCTGTTGACGAAGGCAGCGAGATCGAGAGGATTTACATAGACGTGCGTCGAATTATATTGTGCTCCCACGGCGCCGCTTTCCGCGTGCGCTGGCGTCTCACCAGTAGCCGTGAAAGAATAAACGCTAAGCGATGAGCGGGCTATCGAGCAAACGCTGGCCCCTGCTGGCGAACACAATCTAGCCTGGAGCTGAATCAGGTCAAACCGTAGCGAACGCGCGCCGAAGAGCAGTTGTCCAATAGTCCGTGAAACGACGCGAGACTTTGGCGTTTGGAACGAGAAGATCATAGCCATGATAGGCGCCAGGCATGACGTGCAACTCAGTCGGCACACCGGCCGCGATGAGCCTCCGCGCGTACTCGATATCTTCGTCGACGAACAAGTCGATTGCACCTGTCACAATGAACGCAGGCGGCAGGCCTGCCAGATTCTCCACGCGAGCCGGGACGGAACCAGGCGGAACATTAGGCGATCCTGCGGGAATGCCGAGCAGCGAACTCCAGCCGAACCGATTCGACTCGGCGGTCCACACAAACGCTCCAATGTGGGGAGGAACCGGTCGAGTGCTGCCGGTCCGGTCGTCAAGCATGGGATAAATTAGCAACTGGAACGCAATGGGAATTTCTTTGCGGTCGCGAGCGGCGATGGCCAGCATGGCTGCATGTCCGCCTCCTGCACTCTCCCCGCCTACCGCAATTCGCACCCGGTCTGCGCCCAGTGCATCGGCGTTCGCGTGTACCCAACGAAGAGCCGTGTAGTTGTCTTCGAGTGAACCAGGAAAACGCGTTTCTGGTGCAAGGCGGTAGTCCACAGATATTACTACGCAGTTGCAGGTCTGAGCAGCGGTCTGCAGGAAGTTCATAGCGAGAGCGGCGCTGCGTCCGACATAGCCACCGCCGTGCGTGTGCAGCAGAACCGGCCGCCCTTTGGCGCCGGGCGCCGGATCGACGATGGTCAAGCGCAAGTCCGGCGCGCCGACAGGCCCGGGAATCCGCCGCTCCACGGGTTGTGGCGCAGGAGGTGGCAGCGGCGGTGGCGCCTGTTCCTGCTGTCGCACCCACGCCAACGTTTCATTGGTGAGGTGCAATTTTGGAAGAGATTTTAGGGCGGGCAGCAGCTCCGGGTCGACAAAATCGTAAAGATCGTCTTCGTGGCCGGAAAGCAGAGGTTGCGGAATGGGTTGCTGGGCTGATTGAGCGGACAAGATTGCCGGCGCAAGCGCCAAGGCAATCCCAGAAGTTAGCGTGCTGGTGAGAAACGCACGCCGATTTTTTTGTTGCAAGCTGCACCTCGCTCTGTGCGATGTCTCGTAACTCAGTTCTTTCGAATTTCGGTCACTCTAACCATTCAGCTGTTACTACTTTCGGACAGGCGTCTGGCAAACCCAACTTTGCGCATCCGAAGCCGTTCCCTTACCCGTCCACTTGGCAATTTGCGGATACGGACACAGCGGCCGCGTCATTTCAACGCCTTTCGTCGGATCATCATTCGTGTACTTTGTGGCGACGATTCTATCCGGCGCCACTCCTTGTTCCGTCCAGCGTTCGAGCGCGGAAAAAATGTTGTGATCTGAATCGTTCGGGGCGGCGAAATCGAGCATGTTTCCAAACAGGTTCGGACCAGGTCCGCCTCCGCAGTGCATCATTCCCGGCACCATGAACAGTCTGTAGAATTTTGAAGTCTGAGTGAAGCCACCCATTTTGGCCATCACGTCTTCGTAATACTCGATCGCATGATGAGGCGATGGAGATCCGTCATTCCATCCGTGATACTGGATCAATTTCCCGCCGTGTGCCAGGAACGCGCTCAGGTCAGGATTATTCGCGTTCAGGCTGGGTCCGATTTTTTCCTGCGCGGTCACGATGTCTTTATCGAAGTTGAGATCGGAAAACTTCCAATTCGGATTTTCGAAGACGAACCCGGCGTAGAACGCGCTGGAAAAAATGGCGTCCAGACTGGCTCCGGGTGCCGCGCCATAAACGTAACTGTCAAACGCGATTCCTGGCACGCCCGACACGCCCTCCGCGCCAGGTTCGTAGCCAGAGGCAATTTGCTTTTCTGTGCGGGGATTCTTGGGGCCTGAATAAATCTTCTTCAATGCCGCTAGCTGTTCTGCCGTCAGGCAACTGTCGGACTCCGAATCCTTGCATAGCAGCACGGACGGATCGAAATGGCAGCCGATAGGATCCTTAATATAGGCGTCTCTTACGCCGTCTTGCGAACCGCAGGCGGCTAGCGCGGTCTCCCGAATTGCGTTCCGTTTTGCCGGTGAAATAAAACTCGCTGCGCTGTTAAGGGCCTGTGCGTTCCAGGCAAACGCCGCCATCAGGTCCGTCCACTTGTTCGCTGCGGCGCCCGCCAGGATCCCGTTGAAATCCTCGGGATAGCGTTGCGCTTCCATCATCGCTTCCCGTCCGCCTTCAGAGCAGCCATTGAAGTATGAGTATTTCGGCGCCTTCTGGTAAAAAGCCGCGATGATCTGTTTTGCCTTCTCGTTTGTCTCATGGACTGCCCGGTAACCAAAGTCCTTCACTTTCTCGGGATGCCCGGTAATCCATGAGCCATCAACCGGCGAGCCTTGATGTCCATCGTCGGTCCCAGCGCTGGCAAACCCCTTTTTCATTTCTGCCGCCACCACGAAAAGGTTGATGGAGCCCGCCAAACCCCCGTTCCCCACTTGTACGAACTTTCCGTTCCACTGCGCCGGAAGCCACACTTCAAAATTGATGCGCGAATCAGGAGTCGGTTTGATCTCCCCGCGTACCCGACAAAAGGCCGGTACATCAACGGATGCGGCGGGAAGACCAGGAGGAAGGGCAAAAGGCCCGGAAAGGACGCTTTCCGCGGACAGGGCAGAAGTATCAGCTAATTTGAGGGCCTTGAGTTTTTCGCAAGCTTGCTGCGCCTGAACGAGGCACGGCCATGCCGCTACCAAACACCAAATAATCATCAGACCACGCCTGAGATACTTGAGCGACTTCATCGTCATCATCTTCACCATCACGACTTTCTGATTTGAGTAGCGCCACTGAAGCTGCGTGAAATTTCCCGGGCCGCGGCCTTCACGCTGTTGATCACGCTCATTTCTTCCACCGAGAGGGTTACACCGGTCGAGCTGACGGCTGCGGATACATCGCCACGACTGTCGAAAATCGGTGCCGCAACTGCACGAATGCCCAGAAACAGTTCTCCATCACTCGTCGCATACCCTTGTTTCTGCACTACCTTCAATTCCGCCAGCAGCCGGTCCCTCGAATCGATCGTCTTCGGCGAGGTCTTGGTCAGGCCGTAGTGATCGAAAAGGCTTAAGAGCTGGTGCTGCGGCAGATGAGCCAGCAACACTTTTCCGAGTGCGGTCGAGTGTGCGGGGTAGCGAACGCCAATATCCATATCGATCTTGGCCAGGTCCGGCTTTTCAACTTTGTCGACGATCATGACTCTGCCTCGTTCTAATACGCCGATGATTGCTGAGATTCTGGTCTCGGCCGAAAGACGGTACAGAATGGGCTCTGCGATCCGGCGCAGTCCCATGTCTCGGAGCGCGCCATGACTCAATGCCACGATCTTCAGTCCCATCTCGTACCGGCCATTTTCGGGATCCCGGCGAAGATAGCTCTCGCGCTCGAGGCGTTGCAGGATATAGGACGAGGTACTGGTCGCCATTTTGAAGTAGCCGCTGATCTCCGCGTTGGTGAGCCCACCGGATTTGTGGGCAACAAGCTCAAGGATCGCCAGCGCGCGCTCCAGCGAATTTGTCGAGCGATCTGATTTCACACGTCCCTCCGTTGCCGAAAAATAGGTAACGACGGCGCCCGGTTGCGGGTGTGCAGATCGGTGCTCCACGATAGGAAGTAATATCCGCGACCAGGTGTGGCGTCAATTCTTTGCTCAATAGGTTGAGCGTGTCAAGCGGTTGCCTTCTGAAGCATTGAGCAAATGTAATCGAAAGACTCAACTAATTGAGCGCCGCATTGACTCTGTTCCGCGAAGCTGGCAACTTGTCCTACGGTGCGGGCCACGTTGCTGCGCTCCTATCAACGTCACGGTGGACAACATGCGAAAAAGCAGTTCGAAGGGCCTGGCCCTCACCATCATCCTGAGTGCGTGCCTGGCCGCGTTGCACGGATCACTGTTGTACGCGCAGAACAGCAGTGGCACTATCTCGGGCACCGTCTCCGACAGCCAAGGCGCCCGCCTTGCCAACACCAAGATCATCGTCACCAACACGGCTACCGGAGTTTCCACGACGTCATCAACGAATGCAGATGGGGCTTACAATATCGGCAGTCTTCCGATCGGCAGTTACAGCGTCGAAGCACAGCGCGACGGCTTCAAGACGAGCATGCAGGAGCCGGTTGTCTTGACCGTTGGCCAGGAGGCCACGGTTCATTTTTCGCTGACGGTGGGCAAAGTAGACGAAAAAGTTGAGGTGAGCGCTGACGTTCCTACAGTCGATACCAATACCAGTTCGGTTGGCTGGCTGGTGGGTGAGAGCCAGGTGCGCGACCTGCCACTTAATGGCCGGAACTTTGTGCAATTGACGCTACTGACTCCAGGAGTTCAGCCTGTTCCTCAAGAAAACACCGAAGGCGCCGCGACGCTTGTGCCGTTCGGATTCGGCTCGCCGCAGCGATTCTCCGTTGCCGGCGGCCGTCCGCAAGGTCAGCTGTTTCTGATAGACGGTACTGACACCGCTGGCGTTTGGGGGAACGGAACGGGTGCCAATCTGGTCGGGACCACGTTGGGCGTAGACGGTATTGCCGAGTTCCAGGTTCTCAGCAATACCTATACTGCCGAGTATGGTGGCAATGGAGCCGTGGTAAATGCGGCCATCCGCTCGGGGACGAACGAGTATCACGGTTCGGCCTATGAGTTTGCACGTAACAGCGCGATGGATGCGAAGAACTATTTCGATCCGGGTTCAACCGCGCTGCCTTTCAGCCGCAATCAGTTCGGGGGTACCTTAGGAGGGCCGATGAGGAAAAATAAAACCTTCTTCTTTGGCAACTATGAGGGCCTCAAACAAGATCTCACCGTACCGGTGACCACGATCGTACCCAACCAAAATTTCAGGAATGGGTTTCTGCCTTGCTCCCAAACAGTCGGGGTGAGTTGCGATCCGACCACCGGTCTCGCAGATGTCGGTATCAATCCCGGGATTGCAAGTTATCTCAATGCCTATCCGATTCCGAACGGTCCGGTAGCTACCCCCGGCACAGCGGACAACATATCTGCGCTCTCGCAGCCCCTCCACGAGAACTACGGAATCGTCCGAATCGATCACAACCTTTCCACGTCAGATTCGCTATTCGGAAGCTACGAGATCGACGCTGCAAAACTAACCGCGTTGCCCAACCCCGTCACCACTGACCACGATACCCAGCGCAACCAGTATCTGACCGTCGAAGAGCGAAAGGTCATTTCCCCGACTGTCCTTAACGTCGCGCATTTTGCCTACGTGCGATCAAATATTGACGTTCAAACCCGATACAACCCGAATCTCCTGGTTGTTCCGGGAGCGGGCATCCAGGGAACGATCGGCGTCGCCGGGCTAAACTCAATCGGCGGAAACGATTCCGCCAACGAAATCGTAAATCGCTTCACGTTTCGCGATCAGATCTCGTGGTCCAAAGGCCGGCATTCGCTGCAGGCAGGACTGGAAGTCGTGCGGCACTATATTCATGCCAACATTCCCATCGTCAACGGAGGGAACGTTGTTTACAACGGCGAGTATTTCGATCCTGCGACAGGGGTCAACGTCGAGCCAGCTTTTCAGTCGTTTCTGCAGAACCAACCGCTGGCATTTGTGGGCGTTCCCACCGATGCCAACGACTCGACACGCAACATGCGTCATACGAATCTGTCGCCTTACATCCAGGACAAATTTCAGGTAAGCCGCAACTTCGTTCTGAATCTCGGCCTCCGTTATGACTTTGAAACCAATCCGGTCGAGAGGGATGACAAACTTTACAACCTTATCCATCCTGCGACCGACACCGCTTTCACCCATGTACCGCATGCCTTCGCGCACAACGTAACGAAATGGAACTTCGAGCCGCGGGTAGGATTTGCATGGGACATTTTTGGCAACGGGAAAACCGCGGTTCGCGGCGGCTTTGGCGCCTTCGCAGACCTACCGCTCGAAATGCAAGTCATCATTGGATATCTGTTCAACCCGCCGATCTATAACGTCACTGAGATTTTGTTCCCCACCATTCCAAATCCCTTCGGAAGCGGTATTGTGACCGGGCTTCCTGGCGGCGGCCAGCAGACTGACTACAGCCCCAAGATGAACGATTACATCATGCAATACAACCTGAATATTCAGCAGGAGGTTTTCGCGCACACGGTATTGACGGCTGGCTATATCGGATCGAGAGCCAACCATCTATTTATCGGTCAGGAAACGAATCCCTGCCTACCAACGAACGTGCTCGCTGATGGCACCATCGCTCGCGCCTACGGCACCAATCCGGCCGCTTGCCCGCCGGTCAATCCGAACCTGAGCAACATCGTGGACCGCTTTGCCGTGGGCACGTCGAACTACAACTCGATGCAATTGGCACTGGAACGGGGATTCGGTAAGAACATTCAGTTCCGGACCGCCTACACCTACTCCAAATGCCTGGACTATGGCTCCTACTACACCGGCAACGATTCCATCGGACCGAATGGACAGACGGCTGGGTTGCAGGCAGGGAATTTGGCCAACGCCAACCACAACGTGGACTACGGTCCCTGTGATTTCGATTTACGTCACAACTGGACTAGTAATTTGATCGCGCAACTTCCATTCAGTGGCAACCGGTTCAAAGAAGGTTGGCAGTTGAGCTTCATTACGAGTGTTCATTCCGGCACGCCATACAGCGTCTACGACGCTTTCGATCGCGCCGACGTGGGTGCGGGCAGCGCGGCTGCTAATGCCGAACGTCCAGATCTGGTTCCGGGGCGGAGCAGCAATCCGACCGGCGTTCACAAAACTTCCAGCGGGGTCTTTGGTTTCGATCCATCTGCCTTCCAGCCTCAGGCGATTGGCATCTTCGGTGATTTGGGCAGGAATACGCTGGTGGCGTCGGGCATCAGAGACATCGATTTCTCGATCGCGAAGGCAACCAGGATTACCGAGAGAACCAGCTTCCAATTGCGGCTGGACATTTTCAATCTGGTCAATCACACGAACTTCGGATTTCCGAATGCGGCATTATATATAGGACAAGACGCGTCTGGGAATGTTACGCCAAATGGTGCAGCTGGGCAGATTACAAGCACGGCGACAACCTCGCGGCAGATACAGCTCAGCGCCAAATTTATTTTTTGAAATTGCTTCCTGGTACAAGTTTAGGTCAAGTGAAAACCTCGGGAGCTCTGTTCATCGTCTGAGCTGGTGCAACGACCGGAAACGCCCGCGGTGCCTTACTTCCACGATCGATTATGTCCTCGAACCCAACAGTACCGAATACGGCTGGCCTCGAAGCGGCGACAGCGCAGCTTCAATCCCTGCTGGGCTCGCGGGCTACTACCGCATCCGCACAGCGCGAGCATCACAGTCACGGTGAGTCGTATCACGCGCCCGCGCTTCCCGACATCGTGTGCTTTCCCCGTACCACGGAGGAAGTCAGCGAAATTATGAGGATAAGCGCCCGTCACGCCATACCTGTCATTCCTTTTGGAGCCGGAACTTCTGTCGAAGGGCAGGTGCACGCGATTTGGGGCGGCATCACCCTTGACTTGCGCGAGATGAATAAAATCATCCGCGTGAGCGTAGAAGATTGTGACGCAACCGTGGAAGCGGGCGTGACCCGTGTACAACTGATGAAGGCGTTGATTAACACTGGGCTGACCTTCTTCATCGATCCCGGTGCAGATGCCACGATCGGCGGGATGACCAGCACTCGCGCCTCAGGAACCACGGCTGTACGCTACGGCACAATGCGCGAAAACGTCCTTGGCATGACGGTCGTGCTGGCCGACGGTGGCGTGATCAAAACCGGCAGCCGGGCGCGCAAGTCCGCTGCCGGATACGACCTGACTCATTTGTTTGTGGGTTCCGAGGGAACTCTCGCAGTGATCACCGAGGTGACGCTGCGCCTCCATCCATTGCCCGAGAAAGTAGCCGTCGCGGTTTGTTCGTTTGAGACCGTGGAGGGCGCCGTCGAGACTGTTATCCAAGCGATTCAATTTGGAATCGGCTTAGCGCGAATCGAGTTTCTCGACGACAAACAGGTCGAGGCCATCAATCGCTTTTCGAAGATCAATTTGCCGGTCATGCCAACTCTGTTTTTTGAGTTCCATGGCATGAACGACCGCGATTTAGGCGATCGAACAGAAATGCTTCAGTCTCTGGCCGCCGAGCATCGCGGCCAAGGATTCAAATGGAAAACCAATCTGGAGGATATGGAGGAACTCTGGGGTGCGCGGCATAATGCGTATTTCGCGACTCATGCTCTGGTTCCCGGCGCAAAAGTGCTGGTTACAGACGTCTGCGTGCCTCTCTCACGTCTGGCCGAATGTATTACCCAAACAAAAAGCGACTTGGCGAAGGCTTCTTTTCAGGCCACGATTGTAGGTCACGTCGGCGACGGCAATTTCCATGTATTGTGTGTGCTCGATCCCAACGATCCGTCGCAAATGGACGAAGGAGCGCGATTCTCGGAGCGAACCGTTCAACGTGCACTCGAGATGGGTGGCACATGCACCGGCGAACATGGGATCGGCGTCGGTAAAATGAAATTTATGCGCGAGGAGCATGGCGATGCTCTTGAGGTCATGCGCGCGATCAAGAAAGCCCTGGATCCGGACAATCGTATGAATCCCGGCAAGATCGTGGACATGTCCGCGGGGTAGGAGCAGGGCGAGGTTGCAGGTGCCTCGAACTTATGAACAAACGAACTTTCATGAAGCTGTCCGGCGCTGCCATGGCTTCTCCTTACCTCGGGCGCGCTCTTGCCTGGGCTGCAGCGGAAAAGATGCATAACTGGGCGGGCAATCTCGAATACAGCACCGACAATGTTTTACCGCCACTTCTGCCGAGCAAGTGCAAGAGTCCGTCGAGAAGAACAACAAGCTCTAGCTAAGCTAGTGCATCCAAAGCGACATGTGGCATATCAGCCGAAGCGATCAGGTCCAGCGCGAGTTTCGCCTCGATTTGGTCGCGATCAAATGACACGGAGTCATTTTAATCGCGATCTGGCCAGTTGTCGTTAACAGAGATATTACGCCAACCATACGCGTCCTCCTCGATGGCGTTCCTGCCCTTCGATGCAGGTGGGCCAAGCGCCCGTTTCTTTGCGCACAGATAGGCGTATTTTTGCAGGTTGAAAGAGCCTGGCGTAAAGTTTTCTAATGTCGGCTAAGTCACGACGCCATCGGGGGAAACTAGCGTGTATACACTTGCACCGGGTCTCCGCTTTGCGTATCGGCAACTGCGAAGAACGCCGTGGGCCACACTCACCCTCGTTCTCAACCTAAGTCTAGGCATCGGTGGCGCCACTGCCATTTCTCCCTTGTCGAAGGAATACTCTTGCGTCCGCTGCCCTTCAACCATCCCGACCGCCTCGTCCTGTTAGGAGATCATCTGGGCGATAGCCCGAGCACTTCCGTCACTGCTCGCGAGATCGGAACCTACGCGAGCGCCACACAGGCTTTCTCCGGCACCGGAGGCTACATCGACGCAAGCTACGAGGCTTCCGACGGCACAACTCCCGAACAAGTGAATGGCGCTCGCTTTACCGCGGGTGTATTCCCCACGCTGGGCGTCGCTCCCATTCCCGGCCGCACTTTCACGCAAAAGGAAGAAGACGGCCGTGACGCTTGAAAGCGCGGCCCCACACCCCGCTGCAAATAGCAAATCTCGCTATTTTCGATTATCAGAGATTGTGAAAATAGCGCGGAACGCAATTTTCGGCCCCTAAGAAGGTGGATGTGACTCGTCAGGTGGATTAGCGTCGGCGAGGGAGTCTCTTTGCCGAGGCCTCGGATCCAGGTGGTTCACGGAACGGTTCCACAGAAATGCGCTGGTAACACACTTCCAGCACGGTCAGGTATTCTGTACCGCCCGGCAGTTGAAGGACTACGCTGTCACCCGCTGCCGACTTCATCAACGCGCGCCCCAGAGGTGACACCCAACTGATGTGGTTGCGGTTGAGATCGATTTCGTCTGTGCCAACGATGCTCACCACTCGCTCCGCTCCCGCTGCATTGGCATAGCGCACGGTCGCTCCGAAGAATGCCCTCGCCGCCGCCTGCCCCGCTCTCGGAGCTTCCGGGTCGACCACTTCCGCGTCTTCGATTCGCTTCATGAGAAAGCGAATCCGCCCATCGATCTGCCGCAGCCGCCGCTTGCCGTACTGATAGTCGGCGTTTTCACTGCGATCGCCGTTGCTGGCAGCCCACGCCACCACCTCCGTCACGGCCGGGCGTTCCTTAGTAAGGAGAAACCGGTGCTCATCTTTGAGGCGCTCCAGACCGCTCCGCGTTATGTAGTTCTTGCCTTGCGTCGCGGGCTCGTCCCCTTGTGGTTTTCTCGTAAATCCTTTCCGCATCTCATGGTCCTTCCATCGCGAATCCAGTGAATGCCCCCAATAAAAGCGGGTGAACGCCTATAGAAAACACTGTAGGTCATCCGCGTTCATGGGAGTTCATCCGCGGCCCTAAGTGATTTTTTCACGTCTTCCGGTCCCTTATAATAGAGATCCTATCCATCATCTCGAACAAGTGCCGGCGAAGGCATGCTTGTGAGAATCAGTACTGAAGTCGGCTTGTGTGAATCGATTCCAGAAACTCCTGGATCACGGGCAAGCGGGAAGTAACCCCCAAAAGAGGGTTTGCCGACCAATCGGGAGTTGGCGCGATACTCGTAAACAAGCGCGTTTCCCATTACAGATCACTCCGATATACTGCACGCGTGAGCAAGCTCCCATGAAGCTCATGGGTGTGGTGTTCAAGCTCACGAGTACCTATTCTGGCACCCTCGATACGTTAAAAGACCAGCTAACTCAATGCGGACCTCGAGCGGCCGCTCAGGCCCGTCGTGATCCGCGCTGCTCAAGGGCAGGTGGAGACCTAAGTCAGTTCTGTTCCGCGCTGGCCACGCGCCGTGCGGTAGCCAAATGCTTCGGCCGGTCATGGTCCGCGAAATCCGTAATCGCACGATCGACCTCGCGAGCGATATGCTCAGCTGGCGCACCGTCAGCGAGGCACCGGAAGTACGCCGCCAAGGCAGGCCGCCAGTCGACACCCACCTGCCATGAGCCGCGCTCGTCGGCGAAGAACACCACGCTGTCAGGATCACTGTCGAGACGCCTGAGTAGCGCGAAAAGCAATTCGAAGGCCTCACGAACGGTGGACGATCACCACTTCGCTGATGCGTGGATACATTTGTCGAGGAGACGCTCGAATTCCACCATGAAGGCGTCGGTGCCCTTCGAAGTGTGCATGTAGTTTTTCGAATTCACGCCGAAGCTCTCATAGTAGCTCCCACGCAAGCAGGCGTTGTGAAATGTCCGGACTTCGTCCAACAGGGACGCGGCATCGCTCGCCGCCTCGCTTAGCAGATCGAGCCGGATGCCCGCGACGAGCGAACCAAGTCGCGCCCGCGGTAAGTTCGATCGCCCGGCTCGCGATGCTGAGAAGATCGCCGCGGCTCATGTGCCGAAGCGCGGCTCGCAGCTTCTCAGTATCAACTCGCTGACCCATCGCCGTTGAGGTCATGCTCAATCATCTTCCCAGTGAGTCTTTCATGGTTCTGAAAAAAACCACGCCATGGGTGCTGTTCCTTCAAGACGGGGCTCAGAAAGAAGTTTTCCATTGCCCATTAAGAAGATTCTCTTCTCACTGCTGCTTGAATCTTTCCTCTATGCTCTTCATTTCGAGGGGTCAACGTTGATGCGAGCGTCTATTTCCATTTTTATATCCTGCCAGAAAACTTATTTTAAGTACACGTTTGTGTCCGTTTCGTGCCGTTCGAGGAAAGATGAGATCGCGAGCTCTGGAGGGTGAGCTCGGCTCTATCGGGGCACGAGCGGAGGTAACCGATGTTGGGATTATTAAGGCGCCACGAGGTCCAAGTCTTGCTCAAGGATGGTCACAAGGGAACTGAAGTTTCGCGTCTGACGGGAATCTCGCACAGCTCTGTCCAGCGAATTTCGGCCGGAAGCCACAACTGAACAATTCGATGATACCGCTGAGAGGCTGAAGCGGCGAATCGGCAGGCCAAGTATCGTTAAAGGCTTCTGGGAAACAATCAGTGACATTCTTGAGAAACAGCCTGACCTGCCCTCCTCGGATATTCTTCGCCAAGTCCAGAATTCTCGTTACATGGGACAAGACCGTCCTTCACGCGGTACTGGCGTCGAGAGCCTTCCGCCGAGGCGCGATCTGAGAACCAATAGCGTGGAGCTGGGCTTGGGAATTGTTTTGGGGGGCCTATCCCTGACGCGAAGTCGGGACGCACGTTCAATAAATCACCTCCTATACTTCTACCATGCGGCACACAAGACTCTGGAAATGCCCCAAGTGCGGGCGGCCCTTTGCAAACCGGAATCAATCGCATTCCTGTTCACGCTATACGCTGGAGGAGCATTTCGTCGGAAAGACTCCATTCGCGATCGACTTGTTTCGGGCGTTTGCGAGATTGGTAAGAACTTGCGGTCCCGTGCGTATTGTTCCTGAGAAAACACGGATTGCGTTTCAGGTGCGAATGAGCTTCGCTGTCGTCAGTTTGCGACGAGAGCGGATCGTTGGTCACGTGGTTTTGGCTCGCCATCTGGAAAACCCGCGCTTTACGAAAGTAGAGCGTTTTTCTCCCCGCAATCATGTCCATTCCTTCAGCTTGCATTCGATTGAAGAGATGGATGCTGAGGTTCTCGCATGGCTCCGCGAAGCATACCTCGTGGGCCAACAGCGTCATCTACGGCGATGAAGGCCTCGGCGACGCCAACTCCTAAGATGATTCGGGTTGAGGGTGACGCTATTTTGATTTGAGTCACCAGCGCTCACGAACAAGCCAGGTGAATCGAAGGGAAAAGCATCGAGGTCATGACTGGTCGGGTCCATTTTCTTTGAGATCTATAAGCCGGGCCCATGGGCGAATATCATCGGAAAGTCTCGCGTCCGGTCGCCTCGTTTTCTGAAAAGGCCCCCAACCATCTGCCGGCCAAACCGTTGCGGCAGAGCTGCGACCTTAAGAACATTCGGGCCGCAACTTCGCAGTACACCGCCGATAGTTGATTCGCGTCGTTTGACCCAAGCACTAAACAATGCGGATGGTTGCAGGCCTCCGCAACCAGAGTTGCTTCGCTTTCAGTTACTTCCGCAAACCATGCAACCATCCGAATTTGTATGCCGCAGCGTAGATTCGAGAAAGGTGCGTCTAAAACACTCTCGCTGATCTCAGCCTTTTTGAACGTGAGCTCGGTTCTTGCTCCCTAGAATGTTCTTCAATCTGTGCCAAAGTGAACAGTCGGCCATTATGTGCAAATCGTATCATCCGACCTCTACGGCAAATGTCGAACTTAGCGCAGGGCTCCGATCACTGCGCTATTCGGCAGAGGCGCGCGCGAATACGGTCCGACATGCACCCACAAAATATTACAAGGATGCAACGGAACTGGCTTCTCTAACATGGCCGGTTCCACTGACAAAACGCGAAAGCTCTACGAAGGCGGCTTTCACGACCTTCTCAACGACACCGACAAGAACGTGGTCATGCAGGACATCAAAGGCTGGATCAATGCGCGGTTCCCCACAGTACAGGTTACTCCTGCCCTGGCTCCCGCGACACTTTGACAGCCTCACGAGGGTGACGACGAATCGTAGGCTGTCCTAGACGGGAGGGGTCTTCAGGATTGAGCCTGAGCCAATCGAAGTCCCAAGAAGAGCAATTCTGATCCTCTCCAAGTTGAAGAGCCAAGATGGAGGACCAAGTGCGGAACCGATGGAAGTTCACGTGGGTATTCGTAGCGGCGGCACAGCTGGTGAGTACCACTGTCGCGCAGCAAGTCCGGACGGAGTCCGGCACCGTGTCCGGAATGCACACAAATGGGTTGGATGTCTACAAAGGAATCCCATTTGCTGCCCCGCCGGTGGGCGACTTGCGTTGGCGCCCCCCGGTACATGCCGCACCCTGGACTGGCACCCGTAAGGCAGATGCGTTTGCTCCGGCGTGCATGCAAGTTGGAGTCTCCATGCCCGGCGAGACCCCGCCGGCAGTGAGCGAAGACTGCCTCTACCTCAACATCTGGACGCCAGCCAAGACTGCGCAAGAGCACCTGCCGGTGATCGTTTGGATATACGGTGGCGGATACATCAACGGATCGGCCTCGATGCCCTTGTATTGGGGTGACCGGCTCGCGCAAAAAGGTGTCATCGTTATCACCATCGCTTATCGCCTTGGTCCGCTCGGTTTTCTTGCGCTTCCTGAGCTAACGCGCGAGTCCCCGCACCACTCGTCCGGCAACTACGGCTTGCTGGATCAGATCGCTGCACTCGAATGGATTCAGAGGAACGTCGCAGCCTTTGGCGGTGACCCGAAAGGTATCACCATCGCCGGTCAATCATCGGGAGCGATATCGGTCAGCATTCTGATGGCCTCGCCCCTTGCGAAAGGCTTGTTTCGGCGCGCCATCGGAGAGAGCGGCGGGCTGTTTGAGCCGCTCGCGCTCGCACCAAAATACCTGCTGGCCAACGCAGAACGCGACGGGGACAAGTATGCCGTTTCGCTGGGTGCGGTCTCGCTCAAGGAACTACGGCAGCTTCCAGCGACGCTGCTTACCGGCAATGCCGGAGGCATCGTCCACCCGGTGATCGAACCGTATGTGCTTCCCCATTCACCCTATGAGGCATTCACTTCGGGGGAGCAGAACGATGTTCCACTGCTGATCGGTTCGAACGCCGAGGAGGCGCGAGCGCTGGTGGATGTAACGCACGAGACGGCCGCCACCTTCAACAGCGACCTCGAACAGAGCGTCGGCCAACTTCCCTCTTCACTGGTTGCTGCATATCCTCACGCGACGGACGAAGAGGCGCGGCAGGCGCAGCTCGGCCTCGAGCGCGACCTCCGCTTCGGCTGGGACATGTGGGCCTGGGCGAGGCTGCAAGCCGGAACCGGGCAGAGTCCTGTCTTTTACTACTTGTTTCGACAGCAACCGCCGTTTCCGCCCGGCTCCATCTACGTGGGTTGGGGCGCGAGCCATTTCGCCGAGCTCTGGTATGTCTTCGACCATCTGGGCCAGTCGCCCTGGAACTGGACTGCGGCAGATCGGAAGCTGGCTGAGGAGATGTCCAGCTACTGGGTCAACTTTGCAAAGTCAGGCGATCCAAACGGCCCGGGCCTTCCCTCATGGCCGGCGTTCGCCAAAGTAGAGAGCAAGGTTCAGTATTTGGGCGATCCGATCACCGTCGGCGGTGTTGCCAATATCCATGGACTAAGCGCCTTCGATGCCGTTTACTCGGCGGTGCGTGGAAAGCCCTTTGCCGCACAATAGGCCCTGGCAGATTCGGTACCGCGAAAACGCGTTCGTATTGAGTGGCCCAGTCAACTTCCGGCTAGTCGGTAATCACCGGCCAATCTCCTGAATCACACCTATAGGAACTGCGAAGACAAGTGCATGGTTCCCCAGGGGGACCAGCAAGCCTGTACTTGTCGGTTGGTCGGACGAAGGTCCTCATTTTCGGTCCGCCACCGTAGCGACCGGAACTGAAATGATTAACGCCAGCTAATGCAGGAGAGTGATTCCCAGTTGGCCGGGACTCTTCCTGACGGTCCGCCCGGGTTGATCCTCCGGATGCGATTGCGCCGGAAGTAATTCCACACCGTTTACCATCCGCTGTTTCTCGTAATCGAAGCACCAATCCTCACCCGGTTCGAAGCTCCTAGTGATCGCTTGTCCGGTCGCGGCCGCATGCTTTGAAGCATGCTGGCTCGGAGAGCTATCGCAGCATCCGATGTGGCTGCACTCCGCACACCGCCTTAGGTAAAGCCACCAACCTTTCGGTGACGCCAGGCATTCCACACACCCACTGCCACTCGGCCTGGAAGCGGTGTTGATTCCGCGCCGATCCTTTTTCATTTCCGATTTTCCTTTCGTGCCGTCTGTCCGCAAAGAGAATCTCAAGCCACCAGCAAAACCATCCCCACCCCACCCTTCTCCGCTGCGGCTTGAGCCTCGGCGGCCTTGCTGCGTGGCAGTTTGCGGCTGATGGGGAGGGATTGAGACGACGGTAAGATCAACAGAAATCGCTCACCATATGTTAGTTCAATGAAAACAAAGGTTGCCCCGGCGGACACAGTGAGTCGATGCTACTCAGGTCAATCAAGTAGTGGCTCCGCAAGCTTGAGATCGTCTTTGTGCCGCTTCATACGGGCCAGGCGCAGCCAAAAGAGTGCGTTAGCTTTCCAGCCATCTCACATCTGGTTGAGAAGCATCCAAGTTTCGCTCGAGTTTCAAATCGTGGTCAACTGGAGACTGATATGAATATGAATCGTGTTCTCGCAGCCATCGTTATTATGTTTAGTCTGTTAGCGATCGGCAACGTTGCCTTTGCAGTAGCGGCTAAAAAGCAAAACCATCACGACGGCCACCGACTGGTCGCTGCAAAGCTCAAAACTGACGGGCACCATGACATCGAGAAGAGGGGGCACTACGCCGCATCAGCCGATAGCAAGGGCGGAAAGATTGCCGCCTTCCACGTCGTGCATGACACCAAGGGAGAGATTCCTGTCAAGAAATACAAGTCCCACAAGAAAATGGTGCAGGCGACAGGTTCGCACCTCACCTACGCCTCGTTCGCTTTACCTCAAGACACGGACATGGGCACGGTGTACATCGGTTATTCCTATATCGATGATGACGGGAACGAAGAAATCTACTGGTTCCCGGAAGAAGAGATTCTGGACGGCGACACGGGGGCAGTCGAGTACGTTCCACTGAGCAGTTAAAGCAAACGAAGAGGGGCCGCTCCTTGAGGACAGAAAATGGTACGGCCTCAGTTTTTTTCAACATCCTAATCGTTCATGGAGGAGGTTTTATGGATAAGGACCGCATCGAAGCAAATTGGAAACAAGTGAAGGGCACCATCAAAGAGAAGTGGGGAAAACTGACTGATGATGATCTAACGGTCATCGAAGGGAATACAGAGAAATTGGCTGGCAAGATTCAGGAACGATACGGCATCGCGAAGGACGAAGCGAAGAAACAAGTAGATGAATGGCAGCGGACTCGTCAATCCGAGGGAACTGTGGTCGAACGTGATCCGAATCGAAAAGCAAGTTAGAGTGTAGGCAAAAGAAAGCCGTCAATTGGTGCGGAGTTCTGGGCGATTCAGGTCTGTGGCGGCTTGGAACGCAGCCAGCGCCGCGCCCACGTCAGCTTGGTTGCTTGGCATGGCACAAATGCTCCTGCCAAAATAGATAGCCCGACCCGCGAATGTCCTGACCTTGATTCGCCAACGACCGATATGTGAGAGGTTGTCGGGCCGTGCTAAATTTAGTGTGAGATTACGCTTGGGGTCGCTTGTTGGAATCATAGGCGGTGCAGTGGAGATTTCGATTCTCCATTCGAGTAGGGCACGACTT
>Ga0209330_1000291_pt1 | contig 23803 bp, 19 predicted proteins | sample JacPinW_OM2H0_O3_FD_187969 | JGI IMG/M metagenome (GOLD analysis project Ga0209330, IMG submission 187969) | Forest soil microbial communities from Algoma, Ontario, Canada - Jack Pine, Ontario site 1_JW_OM2H0_O3 (SPAdes) (version 2) | ecosystem: Environmental > Terrestrial > Soil > Boreal...
GATCAGAGCGCACTCATGCTCGGCAGGCAGGATGAGTTGTTTCTGCTGAAGTTCTCCTGCGATGTGCTCGCGTTTTTTCAAGCGCATGGGCAGATCCCGCTGCCGCCTTATATTGAGCGCAACGCGGAGCAATCGGACCGAGAACGCTATCAGACCGTCTATGCGCGCGCGCTCGGTGCCGTGGCGGCGCCGACGGCGGGACTGCATTTCGATGAGGCTATTTTTGCGGCCCTGCGCAACCGCGGGGTTGGGGAAGCGTTCGTGACCCTGCACGTGGGCGCGGGTACGTTCGCGCCGATGCGCAGCGAGGACATCGATCAACACCAAATGCACACCGAATACTTGGAGGTACCCTCGCGCACCTGTGCGGCGATCGATGCCGCGCGAGCCGCGGGCGGCCGGGTGATTGCGGTCGGCAGACCGGGGTAGTGCTTCAAAATGGCATCGCCAAAGGCTGTTCCATAGCCGGTCGATCCACGCGGGTTGGTAAAGAGCACCACGTAGCCGTTGGCGGCGAAGTTCTGGAATTGCGCACTGAACCCGACGTTATACATGCCCTGCGGGCCGCCATGGATCTCGAGCAGCAGCGGATAGTGATGCGCGGGATCAAAATCCGGGGGCTTCACAATCCAGCCCTGAATTTTCGCGCCGCCGCTGGAGTCGTACCAAATCTCCTCGGCATTGGCGAGCGGGACTTCGCGGAGCAGTTCATCGTTAAGATGCGTGAGCTGCTGCACGCTCTCGGGCCGCTTTTCATTCAACAGCACCACGTTGCCGGGTTCGCGGAAAGATGAGCGAACGGCGGCGATGGCACCTTTGCCAATCGTCGGGCTCAGCACGACTTCAGGGCCGTTGGTGAGTTGATGAATGCCTTTGCCGCGCGACCAGCTGTACAAATGAATGCTGCCGCGATCTTCAGCCGTGAAATACAGCGCACCGCCGTCCGGCGCCCACTTGAGGCCTCTCGGTTCTCGATCGAATCCCTGCGACTGCATCGTGGCGTTGCTGCCGTCCACAGACATCGTCCACAGGTCCATGACGTGATTGGTATCCGTCTTGGTGTATCCCACATAGGCGATGGTCTTGCCGTCGGGAGACACGGCGGGCTGCCCCCAACTTCCTGTCGTTTTCGTCAGGCGACTGACAGCGCCGCTCTTGAGATCCACCGAGTAGATATAGCCCTCGCGATCATTGCGGTCCGGATCGCCTTCTTTATAGCCTTCGATGATTACCGAGCGGCCGTCGGGCGTGAATTCCCAATCAACGGTGATGGCGACTTCAAATGCGCTGGCGCCGACACTCCAGTTGCCGCTCGTGACCTGTCGCGGCGCGCCGCCGTCGCTCGCCACCAAAAACAGATGGCGCCAGCCGCGCTCGGTGAATCCGGCTTGGTCTCGATACGTATGCAACCGCTCCGTATAGCGCGGCGTCTTCGCCCATGTCGCCCCCTCCGGCGCGGCCGGCAGGTCGATGGTCCATTTTTCGGCATCGGGAACTTTCATGGTGAACCCGATCCACTTCCCGTCCGGCGACCAGCGCAAATTGCCGGGATCTTCGGTCAGCGAGGTCAGTTGGGTCGGCGGTCCCTGAACCCCGAGTTGCAACACAAAGACTTGGGCGCCTTTCGGCTCGCCTGGAGCGAGGAACGCAATGCTTTTACCGTCTGGGGACCAGACCGCGCCGCCGCCCTTCGCAAGGAATCGATGATGCGATCCGTCGGCATTCACGATCCAAATCGCGCTCTGGTATTTGTCCGCCTGTTTGTCGATCATGGTTCTCGTATAGAGAACCTGCGAGCCGTCCGGCGAGATTTGCGGTGCGCTGGCCGACTGCAGATCAAGGTAGCGGCCCACCGTGAAGCGGCCGGTAGCGCCTGAATCGGCTGCGCCGACGCGCAGCGCCACGCCCAACAAGACGATAAGTACAATGATGCGATTCATGTGTATCAATTCCAGGTTTTAGCTTTTGTAGGATCGACTGGCGGATTGTACGCGATCAATGCAATCGGCCGCACGTCAAGCTCTGCTAGCATGCCCGGCCTCCCCTCAATTGCCCATAAGGGATTTCATGACTACGCTGTTTGACCCGATAAAAGTTGGCCGCCTCACGTGCCCGAACCGAATCTGGATGGCCCCTCTGACCCGGGGACGCGGTACCCGCGAGCACGTTCCGACCGACCTCATGGCCACGTACTATTCGCAGCGCGCCTCAGCCGGGCTGATCATCACGGAAGCCACTCACATCAGCATGGAAGGCAGCGGCTGGCCCTACGCCGGCGGCTTGTGGAGCGCGGATCAAGTCGCCAATTGGAAAAAGGTGACCGATGCCGTGCATGCGGCCGGCGGACGAATTTTCGCGCAGCTCTGGCATATGGGTCGACTCGTTCACCCCTCTCTGCATGGCGTTCAACCCGTGTCAGCCAGTGCGACCACCGCGCCCGGCAAAGCGCACACCTATGACGGCAGACAACCGTACGCCGAGGCGCGCGCGTTGATGATCGACGAAATTCCGCGCCTGATCGGCGACTACGTCACCGCCGCGCAAAATGCCCTGGCAGCCGGTTTCGATGGCGTTCAACTGCATGCGGCCAATGGCTACTTGATCGATCAATTCTTGCGGGACGGCAGCAACAAGCGCACGGACTCCTACGGCGGCTCGATTGAGAATCGCGTGCGCTTGCTGCGCGAAGTCGTTCAGGCACTCATCGATACCGTGGGGAAGGACCGCACTGCTGTACGCCTATCGCCAAATGGCGAAGCGCAGGGGGTGGACGATAGCAATCAGGCGCAACTGTTTCCGGCGGCGGCCGCCGTCTTGGATCGGCTCGGCATCGTATTCCTGGAACTGCGTGAACCCGGCCCCGACGGCACGTTTGGCAAGTCCGATCGGCCTCCGGTGGCGCCGCTGATCCGAAAAGCATTCAAGGGAATCTTGGTGCTGAACTCGGATTACGATCTCGCGCGCGGACAGGCTGCGTTGGCCGGCGGTGCTGCGGATGCCATCACCTTCGGAAGAAAGTTCCTGGCGAATCCAGATCTTCCCTATCGCTTCGCAAACGATCTGCCGCTGAATGCGGACGATCAGAAAACCTGGTATTCGCAAGGGCCCGAGGGCTATATCAATTATCCAGCCCATGTTTAGATGGCCCTCATGACGCGCTTGGCAGGCGACTATGACTGCATCATTGTCGGCGCCGGAACGGCGGGATGCATCCTGGCCAACCGTCTCTCCGCCGATGCCGGACGTCGGGTTCTGCTTCTGGAGGCCGGCGGTGCGGACAATTGGATTTGGTACCACATCCCCGCGGGCTACCTGTTTACCATCGGCAATCCACGCTCGGACTGGATGTTCCGGACCGAAAGCGAGCCGGGCCTCAATGGCCGCTCGCTCGCTTACCCGCGCGGCAAAGTCATCGGTGGTTCCTCCGCGATCAACGCCATGATCAGCATGCGCGGCCAAGCCGCCGACTACGATGCCTGGCGCTCGCTCGGACTGACGGGCTGGGCATGGCGCGACGTGTTGCCGATATTCAAACAGCTCGAAGATCATTACTTGGGCGAAAGCGAACACCATGGAGCCGGCGGTGAGTATCGCGTTGAAGCACCGCGCATCACCTGGCGGGTGCTCGATGCGGTGCGCGAGGCGGCCGTTCAGCTTGGCGTGCCGGCAATCGATGACTTTAATTGCGGCGACAACGAAGGAGCCTCCTACTTCCACGTCAATCAGAAGCGTGGACGCCGTTGGTCAGCCGCGCGCGGCTTTCTGAAGCCTGCGCTGGCACGCGGCAATTTGCGGACTGAACTCAACGTCGTCGTGGAGCGCTTGATTATCGAAAAGGGACGCGCCTGCGGCGTGCAGTTTCGACGCGACGGTCAGAAATTTGAAGTCCGCACTCAGGGCGAGGTCATTCTTTCGGCGGGTGCGATCGGCTCACCGCAACTCTTGAGCTTGTCGGGAATTGGCCGGCACGAATGGCTCGCGCCCCTCGGCATCGAGACGATTCTGGAGCGACGCGGCGTGGGCTCGAACTTGCAGGATCATTTACAGCAGCGCGCGATCTTCAAGGTGAGCAATGTGAACACGCTCAACGAGGCATATCACTCGATGTGGGGGCGCGCCTGGATGGGCCTCGATTATCTTCTGCGGCGCCGTGGACCCTTGACCATGGCACCGTCGCAACTGGGTATATTCATGCGCTCAGATCCCACGCAGCCGCGAGCGAACATCGAGTTTCACGTGCAGCCCCTGTCGCTCGACAAATTTGGTGATCCCTTGCACCGATTTCCTGCGATCACCCTGAGCGCTTGCAATCTACGCCCGAGTTCGCGCGGCAGCGTGAGACCCCGATCCGCCGATCCGTTGGCGCCGCCGATCATTGCGCCGAACTATCTGGCGACCGCCGCCGATCGCGCCGTTGCGGCGGACGCCATTCGTGTGACTCGGCGCCTCATGGCGCAGCCCGCAGTCCAAGCTTTTGCTCCGATTGAACTGCTGCCGGGCCCCAGTGTCGGCGACGACACAGCCTCACTCGCTGTCGCGGCAGGAAATATCGGCACGACAATTTTCCATCCGGTCGGCACCGCAAAAATGGGGCCTGCATCAGATCTTGAATCAGTGGTCGATGCGCGCTTGCGCGTTCACGGCATTGAACATCTGCGGGTGATCGATGCGTCCATTATGCCGACGATCACATCCGGCAATACCAACACACCAACGGCGATGATCGCCGAGAAAGGCGCACGAATGGTCATTGAAGACCTGCGCGGTTAAAGCCGAAGGCTATCGGTGAATCGTGATCGCGGGATCCAACTGCCCGAGCGCGCCAGCTGCGGTGGTTTGGCCGGTCTGGTCGATATCTGTGCTTGAATACGAACGACCATATCCGCGGCACTTCGAGGCCCCGGGCGCTGTCCCGGGCGCTATTCGGCTGCCCGTGTCGGTCAGGCAACTCGGATCCTGCGCTGCCGCAGACACGGCCGGTTTTGACTTCGCATTGTCGGCTGTGGTCGCGCAGCCGAACAAGGTGGCGCCGGCGGCGATAACCACTGCGATTCGCATGTAAGTCTTCATAAAGCCCTCCTGATCCAAGGCATTTCCTGGCCTTAAGCGATAGCTATAGCTCCAGCCGTTCCGCTTGTCTAGTGGTGGTATGGCCCTAATTCAAGCAGATCACCCGATTTAACAGTACCCGAGCGCGGCGTGGACATCGAGGGTGCACCGCATCAACGCCGCTCGAAGCGAGCGACGGTCTCCACATGCTCGGTGAAGGGCATGAGATTGAAGGCCCTGAGCGAGGCGAGGCGCAGCCTGCCGCGCGAGGTCAATTGCGTCGCATCACGCAGGAACGATTCGAGTCCGCAGCTGACATAAACCAGCTCTTCGGGCGGATGGTTGCATAAATGGTCCGTGAGTTCCGGGTCCAAACCTTTGCGCGGCGGGTCCGCGATCACCATTTGGAAGTCGGACGCGGCCAATCGGTTGGCCGCCGCTTCACCCGGCATGAGGGAGATTTTCGCCCGCTCCGCCGAGCTGAGTTGTGCGAGCCCCATCTCGAGCCCGTGCAGCGAACTCGGGCTGAGTTCATTCATCGCGATTTCGGCCACCTGCGGCAGGACCGACAACCCAATGGCGCCCACGCCCGCATAGAATTCAGCGACACGCGCACCCGCCGGGATTTGGTCGCGCACGTGCTCGATAATGAGTTGTGCGATGTCCAGGTTGTTTTGCCCAAATGCCCCGGGCGGATAGTGCACCGCCGCTCCGCCAAATCGTTCGACCACGCTTTCCGGCCCGCACCAAGGACGGAAGTTCGGACCGAGAATGGTGTTGGAGCGCTCGAGATTCGCATTGAACCATAGGCTGTGCAGATCCTTCCCCAAGCGTTCGCGGATTAGACCGGAGCATTCGGCGAGCGGCCCTGGCGTTACGCTGTTGGCGACGATGACGACCTGAGCTGTTTGCGAGCTGCGTTCCACCACCACTTGCAGATAGCGCGCAAGACCCAGATGTGCGCCGTCCGAATACGAGGTCACCTTCGCATCGACGAGCGCACGGCGCACCACATTTGCTACGCGGTTTATGAGCGGGTGATGAACGCTGCAGTTCGGAATATGAACGACGCGATGGGTGCCCAATTCAAACAACCCGAGCTTCGGGGTACTTAAGCGACCGCGGATGGCGAGTCGAGCGCGGTGGCGAAATCCGGCAGTTGCTCCGGAAACGACCTGCACCGGCGGCAGGCCGTGAGTGCGCGCCAATTCATCCAGCGCGGCGCTCGCGCCGAGCGCGATTCCCGGCTCGCCGAACCTCGGGCAGCCGGGGCACGGCGGCCGGTGAGGACAGACTTTCAGCAAAGCTTCACCGACAATTTGAATCCGCCTTCCATCGGCGCGCTCTCCCCCTTTTTAAGCGAATAGAGCATACTCTTGTAGGCCATGAGCATTCTCATACAGCGCAGCACGAGCATTACCAACCCGGTCTTCATTGAAGACCGGGTGTCGATGCCCTTTGCTGCGTACTCAAACCGTATGAGGATTGATTTCAATGTATCTAGAAGAGCTGTCTCTATGGCGCCTGCGTATCGTCGCGGATAATGACCCAGGGGCCGTTGCCCGCGTCCTGGAGCGTTTCCAGAATCTCAATGTCTTGCCCCGGCGCATCGTCGCCGAGTGCGCTTCCAACGACACCTTTCACATTCAGGTGGACGTCTTCGGCCTTCCCGAGGAGCAGCTGCGGCTCGTTGCCGCAAAAATTCGCCAGTCTCCGAGCATCGTCAACGCGTACTGGCATCGACTCTAGTGCGCCAGGCGGTATTATGGCGAATGGCCAGCCCGATCGATGCCAATCGTTCCTGGATAGCACAGGCAATTGCGAAGCTCGATGAGGATCGACGCCAAGAAGTCGACACGCCATTACTCGCGCTTGGCTTGCCCGAACTGCCAGGGTGCCGGATCTACATAAAAGATGAAACGGCGCACCCGACGGGAAGCTTGAAGCATCGTCTTGCCCGTTCGTTGTTTCTGCATGCCATTTGCAACGGGGATATCGGCGAGCATACGACCGTGGTGGAAGCCTCGTCGGGCTCAACGGCCATCTCGGAAGCTTATTTTGCGAACTTGCTCGGTCTGCCATTCATTGCCGTCGTTCCCCGCGGAACCGCCACAGCAAAGCGCGAGGCCATTGCGCGCGCCGGCGCGCAGATTCACTTGGTCGAGCCTCACGATGAGATCTCCGCCGTGGCGGCCCGAGTCGCTCGCGAGACCAACGGCCACTTCATGGATCAATTCACGTTTGCCGAGCGCGCCACGGATTGGCGCGGCAATAACAACATTGCCGAAAGTTTGTTCGCACAACTGGCTCAGCAAACCTATCCTGTTCCCGCATGGATTGTGGTTGGCGCCGGCACCGGCGGCACGAGCGCGACGATAGGCCGCTATATTCGCTATCAACCCAAACTCAATGCGACCCGACTTTGCGTGGTGGATCCTGAGGGTTCCGCATTCTTTCCTTACTTTGAAGCCGGCGATCGGCAGGTCTGCGGCGGCTGCGGCGGGATCATCGAGGGCATCGGCCGAGCTCGCGTAGAACCCTCATTCATGCGGAATGTCGTGGACCGGATGTTGGCCGTGCCGGATGCGGCCTCCATCGCCGGCGCACGCTGGCTCGAGAGCCGCTTAGACCGCCGCTTCGGCCCCTCAACCGGCACCAATATCGCCGGCGCACTCGCGCTGGCGGCGGAAATGCAATCTCAAGGCCGATCCGGCAGCATCGCCACGCTCGCGTGCGATGCGGGAGATCGATACGCGGATACGATTTACGATGATGCCTGGGTTGCCTCGCGAAAAATCGACTTGCACGACTGGCAGCGGCGATTTCAGAATTTGACCGCCGCCCACCCCTTCGGCCACGATCTACAGCGCGCCGATCGCGCTGGCGGCTGATTGTCTCGCAGGTCCAACCGTCGCTATTTCTGCGGCGTCGCGATGCACCAAACCACGAACAACAAATAAAAAGCTGCGCCTAAACCAAAATAAAGTTTGTCCATGACCTGCCCCGAAGAGAAATTGCTCGCGCCCGTGGGAGATGAATACTCGATCAAATCGTGGATCGAACGCCGTCGGACAAACTCTGAAGATCCGGTCAGATTGTTTGTCGGTTTTCGCGAGGCATCGGCGTTTTTCGCTCAAAACGCCAATTTGCTGTTATGCCGCAGAGGCCCGAGAATAGCCAATGGCCAAGGGCTTTTTTTATGATTCACTCGATGCTGCGCTTGCCGCTGGCCTTCACCACCACCCACCAGGTTAGCCCTGAGGAAATCGACGAATACGCGCACGTCAACAATGCGGTTTATTTGCAGTGGCTGGATCGAATCGCCTGGACGCACGCTGCAAAACTGGGCACGCCGCTCGCGAGCTGCCTGGCAATGCGCCGTGGCATGGCGGTGCGGCACACCCGCATCGACTATCTGGAAGCGGCATTGCTCGGCGACAATTTGCTGCTCGCCACCTGGCTGGTCGCCTGTGACGGGCGTTTGCGCTGCACCCGTCGGTTCGAGATTCTGCGGTTGGGCGACGGGAAGCGAGTTGCAGACGCAGAAATTGAATATTTTTGTCTCAATCTGGATACCGGCAAGCCGTGCCGGTTCCCGCCGGAATTTGTAAAGAGCTATGCGGTGATACCGGAAGTCGCCACCGCTTATCGGCAATTGCCGCACGAATTGCGTCACGTTGGCTACTCACGTGGCGGGCTACCAGGTCAAGGCACGAACACATGAATGACAATGAAAATGATACCGGCAAGGCGGCTTTGAGCCGCCGCGAAATCCTGGGTCTGGCGGCGGGGGCAACCATGGGCGCGGCGGTGTACGCAGCTCCCGGACAATCGGCCGAAGGGCGTGCCAACGATATCGTCCTCATGGATGCGACTGTCCTCAGCAAGGCCATACACTCACGCAAGGTTTCATGCGTCGAAGTGATGAGCGCGTATCTGGAGCATATCGAACGCACCAATCCGAAGGTAAACGCCATCGTAGCGCTTCAAGAGCGTGCGGATCTGCTCATACAGGCGCGCGAGCGCGATGCCCAGCTTGCACGGGGCGAATCCATGGGACCGCTGCACGGTTTTCCGCACGCGGTGAAGGATCTACAGGCGGTCAAGGGCATTCGCATGACCCTGGGGTCTCCGATCCTGAAGGACTTTGTCCCTGCGGCCGACGGATTAATGGTCGAACGGCTGCGCAGCGCGGGCGCGATATTCATCGGCAAGACCAATACGCCTGAGTTCGGATTAGGCTCGCACACCTACAATACCGTCTACGGTGCGACCCACAATGCCTATGACCTGACTCGCTCGGCAGGCGGCAGCAGCGGCGGCGCGGCAGTATCGCTTGCACTGCGCATGCTGCCGGTCGCCGACGGATCCGACTACGGCGGAAGCCTGCGCAATCCTGCTGGATGGAACGGTGTTTTTGGCTTTCGCACCAGCATTGGCCGCGTACCCAACGACGCGCGCGACGCGTGGCTGCCGTCAATGAGCGTCACCGGCCCCATGGCCAGAAACGTCACAGATCTCGCCATGCTGCTCTCGGTGCAAGCGGGCTTCGATGCGCGCGTGCCGCTGTCTCTGGAGGGCGATGGCACCCAGTTTCAACGACCGCTGAACAGTTCGTTCAAGGGCAAGCGTATTGCGTGGGGCGCCGACTTCAGGGGGCATGCGCCCTGCGAAGCGGGCGTACTCGAGGTTTGCCGAAAGGCGGCACAAAGCCTCGAGTCCCTCGGTTGCATCGTCGAGGAGGCCGCGCCGGATTTCGATTTTGACGCGCTGTGGCAAGCGACCATCCGCCTTCGCGGTTGGCAGCAGGGCGCCTCGATCCAGGCCTTCTATAACGATCCGGCCCAACGCGTTTTGCTGAAACCCGAGGCAATCTATGAAGTAGAAACCGGGATGCGCCAATCCGCGCGCGATATCACGGCTGCATCGGTGTTGCGCACCGACTGGTCGCAGACGATGCGTAAATTTCTAGAACGCTATGATTTTTTCATTCTGCCCACGGCGCAAGTCTTCCCATTCGATATCAATCAGCATTGGCCGCAGGAAATTGCCGGGCAAAAAATGCAGACCTATCACGAGTGGATGAAGGGCACGCTGCTTGTCACCATGTCAGGCTGCCCGGCATTGGCCGCACCTGCCGGCTTCAGCGCTGCGGGGCTGCCGATCGGTATTCAATTCATCGGGCCGAATCGCCAAGAATTCAGTTGCCTGCAGTTGGCATACGCATACGAAAGCACGCTCAGTGCCAGCAATCGCCGGTCACCGCCGCTGCTGGGTCGTACTTCGGCATTGTGAATTTGAGCGGGGCCGCCTCCGTGCCGGCGTAGTGATATAGACCGGCGCGAGCACTGGGCAGGGAGGAGAAGACGAGTCAAGGTCCTGTTGCCTTCGGACCTTGACTCGTCTTCCCCTCCCTGCCGAACGCTCACCACCCGGTCTATATCACTGCGCCGCGCTTTACAAAACTTTACCTGCCCCGCAAAGACCGCTAACAGTCGGCGCGCAGACTGTCAGCGTCTCTCCACTCATAAGGGGTCACGATGACTACTTCTTCCGAATCTGAAAAGACCGCGCCGCCGCGTCGATCCGCCTACAGCCGCATGATCTCAATCGCCTTTGTCGCCGGAGCTGCTCTCCTCGGCGGCATCGTCGGGGTGTCCGCCGCGACCGGGATGGGCGCATGTGGTTTTCATCATGGGATGACGGCGGGTAGCTATAGCGCCGCTGATGTTTCCGCTCATGTCGATCATGTGTTGAAGCATCTGTACGTCGAGATTGACGCCACCGATGCACAGAAGGCGCAAATCACGCCGTTGGTACAACAAGCCGTGAATGATCTGCTGCCGATGCACACGCAGCTGCAGGCCGCTCATGCGCAAGCCATTCAGGCGTTGACGCAAAGCACGGTGGATCGGACTGCGCTGGAAGCGGCGCGAGTCGCGCATCTGCAGCTGGCCGACCAGGCTTCCAAGCGATTGACGCAGCTTCTCGGGGACGTCGATGAGGTGCTGACGCCGGCTCAACGTACCGCCCTGGCCGCTCACCTCAAACAAATGCACACCAGGACATAATGCGCTGGCGTTGACGGCTCGCTCTCTTTAGAGTCGCCGATCAATGGTTGAGCGAATTCTCTTGGTCGAAGACGATGCCCGCTTGGCCGACATGCTCCTCGAGTATCTCGGTCAGGCGGGTTTTGGCGTTACGGTTGCACCGTTAGGCGCCACTGCGCTGGAAAAACTGTCAGACGCGGAATTCGATGCGGTCGTGCTCGATCTGATGCTGCCGGACATGGATGGGCTCAATGTGTGCCGCCAGCTGCGCGCAAAATACGACACCCCTGTGTTGATGCTGACGGCGAGAGGCGATGCGGTCGATCGAATCGTCGGATTGGAGCTGGGCGCAGATGATTACTTGCCCAAGCCCTTCGAGCCCCGGGAACTGGTCGCGCGGTTGCGCGCCATCATGCGCCGTCGCGTGCGCGGCGCCGCGGGCGAGAAATCCTCTCAGTTCGGCCGCCTGGAGATCGATACTGCGGCGAGGGCCGTTCGATTGGATGGAAAGCCCTGCGAGTTAACCGGCTACCAATTCGATTTGCTCGTGGCATTAGCGAAGAACGCGGGCCGTGTCTTGTCTCGCGAGGTTCTGATGGACCTGGTCAAAGGCGAGGAATTCGAGTCCTTCGACCGTTCCATTGATGTGCACATTTCCCGCATTCGGGCCATCATTGAGGATAATCCCAAAAAGCCCCGGCGCATTATCACGGTGCGCGCTGCGGGCTACGTATTCGCCAAGGCGCAGGATTGATGTTGCGCCTATACCTGCGCTTCTATTTGGCACTTCTGGTCAGCCTCGCCCTGCTGGGTCTGGCCGCCTCGGTATTGGTGCATTTCGCCGGCGGCCCGATGGAACAAGTTGGCGTCACGGTCGCACGATTGGCTCAAAACGTCCTGCCGCCCGCGCAGGCGCCAGCCTCGGAACAGCAGGAAGCGCTGCAACGCGTGGCCGCAGGTTTCAAGGCCGATGTCACGCTGTTTGCCGAGAACGGAACGATCATTGCCGCCATTGGGCGTCCGCTGCCCATGCCCAGCGCACGGCACTCTCATCTGCTGAGTTTTGCGCATTGGCCGGGCGGCGGCGCGCTCTCAAGCGTGCGCTTGGCGGATGGTCGTGTGCTGGTCGCCAGCGTGCCCCTCGGCTCCGGCGTTACACGCACGAATTTTCACCTGCTGGTGCTTTTCGCGGTGGTATCGATAGGCCTCGCTGCCTTTCCCATCGTGCGACAAATCAGCGGACGCCTCGAACGCCTGCAGCGCGGCGTCGACTCGCTCGGTGCCGGCGATCTTGGCGCACGCGTCGCTGTCGAAGGCCATGACGAAATCGCCAGCCTCGCGGAGAGCTTTAATCGGGCGGCAACTCAGATTGAGCAGCTCATCCACGCGAATCGGTCCTTGCTGGCCAATGCCTCGCACGAATTGCGAACCCCGCTGGCGCGTATTCGGCTCGCGCTGGAAATGCTGAAGCAATCCGCGGATCCGAAAACCAAAGCGGGCCTGGAACAGGACATCGCTGAGTTGGACGGCTTGGTCGATGAAATTTTGCTGGCGAGCAGGTTGAACACGGTTGCGCAAAACGACGTGCGCGAGGAGGTCGATTTGCTTGCCCTGGCGGCTGAGGAATGCGCCCGATACGATGAGGTCCACCTCGAGGGCGAGCATCTTAAAATTCAGGGAGACCCGCGATTATTGCGTCGCTTGCTGCGCAATCTGTTGGAAAACGCAAAGCGCCATGGCGTGCCGCCGACTCAAGTCAGGTTGCAGCGCGAAGGCAACAGGGTGGTGTTGAAGGTTTGGGACAACGGACCCGGTCCGGCGCCGGCAGAATTCGAACAAGTGTTCACGCCCTTCTATCGCCGCCGCGACAGCCAGAACAGCACGGGCAATGGGTTGGGCCTGTCCTTGGTACGCCAAATAGCGCGCCGTCACGGCGGCGACGCCCGTTGCACATCCATGGATGACGGCCGCAGCTGCTTTGTCGTCACACTACTGAGCAGTGACTCCGCATGAGGCGGCGCGTCCCAGCAACAGCGCCCTTTCGCGCGCGTTCTGTGCCAGCGCCGCCGCGCGGGTAAATTCGGTGCGGGCCTCTTCGAAGCGGCCCAGCTTTTGCAGCAGATCGCCTCGCACACTCGGCAACAAATGATACGTGCTGAGCCGAGAGTCCGAATTCAAGTCATCCACGATCTCGAGTCCAGCACTCGGGCCGAAGGCCATCGACACCGCCACGGCGCGATTCAGATCGACAACGGGTGAGGGCGCAAGCTGCGCCAATGCATCGTAAAGCGCGACAATGCGGACCCAGTCGGTTTCCGCGGCGCTGTGCGCCCGCGCGTGACAGGCCGCAACCGCGGCTTGCAGCGCGTAAGGCCCCAGCGCGCCGCCCAGCGCCTCCAATCGCTCCAGAGCCGCGAGTCCTCGATGAATCAACAATTGATTCCAGCGGCCGCGGTCTTGCTCGAGCAACAAAATCGGCTGTCCCGCAGGACCGACTCGCGCAGCCGCGCGCGATGCCTGAATCTCCATCAATGCGATCAGGCCGTGGACCTCCGGTTCACGAGGCGCCAGTTCAGCGAGAATGCGGCCCAGGCGAAGCGCCTCCTCGCAGAGTGTCGGGCGCATCCACTCCTCGCCTGCGGTTGCCGCGTAGCCCTCGTTGAAAATCAAATAGATCACTTCGAGCACCGATGCGAGCCGCGCCGCGAGTTCTTCGCTGCGCGGCATTTCGAAGGGCACGTGAGCTTCGGCCAGCGCACGTTTGGCGCGCACGATTCGCTGCCCAATGGTGGTTTCCGGCACCAGAAAGGCGCGCGCGATTTCCGCGGTATTGAGTCCGCCCAGCAGCCGCAATGTGAGCGCGACTCGCGCCTCCGTGGACAAGACCGGGTGGCACGCAATGAACATGAGGCGCAGCAAATCATCGCCGACATCCTTGTCGGATTCCTCCTCGGGCGCCGGGGTCATGGGCGCGAGCAACTGCGCGTCGTTCGCGATGGTCTCGTGCTTGCGCTGCAGAAGCTTGAAACGACGCAATTGATCGAGCGCGCGGTTCTTGGCGGTGACCATCAGCCACGCTCCAGGATTGTTCGGAACGCCGGACACGGGCCATTGCTCGAGTGCCGTCACCAGGGCATCTTGCGCCAGTTCCTCGGCGAGACCGACGTCGCGCAACATGCGTGCGAGTTTTGCAATGATCTTGGCCGATTCCATGCGCCACACTGCCTCGACGGTGCTCCTGATGTTCGACTCAACCATGGCGGACGCGACTCAAGCGAGGCCCTATTCGAAGCACGGCCCGAGTTCGCGGACTTCGATGGTCGCCGAATGTGCCACCGGGCATTCCGCCGCAATCGCAATGGCTTGCTCGCGCGTCTTGCACGTCAACATAAAGATGCCGCCGACCATCTCCTTGGCCTCGGCAAAAGGACCATCCACGACGCTCGTCGTCCCGCCGCGCACATTGACGCGGGCACCGCGTGCGTCACCCTTCAGCGACTGGCTCAAGGTGAGCAGCCCGCGAGCCTTCAGCGTCTCACTGAAGTTCACCATTTTGTCGTAGAGCACGCGGCCCTCCGCCTCGGTGCGTGCCAGACGCTGACCCGCGGGTTCGACGATCAACAACATGTAACTCATCGCACTGCCTCATTGAAATGCCCTTCTTGAGCCGAAGTATGGCCCAAACCGGCCCTTAAGATTGAATCTGCGTCACTTCAAGTCAGGCGTCCCAGGTGCTGCTGTCGAATAGCGGGCGAATCTCGATTTCCGAGTCCCCGGGCATGGGGTTGGGACAGCGCTTGACCCATTCCAGCGCCTCTTCGATTGAACGCACCTGCCAAAGCCAGAAACCCGCCACGAGTTCCTTGGTCTCGGTAAACGGACCGTCCAACACGGTTCGATTGCGGCCCGAGAACTGCACACGCTTGCCCTCAGAACTCGGGCGCAGACCCTCTCCCGCAAGCATGACACCGGCCTTTGTGAGCTCTTGGTTGAATTTATCCATCTCGGCCAGCAGGGTCTGTGTCGGCATGACCCCCGCTTCGCTGTCTTTGGTTGCCTTGACCAATACCATGACTTTCATCTCGTCCTCCGGTTTGCTGTCCTACATGACGACGATCCAGCGATCGCGTTTTCGACCATACCGATGAGATTTTTTGAATCACAGGTAATGCCGTAACGCGAAAACCCAAGCCGCGCACACGAGCAGCACGGCGCCGAGGCCCGCGATGAGCTGCACGCGGGGCTCTCGATTGTTGGAAACGCCGGTCCGAACAAAGATCCAGCCCACCCCCAAACCGAAAAGAAATCCCAGCGCATGTCCCAGCACATCCACGTGTGCACTGCCCGCACCGAGCAAGGTTAAGAGACAAATTCCCGCAATGAGCGGCGCCCAGCGATACCACAGGCGTTCTCGCAACGTAAGGCGCTGCCGCCACGCCATACCCGAGAGCATTCCCAACGCCGCGAATACGGCCGTCGAGGCACCCACCGCCCGATGCGTGATGGGCGTAACGAGAATTTCTGCGTAGTTTGCCAGTGCGGCCGCGCCCAGGATGCCCGCCCAGGCAACGCCAGGTCCCAGCAGCCGGCTCGCCGCAAGGCCCGCAACGGCGCCGAAGAGCACATTGCCGAGCAAATGTTCCTGGTCCAAATGCAAGGTCAAGGCCGTCACGGCTCGCCACCATTCGCCGCGCGCACCGGCATCCAGCGAACCCAACGACAGCCAGTCGGCGCCGAAGGTCGCGTTGCCGGCGCAATAAGCCGTCAACAAAAGAATCAGCACGTACATGAACACGCCGACTGCGCCACCCGAGTGCGGCTGGATTACTTCTGGAACGCTACGCCTAACGCCGCGCTCAAGGGAATAGCGGTTGAGCTCCTCATACGCCCGATGACGCATCCCGGCAGGCACGCTCAATATCCAGGAACTCTGATCCTGCTCTGTCTCATGTTCGATGCCTCGAGCCTCGAGCACCAGGCTGTATTCCTGACAAAGTAGTTTTGAACCCCGAAACACCACGGCGGCAGCCGGCGGGTCCGGCCCCTGATCGAGATTCGAGGGTGAAAGGCTCAATACACGCTCCGGCCGATTGATGCTGCACCCTATGGGGACAGCGCGCACGCAAGTCAATGGGCTTAACCTGTGAAATGGCGGCTAAGTTGAACTTCGATCACAGTTTGGGACCCTAACCCCTACAGCACATGAAACGCCATCACCTAGCATTGATCGCTGCACTCGCCCTTGCCGCTTGCGGCGGCGGTGGCGGTGGCGGCGGTGCGACCGGCTCGAATCCAAGCGCGCCCCCGGCGCGCGGTACGCTGCTGCAGACTCCGCCCGAGCTTCTGTCCACCTTCACGATTTCGGCGCTCCTCACCGAACTCGAACTGCCCATCAACCAGTTGTTGCTGTCGGTCAGCAGCGCCCCCCTTTGCGATATCGTTTTCTATCACATTCAATACGCCACGGTCGGCGGCGCCGGCGAAGCCACCACGGCATCCGCGGTGCTCATGATTCCAAGCGGACTCGGCGCGAACTGCAGCGGCGAGCGCCCCATCGTTTTGTACGCGCACGGCACCACCACCGATCGCGCCTTCAACATGGCGGATTTGCAAAATGCCGAAACGATTTCTCTGGCTGCCTTGTTTGCATCACAAGGCTACATCGTGGTGGCGCCGAACTACGCCGGCTACGACACCTCGGCCCTGCCATATCATCCCTATTTGATCGCCGATCAACAATCGAAGGACATGATCGATGCGCTGACCGCGGCGCGCACGGCGCTGCCGCTGGCCTCGCTGACGACGGTCAAGGATAACGGTCAGTTATTCATTACCGGCTACTCGCAGGGAGGCTATGTGGCCATGGCCACGCATCGAGCCATGCAAGCGGCCGGCATGAACGTCACGGCTGCGGCGCCGATGTCAGGGCCTTATGCGCTGGCCGCTTTTGTCGACGCGGTGTTTTATGGCGAGGTCAATGGCGATGCCACCGTTTCCTCCGCCTTGCTGCTCGGTGCATATCAGACTGTGTATGGCAATATGTACGCGAACCCCACCGACATATTCGAACCGCAATATGCGACCGGCATTCAGACACTGCTGCCGAGCACCACGCCGCGCAGCCAACTCTATGCGGAGGGCAAGCTTCCGGAATATGCGTTGTACAGTCCCACGCCGCCCGCGCCTGAATTCGCCTCGATAACGCCGCCCACCACCCCTTCGGATCTTGCCGAAGTGTTTGCGCTCGGGTTCGGCGCGGGCAATCTGATGCAAAATAGTTATCGCCTCTCCTACCTCGAAGATGCACAGGCGCATCCCGATGGCGGCTTTCCCGCCATCACCACCGGTGTCGCCGCAGCAGCCCCGGGCCTTCCCTGGCGGCAAGCGCTGCAAGAAAATGACTTGCGAAACTGGGTTCCCACGGCCCCGGTCCTGTTATGCGGCGGCGATGTCGACCCACTCGTTTTCTTTTTCAACACTCAGCTCATGCAAAGCTATTGGGCTGCTCAGGCGCCCTCAGCGCCGGTCAGCGTGCTCGATCTGGAAGCCGCGGCAGTTCCGAACGATCCCTATGCCAACTTGAAACAGGACTTCGCGATCGCCAAGGCGCTCGTTGCCGCGACCGCGGTTTCGCAAGGCGCGACCGATGGCGGCACACTGGCGGTTGCCGAGGCCTATCATACGATGTTGGTCGCTCCCCTTTGCTTCGCGGCCACGAAGTCATTTTTCACGGGTCGATAACAGCTAAGATAAGCGGCAAAAGTTGCCGTGCGAGTTTAATGATTAAAGTTGGACCAGCTGTGCACGCGTATAACCGCGTCGGCACAAAGATTTTCGTGCGCCTGCTGAGCTTCGTGCTGGCGTCAGCCTCGATGGCCATGGCCGAGACCCCGGACCCGGCTGGATCACCCGATTCGGCTACATCGGCGGATTCGGCCGCATCGCCCGATTCGGCTGGATCGCCCGATTCGGCGTCGACCGCAAAGCCCGCTCCGAAGGACAAGGACAAGGCCAAGGGGGCTGCTCAAAACGACAGTCTCGACTCGGTGTACGTTGAGGGTAAGCGTTGGCTTTTTAATCGGCGGACTCGCTACGCCCATTCCTTACCCGAGGTGGACGGGCCAACGATTACGGTGACCAAGAAGACCAGCGTCGTGCAGTTGAATGACGTGCCGACCATCATTGACAACAATCAACGCGAGCTGTTCGACCGGCTGCCGGGCATTGTCCTGGCAGAACAGCAAAATCCGACGGAGTTGAACTTAAGCTATCGCGGGCTCGGCAATCCGCAGGAAAGCGAGTATGTCCTGCTGATGCAGGACGGAATTCCCCTGGAGATGGATTGGATCGGCTACCCGACGATTTACACCCTTCCGGTGCCGCAGACCCTCGGCTCAGTCCAAATGATCCGCGCCGGATCGGGGTTGCTCTATGGCCCCGAACCTCAACCCGTCATCAATTTTATCTCGCAGCAACCCTCCACGCGCCCGCTCGCCGGGACATCGGAGCAAGTCGGCGGCAGTAACTCGCTTTTTTCCAGCTTCAACAAGATCTCCGGCACCGACGGGGACTGGAACTATCTGGCGGACTTCTCGCGCCGTCAATCGGACGGACAACGTCAAAACGGCGACTACGTGCTGAATGCGGGCGATTTACATCTCGGTTACGGGTTCGACGCACAAAGGCTGAGCCTGGATTTCCACGCCTATTCTCTCGACAGCGGCTTGGCGGGCCTCATGAGCGGTGCGCAGTTTCTTGCGAATCACAATCAGACCACGACGCCGGACGATCGTCTGTGGGCGGATCGCTACACGACAGTCCTCACGTATGAGAACAAATTCAGCGACAAGGACTCGTACACCCAAAAGCTCTGGTCGGGCTATCAGGATCTGTGGACACGCTCAGACACCTACACCGCTGATGTCCCTCCGGTGGGCACCGGCGCCACACTGAGCGGCCAGCGCTTCAACTACACCGGCCTGGATGGCCGATGGCTGCATCGCTGGGGCGCCGGCGACGCCTTGACCGTCGGTTACACGCTGTACACGTCTCGAAGTCCGTACAACGAGTGGGTCACACCGAACCCGGTCGTAGACAAGGACGACGGATCGGGGACCCCTTTCTACGACGATGCGCGCAAGACCACGTATGGCGCGCTGTTTGCGGAGAACGTCTTCCGCTTTGAGTACTTTCATTTGGTGACATCTGCGAGGTTCGATCATGAAGAACTGAGCACACAAGAGTCTCTCGCTCCGCATCCGTCGCTGGTAGATGCAACCTACACCAAGAACATTCCGCTATTCGGCATCGGTATTGGCAATGATTTCGGTCATGGCAACGAGACTTATCTGAATGTCTCTCAAGGCTTCCGTCCCCTGCGCTATCTCGATATCGCGAGTCCGTTCAGCAATTTCTCCTCCACGAACAATCCGGACCCCACCAAGTACCTGACCTATGAAGCCGGTGTGCACGGCTGGCCCAGTTTGGGGCTGTACTACGATGTGAGTGTGTTTCAAGTCAATGTCAAAAACCGCATTGAGTCCGAACAACTCACGGAGACCGAAACCATCGATGTCAACACGGGCAATACGCGCAGCCGCGGGGTCGAACTCGAGGGCGACTACGATCTGTTGCGCCTGTTCTCGACGATTGGGTCGAACCTCCACCTTGACGCATTTGCCAATGCGAGCCTGCTGGATGCCCGCTTTACGAGCAGCATTGTGCCCGGTCAGACCGGCAGGATCCCCGCCTATGCACCGCACGGGGTGTTCAAAGTGGGAATCACGGCGCGCGAGGATGCTCTGTACAAGGTCAGTCTGGTGGTAGATACCGTCGGATCTCAATATTTTCAGGACAGCGATCAATCCATCGGCTCTACGCCCGCCCACATTCCGACCTACACCGTGGCCGATCTGGCGGGAGACTACGTCATCGCCGGGCATTTCAGAATCCTGGGCGGCGTTTCGAATCTCACGAATCGTCACTACTATTCGCGCGTATTTCTTTTCGGTGGAATGCTCGAGCCGGCGAGCGATCGAAGCTTCTATGCCGGCGCCGCATATGATTTCTAGCTCGCCGAATACGGCATCGCATTTGAGGGATCTTGCAACGTGATAAAAATCGTCAAAGTTTTGTTGCCCAGTCTTGCACTCGCCTGTTCCGCCCCTACCCTCTGGGCCGCGGAACAAGCAGCCATTGCCGCGCCGCCCGAAAGTGCTTACAGCGCGCTGCAATGGCGCGGTATCGGTCCCTTCCGCGGCGGCCGCGCGGTCGCCGTGGCCGGCGTCCCCGGTTCACCGAATGTTTTCTACTTTGGCGCAGCCGCAGGCGGGGTCTGGAAGACCATCGATGCCGGCGCAACCTGGAAGCCCATATTCGACGCCGAGAAAGCCTCGTCCATCGGCGCCATCGCGGTGGCGCGCAGCAATCCCGACATCCTCTATGTCGGCACCGGCGAAGCCAACATGCGCGGCGATGTGACCTGGGGCGGCGGGGTGTTCAAGTCGACCGATGCAGGCAAGACTTGGACCGATCTGGGTTTGACCGATACACGGCAAATCGGGGCGGTGGTCGTGGATCCGGTCGATCCTAATATCGTTTTGGTGGCCGCCGTGGGCCATGCCTTCGGCCCCAATACCCAGCGTGGTGTGTTTCGCAGTGCCGACGGGGGCAAAAGCTGGAATCGCGTGCTCTACAAAAATGAGCTGACCGGCGCCATCGACCTTGCCGCCGACCCTCACAATCCGAAGATCATTTATGCCGCGCTTTGGCAGGTGCGCCGCCAGCCGTGGAACTTTTCCAGCGGCGGACCTGGGAGCGGCCTGTATCGATCCATGGATGGCGGTTTGACCTGGTCGCAACTCACCGCGCATGGACTGCCGGAAGGGATTTTGGGCCGAATCGACATCGCGATTTCCGCCGTCGACTCGCGCCGCATCTACGCCATGATCGAGGCGAAAGAAGGCGGACTCTATCGCTCGGACGATGCCGGGATGCAGTGGCACCGGGTCAGCGAGGACGGGCGCGTGCGCCAGCGCGCGTGGTACTTCTCGAAGATTTATGCGGACCCCAACGCCATCGATACCGTATACGCCCTCAACACCGGCATGCTGCGCTCCACCGACGGCGGCAAGACTTTCAATTTGGTTTCCGCGACCCACGGCGATCACCATGCACTGTGGATCGATCCGAATAACTCCAACAGTTTGATCAATGCCAACGACGGCGGCGCGAGCATTTCGCTCGATGGCGGCAATACTTGGTCGACCCAGGACAATCAACCCACCGGCCAGTTCTACCACGTCGCGACGGATAAGCGTTTTCCGTACTATGTTTACGGCGCGCAGCAGGACAATTCCAATCTCGCCATCGCCAGTTTCGACGATGAGGGCGTGATTGGGCCGCGCGACTGGTATCCCGCCGGCGGCGGTGAGTCCGGCTTCGTGGTCCCCGATCCGCGCAATCCGAACATTATTTACAGCGACGCTGAGAACCAATACGCGCGCTTCGATTTTCGTTCGCAACAATCGCAGAACATCAGCCCCGACCCGATCGACAATTCAGGGCATCCTGCAAGCGAACTTGAGCACCGCTTCAATTGGACCTCGCCGCTGATGCTCTCGCCGCACGATCCCGACGCGCTCTACGCGGCCTCTGAAGTTCTTTGGAAATCCACCGATCACGGCATGAGCTGGAAAATCATCAGCCCTGATCTGACCCGCAATGATAAAACCAAACAGAGCGCCTCGGGCGGCCCGCTGACCAAGGACATCACCAGCGTCGAGTACTACGACACGATCTTTGCACTGGCCGAGTCGCCGCTGCGCAAGGGCAATCTCTGGCTCGGAACGGATGATGGCCTGGTGCAAATGACCGAGGATGACGGGGCGCATTGGCGCAACGTGACACCGGCGGCCATGCCGGCGTGGAGCACGGTCAGCATGACCGAGCCTTCGCATTTCGATGCGGCGGTCGCCTATATTGCCGTGGACCGCCACCGGCTCGATGACATCGTGCCGTATGCGTGGAAGACCGCCGACTCCGGTAAATCATGGGTCTCGATTACCGGGGGCCTGCCCGCCGGCGCCGTCGTGCATGTGGTGCGCGAGGACCCGGCGCGCCGCGGCCTGCTGTACGCCGGCACCGAGCTCGGCGTATTCCTATCCTTCGACGACGGCGCGCATTGGTCGCCGCTGCAACACGGTCTGCCGGTGACGCCCATCCACGACCTCACCGTGCATGGCGATGACCTGGTTGCGGCCACGCATGGACGGGGCTTTTGGATCTTGGATGACCTGACGCCGCTGCGCCAGACCAAAGCAAGCGCGGATGATCTGGTGCTCTACTCACCGGCCAGCGCGCTGCGCCTGTACTATCCGGATCAGGTCAACTCTCGCCGTCCCGTGGGTGCGAACCCGCCGGCCGGCGCCGTCATCGACTATGTGCTGCCGGCCGATGCCTCGACGGAACTCACCCTGGATATCGTCAATGCCAAGGGCGAGCTGATTCGACATCTCTCCAGCACGAAAACCAATAAAGAGGTGCAGCCGCCTGAGTGGCCTGATCAACTTGTACCGAGCGATCTGATCCCGGCGCATGCCGGCATGAATCGCCTGATTTGGGATTTGCGCTACGACGATCCGGCGCAAATTCCCGGCGCCTTCTATGAGGGTGAGGCGCCGCGCGGACCCCTTGTCGCGCCCGGCCAGTATCAATTGCGCCTGCAATTGGGCGACAAGACTCGTACGGCCGCACTCACCGTGGTCGCCGATCCGCGAGTGGCCAACAGCGACGCGGCCATCGCGGCCAAGACCGACCTCGCGCTGGCAACTTACCGCGACATCGATACCTTGCACCGCGCGGTCAATGACATCCGCGCCAGGCGCAAAGCGCTGAAAACCGCCCCCGCCGCCGCCTCCGCGGGCCTCGACGCCAAGCTCGCGCGCATCGAAGAAACGCTCATGCAGGTGAACATGAACGGCTCCGAGGCCAACCTCGCATTTCCGGGCATGCTCAATGAGCAGCTGGCGGCGTTCGCAGGCTCGCTCGAGGACGCCGATACGCCGCCCACGACTCAGCAACAGGCGCTGTATACCTCGCTGCACACGAAGCTGCAGGCGCAACTCGCACTGTGGCGAGGCTTAAGTCAGCAGTAGCACCTACTCTTCATCGTTTGACTCGCCTTCTTCCGGCGCGGCCGCATCGCTGCGCAACACCGGCAATTTTGCGCGCGTCAGTGCTTGATTCAGAGGCGTAAAGTCGTCCTGCCAAATCTTCGCGGACGCGGCGCCGAGCGACCGCCATTCTTGCAACAAGGAGTCGGCCGCCGATTGCTGCACGCGGGTGGGCGCGGCATCTGCCTCGAGCACCTGAGTATATAAACTCAAGATCTCACCGTTGACGCGCTCGAGCCCACGGTGCGCAGCGCCCGGTTGCGCGCTGGCGCCTTGCTCCATGAGCGACTCGAAATGCTCATCGAGTTCTTTTGCTCGCTCCCCAATCGCCGCGGCCTGTGCGCTACTCAGTTTCTTGAGCTGCGCGCGCAAGGACTTTACTTCCTGTGCCTTCGCGGTGCTGGCATCCAGCGCCTCGGCCAAGCCTTTGGCAAGGGCATATTGAGCCGCGTACTCCTGCTGACCGATGCTGACGCGAGGATCGGGCATCACGGTCAAGGGCTGCTCCCATTTATGGCCGCCGATTTCGAG
>Ga0209330_1000292_pt1 | contig 23720 bp, 19 predicted proteins | sample JacPinW_OM2H0_O3_FD_187969 | JGI IMG/M metagenome (GOLD analysis project Ga0209330, IMG submission 187969) | Forest soil microbial communities from Algoma, Ontario, Canada - Jack Pine, Ontario site 1_JW_OM2H0_O3 (SPAdes) (version 2) | ecosystem: Environmental > Terrestrial > Soil > Boreal...
GGTGATGGGGGCAAATGAATGGCGGCACGCGGCGTCCCTCGAGGCGATGGCGGACGGGTCGCTCAGGTACTATCTCGATACAGCAGGTTCCGGTGCGGATCGTCGCTTGAGTCTGCACAAACAGGCCAACGACGCGTTCGTGCCGCAGAACGCAAACCTGGTCGACCGAAGGGACGCGGCGTGGACGCCGCCCACGGATCTGGTCAGCAAGAGTCTTGCCCCGCGTTTCGGCACGATATTCGTGAGCGAGCCCTTACCCAAGGCGAGCGCGTTCAGCGGCCTGTTTTCCGGGCGCCTGGATTTTGAAGTGAACAAAATGGATCTGGACTTGAACATCACGCTTTATGAACTGCTGGCAAACGGCGACTATGTGCGGCTTTTCAGCCCGACTTACGAGATGCGCGCAAGCTATGCGGAGGATCGCGCTCATCGGCATCTACTCAAAGCGGGCGAGCGCCAGAAACTGGCATTCAAGAGCGAACGAATAACGAGCCGGCAGCTGCAGGCCGGCAGCCGTATCGCCATGGTGCTCAGCATCAGCAAACGGCCGGATCGCGAGATCAATTACGGCACCGGCGGCGATGTCAGCGAAGAGTCCATCGCTGACGGTAAAATTCCCATTAAGATCCGCTGGTATAGCGATAGCTATATCGACATACCCATACACAAATAAGAATTTTAGACCAGGCGTTTCACCAGGGACATGGCCGCAGCCGGGTTATGCACCTTATGGCCGCTGATCACATAGAGAAACACGTCACGCGGTTCATCATTGCCGGAGTTCGCCTCGACGTACTCCATGTCATCCGGTGCCGAGCCCGAAGCCCATGCACGGGCGCGCGCCGCCCAGCGCTTGAGCGAGGCCTCGGAATAGCCGTCAGCTTCAGTCGCCTTGGTGCCCATGATGCGGGCATAGACGAACGGCGCCGTGAGATCGGCGATTTGCGGATAGCTGGAATCGCCCGCAATGACCACGGCGACACCATACTTGCGCGCGAGCGCGATGAAACCGGGCGTGCGGAAGCTCTCATGTCGAACCTCAACGGCGTGGCGCAGCGCACGCCCCGCGATTTCACGGGGCAGAAGCGTCAAAAAGGCTTCGAAGTCGGCGGGTTCGAATTTCTTGGTCGGCAAGAACTGCCAATTGATCGGACCGAGCTTTCCTTTGAGCTCCGTCAGGCCGCTATTGAAAAATCGTGTGATGGTGCCGCCCGCTTCGGCAAGCACCGTGCGGTTCATGGCAAAGCGCGGCGCCTTCAGTGAAAACACGAAATCATCCGGCGTTTCATCGTGCCACTTGGCGTAGCTCGCAGGCTTCTGCGATCCGTAGTAGGTGCCGTTGATCTCGATTGAGGTGAGTTGCCGGCTGGCGTGCTCGAGTTCGCGCTTTTGCGGCAATCCCTCGGGATAGAACGTGCCGCGCCAGGGTTCGTAGGTCCAGCCGCCGACGCCTATCCGGATTTTCACCGCGGCCGCATCGCGTTTGGGCATGGCAATTACGCGACCAGGGCGTTCAGATAGTTGAAACTGATGCCGATGGACTCGAGCCGTGATTTGCTGAACGGCGGTTCCTGCTCCACATAGAATTGGCGCACGTTTGCCTGATAGGCTTTCGCCAGGAGGGTCTTCCAGTCGATGATGCCTTGTCCTACTTCGCACGGATCTTGCTGGAAGCTGAAATTCGGGCGTGTGCTGGCTTTGACGTCTTTGACGTGCATCGCCGAAAATCGGCCCGGATGGGCAGCCAATAGGGCCGCGGGATCCGCGCCGGCTGCCACCACCCAACCCGCGTCCATCTCGAATGTGACGAGTGTGGGATCGGTATGTTGTATCAATTGGGCCAGTCCCGTGCTGCCGCCGACGGGCGCGAACTCAACGTTGTGATTGTGATAGGCGAAGCGCAGCCCGTAGGGCTTCAGCGCCGCGGCCTTTTGATTGAAATAATCGGCGTTCCATTTCCAATCGTCGAGCGTCATCGAGGCACCGAGGCGCGCCGCCATTTTGGCGCCGGTTTCACCCGGCAGCGGCGTGAGCGAGAAACGCTCCGGTAGGTTGAACATCGGAGAAACGATAGTGCCGATCCCGAGAGCATGCGCAGCCTCCGCGAGCGCTCCGAGTTCATCGAGGTTCACACCGGTCTTGGAGTGCGGCGGAACATGGATAGACGGACATTTCAGCTGTACGCGATCGAGCGCCTGACGCCAATCATCGACAGCATGATCGGCCAGGCCGGCCAGTTCGACGGTTTTATAACCGATCTTCGAAACCGCCGCCAATGTGCCCTCAAAATCGCGCTTGAGATCATCGCCAACGGTATAGAGCTGCAGCCCTATCGGCAATCCGGTGCGCCGGAAGAAGGGCCGTGTGTTGGTCGCGCCGATGGCCCGAGCACCGATCAGTGTTCCTATTATGAGAAACTCCCGGCGCGATATTGTAAGCATTGTTTCCCCTTTGACGTGCCAGCGAAACAATACCCTAGAGCGCTGCCGTATGCACTAGCCTAAGCCGCTAGTCGTTGCTCGCGGCCAAATTCGCCAAAGGCCGGGCGTGATTGAGGACCGCGTATCGCAAGAGTTGGGCGCTCGTGGTCAGATTGAGCTTTCGCTTGATTCGCTGACGGTGCGACTCGACTGTCTTGATGCTCAAGTTGAGTCGTTGCGCGGTTTCTCGAGTGCTGGCGCCGTTGCCAATCAGCTGCAAAACCTGCAATTCGCGGTTGCTGAGCCGCTCGAGCGGGTCAACCGGGAGATGCGCAGCGCCGCTGGCGAATCCGGACAGCAGGCAGTTGCTCATTGCCTCGGATACGTAGATATTCCCATCCAGCACTCGACGCAGTGACACCAGAACCTGTTCTGTCGACGCCTCCTTCATGATGTAGCCGCTGACGCCGAGAGCCAGCATGCGTGCGCAATAGATGGCTTCATCCAGCGCCGATAGCACCAAGATCGGCAGCTGCGGAAAGTGCGCGCGCAGATTGCGCACCAGTTCGATGCCATCGACCTGTCTTAGGCTGATGTCGCAAATCAACCCGTCCGGATGCAACCGATGGATGGCGGTCCGCGCCTCCGCGGCGCTCTCAGCTTCGCCGCAGACGGCCAGATCAGCGGCACTCTCCAGGAGATGTCGCAGGCCTTGCCGGACGACCGGATGGTCATCGACTATCAGGACGCGCCGAACGCCGGCCGCTTCGACGGTGCGCAATTGACTCTGGCTCATGAATCTACACCGCGCGCCACTAGCGCGGCGAGGGCGGCGACAATACCGGTGCGGGTTCCGTTTCTATCCTCGAGCATCGCTTCGAATCGCGCTGCGGGCTGCGGCGCACAGCAGTGATAGCCTTGCCATTGATCACACTCCAAACGCGTCACAAATTCGAGCTGCTCAGCCGACTCAATTCCTTCGGCGACGACCTTTAGCCCCACACTCCGCGCCAGAGAAACGATGGCGCGAACGATCGACTCGTCTGTGCGGCTGATCGTCACGTCTCTGATGAAGCTGCGGTCTATCTTCAGCTTGTCGATCGGAAAGCGCCGCAGGTAACTCAGGCTCGAATACCCGGTGCCGAAGTCATCGATTGCGACGCTGATTCCCATCTTGCGCAGCTGCTTCAGAACTCCAGCCGACTCCTCTGGATCGGTCATGAGCGCACTCTCAGTGAGTTCAATCTCCAGAGCGCGCGCGTCCAGCCCGGCATCGTTCAGCGCCGAATGAATCATCTGTAGAATGTTTTGATGGCGAAATTGCGTGGCGGACAGGTTGACCGCCATGGGAAATGTGCAGCCCAGTTCAAGCTGCCAGGCACGAGCTTGACGGCACGCTTCGCGAAGTACCCATTCACCGAGCGGGATCATCAGGCCTGTGTCTTCGGCGAAAGTGATGAACGAACTGGGTGCAAGCAGCCCCTTGGTCGGGTGACGCCAGCGCAGCAGCGCTTCCACTGCCGCTATCTTCCCGGTTTTCGCCGAGATCTCGGGCTGGTAGTAGAGCTCGAATTCCTCCGCAGCCAGTGCGCGCCGTAAGTCATTCTCGAGAGCAACGCGCTCCTGCAGCGAATGGGTCATGGCCGCTCGAAAGAACAGGGCCTGGCCGCCGCCACGATCCTTGGCGATGGCCATGGCCACTTCCGCGTGATCCAAGAGCTCGTCGCAGCGACGTCCGTCATCCGGCCATACGCTCACGCCAATCGTCGATCGCAGGCTGACCTCCATGCCATTGACCCGCAGCGGCTCCTCGAACGCCGTGAGTATTGCGGTGGCAACCGATTGGGCTTCCAATCGGGCCGCGACGTTATCGATGAGGACTGCGAACTGGTCTCCGTCCATGCGCGCCAGGGTGGTCGAATTCGAAATCACAGCCGTGACGCGGCGCGCGACTTCCGTCAGAAGCCAATCCCCGACTCCGTGTCCCAGGGAGTGATTGATCGCGCTGAAATGATCCAGATCGAACACTGCAATCGCAATGGCGCGGCCGTGGCGCTCAGTGTCGGCGATCGATTTTACGAGGCGGTCCTTGAATCGCTGCCGATTCGGTAGGCCGGTGAGCGAATCGTGGGCAGCGAGATACTGTAAGCGCGCATGGACTTCCTCGATTTCGCGCGCATTTCGTCCCGCCCGTTCCCTGACCGCGTCGCTGCAAATGGCGATTACCTGGGCGACTGCCAGCACGGCACACCCGAGTGCCGCGACCGTGATCATCTGAAGGCCCGGCGTGGACGCCAGGTCCTGGCAGCAGGCACTGAACAGCAATCGCGATTGCGCGAGTGTGTGCGCATTCGTGCCGATGAGGCCCGCAGCTCCTGCGAACGCAGCCAGGGCGCGGGCGCCGCGCGCTCTCCAGGATCGATCGCCACGCAGCTTGAGCCAAACCCCAAACGCCGCGAGGAAAGCAACGAAGACCAGCAAGAACGAGCTGCCAACCCATAGCAAGCCTTCGCGCATGATGAGTTCGCCTGGCAGTTCATCGAAGGCCGCGCAATGTGTTGCCTCGACTCCCACGGCCAATGCGAATGCACCGCCCGTTATTCCAGCGGTGTCCGGCTCACGGCATGCAATGAACAAGAGCGCGCAAGCTTGGCTCGATGCCGCGATGGCAAAGGTCAGAGCGGGCCACGACATGCCCAAACTTAATTGCCCGGGCATCCGGATGGCCAAGACTTGCACGAAGTTCAGGGTCCAGAGGCCGAATCCCAGGGCCAGAGAGCTGAGCAGCAAAATGCACAGGCCGCCGCGCGAACGCGCGAGCGAGGACTGCACGGCCAGCGCCAAGGTCGCGCCCGACAGCAGCAAACCTAAGCACCCTGCGAGGGCCAGCGTCCAGACTTCCGTTGTGAGTTCAAACATGCTTCGCTCCCTGCGTTGGCACGGTTGCCAATTGAGCCCGCCACCCTACGGGCCCGGCGCGATGCAGCACATCGAGAGAACTGTGTATTCGGCGCGGGAAAGTTCTGTAGCGCGCCTATGCGGATTAACGCGGCGCTACATAATGAGGCTCAAGGATCGATGATGTTATTGCGGATCGCGTAACGCACGAGTTCCGCAAGCGAATCAAATCCCATCTTGCGCATGACGTTGCTGCGATGGGTTTCGGCAGTCTTGACGCTGATGTTAAGCACTCTGGCGATGTCCTTGTTGCTGTTGCCTTCCGCAAGCAGCTGCACAATCTCGCGCTCGCGCGCCGACAGTGTCTGTGCCGGTACCGCTTCACGCGATTCGCTGCGTAGGTAGCCATCCAGGACCATGCGTGCCACATTTGACGTGAAGAAAGAGCCGCCTTCGAGCAGTGCTTGCAGCGCCGTAATCAGCGTTTTGCCCGCATCGGATTTCAATACGTATCCTTTGGCGCCGGCACTCAAGACCTCGCGTACCAGCTGCTCCGATTCGTGCGCCGTCAAAATGAGAATGCGCGCGCTGGGATCGGCCAAGATAATTTGGCGCGCCGCCTCCAGGCCGTTCAATTCCGGCATGGTCAGATCGAGTACCACGATGTCCGGCTTGAGCGATGCCGCCAGTGCAACCGCGTCGCGCCCGTTGGTCGCCTCGGCGGCCACGACCCATCCTGGCACCTGGGTGAGCTCCGCGGCGACGCCGCGTCGGAAGAGCTCGTGATCATCGGCGATCAAAATTCGTAAGGGTTTCATGGTTGCGGATGGATGGCTATGGTCGTGCGCACACGCGTCCCTCCCGTGCTGGTTGCCTCGACGGAGAATATGCCGCCGATATGACGGATACGTTCGCGCATGCCGGCAAGTCCGACGCCCAAAGCAGGCGTCTTCGCATCAAATCCCCGTCCTGCATCTTCGATCTCCAGCATGACGCTATTGGACTGTATCTTGAGGCGCATCGCGGCCCAAGGGCTGGCGGCATGACGGTGAACATTGGTGAGCGCCTCTTGCGCGATACGAAACAAGCACAGTTCATCGTCGGGCGGCAGCCGATGCATCGAGGCCGGAAGATCGAGCCGCATCTCGATGGCGCTGCGTTGATGAAAGCCGTCAGCCAGCCAGCGCAGGGCGCTGAGCAATCCCAATTCATCGAGCAGCGGCGGATGCAGCAAATAGGACGCAGTTCTGATTTCCGCCGAGCATTGGGTCGCCAGCCGGACGCAGTGTTCGAGCAACTCGCGCCGCCCATCGGCGGGGCCCCGTGAGTACTGCTGCAACTGGGAGAGACTCAGTTCCAGCGCAGCGAGGGTTTGCCCGGTGGAGTCGTGCAGATCACGGCCGATTCTGCGCCGTTCTTCATCCTGCAAGCGCATCAGTTCGGCCGACAGGACGTGCAAATCATGCTCGGCACGCTTGCGAACCGTCACGTCGTGCACGACGGCGAGCGCGAGCACGGTTCTTCCGGTACTCAAGCTCGACAGGTCGACCTCGGCCGGAAACGTTTCGCCGGTGTCCGCGCGTTTGTGCAGCCATTCAAAGGTCGTTCCGCCATCGCGCAGCGCGGTTTCAATCCTGGTGCGGGCAAGGTCTTCCGAACGTTGGCCGTCAGGTTGATATTCCGGCGACAACTGCCACGGAGTCATTCCCGCCGCGGACCGCGCGCTCGGCAGACCAAACATCCGCACTGCGGTGCTATTGGCATCGACGAAGCGCGCGCCCTCCAGAAGAAACACGCTGAACTGGGCATTGTTGAACAGGGTTCGGTAATGATGCTCGCGGCGACGCAACCGATATATGTAGTGATTCAAGATTGCAGTCATCACCAGCATCAAGGCGGTGAATGCCGCGGTGGCCCCGATGCTCATCTGGCGCCGCTCGCGCCAAGGCGCGAGCGCGGCATTGCGGCCCTGGCCGGCAATGATATAGACCGGATAGCCGTTCAATAATTCATAGGCGTAGATCACGTCTTCCTTGGCCACCGATCCGTAGCCCTCGCTGATTCCGGCCTTGCCCGCGGCAATCGCGCGTTGGAAGGTTTCATTCGAGGCGATACTCTCACCCGCAGAAACATCGCGTCCCGCCACCTTCGGAACACGCACGAGAATGGTGCCGTCAGCCGCGATCATCCCCATGGTCAGGATCTGATCGCGAAACTGACCATATAGCTCGTCAAACCCGTCGAAACTGAATAGGCCGCCGGCCCACACCGTCGATTCACCGGACGCCACGCGCTGCGCGATCGGAATGACCAACGCGCCGGGCCGCTCCGGATCGACCATGGGCCTACCCACCCACGAATTGTTCGGGCCGGCACTTTTTGTGGTCAACCAATCGGGAGGCGTCCGGCTGTCAGTGGCGCTCTCACGGCTTGCCAGAACGAAGCGTCCATTCTCGGCAAGGAATAGGAAACGAACGTAGCCGCCGCCGGCCATGTGCTTTTGCAAGGTCGAAGAAAGCTCGGCGCTGCCGGCCCGAGCAATTCCACCCACGGAGCGCAGCTCATTTGCTCCCGCGACGGCGGCGCCTACGCCGTCGTTGAGCATTGCCAGCGTGGCGGATCGCAAAGTCGCACAGACGCCGCGCAGGCTATTGCGTTGCGCTTCCATTGTTTGCACATAGTCGGTGCGAATGCGCGAGGCGACGTATGCCCAGCCGACCGCGATCGCGAACACGGCGTAGGCGAGCAGAGCCCAATTGAGCGCCGCCGGAAAAAGGAGGCGCAACGGACCCGAACTCGCGCGACGCAGCGATAGCGCATCCCCCGATTTTTTGAGTGGCACCGATACGCTCCTCGGTTGCTTGCAGTTTCCCCTAATCCTCACGGCAGGTCGAGCAGGCTGGGAGATAAGCACGGCTTTATGTGGAGGGCGGTTTTTCTTCGATATTATTGTTTTAGATCAAATACATAGATAGGGAATGCGTCCACGCGGCGCGGCAGGTGGTTTCATTCACACCCCAAGAGTGCGTAGAGTTCCGGGATGCCAATCGGTGCCCAAGACCATCTAGAGGGACTGTATGGCCGGCAACGATTGTTGTCGGACGAGGCCTCGCGCCTCGAATCTGAACGCGACCGGCTCGGCCAAAATTCCGATCGCCGCTATATTCTCGAGGTGGAAATTGTTGCCTTACGTGAAGAGGCGAGTCGGATCAGCGCTCGAATTGCCGACGTCCTGGAGCGGGATTTACAGCGATAAGGGTGCTAGAAGCCCACGAATACTTTGCGCTGCTCGTCCCATAGGCGAAAGGTGAGAAATCTAAGGCTCGCCAGGAGTGTGATGGGCTTGATCGTATTGAAGAAGGGATCTGCCTCATGACATTGCTGGAGATGGTAATTCGGAATGCGGGGACTCAAATGATGAATATGATGAAAGCCGATATTGCCGGTAAACCATTGTAGAATTCGGGGCAGCTTATAAAACGAGCTGCCTTGCAGGGCCGCGGCGGTGTAATTCCAATTCTCGGAGCGCGACCAAAAAGCGCCTTCGAATTGATGCTGAACGTAAAACAACCACAGGCCCAGGGCGCCGGCGACGCCGGAAACCGTAAGCTGGATCAGCAAGAACGCTTTTAAACCGATAAGCGCGCTCATCGTGAGCGTGATTCCAAACAAGGCCCAATTCGTGCGATGAACCGACTGACGCTCTCGTGCCGGCGCCGTTGATGTCGCAAAACGGTGATGTACCACAAAGACATACAGCGGCGCGACCACAAACAGCACGAGGGGGTTGCGCGCGAGGCGGTAAGCCAACCGCCGCCAGCGCGTGCTGCGAAGATATTCCTCCACCGTAAGTGTCCAGATGTCGCCCGAGCCGCGTCGATCCAGGTCGCCGGCCGTTCCGTGGTGTAAAGCGTGTTGCCAGCGCCAGTGTCGATAGGGCGTCAGAAGCAAAACGCCTGCAATAGCACCGGTCGCGTTGTTGGCTCGCTTGGAATTAAAGAACGATCCGTGGCCGCAGTCGTGAAAAATGATGAAGATCCGCACGAGAAAGCCGGCGGCGAGAATCGCAATCGGGAGCATCAGCCAATAGGAGACGATCAGCGCGCGGTCCATGGCGAACCAAAGAAGCGCGTAGGGAAGAAACGAGTTGATCACTTGCCATCGGGCTCTCCACCACGACGCTGTCTGAAACTTCGCCACGTTTTCCTTCGAGACGTCCGACGCTACGGAGCGGTGAAGAGGGTCAATATTGGCGATGTTATCCATGCGACTCAAGCGGCAAGAGGATCCACCAAATCTGCGCGCCGGGTCATTTTTAGTCTGTACGCTGGCGTACATTGCCGGATCAAAAAACCTCAGCCAGCCTCCGGCTTGAATGGAGAATTAATATTCGCCTAATTAGGCGAATAAGCATACAAAACACGTATTAGTCGTCATTTAAGCCGATTTATATCACCAGGCATAGTATGCTAGTATTCGCCCTAGAAGACGAGTATCCAGCCGTAATAGCAACAAATCGCCTATTGGAACGAGTTATGAATATCACGACTGACCTTACCGATATAGCGGTCCTGCATGAAATCGGCGATCGCTTGGAGCGTCGCCGAATCGATGCGCAATTGACGCAAGCACAGCTGGCCGAGGAGGCTGGTATTTCCAAGCGCACGGTGGAGCGGATCGAGGCGGGCCACAGCACGGACTTTGTCATGCTACTGCGCATTCTGCGGGTGCTGAAACTGTTCGAAGCCCTGGATCAGTTGGTGCCCGATCTGCCGCAAAGTCCGCTTATGCTTCTCAAGGGCCGAGGTCGCGCGCCGAAGCGCGTGGGACATTCGCGGCGACTGCCGGGGGGCACCGCGGCCCCCAAAGCGGCTGCGCCTTGGAAGTGGCGAGCATAGCGTCTGGCCACCTTCGCGGAAGTGCGGTTGTGGGGCCGAACGATCGGCGCGGTCTCCCTGGAGGAGGGGGCCCGTGTCGCCGCATTCCAATATGAGCCCGCCTTTCTTGCCAGTGGCATCGAACTCTCGCCGCTCACCATGCCTCTGTCGCGACGGATCTATCAGTTTCCTGCCCTTCCGGAGGTGGCCTTCCATGGCCTGCCGGGCCTGCTCGCCGATTCACTGCCCGATAAATTCGGCAACGCATTGATCGATGCCTGGCTCGCCACGCAGGGGAGGCGGCCGGAGAGCTTCAACGCGGTCGAGCGGCTTTGCTACATCGGAGTTCGCGGCATGGGCGCCCTTGAGTTCGCGCCCGCGAAGGGGCCGCCGCTGCGACGATCGGCCAAGGTCCAGCTGGATGAACTGGTTAAGCTCGCTTCTCAGGTGCTCACGCATCGCGCCTCTCTGCAAGTGTCATTCGCTCCCGGCCGGCGGCACGATGGGCTGCAGGAGATGCTCCGGGTGGGCACCTCCGCCGGCGGTGCGCGGGCGAAAGCCATCGTCGCGTGGAACCGCAATACGAACGAGGTGCGCTCGGGGCAGGTGAAAGCCCCGGCCGGCTTCGACTACTGGTTGCTCAAGTTCGACGGGGTCAGCGCGAACAAGGACAAGGAACTCGAGGACCCCAAAGGGTATACGGTCATCGAGTATGCGTATGCGCTGATGGCTGCCGATGCCGGCATCGAGATGTCTGAGTGTGCTCTGATGGAAGAGGGCGGCCGGCGCCATTTCATGACGCGGCGTTTCGATCGTCTGAGTGATGGCGGTAAGCTGCACATGCAATCCCTGGCTGCGCTCGCCCACTTCGATTTCAACTCCGCCGGCGCTTATTCCTACGAGCAGGCCTTCGATGTGATCAAGCGCCTGGGGCTTTCTCTACGCGTGCGCGAACAACAGTTTCGTCGGATGATCTTCAACGTTGTCGCCCGCAATCAAGACGATCACGTGAAGAATATTGCATTCCTGATGGACAAGGCGGGCGCCTGGTCGCTTTCGCCCGCGTTTGATGTCACTTACGCGTACAACCCGGCAGGGCTGTGGACGCGCCATCACCAAATGACGATCAACGGGAAAAATGACGACTTCACCCGCGAGGATTTCAAGGCGGCCGCGCAAGTGGCGGGACTCAAGCGAGGAAGATCAGAGGCGATCCTCACCGAAGTGACGGACACCGTTGGAGAATGGCCGCGCTACGCCAAGACGGCAGGGGTGCTCGGTTCGCAGCGCGATCAAATCACGCGAACATTGAGGCTGAAATTCGATCGCCAGGGCATCCTGACCTCGCAACGCTGAAGCCTCGGCAGCGAGCACAAGAACGCTATTTGGGCAACGGCATCGAATGCGCGCGATCGCCCGCGCGCTCACCGTACCAGAGCGTATCGCCTGCAGGTTCGATCGCCGTGGGCGTGGCCAGGCCATCCTGCAACACGGTGATTTTGGCGGTGTCGCCGCTGACCGTGACCATATCGATTTTGCCCGCACCATTTTCGGCGAGAAACAGTTTGCCGTTGGCGGCGCGCATGCCGTCCGGCCCCTTGACCGGCTTGTCCATCCAGATGTCCACGGGCTTGCCCGCGTTGCCGCTCGCGTCCATGGGAACCCGATAGAGTTTGTTGAAGATCACGTTGTTCTCATAGAGCGAGTCGCCGATGAAGGTGATGCCGTCTATACCGTACAGGGTGCGATCATCGCTAAACATTTCCGGCACCGTTGCGCCAGGCTTGAGGCGCCAGATTTTCGCGCCCACTGTATCGCTGATGTACAGCGCCTTATCCGGTCCGACCACGAAGTCATTGCACAAATTCTTCTCGCCGGGGAGTTCCCAGCGAAACTTGGCTGCTCCGGTTTTCAGATCAAAGCCACGCAGCGCGCTGTGGGGAGGACTGCCGGGCGGGCTCGTATAGATTTGGCAGGCCCATAGGGTTCCGGTGGGCGCGTCTGCCAGCACGCCGAGAAAAGTACCGGCGCCATCGGCGCTGACGTCGATGAAAACCTCCGCCTTGTCGGAGCCCTTCTTGGCGCGGTAGATTTTCGTGCTCCCCGCACTGCCGAGGATAAGGTCGCCATTGGCTGCCACCGTGATGCTCTCGGGCTGCGATTTTTCCGGTACCGAGACGGTTACGGCATAGGCGGCAGGTGCGATGAATGCGCACAAGCTCGCGGCAGAAAGGAATTTAGCGATCATGGTAGCGTCCGATTGGCAGAGAGCATCGCGAGTATAACAATCCGGAAGAACTGGGATCGCTATTGAGAGATCTCACTTGTTGCCCGATAATCCCGCTGTGAGTCATGACTGAGAGCCGTCCGCCACTCCCTCCCTTCACCCGTGAATCGGCGCTCCAAAAGGTGCGCGCGGCCGAGGATGGGTGGAATACCTGCCAACCCGCGCGGGTGGCACTGGCTTATACCGTGGACAGCTCATGGAGAAACCGAGCAGAGTTTGTCGAGGGACGCCCCGCAATCATTGCGTTTCTGACAAGAAAGTGGACACGGGAACTCGACTACCGCCTCATCAAAGAACTTTGGAGCTTCGGCGAAAATAGAATTGCCGTGCGCTTCGCCTACGAATGGCATGATGATTCATCCAACTGGTTCCGTTCCTACGGCAATGAGAACTGGGAATTCGCACCCGACGGTCTGATGCGGCGACGCTATGCTAGTATCAACGATCTTTCGATTACGGAGGCGGAACGGAAGTTTCGCTGGGATCGGGCCGGACCCCGTCCCTCAGATCATCTGGGGCTCTCGCAACTCAATCTCTGACTTGCGCGAAGCGAGATCTGCTCCTCGCGTGGGCCGTGCTTCGGCCTAGCATTTTCCCGCCTACACCGGCCGTCGGTCTCTGTCCTACAAAGGCAACAGCTCCTGAGCTTCGGATCGCGTGATGACCGCGCTGCGAATCGCGCGCCAAAAATTGGTTAAATTTTGACCAGCTTTGGTGGAACATTTTCAATTTCTTCAAGGTCCCACTTTTGTTCGGATGGCTCGCGTTAAAACTTGGGGAGGCAGAGCGCAGCTCGCCTGAATCTATGACGACGCAATTTCCTTTTGCCGGTTTTTCGCCGGGCAAGATTTCCCGGACATCCTTCATCCTGCTGCTTTGCGCAACGCCGCTGACGGCATTTGCGCAACAGACGACGTCATCGACGCCCGCTCCAGCCGCGGTGCCGACCATCGCGGAGAACCTTTCCGTCACGCCGAAGTTCGGCCAGACTCAGCAGCAACTGAGTGTCGATCGCACAGAATGTGCGCAGTGGGCTCACGGTCAGACAGGCTTCGACGCGGGGCAAATTGGCGGCGGAGTGGCACGGTCCGACTATAATGCGCGACGTCAGCAGTACGGGCGCGCCGTGGCGGCGTGCCTCGAGGGGCGCGGCTATAACGTACGCTTTGCCGCGCCTGCAATTGCGCCGCCGACCTACAATCCGCCGGCGCCCCCGCCTGCGCCGCTCCCACCGCCCTATGTCGCCCGGTATTCGCCGCCGCCGCGCCCGGAGTTGAAATACCATCCCTTTGCCGTACAAATCGACGGCGGTTACACCGTGACGACAGGAGCCACGAGCCAAGACCTTGACGGTGGCGGCAATGCAGGCCTTGGATTGACGTGGTTTCCAACGTCGGCGCTGCCGGTCGGTATTCGAGTCGATGGCAGCTACAGCTGGTTTCGAGCCAAAGATCAGCTGCTCAATACTGGAAACTTTACCTCCGGCCACGAAGATCTCTATGGAGGCGACGCGGACCTGCAACTAAACCTTGCACACCGCTCATCGGCGATGCAGTTTTACCTGTTTGGCGGCGCGGGCTGGTATCGCGAACAGACCGTGCTGCGGCAAGTCTCGATCGTCAGTGGCACGGTGTGCGGCTTCTATTATTGCCGGCCGGGTTTCTTCCCCGCCATAACCGCTGAGCAGCGCACGACCAGTGACTGGGACCATGCGTGGAACGCCGGCGTGGGATTTGAAACGGCGGTCGCCAATAGAGCGTCGTTCTTCGTAGAGGCGCGCTATTTACGAATTTTGCCTAACAGCAATCAGACCAAGTTTGTTCCCATTACATTTGGGTTTCGCTTTTGATCAGTCAATGGACATAATTCCATGGCAATCATTGCTTGCAAAGAGTGCGCCAAAGAGGTCTCCGACAAGGCCACGTCTTGTCCTCATTGCGGCGTGTCGATCGCCGGAGCGGCCCGGCGATCGACGCGCCGCGCCAGACGCTGGGTGTACGGTGCGTTAATTGTCGTCCTGCTGGCGTGGGGCGTCCTGACGAGCCTCTGGCTGACGGGGACAACTCGGGTGCCCAAACAGCTGGTGGCATTTATCGATACCAAAAGCACTCCCCTCCGGCCGGTCAAAGCGTCCGAAAGGATGGTCCCGCCGTCTCCCCCAGCTGCCGCCACTCAATCCATCGCGGAAGTCGAGCTGGCAAACAACGCGGTCTATCGGACCAGTGTTGAACAGCTCTATCGAGATTACGACGCGAACGAAATAGCCATCCAGAGCAAAATCGGCGGCAGCCCAATCCGCGTCAGCGGCAGCGTGGCGCAGATCAACGAGGACATTTCAGGTCACCCCGTCGTGACGCTTCACACCAGCAGCGGCGACAATGCCGAAATGCTTTTGACCGATGACCAGAGGTCCGCTGCGGCGCAACTTTCGAAGGAAGATGCGGTGGAAATCCAATGCAACAAGATGCAACGCATCGCGGCAAGACTGCGCGGCAGCGGCTGCGCCGTGATGCTCGTCGAGGCGGGCGGCAAACCGGCCTATCTGGCCGTTTCACTGTCGGGCAAGACCGGAAATGCGCCCTTATATGTAGTGGGTCCCATGCCGCAGCGGACGTGCCTCGCAAACGGCGACTCCATCGCAGCGCAACTGACCTCGAATCCCAGCGAGCATGTGCTCTCCAAATCATGCGCTGCGACCGCGCGTGAGAGTGCCTCGGTCGAAGGTTGCCACCTCAGCTCAACCATGGCGGCGATGCCGGACCTACCGACCGCCCATCTGTGGAAATACGATTGCATCGCGCCGGCAGCCGAAGCGCACCCGAAAGCGGAGGCGGCAAACTCAAAAGGCAGTCAGAAAAAGCGCACGGCGGCGATCGCCATCTTGCCGCAAGCCGAATCGGCGTCGCAATCTGGGGAGGGGGCCACGGCTGGGGCATCGGATTCGGAGGCGCCGGCGGCGCCGAGAGCATTCCCTCTCGAGACCACTTCCAGCGTGGTGGTAGCCAACGTTCCCGCACCGGCGTCCGTGAGCACCGCCGGCGCAGCGCCGCCATTCAACCCAGCGCCGGCAATCAACCAAGGGCCGGCAATTAACCAAGCGCCGACAACCAACCCGGCCCCGACAATTAACTCAGCGCCGGCGATCAACGCTGCCAATGATGCAGGCAACCCGCGCCAGCCGGCGCCCGTTGCGCTACCCGATTCAACCTCGGCGGCTCTCACGCCCATCGCTGTCGCCGCCGCCGCCGACGAGTTGACTCCCGTTCGCACGAAAGATCCCGAAGCCGCAATTCGAATTGCATCCTATTGCAGCAAGATGACGTCGGGCGCGGCCAACGCCACGACGGTCGCGATGCGGTGCCGGCAAGACGAGGTAGAAGCGTGGACTCGTCTCACCGTTCAGAACGAGTTCCCGACCCTGGACGACACCAGCCGGCGCAAATGCAACCAGCCGCCGTTCCCGGACAGTTTTGTGGCTAGGGAAACCTGCGCGAAGTATCAACTGCATCTCGACTAGAACCTTCGGCCGAGTGATTTTGATCGGGTCGTGAGTGCTCGGCAGGGAGGGTAAGAAGCATCGAGGCCCGAAGGCTACAGGGCCTCGATGAATTTGAGCCTCAATTCACGGTGCCGGGGACAAAAACAAATGTTTTAGTTCGATTCGTGCCGGTGACCCCGACCACGCCCGGCAGTTACACTGAGGTCGTGTCCACAAACAGCTCACCTCATCGAACGAGCCCGCATGCGACCCCGGAAGTTGCTACACCGGCGGAGTTGACAGCGGCCCTTAAGCGCCGCTTCGGATTCGATTGCTTTCGTCCGGGCCAGGAAGCGATCGTGCGCGACGTGCTATCGCGGCGCGACGTGCTCGCGTTGATGCCCACCGGCGGCGGAAAATCGCTCTGCTTTCAGTTACCCGCACTGTTGCAGCCCGGCGTGACGCTGGTTGTCTCCCCCCTGATCGCCCTCATGCAGGACCAGGTGCGCCAACTGCAGAACAACGGCATTCCCGCGGCGTTCATCAATTCCAGCCTGGACGCAGCGGAGATTCAGCGGCGAACGCAGGCGCTGCTGCGCGGCGAATACAAACTGCTCTACCTCGCGCCGGAACGGCTGCTGCTGCAGGAATTTCTCGAAGGTCCCCTAAACCATCTGTATTCAGGTATCGGCATCAACGCCTTCGTCATTGACGAGGCGCACTGCGTATCGGAATGGGGACATGACTTTCGAACCGAGTACCGTCAGCTCGCCCGGCTGCGGCGACGCCATCCCGAGGTGCCGCTGCTCGCCTTCACCGCGACCGCCACGGCGCGTGTGCGTAGCGACATCATCGCGCAGCTCGAGCTGCGCAATCCGGCCGTGCATGTGGCAAGTTTCAACCGGCCGAATCTTTTCTATCGAGTGCGCCCCAAGGACAAGAGTTCCTACCGTGAGTTGCTGGCGCTGGCAAAGAGCGGCGGTGCCGGCATCGTCTATTGCCTGTCACGCCGGCGCGTCGATGAACTGGCATCCAAGCTGCATGGCGAAGGCATCCGCGCCGCTCCTTATCATGCGGGACTCGATAGCGTCACGCGCCGTGATACTCAGGACGCCTTCATTCGCGACGATCTACAGGTCATCGTCGCGACGATTGCCTTCGGAATGGGCATCGACAAGCCGGACGTGCGCTGGGTGGTGCATTACGATTTGCCCCGCACCCTGGAGGGTTATTACCAAGAGTCAGGCCGGGCGGGTCGCGACGGCGATCCGGCCAACTGCACCCTGTATTTCGGAGGAGCCGACATTCGCACCGCTGAATTCTTGATCCAGCAGAAGGTCGACGCCGACGGCGCACCCTTGGAGAACGAGCAGCGTATCGCCCGTCAGCAGTTGCGCCAGGTGCTGCAATTCGCTGACTCGACCGAATGCCGTCGTGCGGTGCAATTGCGTTACTTCGGCGAGACGTTCTCCGGCCCGTGCGGAGCATGTGATAACTGCCGCGAACCCCGCACCATCGAGGACTGGAGCGTGGAAGCACGGCAGTTCCTGTCCTGCATTGCCCGCTTGGCTCAGCGCCATCAACGCTTCGGCGCGGCCTATCTCATCGACATTCTGCGCGGTGCCCGGACCGAACGGGTGCTCTCAGCCGGTCACGATACGTTGAGCGTATACGGGATCGGCAAACATCGCCCGGTCGACGAGTGGCGCAACCTCGCGCGGGCTCTTCTGCATCAAGGTCTGATCAGCGAGGCGCAGGACGGCTATTCAGTGTTGTCGCTCAACGCACTTAGCTGGCCGGTACTACGAGGCGAACGGCCCGTGAGCATTGCGCGCGCGGTGAAGCCCGCGCGGCGGCCCAAAGATAGCGCGCGCGCATCAAGCACGGACGATTCGCTGTTTGAGCACTTGCGGGCGTTGCGCAAACGGCTGGCGGACGAGCACGGATTGCCGCCATACGTCATTTTTCATGATTCGACCCTGCGTGAGATGGCCGAACAGATGCCGCGCGATCTCGACCAATTCGCGGCTCTGCCGGGCGTGGGCCAGGCGAAGCTCGCCCGCTACGGCGAACAGTTCATCGCCGCCGTGCGCGACTTCATGGGGGTTCACTCTCCTCGCCAATGAAGGAAAGATCCAGAAGATCTTGGGCCACACCCCACCAACCTGCGGACGCGCGACATATTGCGCCGCGAGAAATACCGCTGATTCCTACTAGGATCCATTGACAGGGGGCAGTAACATGCTCGCGGGGAACAAGCGCCGTGCGTTGCTTGCAAATTTAACTCGAAACTTATCGTACTGCGCCGAACGCCAAATTCAGAAATCTGGTTAACGGATCAAACAATATCAATCGAGGAGTCTCCAATGAGGGTAGCTATCAGCAGGACGTGTATCGCCACGGCGATCCTAGGAATACTCGGGGCATCAACTGCCTTGGCGGGCACTGCCTCAAATGCAGTAGACGTTGGCGCTTTGAGCAGCGCGGAAGCGAGTCAGTCGATCTCAGTCACTATCGCGCTCAAGCTGAGCGATTTGACAGGCGCCGAGTGGCTGATGCAACGACTGGTCACGCCGGGCGATGCGATGTACGGGAAGTTTTTGACGCCTGCGCAAGTCGAAGCACAGTTCGGGCCGAACGAGAGCGATGTTGCAAGAGTCATTGCGGAGCTGACGGCCTCAGGTCTGGCGGTTGAAAGAACGACCTCGACGACCCTGACGGCAACCGGTAACGCCGGGACGTTGGAACAAACCTTCCACACGAGCCTGCATCAGTTCGTCATGCCGGCGACCGCCAAACATCCATCATTCACGTTCCGTGCAGCCAAGACCGCGCCGGTGGTGCCGGCGAACATTGCGTCGGTCGTGCGCGGCGTGATCGGACTCAATACCAACCCGGTGTTCTCGCCGCACCTGAAGTCCGCCCCCGCCCGGCTGGGCGGATCGCCGGTGATCAGAAACCCTGGTTCCACTTCAGGAGTCGACACTGAATCGGGCGAACTGACCGTAAAGGATTTTGCGACGTTATACGATGTGAATCCGCTCTACGCCAAAGGAGTTACCGGCAAAGGCCGGACCGTGGGCATCGTCACCTTGGCGAATTTCACGCCGAGTGATGTTTTTGCCTATTGGAGTGCACTGAATCTGAAGGTCAATGCCAATCGCCTGACCGTGGTCAATATTGACGGCGGCCCGGGAAAACCCAGCGATGCGTCGGGCTCGGATGAGACCACGCTGGATGTTGAGCAGTCCGGCGGCATTGCGCCCGGCGCCAATATCATCGTGTATCAATCTCCGAATACCGATCAGGGATTCCTGGATGCGTTCGCACGCGCGGTACACGACAACAAAGCCGACTCGTTCTCGACCAGCTGGGGCGAGTGGGAGTTCTTCGACAGCACAGCGGGTGGCAATCAAGTCACCGACGTGTTTTCGCACGATACGGTCAGTTCGCTTCAGGCGCTTCACGAGGTATTGGTCGTCGCTGCTCTGCAAGGGCAGACCGCTTTTGCAGCGGCGGGGGACTGCGGCGCCTATGACGTGTTCGATGAAGTGGCGGCGAATTTCTCCACACCCCTGAGCGTAGATAATCCGGCCAGCGACAGCGCAATCGTGGCGGCCGGCGGCACGACGCTGCCAGGGGTACAGGAGTTTGGGCTTCCCGATGGTTCAGTCTTCAGCATCAACGTTCCAACCGAACGGGTCTGGGGCTGGGACTATCTCATCCCTCTGTGCACCGCCCTGGGGTTGGACCCGCTCGGCAGCGACTGCGGTATTTTCCCGGGTGGTGGTGGCGGCGGCGTCAGTGTGTACTTCCCAATGCCGCTATATCAATTCGGCATCTTCGGTACGCAGTTGAGTCAGCCGAATCAATCCTTCGTGGACAACAGCACCTCGCCCCCGACGGTGGATTTCGCATTGCCAGCCCACTTCTTCGGACGCAATGTCCCAGACGTGTCGTTCAATGCGGATCCGGATACCGGCTACGAAATATTTTACACCTCGAACCGTCACGGCTTCGAAGTTGAAACATTCATCGGCGGCACGAGTTTCGTCTCACCCCAGCTCAATGGCGTCACGGCGTTGCTGTCGCAAAATGCCGGTCATCGGCTCGGCCTGCTCAATGTTCAGCTCTACAATCTGGCGCGCGTGGGCCTGACGCAAGGTCGCCATGCGGTGATCAACACGATCTCGACCGGCGACAACTGGTTCTACAAGGCACGCGACGGCTATAGCCCGGCCGTTGGCCTGGGTACCATCGATGTGTTCAAACTGTCTGAAGCAATGCGCTAATCGGCAGTAGGCAGCGTTCACCGAGAGTCTCGGTGAACGCTGTTTCTCAAGACTGCTGCACCGTGATGTGCATACCGTTGGTCGACAGGTTGAATCGCAGCCCACCGGTCTGCGAGTGCAACTTGATCACCACGCCTTTCTGGTTCTTGAGATAGGCGACCGAACCGCCCTCGATGATCGTCACACCGGCTGTTACCGCCGTATAGTCGCCCGACAGATCAGCCGGCGAGCTCAGATTGTAGACTTCGCCCTCCGCGTTGATACCGGCTCCGCCCACATCAGCGATCGAGACGCCTGAGAGTTTGAACTTGTACTGTTTTTGGTCTTTGCTGTAGTAGAGGGTGCCGTGGCCCCAGGTGTATCCGATACCGATGGCGACCGAGCCACCGCTGAGCCACACGTAGGCTGACGGTATGGCTCCCTCGGCCACCGCGGGCGGCGAGGAAGCACTGTCGGCCGCCGCAACGCCGGAGACGAGGACCATAATAAAGAGACTCAGAATTGACTTGTGCATGGTTTTGTCACTCTTTACGAACTAGGAATAGCAAACGAATCTGGCGTGTCACGTCCCCGCGCTCCATCTGGCGGAGTGATGCATCGCGGCCGTCATGTTGCCGATCGAGAACCGTAAAGGCTTGCACAAATTTGTCCTCACTTGACGAAAATTGCGATCACGTGGGTGCTCTTTGGATCATGGTGGCGATGGCCTGATCGATGCCGATGGATCCCTTTCGGGCATTCGCTCCGCGATTCGGAAAGTCGATCCACCCGGCGTTGAATCCGTCGATCATCTGCATGCGCGGCGTTGGATTCTTCATGCCCTGGGCGCGAAAGATCGATTCCCACCGATCATGCGGCACGGCTTCCGCCCGCACCGGTCGCGCAAGCACCCTGGCGAATGCATCGGCCAGGGCGTTCGGCGACACGCGTTGTGCACCCTCTAATTCGACGACGCGCCGTCCTTCCCAATGCTCCAGCAGGAGCGCAGCGGCAGTGCGGCCGACGTCATCCGTGGCGATCATCGGAACGGGACGATCCAGCGGCTGAAGGTAGCTCTGGATACTCCCCTCCCTCGCCGAGGCGATGTCCCATGCGGCGTTCTCCATGAACCACGCGGCGCGCAAGAACGCGACCGGCGCCGGCAACTGCTTCAGCGCATCCTCCAGCAGACCCAGGACATTTAATAAATTGGGGTTGGGCGCATCGGCGCCGATCGTCGAGAGTGCCACCACTTTTTTTGGCTTCGCAGCGGCAAGAGCTGTATACATCGACGCAATGAGTTTCCTGGCTTCGGGAAATCCGGGCGCCGGGTCGAATACCGGCGGCAGCATCGCAAAGACACCTTCCGTCCCTTCGAAGGCTTTGGTCAGCGCCCCCGCATCCGCAAAATCCGCGACCGCGACCTCGCAGCCAAGCTCTGCCCATGCCGCGCCCTTGCTTCGATCTCGGACGACCGCGCGGACATGTTGGTCCGCGGAAAGAAGACTGCGGGCCACCGCGGCTCCGACTTTCCCAGTGATACCGGTGACTGCGTACATATTCGCTGCTCCTTTGAAAATCGCCTTCCGGCGTAATGGGAAGCAATATCCCGCGTCGGCATTCGTGCTACAACAGCGTTTATGTGAAGATAGCCGTGACTTTTGGTCAGGAATCATATGACCTTCGACAGCAAGCTGCTTTCTGGACTGACGGTGCTCATCGCTGTGGTCGAGGCGGGGACCATCGCGCGGGCCGCGGAAGCCCTGGGAGTGTCTCCCTCAGGTGTCAGCCGCGCACTGTCGCGGCTGGAACAACGCGTGGGCGCGCGGTTGCTGGCGCGCACCACGCGTTCGCTCTCGTTGACCGATGAAGGTCGGCGTTTTTATGAACAGGTCGGGCCGCATCTGACCGGCATCGAAGAGGCAGCCATCGAGGCATCCGGATCCGCGAACAAGGTGTTTGGACGGTTGCGCGTCAACATCGATCCTTACTTCGCTCGCATCGTCCTGTCGGCACATCTTGCGGCGTTTCTGACACGCTACCCAGACGTGTCGGTGGAGTTGATCATGAGGGATGCGGTGGGCGATCTTGTCGCCGACGGCTTCGACCTCGCGCTACGTTTCGGCGAGCCGCCGGTCGGGTCATTCGTCGCTCGAAAGCTCATCGAAACGCGGGTGCTGACCGTGGCCTCACCCGCCTATATCAAAACGCATGGACGGCCACGCCACCCGAAGGATGTCGAAGCCTGCGATTGCATCGACTTCTACGATGCGGCGAACGCCAGGCCCTACGACTGGGAGGTCAGACGGAAGAAAGAGGTGATCCCGCTTCGGGTCCAAGGGCGCCTCCTGGTATCGGACTCGGGGACTTTGATTGGCGCATGCGAGGCCGGTGCTGGAATCGCCCAGGTCCTCGAACTGGGGTGCAAGCATCTTCTGGATAACGGCCGGCTCATCGAGCTGTTTCCAGAATGGTCGGATGAGCGCTTCCCCCTCTACGCCATATATCCCTCTCGGCTTCACCGCGCAGCGAAAGTGCGAGTGTTCATCGAGTTTTGCATGGAAGTCATGGCCGGAAAGTGAACTGAAGCGTCGATCGGATGAGTCTCAATGGTCAGGTGCAGAACACCATACCGATAATGATCGCACCGATGCAGCCGTACTGGAGCATCGAAATTCGCTCTTTGAGGATCAGCGCCGCGAACGCGAGCGTCACTACCGGATAAGCACCCGTCAACGGAATCACGATCGAAATCGGCCCGTAGCGGCTCGCGATCATCACACCGAGGTCGCCGCCGGCCATCATCCCCATGGGTACGAACGAGTGCAGATACTCGCGTGCCGAGTGCGCTCCCTGCCGGCCCTTGAGGAATCCGTACAGTCCCAGCGATAGGATGCCGCCGAGGGTGTTGCACACCATGAGGTTGACCTCGCTCGCCTCGGCAAACGAGTACGCGTGTTTGACGATTGTGTTGGACGTCGCCCAGCAGGTGAGCGCGAGAAAGGCGAGCGGAATCCAGCGCCGGCTGAGAATTCTTGCGGTGGCGTCCGGCGGTGAATACGAAAGCCCGAGGCAGCCGCCAATCACGAGAGCGACCGCTGTGTACTGCGTGGCGCCCAATTGCTCCCCCAGGAAAATCCGCGCGAACAGCACCGTGAGTGCGGGATACGCCGCCGAGAGAGTTCCGACGATGGTGATGGGACCCGCGATGATCGACTCGAAGTACAGGATCCAGCCGGTGCCGTCGATGACGTAAGCGAGCACGCCGAGCTCGAGGAAGGGCCGGCCGTCGGCCGACAACAGCGGCGGATGGTCATGGGTAAAAAACCAGGACAAGTTGACCATCGCCTTGGCGAGCACGAAGTACAGGCAGAAACGGGCCGGCGACACCTCGCCGATGTACTGCTTAACCAGCCCTTGCCCGATGCCATATAGAAACAGCGCAAACATCGAAGGCGTCAGCCACACGAGCAGGGCGGTAGCGGCGGG
>Ga0209330_1000293_pt1 | contig 23703 bp, 20 predicted proteins | sample JacPinW_OM2H0_O3_FD_187969 | JGI IMG/M metagenome (GOLD analysis project Ga0209330, IMG submission 187969) | Forest soil microbial communities from Algoma, Ontario, Canada - Jack Pine, Ontario site 1_JW_OM2H0_O3 (SPAdes) (version 2) | ecosystem: Environmental > Terrestrial > Soil > Boreal...
TGGGCTTGGTGTATTTAGAAAACCAAGCCCGTGTTTGACACGGCCCCACGGTCTCAAGTTTGGGACCAACATTCGGACGCGGGGCGATGACCAATGGCTGGATCGACATCAAGAACACCGACATGATGTTGATTATGGGCGGAAATCCCGCCGAAAACCATCCCTGCGGATTCAAGTGGGCGATGGAGGCCAAGCGCAACCGCAACGCCAAGATTATTTCTGTAGATCCGCGATTCACACGCACTTCCGCTACTGCTGACCTGTTTGTGCAGATTCGCGCCGGCACTGACATCGCGTTCCTGGGCGGACTGATCCGCTACGCGATCGAAAACAACCGGTATGCGAAAGAGTATCTCGTCAACTACACGAACGCTTCGTTCATCGTTAAGGAAGGATTCAAGCTTCCTGAGGATGGGTTGTACTCCGGATTTAATGCGGCGGCCGGGACCTACGACAAAACCACTTGGAATTATCAGGAAGGCGGAGACTATAGCGGGCAAACAGCTGCGTCCGCGAGTGCCGCGCCCGCCGCGAATGGCGGAAAAACGAGCGCATCGGCTGCATCGGGTCACGCGCCCGCGCCCGAACCCGGCAAGGCCGCCGCACCAGCACCGCCTGTGGCGCTGCCGCCCAACGTAGCCTACGACTTGACGCTGCAACATCCGCGCTGTGTTTTCCAACTGATGAAGCAGCAGTATTCGCGGTACACCCCGGAAACCGTCGAGCGGATTACGGGCATACCGAAGGAACAGTATCTGAAGGCGATTGACATGTTCACGTCCGTGCGGAAAGACGGGGACATGAAGAAAGTCGCGACGATTATTTACGCGGTGGGCTGGACGCAGCATACGTTTGGAACTCAAATCATCCGCACGGCCGCGATGATTCAGCTTCTGCTGGGCAACGTGGGCCGAGCGGGCGGTGGAGTGAACGCGTTGCGCGGGCATTCGAACATTCAGGGCGCGACAGATATGGCGGGGCTTTTTGATTCCATGCCCGGATATTTGAAGGCACCAACTCCCGCGGACACTGATTTGGCTGCGTTTCTGAAGCGTACCACGCCGACTTCGTCGAAACCGTCGCCGTGGGGTTCGTGGAACTACTATTCAAACACCCCAGCATTTTTCGTATCGCTGCTGAAGGCGATGTACGGCGACGCGGCGACGAAAGAAAACGGATTTGGCTTCGATTATCTGCCGAAGGTGGACCGCGATTATTCGTGGACCCATATCTGGGAGGATATGTACAACGGCAAAGTCAAAGGCATGATGGCCTTCGGAATGAACGGCGTGATGATCGGGCCGGACACGAACAAGAATATCAACGCGCTGAAGAAAGCAGAGTGGCTGGTTGTCGGCGAGATTTATGAGGACGAGACCAGCGACTTCTGGAAGGCTCCGGGAATTACAGCCGACGAACAGAAGAAAATCAATACGACGGTGTACCGGTTGCCGTGCGCGGGATTTGCCGAAAAAGACGGCAGCATGACTAACTCCGCGCGTTGGGTCACGTGGAAATATGCGGCGGTTCCCCCCCCAGGACAAGCGCGGCTTGACCAGGACATCATCGCGCAGATTTTTTTGCGCGTGCGAGACCTGTACAAGAAGGAGGGCGGAAAATTCCCCGACCCTATTTTGAATTTGAGCTGGACGTATGGGGATGCGGCGCACCCGGCGCTTTCGCAAGTGGCGATGGAACTCAACGGGAAGGCCCTGGCGGATTTAACGGATCCGGTGACGAAACAGGTGATCAAAGCGGGGCAACAATTGCCTGGATTCGCGTGGTTGAAGGATGATGGCACAACGATGTGCGGCAACTGGATATATTCCGGTTGCTGGACGGAGGCCGGAGCGCAGATTCAGCGGCGCGGCACGGAAGATCCGTCGGGCATGGGAGTTTTTCCAAACTGGTCGTGGTCGTGGCCGGCGAACCGGCGCGTGCTGTATAACCGCGCCTCGTGTAATGTGGACGGAAAACCGTGGGATCCAGAGCGCAAGCAAATCTGGTGGAACGAAGCGGCAGGCAAATGGGTTGGGAATGACGTGCCGGACTTCAAAGCTGACTCCCATCCGAAAGATCATCTGGGGCCGTTCATCATGAACCCGGAAGGCGTGGGGAGATTGTTCGCGCCGATCGGAGTGCTGGCGGACGGGCCGTTCCCGGAACATTACGAACCGGTCGAAAGCCCGACGAAGAATCTCTTCCACCCGGAGCAATCGAACAATCCGTTGGTCAAGAAGTTCAAGTCGCCTTACGACAAATTTGGCGACCCGGCAGAATACAGCATCGTGTGCACGACCTACCGGTTGACCGAGCAGTATCATTATTGGACGAAAAACAATCCGATGAACGTGCAACTGATTCCGGAGCCGTTCATTGAGATTCCGGTGGAACTCGCGGAAGAAAAAGGCATTCGCGGGCGGGATATGATCCACGTGATCAGCGCGCGGGGTACATACACCGCGAAAGCGTTCGTAACGCGGCGGCTGAGGCCGATGATGATTGACGGCAAGAAGGTTTATCAGATTGGATTGCCGATTCATCAGGGCTTCCGCGGAATTCCCGAGGATGAGGGACGCGACGCGCGGACGCCGGCGAATTTGCTGACGCCTGCGGTAACCGATCCGAATGCCCACACCCCTGAATCCAAGGGGTTCCTAGTGAAAGTCGAGAAGGCCTAGGGAGCGACGATGAGCCAGGCGTCAACAGAAATAGTCAGAATCTCAGGGCACACTGGAACCGTCCCGGGCGCCGGGCTGAATCGGGAATTTCAGGTTTGCAAGCTGGTGGACACCACTACTTGCATCGGTTGCAAAGCGTGCGAAGTCGCCTGCCTGGAATGGAACGGATACACGTTCAGCGAAACAACGTTTGACAATTCCTACCAGACCATGCCGGAGACAGCATGGAATTACTGGAACCTCATCAAGTTCAACGAGCACGAGCGGGACGACGGCAGCATGATGCTGCTGATGCGCAAAGATCAGTGCATGCATTGCGAAGAGCCAGGCTGTCTGGAAGCATGTCCGGCGGACGGGGCCATCGTGCAGTACGCTAACGGCATCGTGGACTTCCAGGAAGCGCACTGCATCGGTTGTGGCTACTGTGTTACGGGGTGCCCGTTCAACATTCCAAAATTCAGCCCTGAAGCGCACAAAGTTTTTAAGTGCACGCTGTGCAATGACCGCGTGTCTGTGGGCCTCGAGCCGGCCTGCATTAAAACGTGCCCCACCGGCTGCCTGCACTTCGGGACGAAGAACGAAATGAAGGAGCTGGCGGAAGCGCGCGCGGAACAGCTTCGCACCGTTTCTGGTTTCGCAGATGCGGGAGTGTACGATCCGCCTGGAGTGGGAGGCACCCACGTTATCTACGTCCTGCACGATGCCAAGAATCCCGAGTTGTATGGCGGGTTGCCGAAAGATCCGCACATCCCCTATTCGGTTTGGCTATGGAAAAAGCCGCTGAAATGGCTAGGGAATTTGGCGATGATCGGCGGCGTCGTAGGCCTCGCCTGGCACTACATGCGCTACGGCCCGAAAAAAGAAGAGCCTATCCCGCCGGATGATGAGAGGCGAGTATGAGCACCAACGCCGTTACTCGTCCCACCGCTACCTCCAGCTACGACCAGGAACTGATACCGCGCTACTCGCTTTCCGAGCGCGCGAACCACTGGTTCGGAGCGTTGACTTACATATATTTACTGATGACCGGGCTGGCCTTCTGGTCGCCTTATTTGTTCTGGATGGCGACCGTAGTTGGCGGAGGCCCCACGGCGCGATTTATGCATCCGTGGTTTGGGCTGCTCTTTACCGCCTCGCTGTTCTGGACGTTCAAAGAGTGGCATCGAGACATGCAAACGGACGACGATGATCGTAAGTGGGCGCACGAGATCAACGCATACATCCAGAACGAAGACGAAAAACTTCCTCCTGTCGGACGTTTCAATTGGGGCCAAAAACTTTTCTTCTGGGGCATGTTCTACAGCACCATCCTCCTGCTTCTGTCAGGGATTGCTCTTTGGTGGACTGAAGCGCTTCCGTGGAGCCTTCGCTATCTGCGTTACGGAGCCGTCCTCATCCACGCAAGTGTGGCACTGATTACCATCGGTCTTTTCCTCATTCATGTGTACATGAGTACTATCCTGGAAGAGGGAAGCTTTGGTTCCATGGTCCACGGAAACGTAACCCGCGCCTGGGCCTGGACCTTCCATCGCAAGTGGTATTACGAGGTCACTGGTAAATCACGACCCAAACAATGATCCCTGCGCAGTGGGATCGCCGAATCCGTCGCGCCACCGAATTAACCTCAACGTATCCGTTCGGCGCTGAAGGACTGCGCTTTTACGTGCGGGTCGCAACATTCCAGAAAAGCCTCTATGCGGAAATTCAGACCGCACTAGCTAACTCGCCGAAGATTTCCGCCGAACGCCCTCTGCGGGACGAATTGGATTTCTTTCTCCTCCTGCCGAAATTTCCCGGATTCCTATCCGCAATCGGGAAGATTGCACCGGCGCCGCTTGCCGAAGCGGCGCTGGGACTTGCCCAGAAAGGACCTGCAGGATGGCAGCACGCGATTGAGGATTTCTGGCACAGGGATCCGGAACTGACGGCGGAAGTCGACGATATAGAAGAACCTCGGGCGGGCGACTCTCTCGAGACAATTTCTTCAGAACGATTGCTGGCGTGGATTTTTCTTCAACCGTACGCCGAATACCTCGCCAATCACCGCGAAATTGCTATCGTGGATGGAACTCCGTCGACCTGCCCGCTTTGCGGCGGCAGGCCAGTTGTCGGCGTACTTCGCAGTGAAGGTGACGGTGCGAAGAAGTCGCTGATTTGTATGCTCTGCGCGCACGAATGGAATTTTCGACGAATTTATTGTCCAGCATGCGGAGAGGAAAGAGAGCCACAGATGGCGTTCTATTCGGCGCCGGAAATCGCGCACGTCCGCGTGGACGTCTGCGACACATGCCACACATACCTAAAAACCATCGATTTGACGAAGACAGGTCTCGCCGTTCCCGTCGTGGACGAGCTGGCGACCATACCTCTAGACCTGTGGGCGCTCGATCACGGCTATCAGAAATTGCAAATCAACTTGTTGGGAACCTGATCGACCAACCTGCAAGATGAAGATTAGGCGCCTCGCTGGAATTGCGTGATTTGAGGCCGATGAAGATGACGGCACCGCGCTACGGAAGCCCTAAAAGGTAGGTGCGGGGTGCGAAGGCTTTTTCGCCGACGAACTGTCCTCCGAGAATTCGCACCTTACAGCCGACGGCCGGGTCACTTGCGTCGAGGATTTTCACTTTCGTTCCGCACCTGACCAAGAGAAGTTTTTCGTCGGCGACCAGAAGAGAAATTCCGAGATCGTCGCTGGCGGTTTCGCAGTCGCGCATTTCATCGAGAATTTCCTCCGTGATCGGGAGCAGCACGTAGTTGCGGCCTGCTTCGTCGTGGATGGTTGCAATCTGCCCGATCCATTCAGAGCGGGGACGGGCGTCCTCAGGTGGCTCGTGGCGCTTAGAAGATGCAAGCGGCGTCTCGGCGTTTGGCTGAACCCTTTCCACGGTGCCGATGAAACGGTAGCCGCGACGCGGAAGCGTCTCGATGAAACGCGGCTTCTTGTGCGAATCGCAAAGTGCGCGGCGGAGAGTCTGAATCGCTGCGTTCACACCATGCTCGAAATCGACGAAGGTGTCCGCGGACCAAAGGCGCTCCTGCAATTCTTTTCGAGTAAGGAGTTCGCCCGGATGTTCCAGCAGCAGTGCTAGAACCTGGAAGGGGCGGCCAGCAAGACGGATTTTGCGGCCGTACTTGCGGAGTTCACCGGTGCGAAGATCAACGTGGTAGGCGTCGAAACGAAGCCCACCTTCGCGCGGAAGCTCGTCGGACATGGGGGCAAGCTGGGAAACGGAGTGTACTCCAAGGGCGGGGGAAACTCAAGTTAGTGAGGGACAATGTGGGTGTAAGTATCGCTGCGTCAGAACGTTATGGCTTTACCTTCCTTGTGTCAACAAAGGACACCGCTGGGGCATAGCCATCGGAGATGTTTCCGGTAAAGGAATCGGCGCGGCGCTGCTCATGGCCAGTCTGCAGGCATCGCTGAGAGCACAGGCTCTGCATCCGCATCTGGATCTTTCGACGCTCATCGCCGACGTCAATCGTCTCGTTTACGAGTCGTCTCCGGCGCATCTCTTCGCTTCGCTCTTTTATGCGGAATACGAACCATCCAAGCGGATCCTGAAATGCGTGAACGCCGGCCATAACCCCCCGATTGTTCTGCGTTGGCGAAACGGGTCATGCAAAATATACCGGTTGAAAGCCGGAGGTATTCCGGTGGGAATTGATGCCAACCCGAAATTCTCCTGCAGAACTTTTCGCTTGGAGATTGGTGATGTCCTGCTGGCCTACACCGACGGAATTACCGAGGCCGAAAACCGCGGCGGTACGAAGGGCGGAGGCAGCCTCAGCGGCTGAAGCCGGGGAATGATTTGGGGGGGTTGTCATAGCTGAAGCTATGACCCCCCTAAAATTCGCCAACTGCTGCCGCGCTAAAGACCGCGGCGCTACATTAGGACCTTAGAACCGTCGCGACAATTCAGTTTGACGGCGCACGGCTGGCTGGCGGCACAATTCCGTTCATCCGCAAATACTCCACCATCTGCCCGTAATGATCGTAGGCGTGCGCGACGCCGAATGTGGCCAGATGCAGGCGCGTCGATTTGCTGTGTTCCGCGGGCTGCAACATACTCTCGATAGTCAACGTAGCCGCAGCCTTGTGGCCTAGGGCAAAAGAATCCTTCAGGACCTTGATGATGTCTGCTTTGGTCTTCAAGTTCTCAGGACCGTTCCCGTCCTTTAGCCCCTCCGGCAGCTTATCGCCGGTGAGCGGCGACCAAATGAAATAATTGGAAGTAGCAATATGCTTCACCTGCGACGCAAACGTCCGCACGCCCTTGTAATCGCTCCCTGGAATATTCAAGCTTTCGGGAGAGAAGTTGAATTTATCTTCCGGCATGGCTTCGGCAGCTTCCACAACCTCTTTTTCGATAGCGCTGATTTCGCGGTCCACGGCTGAAGCTATGGTTGGCGTAGGCTGCTGCGACTGTGGCGCTTGAGGCGCACTCGCGCCTGCGGCGCTTTTTGTGCTTTGTCCCGAGGCGGCCACGCTAAAGATGAGCATTGCCAGCAGCAAAAATTTTCCTGTTTGTTTCATCCGAGTGCCTCCTCTGATTTGATCTAGACCAAGATATACGAACTTTCAAGCATCAGGCGCGTGGCCTCAGCCCCGAGCTATTCGTGCCTTAGCGCGACCAACGGATCCACGCGTATCGCGCGCCGCGCCGGTATATAACAAGCCAGCAGAGCCACGCCGATTAGAAGCAGCGCAACACCCGCAAACGTCAGTGGATCTGTCGGCAGCACGCCGTAAAGCAGTCCTGCCATCAAGTGCGCCACGATCACCGCGCAAATTAGCCCAACCGCGGCCCCCGCAATGGCCAGGCTCAATCCTTCACGTAGAACCATGCTCATGATATTCCGGCTTTGAGCCCCCAGAGCGAGGCGAATCCCGATTTCGCGTGTGCGTTCGCTCACGATGTACGAGATCACTCCATAAATTCCCAGCGCCGCCAGCAGCAACGCCGTTACCGCGAAGGCCGCCACAATATCCATCGAGAATCGTCTCTGCTCCAGCGACGCCGTCACCGCATCGTTCAGCGTCTGTGCCCCATAAACCGGTAGCTCCGGGTTTACGGACTGCACCATCGCGCGCACCTCTTCCGGTATCGCACTCACATTCAGGTCTCCACGCAGAAAGATGGCCAGCTCCTTGGGCGTCTCCTGGTACAGGCTCAGATAGACTTGCGGAACGCTCGCGTCCGCCAGCGACTCGATTCGAGCATCCGCGATCACCCCCACGATCGTGACCCAGGTCTTGCTCGCACGTTGGCCAACCCCAGCCCTCCCGGCGCCAAGCTTCAGCCGCTTCCCAAGCGGATCCTCGCCCCGCCAGTAAGTCTCCGCCATCGCCTGGTTGATCACGGCGACCAGCGGCGCATTCTCGTCGTCGCCGTCGTTGAACAGACGGCCCCGCAGCACCGGAATCTCCAGCAAATGAAAATATTCCGGCGTAACTTGCGACCGCTCCACCAAGGGAGTCTGCTTGCTCTGTGTCTGGCGTCCTTCCACCATCAGCGCGCTCCGGTTGCCGTCATGGCGCAGCGGAATCGACGGCTCCGCTCCCAGCGCCGCTTCCTGCACTCCCGGCAGCAACCGGCTGCGGCGCAGCAATTCGCGCGCAAACACTGCCTCCTGAGCAGCCGTTCCATAAATGTCCGTCTTCGGATCGTTGGGGCTCGGCAGCCACAACTGAACCGACATCACATGCTGCGGACTGAATCCCAGCGGCGCCTTGTACAAATCCCAAAAACTGCGCAGCAGCAGGCCCGCGGCCACCATCAGCACCAGCGACAGCGCAAACTCCGTCACCACCAGCACGCGCCGCGTGCGCGTCTGCTCCATGGAACCCTTCGACCCACGCCCCTCCACCCTTAGCGTAGTTGTCAGATTCAACCGCCCTGCTTGCCTCGCGGGCGCTAGCCCGAAAATTACCCCGGCTGCGATCGAAGCTGCCAGCGCGAACAGCATCACGGTCCAGTTGATCGACAGGTCGCTCAGCCGAGGCAGGCTCTCCGGAATCAGCCGCAGCAAGAATCCCTTCATGCAGAACAGAATCACCAACCCCGCCACTCCGCCCAGCAGCGAAAGCAGCAGGCTCTCCGTCAGCAATTGCCGCACCAGCCGCATGCGTGCCGCTCCCAGCGCCTGGCGCACCGCCATCTCCCGTGATCGCGCGCTGGCCCGCGCCAGCAGCAGATTCGCTACATTCACGCAGCCGATCAGTAGCACCAGCGCCACTGCGCCCAACAGCAGGATCAGCGACTGCCGAACGTTGCCCACCACGTTTTCCTTCAGAGGCACCAACCGCACCGTCCACTTGCTGTCTGCCGGATAATCGTCCGAAAATTGCTCTCGCAACGAAGCAACCAACGCGTCCAGCTGGCTTTGCGCCGCTGCAACCGTCACCCCCGGCTTCAGGCGCCCGACCGTTTCCAGGGGCAACCGCAAACTGCGGTTCGGGGACCGAGCCGGATCATCCGAAAAACCCAACGCCGCCCACTGTTCCGTATTCCTCTCGCCCATGGTTCGCCCCGGGTCGCGAAAACCCGGCGGCATCACCCCGATCACCCGATACAAATCGTTGTCCCCCCGCAAACTTCTTCCCACAATGTGCGGATCGCTCCCGAAAGCTCGTTTCCACAACCCGTCACTGATCACCACATCCAGCGTGAACCCCGGCGTTTGATCCTGAGGATCGAACGTCTGCCCCAGCTCCGGTTTCACCCCCAGCATCGCAAAATACGCCGGCGACACCCCCTCATACTGCATCCGCGATGGCTGCGAGACACCCGTCAGGTTCGCCGACCCGAAAATCTCCAGCACAACATACTGAAAAATTCCCGAACGCTGCAGATCCTTAAACTCCGGAATCGAGATGCCCGCGTCGGTGGCGCCCGCACCAGGCAGATCGTCCTCGATGCGTACCAGTTCCTCCGGGTGCGGATAGGGCAGTGGATGCAGCAGCGTCGCATCGACCAGGCTGAAAATCGCCGTGGTCGCGCCGATCCCCAGGGCCATCGTCAGAACCGCGATAGCCGTAAACCCCGGCGACTTTGCCAGCATGCGTATCGCGAAGCGCGAGTCCTGCAACAGGTTTTCAAAAAACGGCAGACCCTGCTCTGCATGGTAATCCTCTCTCACTGTCCCCACCCCTCCGAACTTCATCACGGCCTGCCGCCGTGCCTCTTCCACATTCATCCCCGCGCGCAGATTTTCCTCCGTCTGCCGCGCCAGATGCTCCTCCATCTCTTCCCGCAGCCGTTTGTCGTCTCGCCGCCCGGTGGCAAAGTTCTTGAGCCGCGCCAGAAACCTTCTCAGGAATCTCATGTCAAGTCCTCCGCCTTCAGCGCGAAGAATCGTGCGATGATCGCCGCCGTTTGCTCCCAGTCCCGTGTTTCGGTCTCGAGCAGCTTTCGTCCCGACCGTGTCAGGCGATAGAAACGCGCCCGACGGTTGTTCTGCGAGGCGCCCCACTCGGACGAAATTGCGCCCTCCTGCTCCAGCCTCAGCAGGACGGGATACAGAGTGCCTTGGTTCACGGCCAGCAGATCCCCGCTGATCTGCTCGATCCGCCGCGCAATCCCATAGCCATGCAGTGGACCGAGCACGTCGAGCGTCTTGAGGGCCATCAGCGCCAGCGTTCCCTGCAGAACATCCGCTTTTTCGGTCATAGAGTCGCTCTTTGGGTTTCCCACAGGAACATCGTGCCACACTTCCTTTTGGAAAACAACAGGTAATGATTCGAATAGCCCGGAATGACCCAAAGGGTTCCCAAACGGTTCCCTAGAGCGCCAGAACCTTCGCCAGAGTCGGATGGTTTACAAGTTCAGGTCGCGTCCGCTCAACTTCAGTAATGAAAGAGCGCTTCTGAACTCATCGCACCTTCACCTTGGGTTCGACCGACAGACCTGGCTTTAACAATCCTTCGACGTTGAACTCTTGACCCGGAGCGCGATCGAAATCGATTCGCACCGGCACGCGCTGCACGATTTTCGCGTAATGACCGGTGGCATTTTCGGGCGACAAGCTGAATATAGACCCGGTTCCGCCACCCACATTGGCGATGCGGCCCTTCCACTTGCGGCCATATGCGTCCACGTTGACCTCGACTGGCTGGCCGGAGTGCAAGCGGGCCAGTTGCGTCTCCTTGAAATTGGCGGTCACCCAAACGTCATTGAGCGGCAGAACGTCCACAAGCTCCTGTCCGATATTCACGTTCTGGCCCACCTCAACCCTTCTCTTGCCGACAATTCCTGTCACAGGAGAACAGATTACCGTGTAGCTGAGGTTCAGCTCTGCTTGGGAGAGTTGGAGCTCTCGTCGCGCCACCTCGGCGTTGGCTATATGCACGTTGTCATCGTGGTGGGAAATCGCAGCTGTGAACAGCGCTTCGGACAGATTCAGTCGCGCAAGTTCTTCCGCGATCTTGTAATCCTGAGCGTCTATGGTCATCACAGCTTCGCCAGCATGAACCAACTGACCCTCATCGACGTACACGGCCTTGATGTGCCCATTGACTCGAGGGCTCAGCGGCATTACATGGCCTTCGACTTGTGCATCGTCAGTGTCTTCGTAGTGGAAAGCATTCCAGCCGAAATAGCCACCTGCGATTACAAAGATGATCACAGCCGAAATTACCAGGATTCTTTTGTGACGGGTTTTTGACTGTTCGTGAGGTTTCGAATCCGGCTGCAAAGGGCTAGCATTAAGATCCACGACAACAACCGACTTTTCATCCGAGATGGTCTGAGTACCATTGTTGTTCGGCATGATTTTTCCTCCCAGATGCTGATAGGCCCGTTATCTCGTCCGACTAAACATCTCGGCGGAACTTCCGGGTCATCCGCTTGAGGACCTGCTTCGTGAACACACCGGACGAGCGGAAGCTGGCTCCTTCTTTCATTAGCTCTAGAAGTACGTTTTCTCCGTCATCGCTAATAGCAGTTAGCCCCTTCACGTCAATAATGAGCGCACGACCGTTCAGGTCTGCCTTGGTCTGCCGACAGACTCTCGCGAGCTCAGTGGCCCAAGGGCCAATGAGCTTGCCTTCTATCAGCAACCGGCACTGGCTTGGAGTGTCGAGAATGGAAATCTTCAACATGGCTTTTGCCCACCGCTGGCGTTAGTGCAAGCTCCGCGCCAACGTCCAGAATCGTAAGGCACTGAATTTTCAGGAAAAGCACACTCGCAGTCGAAGGCGTCGGAGTTGAAGGAGTTGAAAAGGACGAAAGTGCCGAAGCGGTCATCAGGCAAGGCTACGATGAAGCAGACACGCCGCAAATTATGGACGCTGGTTCTTGTAGATGGGATTGTAGCCACTAGGTGTGCGATGCGGCGGTGTTCTAAGCTCGAACTCGTAAGCCGCCCGCGTAGAGATCTACCGTCTCCATCGCAAAGCCGGCGTTCCACCAAGCTCGCAGGCCGTCGCTCAAGACATAGAAACTCAAATCCTTGCGCAACCGGTGGAAACGAGAGTAGCTTTTCGGGACGTTATCTGTTGCATACAGTACGACGCAGTTTCGTGGAGGCAACCAGCCAATCAGGGCTGGCACATCCACTTTCGTCGTGAGCAGTGCTCCGGGAATGATGTAGGGATAGTGCTCCACCTCATCTCGCCGCCGCAGATCAAGAATTATGAGCCTGCTGCAGAGGGTCTCCATGAGAACAGAAAGATGCTCCGTGCTGATTCCCATCATTCTTCCTAGCGACCGGTTTCGTTGAAATATTTTCCACATATCTGCCTCCTCTTCTGCGCTCAGGCCAAGCACATTTTGAAGTCAGCGGCTTTCTGCCCCGGACTCGCTGTCAATAACAAACGCGTCGCAATCCGAGACACTCATTTCGAAACTTCTGAGCGTCGGGTGCATATCCATCCTCATCGAGGATTTCACTCTCAAATTAAAAGCGCCTTCACAAACTGACGCGCTCGGTCAAGTCGGTCCGCACTCGTAAGAGGCGATGAAGGTCGCTCAGGGACGAGAGTTCCGACCTTCGATACCGTTTCGCCCTGCCAGGCTCAGGAAAACCATAAGATGCAATAAGTAAATCAAAAGAGACCGCACCATGATCGCCTCCAGCAGTTTCGGCGCTCTTGGTCGCAACAACGAGTGACATGGGCACGGGCCACACCAAACCTGCAGAATCGTAAGTCGCTGAATTTTCGGGAGAACGCCGCCACGAGTCAAAAATGTCGGAGTTGAAGAAGTTGAAAAAGTCGAAAACCGTCGACGCTCTGGGCCACTACAAACAGGCGGGTCGCAATGTCAAGAATACTTCTTCGCGAATATGCCGAATTTTTTCATTCGAGAGAGAAGAGTTGTGCGGTTCATTCCCAGGCGCGCGGCAGCACCATCGGCGCCACCCACACGACCCTTGCATGCAGTTAGTGCTTGTATGATCTCATCGTGCTGCTTTCTTGCGTATTCGTCAGCAACGCTCGTTTTGCCGCTTCGCGAGTCTGTTCTTTCTTCAGCAACTTGCTTAAGTTTATGCAAATTATCTGGAGAGTCTTCCTTACTTGTTTTTCGAAGTTCCGCCAGAGGAGCGTCCAGCGATCTGCCCCTCGTCAAGATCACGGCTCGTTCCATAAAATTCTCAAGCTCGCGAATGTTGCCAGGCCACTCTGAGTTCGTCAGTCCCTTCATGACCGCCGCAGGAACCATTTCGATGCACTTCTGCATTTGCTTCGCATACTTCTGGACGAAATAGCTGACGAGCAGTGGAATGTCTTCTTTGCGGTCCCGCAAAGCGGGAATACGGATCGGAAACACGTTCAGCCGATAGTACAGATCACTGCGAAATTCCTTGTTCGCAACCATCTTCTCCAGGTCGCGGTTCGTAGCGGCCACCAGGCGGACGTTCACCTTCCGCGTGTGGGTGCTGCCGAGACGTTCAAATTCCCGCTCTTGTAAAGCCCGAAGAAGCTTCGGCTGAATCTCAATCGGGATGTCTCCGACTTCGTCCAAAAACAGTGTCCCTTGGTCCGCGAGCTCGAGCCGCCCAATCTTTTGATTTATGGCTCCTGTGAACGCGCCTTTTTCGTGGCCAAACAGTTCACTTTCCAGCAGCCCAGTTGGGATCGCCGCGCAGTTCAGCTTCACTAAGGTGCGCTGATTGCGGCGGCTTCGGTCGTGAATCGCGCGGGCGATCAACTCCTTTCCCGTACCAGTTTCACCGAATAGCAAGACCGTGGCATCGCTGGGAGCAACCGTTTCAACCAGCTGTAAAACGTGCTGCAACGCCGCGCTGTTGCCTATGATCTGCTCGAAACCCATCTCGCTGCGAAATTCCTCTTCGAGATAGACCTTCTCTTGGGCGAGCTTGTCCTTGAGTTCAGAAATTTCCTGGTACGCGAGCGCGTTTTCAATTGCGATGGCTATTTGTCCCGACGCCCGGCTAAGGAAGTCAACATCCTCTGAAGTAAACGGAGTCTCTGTGGTGCGCAAAATTGAAAGAAATCCAAGGAACCGGCCGCGATTAACAAGTGGAATAATGCAATGGGCTTTTACGCCTTCAGTAGCCGCGGTCTCACTTATCCCGATCCCGCACTCGTCACGCTCCAGCGTATCCATGACTACCGGTTTCAAGGTGTCCATCGCTTTTTTACCGGCGGCGCCCGGTGTAAAGAACAACTCTTCCTTTATGACCCCTTTCCCATGGGGAATATCCACGGCAAGTACCCTGCATCTTCCCGTTGCTGCATCGAGCAGGGAAACGGTTACGCCATCAGCGTGTATGACTTCGCGGATATTCGCTGCAATCGCGCGTAAGACCTCACGCCGGTCGAGGCTCGACGTGATTCTGGCAGTCAGATTTAGGAGCAATTGCAATCGATCACCTAATCCCGATACTTCTTGGAACGCCAGAGCGTTTTCGACTGCGATGGCTATCTGTCCTGAGGCCCGGCTGAGGAAATCGACATCTTCCGGCGAAAACGGAGTCTCTGTCGTGCGACAAATCCACAGCAGTCCGAGGCCCCGGCCGCGATTCACGAGGGGGATACAACACAAGGCTACGATGCCCTCCGCAGCGGCGATGTCATATGCATGAGGTGCCAGTTCGTCGCCCTCCCGCAGGTCGATGACTACCGGTTTCAAGGTATCCATCGCTGTCTTGGCGATGCCGCGTGGTGTAAAGAACAACTCTTCCTTTATGACCCCTTTCCCGTGCGGAAAATCCATGGCAAATACCTGATATCTTCCGGTCGCTGCTTCCGGCAGCGAAACAGCGGCGGCATCGGCGTCTATGACTTCGCGTATGTTGGCTGCAATCGAGCGCAACACTTCCCGCAGGTCCAGACTGGACGTGATGCTGGTCGTCAGATTCAGGAGCAACTCAAACCGCTCGTTCCTCGGCTGAAGCTCCGCTTTTGTGCTCATATGCAAAGCGCCGCAAATGATTGCCGGACCTACAAATAGATGATGACCGATTTCGCCCTGGGGTCGCAAGTTTTGCGCGTCGCGTTCCGCCTGGTGCGGCGGGGTGAAAGCGCGGTGTCTTACGTTTCTCATTGCTGCCAGCCGCCACCGAGGGCCTCATAGACTTGGACGAGCGCTAGCCGCTCATTGAGTTGTGCCTGAACGAGATTCAGTTCCGCCGAAAAATAATTTGTTTCGGCGGTCAGCACCTGCAGATAGCTCGCGCCGCCTTGCTTATAGAGCACCAACGAGAGGTCGTCGGATCGCTGTGCTGCTTGAGTGAGCAGCTCCTGCTGACCGCGAAAGTCACGAAATTTCCGATAACCAACGAGGGAATTCGAGACCTGCTCGAGCGCGTCCTGAACGGTTTGCTGATACGAGAGCACCGACTCCTGCCACTGCGCTCGGGCGAGCTTCAGTCCCGCACGGAGCCTTCCGCCTTCGAAGAGCGGCTGACTGACGCTGAACGCCGCGTACCAAGACTGCGACGGCGCGCTAATGAACTGATTTAATGCGTTGCTCTCGAGCCCTCCCGTCCCCGTCAGGGAGATGCTGGGAAAGAAAGCCGCCTTGGCCACGCCGATTTGCGCGTTGGCTGCCACGACGTTCTGTTCCGCTTCGCGGACGTCCGGTCGGCGTTCAAGCAGCTGCGAGGGCAGGCCGGCGGGAATGTTGTCCAGAATAGGTTGCTCCGTGATCGCACGGCCGCGCGGAATGGACTGCGGATTTTCGCCCAGCAAGATGCTGAGCACGTTTTCCTGCTGCTCAATTTGCCGTTCGAGGTCGGGAATAGATTCCGAAGCGGTGTAGACAAGTTGTTCTGACTGGCTTACGTCGAGGTCGGAAGCTCCGCCGTGGCTGAAAAGCACTTGAGTCAACTGAAGCGATTGCTGCCTGGATGCCAGCGTGCGTTTCGAGATCTCGAGCTCGCTATCAAGCGCGCGAAGCTGGAAATACGCCGTCGCCACGTTGGCGACGAGCGATGAAATCGCGGCTCGCTGGCCCCAGTCCGTGGCGAGTAACTGCGCACGCGCCGCCTCGGTTTGACGCCGATATTTTCCCCAAAAGTCCAGATTCCAGAGCACAGACAGGTTCAGTTGGCCCGCATTAACGTCGTACTCCGGAAACAAGTTTGACACCTTCGCGTTTTGCTCGCTGTAAACGTTTGTGCCGACAATCGCGGACGGGAGCTGATTGGCGCGAACGATTCCGAGTTGCGCCTGGGCCTCAAGCACACGCGTCGCGGCAATGCGCACGTCATAGTTTTGCCGGAGCGCGGTGTGAATCAGTTGCACAAGCACAGGGTCCTGATAGACCTGCCACCAGCTCTCGTTGCCGAGCGAGGATACTGGAAGATTTGGAGCCGGCATCGCGGCTCGATAGTCTGTCGGAACCCTCACTGCCGGCCGCTTGTAATTCGGTCCGACTGCGCAGCCGGCCAGAAGGACCATGATTGGAAAGAACGCGAACTTTTTCATGTTAATCGCCTTCGCCCGGAGTTTCCGCGGGAACGAGTGCTGGCGACTTCTGCAGCGCGGCACCCGAGAACCGCTCGACCACATAGAAGATGGCCGGAACAAAGAATCTGCCGATAAATGTTTCCGCTAACATACCGCCAATTACCGCCGTGCCCATGATCTGGCGTGCCACCGCACCTGCTCCGGATGCTGTCCAAAGCGGCACGCAACCGAGAATAAAAGCAAGCGCGGTCATCATGAGGGGCCGGAAGCGAAGCCTCGCCGCGGACAGTGCCGCATCGACGATGGACATGCCTCGTTCGTAGTCCTCCTTGGCAAACGCGACGATCAGAATCGAATTCTTGGCAGCCAAGCCGATTAGCATCACCAAGCCGATTTGCGCATAAACGTCGTTCTCCATCTGAACCATGTAAGGCGGCAAGTAGAGGCCCGTCACGAAGCGTCGCAGCCAAAGCGCGGCCAAAGCACCGAATACCGCCACCGGCGTGCTGAGCAGCACACTGAATGGCAGCGTCCAGCTTTCATACAGTGCAGCTAGGACGAGGAAAACGAACAGGAGCGAAAACCCGAAAATCACCGAAGCCGGAACGCCTTCTTCGGCCTTCACCTCTTGATAAGACATGCCGATCCAGTCGTAACCCATTTCAGAAGGCATGGTTTGCTTGAAGACATCCAGGAGGGCCGCTCTTGCCTGATCGGCGCTATAACCGGGTGCGGCCGCGGCATTGATTTGTGCGGATCGGTACTCGTTATAGCGCATCGTGAACTCCGGACCGGAGCGGGTCTCGAATTTCGCCAGCGCGGAAAGCGGCACTGTCTGCCCCTGCCCGTTGCGCACATAGAACTGTCCGAGATCGTTGGTCGTCGCACGGTAAGGCGCTTCGGCCTCCACATACACCTGCCAGGTACGTCCGAAATCGTTGTAGTAGTTGACGAACAATCCGCCCATGTAGGCTTGAATGGTGTTGTAGACATCCGTCAAAGCCACGCCTTGTTTCAACACTTTGCTACGGTCCACATTGATGAACTCTTGGGGCACGCTCGGAATAAACGTGGTGCTGACCGTGGAAAGCTCGGGACGCTTGCGAGCGGCTGCGAGGAATTTGTTCAGGTTGTCTGTTAGAAACTGGACATCCTTGCCGGCACGGTCCTGCAGAACAAACGTAACTCCGCCGGCAGTGCCGACGCCGGGGATCGCGGGTGGTGAGAAACTGAAGGCGGTCCCTTCCGGCATCTGCTTGAGTTCCTGGTTCAAACGTGCCTTGACGGCTTGATACGCTTCATCTCGGCTCTTGCGGTCATCCCACGGTTTAAGGCTGACCCAAAAGAAGGCGTTGTAGCTGGTCCGGACATAACTGAGCAAGCTGAAACCGACCACGCTAGTGGTGTACTGGACGCTCGGTGTATTTGCGAGAACCTTCTCGACTTGTCTGGCAGCTGCGCTGGTGCGCTCCAATGACGCCGCATTGGGAAGCTGCATGTTGATATAGAGGTAGCCCTGGTCTTCATCCGGCAAGAAGCTGGTCGGCAGATGGGCTCCAATGAGCCACGCAGCGCCTCCAGCCACCGCAAGCAGCACCAACACCAGTGCGCCCTTTCGAATGACGTCGCCTGACCAACGCACAAAGCTGTTGGTGGAGCGCTCCCAGTAGCTATTAAAGACACGAAAGAATTTTCCGAGCGGCCCGCGAGTTTCTTTCTTGGGCCGGAGCAGTAGCGCCGAAAGTGCCGGGCTGAGCGTGAGAGCGTTAAACGCGGAAAGCATCACGGAGATCGCGATTGTGAGGGCGAATTGCTGATACAGTCTGCCGGTGATTCCCGGAATGAAGACTGTCGGCACGAACACGGCCCCTAATACGAGAGCTATACCCACAACCGGCCCAGAAAGTTCCTCCATCGCCTTTACCGCGGCATCTTTGGGAGACAGCCCTTCCTCGATGTGATGCTGAACTCCTTCAACGACCACGATGGCGTCGTCAACCACCAGCCCAATTGCGAGCACCAAGCCGAACAGCGAAAGCGTATTGATCGAGAAGCCGAACAGCGGAAAGATGACAAAGGTTCCGACCAACGAAACAGGCACGGCCAGCATAGGAATCAGTGTGGCGCGCCAGTCTTGCAGGAAGAGATAGACCACAAGAATTACCAACACAATCGCGATTACGAGGGTCCAAAGGATCTCTTTCATGCCTTCGGTGACCGGGAGTGTCTGGTCGAGCGAAACGGTGTAATCGATGTCTTGCGGGAAGCGTTGCTTCATCTGAGTCATGAGCTTACGCACGCCCTTAACCGTTTGAACCGCGTTGGTTCCGGGCAACTGATATACGGCAATGGCCGCGCTGGGTTTACCATTCAGGCGGGCGATCAAGCTGTAGTCCTGCGTGCCCAGTTCGACGCGAGCCACGTCTTTGACGCGAACGGTCCCACCGTTAGGTGCTTCGCGCACGATCACATCGCCGAATTGTTCCGGCGAAGTCAGGCGGCCTTGAGCCAGCACTGCATAGGTGAACTGCTGGTTGCTCTGAGCCGGCTCACCGCCAATCTCGCCAGCGGGATTAACAGTGTTTTGTGCTTGAATCGCGTTAACAATATCGGTGACGGTGATACCCAGCTTCGCCAGTTGATCGGGCTTCACCCACAGCCGCATGGCATACTGCCCCGAGCCGAAGATCTGCGTCTGGCCAACACCGTACAAGCGTGCGACAGGGTCGTTGAGATTGATGTACGCGTAATTGGCCAGATAGTTGGAATCATGGGTGCCATGCGGCGAGTATAGGGCGATGATCATAAGCGGAGCCGTGGTTGCCTTCTTTAACGTGATCCCGTAATTGTTCACCTCGGGCGGCAACTGACCATTTGCCAGTTGCTGGCGCGATTGCGTGAGCAGCAAGTCGGTGTTCGGATCAGTTTTGAGATCAAAATCCACGATCAACGTCGTTTGCTGATTCGCAGTGGCGTTGAGCGAATACATATAGGTCATGTTGTCCACGCCAGTGACTTGCTGCTCGATGGGTACGTCAACCGATTGCTCCAGAGTCTCGGCGTCCGCTCCGGGAAAATTGGCTTGCAACCTGATCTCGGGTGGAGCGATCTGTGGGAACTGAGCTACCGGCAGAGTCGCCATGCTGATCGCGCCCACGATGACGGTAAGAATCGCAATCACGATCGCGACGATGGGCCGTCGAATGAAAAAATTCGCCATGGCTTAGCGCTCCTCCGCCTCTTTGTAGGGCGTGGGAGTCACCAGTTGGCCTTCTTTTGTTTTCTCCGCACCAACTGCCGCGACGCGTTCTCCCGGCTTCACCCCGGATGTGATTACCCAGAACATGCCCACCTTCGGCCCTACCTCCACGGTGCGGAGCTGTGCCCGGTTATCGGAGTCGATGACTGTAACTTGGTAGGTGCCTTGCTGCTGACTCACTGCCGCCTGCGGCACCAGCAGCGCTCCCGTGATGTTTCCGGTTGGCGCCTGAATGCGCGCGTACTGGCCCGGTCGTAACAGATTTTTGGGATTGGAGAATTCGCCTACGATCTGGATTGTTCCGGTGTCGGTGTTTACTTGACGGTTGGCGAAGATAATCTTGCCGCGATAGGAATAGGTGCTGCCGTCGGCCAAGGCCAGCCGCAATGGAATCCGCGAGGCATGCGTCAGCCAATCGACGCTGCCTGGAGCGGTGCCGTCCGCCAAGCGCAGATATTCCTGTTCGCTGATGGGGAAATAGACCTTTATCGGATTCACCTGGGAAACTGCGGTGAGGACCGAAGACGGTTCCACCAGACTGCCCACCTGCACGGTGTTGATGCCGGCGATGCCGTCAATCAGCGAAAGAACTTTCGTGTATCCCAAATTTAGCGCAGCTTGTTCGACCGCAGCCTGATCCGCTTCTACTGCCGCCTTCGCTCCCAGTTGCGCCTGCGTGTCGTTATCGAGTTGACTCTGAGGAATCGCGTGAGCTTCCGCCTCGGGGATGTCGCGCTTTACGTTGATGTCGGCGTTGGCCAACTGTGCCTGAGCCTGCGCCAATTGCCCCTTGGCCTGATCAAGCGCCGCCTGAAATGGGCGTGGATCGATATCGAAGAGAACCTGGCCTTCCCGGACAAATCCTCCTTCCTGGTAGTCCTTGCGAATCAGATAGCCGCTTACGTGCGGTTGGATTTGAGCGTTGACGTACCCTTCGAGCGTCCCGATCCATTCCCCCTCGAGCGGCACGTCTTTCTGGATCGCTGGCGTTACCTCCACCACGGGCGGTGCCGGGGGCGACGCCGAAACCACGTGGCGTTCGCATCCCGCCTCCATAGCCGCCACGAACATAAGCACGATCAATAGACCAAACAGATTCGAAATCGAGCGTTCGCGTCGGACGCTCAGGTGCTCTATGACGTGTTTGATGAAAGTCCCGCTGCCGGTGAATTGCACACCATCTTCGGCCAGTATGCGCAAGAGCTGCTCCCCGCTCTGGTCGATAAACGTGACTTCATTGAGGTCAACGATGCACGCGCGTCCCGCATCCGTGCGATGGTTCACCCTCCAGCATGCACTGAGCTCGCCTACCCATGGCCCGGAAAGGCGGCCGTGCAGAATCCATTTCTCTTCGACAGCCGTCTGACTGAAGTTGATCTTCAACATGCTATTTTCCTCGGAGCTTCTCTGTGAAAATCCCAGCTGCGAATCTGTAATTGCTCTCATTTTGTTTTCGCATCCTTAGCGATGTTCTGCAGTTCGTTCTTGTACTTCTGCTGGAGCTCGCGTTCCGCCTGCATCCAGTCGTCCAGATCGCAACCGTGAATTCCGCCGCGTTCGATGTGAATCTCAAACGCTCGCTGGCGGATTTCTGCCGGGGATGCTCCGTTCTTCTGTCCTTCTTCCGGGACCTGCGGTGGAACGGGGCTTCCTCGAGTTTTTCCGGGATTGGTGATCAGATTTCGCGACTTCATAGTTTCTCCTCCGTTTCAAAAGCGTTTCCTTCAACGAGGTTTTGTGCCCGAGCGACCATCTGGGCCGGTGAACATCAGAAAAACCAGAAGGCTCGCTGCGGCAATCAACAGAAGCTCAATCATGGGAACTCCTTTGCGTGGGTCAGAAATTTCATGCGCAGGCCAGGCGATTTTGCGAAGTGCGGACGCCGAGGTCGGGTCTTATTCGGCATCGCAGCGATTTGGCTAGGCTCCTTTTCGCGCGGAACAAGCGAGATTTAACGGCGGACACCGTGAGGCCCATGTGTCGGGCCGTTTCCGAGGTCGTTGACTCTCCTAGTTCCTGCAACTCGACGGCTCTCTGCACTCCAGGACTCAACTCCCCCACAGCCTCAGACAAGATTCGTGCCCTTTCTTCTTGCAAATAGCTAGCTTCAGGGTCTGGACTTGCGTCAGCTATTTCGAGGGCGGCTGCCGTTCCTTCGTTGTTGCTCGAATCATCGATCGGTAGCTCGCGCAGCGCCCGGCGTTTGCGTAGCAACGTCAGGGCGTGGTTGATGGCAATGCTCGTCAACCACGTAGAGAATGAGGATCTACCTTCGAAGCCGAGCAAGTGGATGAACGCTCTCTGGAAGGTCTGCTGGACAATGTCTTCGGCATCTTCCCGACTCCGTGTATAGCGGAGCGCAAGTCCGAAAATCCTTTGCTGGTGGCGCTTGACGATGGTTTCAAATGCCAGCTCATCTCCACCCTTGGCGGCGACGACCAGTTCTTCGTCCCCGGCTGAAGCTGGGGAGAAATCGACGGTCACGCCCAGTTCGTCAATCGTCTTCAATGGTTGACCGTCCATGGTGCTCCTCCTCGTACCCTTCAAATGGACCCCCGAGATAACGAACATTGCTGTCTGCACCCGATCGGAGTAAGGGCAAGGGCTAGGCCAAATCTGCGGAGCCGTAAGTCATGGAATCTCAGAGGGACACTGAACAGCAGTTGAATCTGTCGAACCTGAGCGGCGTTGAAACTGTTGAAGACGTCGAAGATGTCGAAGTGCCAGAGAGGCCGTGACGACAGGTTATTGGCGTCGGACGTTCGATAGGATTACAAGGACTGAAGATGAATATTTCAGCGTCCTGATGCGGGCGCAGCTACGTCTCGATATATACATGCGTCAGAGATTGTCTAAACGTGGTACGGGTAAGTATTCTCCGGGAAGCCGGCAGCTTTAGCCTCTTTAGCCTTGAAGAAACCCTGCTGGTTTTCCGTAATCTGGCCTTTGGGCCATCCGCCTCCTGGGCGGCGTGTGAGTTCTGATCGTCGGAATGTCCAGGCAGCACCCAAACCCACCACCGTCGGTTAACATCTGAGCGGACGCAACAGTGATTTCCCAGAAGCGGACTTCTCGTTACTTATCTTGATCGCGACATGGAGTTCGTCTGGACTCCGAAGCATTTGGACAAATTGAGCTGGCACCGGAATTCGTCGATTCAAATCGAGCCTCTGCAACCTACAAATTCTTTGCTTTTAGCGAACCCCGCAACCATCCGAATTGACAGTTTAGATTTCCAGTATCCGGCAGACGATCAAAAAGGGAGATAGTTTCCGAATCGCCGTTATCCGAGAGGCGTCTGTTATGGGCGACTTCATGAGCCCAAAACGCTTCCCAAATATAGGGTCAGAGCCTTCTTGAATTCAGCCACAATCAAGTCTTTCCCTTTATCGCCCGCTTCTCCATAGAGCTTCTTCAAGCCTCGGACCATCTCGAGAGTCACGTTCGCAGCCAGCACTGCTCGTTCGTCTGAAAGGGATGGGTTCTTTGCTCGGAAGGCATTCGCGATGTTGGCTCGCAAGACTCTCTTCGCAGCGGGGTCGCGGCGTAGCCGAATCGGCGCCGCGAGCAGTCTGAGATAAGCCGGACGTACCTGAAAAATTTCAGTGATCCGTTCGATAAAGAGACTCGCGAACTCTCGATGAGTGAGGTTGTTCGCCTGCTCCATCAATGGCCTCCATTGCTCTTCCATCTCTTGGGCGTACTGGCCCAACAAGGTAAGGGCGACGGCCTGTTTGTCCGGGAAGTAGTTGTACAGCGCCCCGATCGAAGAGCCGCTGCGCTCTGCGATCGCGGTCATCGTGGTTGCTTCATAGCCAACCTCGACAAACAGTTCCGCCGCCGCATCCAGGAAACTGGCGAGCCTGCGTGAAGAGCGCTCCTGT
>Ga0209330_1000294_pt1 | contig 23687 bp, 21 predicted proteins | sample JacPinW_OM2H0_O3_FD_187969 | JGI IMG/M metagenome (GOLD analysis project Ga0209330, IMG submission 187969) | Forest soil microbial communities from Algoma, Ontario, Canada - Jack Pine, Ontario site 1_JW_OM2H0_O3 (SPAdes) (version 2) | ecosystem: Environmental > Terrestrial > Soil > Boreal...
CGGAACCTTCTCGCTGGTGCTGATGGGCGCGGCCATTTTTGGCTGTGCAGTGGGCGGTCATGCACAAGGCGAGGGAAACGAACGGACTTTCCCGCAATCAAAAGCCACCATAGAAAAAGCCCTGAAGGAAATGCAGACGGCTGGACGCTTACCGGTGCTGGACGGTTTCGCGACGTCGGCAAGTCATCCCTTGGAGCGTTATCAGCGCGGCTACTATCAGGCAAAGTTTCAAGTCAGCGCGGCGCCTTCCGGTGGCTCAATCGTCCAAGTCAGCGTGCAGGTGACAGCGTGGTACGCCGACCCGATTGCTTCAAAATCCGGATATCAATTGTTGACCTCGAACGGCCGGGTTGAGGCTGACCTCCTCGATCAACTGGGGGATCAACTCGCGGCTAATGCGCCAGCCGCGAGTCCGAACCCTACGGCAAGTGCGTCGACGAAGGCGGCGAGTCCTCCGCTCTCGACCGAACCCACGATCGCAGCGCCGGTTCCAAGGCTTCCGGAGGTGAGGGGAAATTATTCGTCGTCGCTGGCGCAGAGTCTGGCGGAGCCGGAAAAAAAGGGGGCAGGGACCGGGCCGCCAAAAATTGAGGATAAGAACCCGGGACCTCTGCAAACCGAGGCCAACAGCCTGGAGGAGATTCTCAAGAATCAGGCACACCCGAAAAATCTTGTTGCGGTAAAGAAGTCGGGCACACCGGTGGTAGCCTCGGCCAGTCTGAGCGCCAGAACACTTTTTCTGGCTAGCGTTCATGATGAGTTTGAGATGCTGGATTTTAATCGGGACTGGGTGCATGTGCGAATTTCCGGCCTGTCGCGCGGATGGATCTGGCGCAACAACCTCGAAATGCCTGACAGTGTTCCGGAAAACGACGTGCAACCGGTTGCCCCGACGGTGCCCACAGCGGCGGAGCTGTTCCATGTTGCGCGGGAGGAAGTGGCGCCGTTCCCTGGAGATTGGGAGCCGCTGCGGGGAAAGCGTGTGAAAATTGTGTCGGTGGAAAAAACCGACGAAAACGCCAAGGATTCTGGGCCAGCACTCAAACTGGAGTTCGCCAAGTCGGTGCTGGATAGGGATTATGCCGAACTGGCGCAGAAGGCTCAGGAACTGGCGGGAATTGTTGTGATATTTGACTCGGCGGACGGTGGCATGATTGCAGCCTCTTTTGCAACTCTGCAGCAATGGAAGGCGGGCACGTTGTCGGATGCAGCGCTGTGGCACCAATGTTTTTTTGATCCGCCGGAAATTTTCACGGGCACGGGCGCCGCAGCGAGTCCGTAGTAAAATCGCAGGGTTGGCGCTCCATGCCGGGGTTGGCAGTGCGCTGTCAGCCGGAGTTTGGACTTGACTTTCGAAAGCCAACAGAGTACCTATGCAATCCTTGGGTTAGAGGTGGTCTCGTGGCGCCACCATGTTCTTCTCGACTCGCGTTCGATGTGGCGTCGGTTTGAAACCATGAAAGAGTGCAGGCTACGCGGTACGACAACCACACCACATAATCTCCCATGAGCACGACGACTCGACCAATGTTCCTCCTTCGTAGTCAGGCGACTTCACTGCTGCGCGACTATAGCGAATTGATGAAGGCCCGGGTCACCACACTGATCGTGATGACGGCATGGTGTGGCTATTATTTTGGCGCGCAGAAAGCCGGGGTTTCATCGCTTTCCTGGGGACTTTTTCACGCCTTGCTGGGGATTGGCCTGGTCTCCAGCGGAACCGCCGCGCTGAATGAAGTGATGGAATACAAAGTGGATGGGCACATGCGCCGCACCGCGCAGCGCCCGCTTCCCACCGGCCGCATGAGCTTGTTACAGGCCACAACTGCGGGGTTGGCGGCGACCTTGGGCGGGTCGGTCTATTTGGCGGTCTTCACCAATCCGTTGACCGGATTGCTTACGTTCCTCACTTCACTGGTTTATCTTGCAGCTTACACGCCTCTGAAACGGGTCTCGCCGATTTGCACTTTCGTCGGAGCTTTTCCTGGAGCCATGCCCGGAGTTCTAGGTTGGACGGCCGCACGCGGGCAACTGGAATGGGGCACGTTAATTTTGTTTGCCATTTTGTTTGTATGGCAGTTCCCTCATTTCTTTTCGATCGCATGGCTTTACCGTGAGGATTACGCGGCGGGTGGAATTCGTATGCTGCCTGTGGTTGAGGAAGATGGACGATCCACCGCCCGGCGCATCGTGGTTTATTCGCTGATCTTGATCCCGTTGAGCGTTTTGCCCAGCGTTTTCGGGATGGCGGGCGAGATCTACATGGTGGGGGCCATTGTACTTGGGATTGCGCTTTTTTATTTTGGTGCGCGTCTTGCGTTTCTAAACTTACCCCTCAGCAGTCCTCGCTCCAAGCAGTTTGCGCGTCAGGTTTTGCAAGCCACCGTTATCTATCTTCCGCTCTTATTTGTCTTGATGATGAGTAACTCGCTGAAACCTTGAATCCGCCGAGAGGTCTCGGGGGTCGACCGACCGCGACCCGAGCAGTTTAGATTTAGAGGGCTCGAACTACTCAAAGTTATACCAGCACCTCAGGCAGCTTCTTGTTCGAGTCAGCCTGCATCGAGTTCTCGACGGGGCTGATCTGCTGCACCACCCAAAATCATTCTTCCGGCTTGGACAGTTGCAAAATCAACATAAAGGGCACGGGCAAAGGCAGCGGGCAAGAGTGCCGCTCCACCCTGTCCGGTGTTAACGCGCCAGTAGTGTATAAGAGATAAAGTTATGTCACAGGCAGCGCCAGCTATTACGCGGAGCCCCGCGGACGTGGTCAGGATGACGCCGGTTTCACAGGCGGGCAACGGGGTGTGCTATGCCGTGGCGGGTGAGACTTCCATCAGCGCGTCTGATTTGGAGCGCATGATTGCGGCGGTGCCGACCAAGGCGGCGGCAGGGCTCAAGCGCAAGGCTTATTATTTTGTCCCGCTAACCGTGAGCCAGGGCGAAGAGATTTTGATTGCGGACCGTTATGACGTGGCGCTCAGCGACCACGCGGTGTGCCATCGCAACCTGAATCTGGGCGATTCGCAGTGCGTGTTTATCTCCACGCGACTGATGGACGACAAATTTTCGGTAGCCTTCGAGTTCTATATCAATGTGGGGCACGCGCTCGTGGATGCTGCGGGAGTTTCCGCGGATTTCAGCGAGCTGGCGTGGAAACAAGTGGAGGCAGGAACGCGCGGAGAGACGTCGGTGGATGCTTGGGAAGCACGCAAGCTGGCTTTGGCCGGCGGCCCGGATGCGGAGCGTTTTAAGAATGAATACTTTGAAGCTGCGTTCGCGGATACGATTTCGATTTACCTGTTGTCTTTGTATTTAGACGTGGATTACTACGATCTGCGGGAGCGGGACTATCCGCTGCTCGCGCCTTCGGCGCTGGCCGAGCGCTTGCGGAAAGTGGCGGAGTTGTTTCCGGCAAATGCGGGGTACGAGTTTGCGGTGCTTTATAAGCGGCGCAGCTAGCTCGTGGGGCGCGGGCACTCTTGCCCGCGAAACTAACCACAAGCAAAACTCTTAAAACCGGCTACGTCCTTACTTGTTTCCGATCACGAAATTGACCGTGCTGGGCTGATTGGACGTTACCGTAACTGATCGCTCCCATGTTTTCGGCTCGGTGAAGATGGGGCGCTGAACTGTGCGTTCGGTAAGTACGTCATAGGCTTGTTCCTTGCCGGCTAGTCCCCAGCCTTCGTGCCAAGCAACAATCTGGTAAGTGCCGGGCGGTACGCTGTTGAATTCGAAGCGTCCGCTCTCGTCGGTGACGGCGTAGTAAGGATGTTGAACCACCATCATTTCAGCGTTCATCCAGACGTGGCCGCCGTTGCAGCGGAGATGGACCAGGCCGGGCGTGGCCATGGCGCGCGCAATAATCTGATTGGTGAAGGGGAAGGGCAGATTGTAGGTGGCTGCACCTTCCATGTGAACGGTGTGCAGGGTGGCGTCGGAGCTTTTCATCTGCAGCTCGGCGGTTTGCGGCACGAGAAGAATGTGGGGAATGTAGCGGCAATGGTGCTGATCCAGGTGGCGCCTCTGCTCAGGCAGTTCGATCGCCTTTCCGGCGGAAATATTTTTCAAATAGACGATGGTGTTGGCGACGCCGGCTTCGGGACCGACGATGAGGCGTTCGAGGCTGGTAGTCTTCTTGCCGTCGGGATCGCAGATTTCCGGATCTTTGGTTACGAGAAAATCAAGCGCGCGGGGTGCTGGACCCGACCATTTGACGGTGCCGGAGATAGATCCGCCATCGCTGACGGAAATGACCTTGTAGCCGGTTTGCGCGGCGGCAAAAGTCATCCAAGTCAGGGGGAGAGCCAGCAAAAAGCAACCAGTAGTCAGACTACGCATAACAAACCCCTGAAAGCCCACCGATCTCAACGCGCCCCTTATCGCGGTCGTCGAGGAACGCGGGCTGAATTTAGGTCGCTAAGGTTCTCCGCAGGCAACGGAGCTACCCCCGACTTCCCGGATGGGCTGTACTCTGGCCTCGCTCTGCGTCGCGTCGGCGCTCATGTTTTGCCCTCGTGCTTGATTCCAATGGCAAGGGCCGCGGTCAGGCCGTGCCTGGGATCACAATTTAGGGTGCACTAATGGAACTGAAGCAGTCGAGATTACCAAGGTGGTGGGACCAGCGGTGGGACGTAGTGGCAAAGGGAAATGACCCCGAAGTCTAGCGAAGATGGGGCTTTGGCCGCGGGCCAGATGGCTTACAATCTTGCTGCCATGACGGTAACGGTTCGATCTTTCGCAAAAATCAATCTTGGGTTGAGGATTGGCGGGGCACGTGAAGATGGTTTTCACGAACTGCTCACGATTTATCAGACGATTGGGTGGCATGACGTGATCGGTGTGAGCCTGAGTAGCGGGCGTGGGATTCAGGTCCGGTGCGCCGACCCTAGAGTTCCGAAAGATGAATCGAATACTTGCTATCGCATCGTCGAGAAAGCGATGAGCGCGCTAAAGGCCAAAGGACGAGTTGTGGTCGACATTGAGAAGCGCTTGCCGGTGCAGGGGGGGATGGGCGGGGCTTCGTCAAACGCCGTAGCGGCGCTGCTTGCGCTGGAGCGGGTAATTAGGAAAAACTTGCCGGCGGAGGAGCGGTTGCGGATTGCGGGAGAAGTGGGGTCCGATCTGCCGTTGTTTCTGGTAGGCGGAACAGTGCTGGGCGTTGGACGTGGGGAGCAGGTGTATCCGCTGCCGGATTTGCCGCGCACGGCGTGCGTGGTGGTGACGCCGGAGGTGGGGGTGTCGACTCCCAAGGCGTTTGCGGATTGGGATCGGATCATGAAGGGTTCGGCAGCAGATAAGTTAGCGAGAGGGGGCCCCCGGCTTCGCCCGTCCGGACAGCCGAGAGCCTGCCCTGAGCCGGTCGAAGGGGCGGCTTTCCCTCCCCGAGCTTCGCCCGCGAAATTGACGATGGCGGGGGCATCCGATAGAATGACTGAGCTTGGCCGTGCGCTTTCTGCGTGGCTGAGCAAGAGTTACTCCGGTGCTCCTCGCAGTGAGAGGGGCCGAGCCGAGAATCTGCTTCTCGAGCTTGTCCGGGCCGGGATCAAGAACGACTTTGAAGAAGTCGTCTTTCCTGATTATCCCGAGCTGAGTGAAGCTAAATCTAGGCTGGAGCGTGCGGGCGCGAAGTACGCGTCCTTATCGGGCTCCGGGTCGACTTTGTACGGGCTGTTCGCTTCGAAAGGCGCGGCGCGCGCGGCGGTGAAGAAGTTGCGCGGCCATGAGTGGGCGGCGCAGGCGACCGTTACGCTGACGCGGCGGGGATATTGGAATCGGGTTTTTGTTTAGCGTGGGCTGGCGGTGGTCCGCAAGATTGGTTGCTTAATTTCGATTGTTGATTTTGGCTTGTTGATTGACAATGAGAGGGTTGGTTGAACCGGGTTTCAATCAGCAATCGATAATCCAAATCAACCAGGGCTTTTACTGGGCCGTCGACTAATGGTAGGTCAAGTGCCTTTGGAGCACTTTGTCTAGGTTCGAATCCTAGCGGCCCAGCCAGAGAAACAGCTCTTAGCGTGACCCATAAGAGTGGAAGGTTTTCGCTAAGAGCTAACAGCTAAAGGCATAAGAGCTAAACTATGGCCACTTTGGTGACGCCGACGGAAGCGGAAAAGACGGAGAAAGCCGAAAAGCAGGCTCCCCCCATGCCCGAGGAGAAACCGGAACGCAAGCCGCGAGCGCGGGTGGACGAGAAGTTCAAGATTTTCAGTGGCACGGCGAACGAACCTCTAGCCGATGAGGTTTGTAATTTTCTCGGGATGCCGCGTGGCCAGGCGATGCTGAAGCGTTTTGCGGATGGCGAAGTGTACGTCCAGGTCCAGGAGAACGTGCGCGGCTGTGACGTATTTGTTATGCAGCCGACTTGCCGTCCGGTGGATGAGCACTTGATGGAGCTGCTGCTGATGATCGATGCGTTGAAGCGCGCCTCGGCGCGGCGCATCACGGCAGTGATTCCATACTATGGATACGCGCGACAGGATCGCAAAGACAAACCGCGCTCTCCGATTTCGGCGAAGCTGGTGGCCGATTTGCTGACCACGGCGGGCGCTCACCGGGCTCTGATCGTCGACCCGCACACGCCGCAGATACAGGGGTTTTTTAACATCCCAGTAGACCATCTGTTTGCTTCGCCGGTGCTGGTCGACCATTTCAAGAAGCTGAACCTGCCGAACCTTACCGTGGTTTCGCCGGACGCAGGAGGCGTGGAACGGGCGCGTTTTTTCGCCAAGAAAGTCGACGCGGCGCTGGCCATTGTGGACAAACGGCGGGTGGAGATGAATGTGGCCGAGGTGATGAATGTGATCGGAGACGTCAAAGGGCGCTCCTGCCTGATCATTGACGATCTGATCGATACCGCGGGAACCACGGTGAAGACGGCGGCGGCGCTGATCGAGAATGGGGCAACGTCGGTATATGCCTGCGCTTCCCATGCGGTACTGTCCGATCCGGCGGTGGAAAACATTCACAATTCCGCCATCGAGTACGTGGTGGTAACGAACACGATCCCGTTGACGGCGGAAGCGAAGAGCGAGTCCAAGATTATGGTGCGCTCGATTGCGGGATTGATAGGACGGGCAATTCAGTCCATTCACGAAGAGACTTCAGTCAGCAATTTATTCATGTAAGACAGGAATTGAAATTATGGCAACCACATTGGAACAAAATGTTTTGGAAGCGAATCCGCGGGAGGCTGGTACGAAGAATCAGGCCCGGCGGGTGCGTCGTGAAGGCAAGATCCCGGCGGTCGTTTATGGTGCGGGCCAGGACGCGATGTCGGTGAGCGTCGATCCGCGGCATGTGCTGCGCATTCTCAGGTCGGAGAGCGGGCACAATACCATTTTCGATCTCGCCCTGAATGGTGGCGAGAAGGCCAAGGCCATGATCGTGGATTGGCAATACGAACCCATCAAGGGCCATCTGCTGCACATTGATCTCAAGCGTATCGCGATGGATAAGGCATTGCGCGTGAACGTGCCTATCATGCTGCAGGGCGTGCCCGCCGGAGTGAAGACCGAAGGCGGCATTCTCGAGCAGATTTTGCGCGAGGTTGAGATCGAGTGCTTGCCGGGGGACATTCCGGGCCACATCGATGTCGACGTGAGTGAGCTGACGTTTGGAAAAGTGCTGCGCGTCTCGGACTTACCGCACAACGAAAAGCTGAAATTCCTGACGGATGCAAACCAGCCCGTGGCGCACGTGACCAGTGTGAAGGAAGAGGTTGTGGCTGCTCCGGAAGTGATCGCGGCGGAGGCGGGAGCTGCTCCGGCCGAGCCTGAGGTCATCAAGAAGGGCAAGGCAGAGACCGAGGAAGAGGGTGAGGTCGCTGCCGAGAAGCCGGAGAAGAAAGCCGAGAAGAAGGAGAAGAAATAAGGAAGCGAGCCAAACGCGCGATGATTGCGTCGCGCGGCTCGCCCAGATCCCTCGCTGCGCAGAGAACGCTTGCTCGGGATGACAATTACATGGCCGAGCGCGAGGGAACGGATAAGGCGTGAAACTGATCGTCGGTCTTGGCAATCCTGGAATCGAGTATCAGTTTTCGCCGCATAACGTGGGCTTTCTTGCGCTGGATCGTATCGCCGGCAACTTGGGCGTTGAGGTTCGAAATCGGCAGTGCCGGGCGCTTACGGCACGGGCCGTGATTGAAGGCGAGACGGTGTTGCTGGCCAAGCCTGAGACCTACATGAATCTCAGCGGTCTCGCGGTGCGGGAGTTGGCGGCGGAGTATGAGGCGAGGCCGGAATCGGATTTGATTGTGATTCAGGACGAGCTGGATTTTCCCCTGGGCACGTTGCGGATTCATACGCGCCGCAGTTCGGCGGGGCATAACGGGATCGAGTCGATCATCGGGGCGTTGGGGACGCAGGATTTTTTGCGCATTCGGATCGGCGTAGCACCGGAGCGAAAACTGGAAGATGGTCAACGGTATTTGCTGTCGCCTCTTCGCAAAGCGGATCTGGCGGTAGTGGATGGAGTGCTCGATACCGCTGGAGAAGCGGTGAAAGTGATTTTGAAGGAAGGTCCGGCGGCGGCGATGAACCGCTTTAACCGCAAGGAGCCGGAGTAAGGAAGCGAGCCGGACGCGCGACGATTGCGTCGTAAGAAACGCGACGCGCGCAGGGCTCGGCCAGATCCCGGGTTGCGGCAAGAACGCTTGCGCGGGATGACAATTTCGTGGTGTGGAGACTGCAAAATGAATCGTACTTACGAGTTGATGTTTATTGTCCGACCGGATATGGCGGACGAAGATCTGGAAAAACTGGTTTCACATTTGGAGACCACGGTGACCTCAGCCGCGGGAACGGTGAAGGCCGTGGACCGCATGGGAAAGCGGCGCCTGGCCTATACCGTGCGTAAATTCCGCGAGGGCATCTATATTCTGCTGACGATTGAAGGCACGGGGACGGTGATCCACGAATTGGAGCGCCGCCTGCGCGTGACCGAACAGGTGATCAAGTTTCTTACCGTGCGGGTTGATGAGGAGCACAAGCGCCTGGCTAAGATCAAGGCTCTTCGCGACTCCCGCAAGAAGGCGAGCGCGCAGCCTGCCGTGGTTGCCGAACAAGCACCTGCCGCCGCTGCCGAACCCCCGGCCGCCGATGTACCGGCAGCCACAGTTTAGGGAAGAGTGGTCAATTGCCCAGAGGGCAGTGACCAGTTTCTTGCAGGGCGAACGATTTGACTGGCCAGTAGGGCGGCCACGATTCAAGAAGGAGTGTTATGACTGAAGAGACCAAAGCACCAGCGGCAACCGAACGGCCCTCGCGGCCTTTCGGGGAGCGTTCCGGAGGAGGAGACCGTCCGCGATTCGGGGGAGGAGGCGGTGGTGGACGTTCGGGGCCGGGCGGTCCGCCGCGTGAAGGTGGACGAAAGTTTTTCCGGCGCAAGAAAGTTTGCAAGTTCTGCACGGAAAAGATCGCCGACATCAACTACAAAGACTACCGCCTGCTCGGCCAGTTCGTGGCGGAGAGCGGCAAGATTGTACCGCGACGTTTGACCGGGGTTTGCTCCCCGCATCAACATCGGCTGGCTACGGCGATCAAGCAGGCGCGCAACATCGCGTTGCTGCCGTTTGCCGGACGAGCATCATAAGAAATAGTAGGCACGGATTTGCACCGAGCTATGCGGCTCGACAGAAAAGGCATTGTCAAGCCGAGCGGAGCGAGGAATCTTGCTTTTTATCAGCGGTGAGAGGAACCGAGAGATCCCTCACCGCGCTCGGGGTGACAATCAGCGACGGATCGGAGTCATATTATGGAAGTCATTCTTAAAGAAGATGTAAACAAGCTGGGCGCACGCGGCGATGTGGTGAAGGTTGCCGAGGGATACGGACGCAACTATCTTTTGCCCCGCAAGTTGGCGATCCAGGCCACCGCTGGCAACAAGGCGGTCATCACCCAGATGAAGGCCGCGTCGGTGCGCCGTTCCGCCAAGGAGAAGACGCAGGCCGAAGAGCTGGCCAAACAGTTTGAGGGACTATCAGCTTCCTTCCAACGGCGCTCGGGCGAGCACGATCAGCTGTTTGGCTCGGTCACCTCGGGCGACATTGCCGACGTCATCGTGAAAAAGGGAATCAATCTGGATCGGCGTCAGATACAGCTCCACGAACCTCTGAAGACCCTGGGCGAGTTCACCGTCCCGGTCAAGCTGCACAAGGACGTGACTGCCCACTTGAAGGTAGTAATCGAGAAGGAAGTTGTCGTCGAGTAGCTGGTAGGAATCATGGCCCGGGCGCTCTGCCCGGGCTTTCTATTGGGCGGGCCGCTGCGTGTCTGCCCGGCGCTCGGCTGGATTATTGGCAGGTTAGCGTCAATCTCCGCAGTGTGCCGTTATTCCATCCGCTGCCGTCGGTGGGCAAGTGGGTGAAGTAAACGTAAAACTTCTTGCCCAGCGTGTGCGGATCCTCGCCGAGTCCGACGGCGGTGGGATAAGCAGCAATCGGACCAAAGGTTCCCAGGGAGATGGGCAGAGTCCAGACAAGACCGTCGTCGGATTCCGCGTAAGCGAACTGGGTATCATCGGAGATGATCATCACATAGCGCTGCAACGCGCTGTTGTAGTGAATATCGAGATAGCCCGAAAATGGGGCGTGGGGACTGAGGTCGGTGGAAGCTCCGCCCAGCGCGGGCTGGAGACGCCAGCCTCCCTTATAGAATTTCTGGAAAGCGATGGAGTGTTGCGGCGCCGCTCCGAATGCTGCATTCAGTACGTCGGCCGCGAACGCCCGGGCGACGGAGACATTCGTAGTGGTGGACTTCCCTTCCGCATTCGTGGTGTGCAGAGTGCCGTTGGCCGTCCAGTCGGGAAAATACAAGTAGAAATATTTGCCATCCGGTGAGAGCACGAGCGGTCCATCGCCGATTTCAAAACCGTCGAGTCCAACCATGTACGCCTGGTTCAGGCGAATGATCTCCCCAAGATCGGTCCAGTGCAATCCATTATCGGCGGATGCAGCCAGGCCGAGGGCCGCGTAGAGCGCGTCGTTGGGGAGTTCCGCGTGATAGGTGGCCAGCAGATTGCCAGCGCCCGTCAGGCCTGCGGGAACTTGATAGACCGGACCTCCGCCCATGTAGCCATAGCTCGGATAGATGGGATTCACTGAGGTATCGGGATTCGGGGAGACACTGACGTCCTGAGGATCGCCAGTGCCGAGCGGGTTGTCGAGGGTACCGACCGTTGTGGTGAACGATCCCGACTTGTTGTTGCCGACCGAGTGACCTTGCCAGATCTGCCGGTAGTGCGCGCCCCCATCGCTGGCGAAAAATTCGTAACCGTTGTTCGTCTTGATGACGCCCAGCGGCGTGTCAGGCCAGGCGAAGCCAGTATTGATGTCAGTCAGTGGCGGCTGAGCGCTGGCGCCCGCCGCGAGACGCTGCGCCGCAGAGACAACGACGATCGGCGAAGTCACCGAAGGGGCGCACACTGGAGTGAGAATTTGGGCGGAGGCGACTCTGGACGAGAGCCAGAAGAAAGAGGCAAGGAGGACAAGCGTGGCGAGCGGAGCACGGAGCATAAGGCATCCTCGGACAGTTTGTGGACCTCGGGCCTAGAGGCCCAGCAACAGAGCGTCCATCAGCCTACATCGCTTACGAACACATTGGTCCGGAGGATGTCGCGGCACGTTGGTCCGTAGGCGTAATCGCGAGACCGCCGGCACGCGGGGGGAGCGTACAACGCACTCGCCGGATGACCGACAATTTCGCCTACAGTCCGATATCGTGGCGAGGTGGCTTTCCCCGCCGGCAGACTTGCATCGCTAACGGTGCACTTGACTTGCCAAATCGGCCTTCCTCACCGTCCCCGACTGTTCTGTTTCCCGCTAAACCATTACGAAAGAATCACCTAGGAGGCACAAAAGTTCTCGGCGGCCTATAATTCCTGCTCACGGTTCTACTGACTGACCGTCTATTCCTGTGCAAGCCCGGGTACGGCATCGACACCGGGCGAAACAGGAAGACAACAAGAACATGCCGGCCGATGTTTTGTTAGCAACATTTGCGGTTGGTAAACGGGCCCACTCGAGAACAGAAGGCGAGAGAGTGGACAGAGTCAGCGGTATCCGAGACCCCACTAGGGGCCGCATGGCTGGGCAAGAACGCCGCATAGACGATACGATTTTGATCCGCGAGGCGCAACACGGCAACCGTGGAGCCTTCGAGGAATTGGTGCAGCACTACGATCAGGCGGTCTTGCGGCTGGCGCTCCACCTCACTGGGACGGAGCAGGACGCCCAGGACGTCTATCAGGACGCCTTCCTCAAGGCCTATAAGAACATTGGAAGTTTTCGTTTTGAGTGTTCGTTCTACACCTGGATTTATCGCATCGTGACCAATTTGTGTCTTGATCACCTGCGCAAGAAAACGGTGCGCAAGGAAGATGCGCCGGTGGTGAAAGACGGTAACGGCGGCGAGTACGACCTGCTCGATCAGGTGCCCGATGGACGGGCGGGGGCGAATCCGGAGCGGGATTTGATGCGGCGGCAGCTCGGGGCGCGCATTTCTGGTGCGCTGGAAAAGTTAACGCCGCGCGAGCGCATGGTTTTTGAGTTGAAGCATTACCACGGAATGAAGTTGCGCACCGTGGGCGAGATTCTGCATACGACGGAAGAGACTGCGAAGAATACTCTTTTCCGGGCCACGCAGAAATTGCGCGGGGCGCTGGCGGATATGCGATAGAGCAAGAGCCGGACTGCGTCCGGCGGATGGGCACGAGTGCCGTTCCTACGCGGTTCGGGCGTGCTGGATGAGGGGTGCGAATATGAAGTGTGAATGGGTAGCAGAAAATATAACCTTGCACGTTTATGGCGAGCTGGCGGATGACGCCCGTCATGAACTGGAGCAGCATGTGGCGCGGTGCGCTGATTGTGCCGCGGAATTGCAGGCGGCACAAGAGTTCCACGATCTGCTGTCAGCGGAGCGCGCGGCGGAGCCCACGCCGAACCTGGTCGCGGCTGCGCGCATGAAGCTGCAGGAAGCGCTGGAGACGGCCGAGCAGGGCGGATTGTTGCGGAGGCTGGCGTTCGACCCGGCGAACTGGCTGCGGCAAGTGAGCTTCTCGCCCGCGCTGGCGTCCGCGATTTTGATCCTGGGCTTCGCCGGCGGAGTAGGGACGACTTACAAAGTGTTACCTCATCAGCCGCAAGCTATCACCACCAGCGCGGCTCCCGCTCCCGCCGAGGCTTCGATCACCGGAATCCAGTCCATTACGCAGCAACCAGGAACGAATCAGATCGACATCAAGTACAACACGCTTTCGACGCTGGAGACGCAGGGATCGCTGAACGATCAGCGCATCCAGCAACTGCTGCTGTTTGCCGCGCGCAATAATTACAACTCCGGCGTGCGCATGGATTCGGTGGATCTGCTGACACAAAAGCCCAACGTTTCGCAGGTGCGGGATGCGCTGATCTATGCGCTGCGCTACGACACGAATCCCGGAGTGCGGTTGAAGGCACTGGATGGGCTGGGCGGTTTTGTCAAGGACGATGTGCGGGTTCGCGATGTGGTGCTCGAAGCTCTGGTGAACGATGCGAATCCGGGGGTGCGGACCGAGGCCTTGCGGCTGATCGAGCCGGCAAAGGCTGATGGCAGCGTGCGCGGCGTGTTGATGACGCTGGCGGCCAAGGATCAAAGCCAGTACATCAAGTCGCAGGCGCGTACGATGCTGGCGCAGTTGCCGGAGATTGATTGATGGGCGGGTGCAACCCCCAGGGCTAAAGCCCGTGTCTTTGGAGTCCTGGCTGCTCGTCTGAAGCCGGGCCCTTGCAAAGCGTTCGCGAGATTGGGTTCAGATGCAAGATTAGGTTCAGTGAGATTGGTTTCGGTGAGATTGGTTTCAGAAATTAGTAATGCGACCGTTGGATGCAGGAGAAACTGAGGTGGTTTATTTGAAACGTTCGCCACAATTCGTCCGTCTGCTGGGCGTGCTGGCCATGCTTGCGCCCCTGACGTTGTCACAGGAGACACACATTTCCCGTCAGGGAGACGGGGTTTGGAGTCAGGAAATTAACGGTTCGCTGGCTGGGGCAAAGATTCTGCGGGTCAAAGTGGATGTAGGGTCGGTGGTCGTCAAAGGAGACTCGACCCAGGCTATCAGCTATGTTGTTCACACGCGTTCCTACACCTCATCCGAACAAGATGCCAAGCGCCAATTCGAGTCCTACAAGCTGAACGCCTACGTGCGCGGAGACACCGCTTGGATCGTTGGAGACTGGCAGGGCCGGCGTCCGCGGAAGTTCTCCGGAGAATTCGCCATCCATGTCCCGCACGAAATTACTCTGGTCAAGATCGAAACGGAGGGCGGCAACATTGATACCAGCGGAGTGGCTGGCCGCGTAGAAGCACAGAGCGGTGGCGGCAGCATGCGCCTCGATGACATTGGGGGAGGTGCCCGCGCCGAGACGGGCGGAGGAGCGATCGACGTGGGAACCATCAACGGCGATATTGGTCTGCACACCGGTGGCGGTTCCATACAGGTACATCATGCCAATGGAAAGATCATCGCGGAAACCGGCGGCGGCAGTATCGAGATTACTTCGGCCACGCAGGGAGCCAGCATCGAGACAGGCGGCGGAGGGATTGAAGTCCGTCAGTGCAGCGGCAAGGTGAAAGCGCAAACCGGGGGCGGCAGCATTGATCTGGGAGATATTGATGGTCCGGCTGATATTGAGACGGGCGGGGGCAGCATTCATCTGGCATCCGCCAAAGGGCATGTCGAGGCTCATACGGGCGGGGGTGGGATCGAACTCTACGGAGTTCCGTCGGCACGGGTTGAGACCGGTGCCGGCGGCATCGTCGTGAAATTCGTAAAGACAAACGCTCCCGCTAGCGACTCCAAGCTCGAGACGTCGGCGGGAGATATTACCGTGTACATCGCTGCGGATGTTGCGCTATCGGTCCGCGCCAGCGTCGATTTGGGCAACGGGCACCATATTACTTCTGACTTCCCGGACATTCATATTGCCAGCGAGGGCAATCAGTGGGGGCCACGGACGCTGAACGCGGAAGGCCAGCTCAACGGGGGAGGTCCTTCGCTGAAAGTTCGGACTACGACCGGCGATATTTGGTTCCGGCGCGCGAATTAATAAGCGGAAGCGAGACGCGCGCGCGACCCATGCGTTAGAAGACTTGAGTTCAGGAGGCTGGTCATGCACAAGCAAATTTTGACGGCGATCGCGGTACTGCCTTTGCTGCTCAATCCGGCGCAAGCCGCGCAAAGATGGACGATTGAATCGTCGCAGCCCTACGGCATTCCCAGCGAAGATTCTGGCGGCAGCGCGTATCTCGGCGTCGACATTGCGGATATCACTTCTGACCGGCTCGGCGCCTTGAAGCTGAAGGAAGAAAAGGGCGTGGAAGTAACGATGGTTGATCAGGACGCTCCCGCGGGCAAAGCTGGCGTCAAGGAACATGACGTGATTCTCGATCTGAACGGTACCGCCATCGAGAGCAAGACACAGCTGCATCGGATGATCCACGAAACGCCGCCAGGCCGCATGGTCACGCTCGGGCTGAGCCGTGATGGACAACCGATGACGATCAAGGTGCAACTGGCGGATCGCAGTAAGGAATTTGCGCATATGGGGTCGAAAGACTGGAACTGGGACAGCAAGAACTTCCACGTCGAGATTCCCCCGATGCCGAATCTGCCCGATTTTGAGGTTCCAAACATGGGCGTGGTGTATATGCATTCGCCGATGAGAAGCGGACTGATGGTGGAGAATCTCACGCCGCAGCTGGGTGAGTTTTTCGGTGCGAAGAACGGGAGTGGAGTGCTGGTGCGGTCCGTGGAGAAAGGCAGCCGAGCCGATAAGGCCGGGTTGCGCGCGGGCGACGTCATCGTTCGGGTAGCCGATCAGCCGGTTCACGATACCAGCGACTTCACTCACGCATTGCACGATCATAGTGCGGGATCGGTCAGTGTGAGCGTGATCCGCGACAAGCGGGAGCAGACTCTGACCCTGACGTTGCCGGAACGCAAGGAATCCGGCGGGAGCATAGAGGAAAGCTTCGAAGCTCCAGAGATGGATGCGGAAACGCAGACCGAGTTGAGCGAGGTGCGAAACCAAATTGCCAAACTTCAGCCGGAGATGAAACTGGCGCAGCAAGAAATGCGCAAGGCTGTGCGCTCGCAGCAAAAACAAATGAAGGAACAAGTCAAGAATTTGCGAGAGCAACTCCAGCCCCAGGTTCGGGAAGAGATCGAAAAGAGTCGCCAGAAACTCCAGCAGGAGATGGAACGCCTTCGTCATCAGATGCAGGGAGACGGGCTCGAAATCTAGCCTGCGAACGGGCGAGCAGGTTAGCGGTTGAAAGACGCTAAGCCTTCGCCGCCTCGCCGCGCGCCGCAGAGGCAAGACGAACTGCATTTCGTCCGGCCTGCTTGGCGGCGTATAGGGCACTGTCAGCAGCTTTAACCAGCTCATCGCGGGTGGTGCCGTGTTGCGGAAAAGCGGCGGCACCGGCGCTGATGGTTACGGTGCGGGGCACACCCGGGAACTGCCAGCCTTCCACTCTCTGGCGGAGTTTTCCCGCGACCGTAATTGCTTGTTCCGGGCTGACCTGGGTCAGCAGGATGGCGAATTCTTCGCCGCCGTAGCGGCACACCACGTCCACCTTCCGGACTTGCTGGTGAAACAGCGAGGAAACCTGGCGCAACACCTCATCCCCTAGCACGTGTCCGAACTCGTCGTTCAGCCGCTTGAACTCATCAATGTCAGCCATGATTACGGCCATACCGGTTCCGTAACGCCGGGCGCGTTCAATTTCTTCCATGATGCGCAGTTCGAAAAATCGACGATTGAAAATGCCGGTCAGACCGTCCAGATAAGCCAACTGCTTTACCCGGTCTACGTAATGGGCATTCTGAATGGCCGTCGCGCAAATATCGGCCACTGACTCCAGTGACTGCTGATCGCCGTCGCGGAAAGCATCCGCCTTAGAGCTGTCCAGAGCGAGCACGCCTAGAGTCTGACCGAATGAAACCAGTGGAATGAACATACGTGAGGCGGTTTCGGAGAAGAACTTGGAGTGGGCCGGAGCCTTGCCAAGATCTTTTTCCGTCGCTGTACGGCCATCGGCGAGGATGCTTGCCCACGGTTCTGCGTTGGCCCCGAAACGGCCGCCTTCCGGTATCGAGGGAGTGAGCGTTCCATGATGCGCCCGCAGCACCAGGTCGTGATCTTCCCGCAAGAAAAGGGAAACATGCGATACCCGGAAGGCATCCTGAATCAGCTGGCAAACTCTATTCAGCAATTCTTCGAGGTCGAGAACGGCGGTTGTTTGCTGGGCAATCGCATTGATCGCCTGGAGTTGACGCGCCCGCTGCTGCTCCAGGGAATAGAGGCGCGCGTTCTGCAAGGCAATCGACGCCTGGGTGGAAAACAGTGTCAGCAGATCGATGGTCTCGGAATCAAAGTGGTTCACGCGATCGCTCTGGCAGTCGAGCACGCCCACCATTTCGTCCCGCACCATCAAAGGAATGGCAAGTTCAGACCGCGTGGACTTGGCGGAGCAGAAATAGCGCGGGTCCTTGCTGACGTCGGGAGCGTACACCGGCTGCTTCTTGAGCGCCGCCGCTCCCATAATTCCCTGCCCCGGGGGCAGCAGAACCTTGTCCTGGCCTTCGTCCCAACCAATCTGCGAGCGGACGTACAACTGCTGGGATTGCTGATCGAGCAGCACGATCGCCACATTCCGCAGATGAAAGTAGTCGTGCGCGATCTCCAGAATGCGCTGCAACACCTCGTCCAAATCAAAGGTGGAGAGCACCGCCTGGCCCGCATCGTACAGGACCGCGATTCTATTCATACGTCAGGAGATATCGTAACGTGACGGAAGCGGTTACGCAGGTTCCTAAAGTAACTGGAGATGAGTCCGAAAAGAGACAGACGCGAATTGAAGATTCTACTTTCGGGCCTTGCGGATCAGGGCATAAAACGCGAGGCAGATGAAGAAGTCCACGAGCAGGCCGGCGTCGGGTTGGAAAGGCCGGTGGCGCGGCAGGCCAAAATGAGCCGCAAGCAGGAAGTAGGCCAGGTTGCCCAGGACAATGGCTAAAAGAGCTTGGAGAAAGTTAACCAGCACAAAGTGTTTAGACGCCGAGTTGGGTGCAAACGGATTCGGCGGAACGGGAGAATCTTCGCGACCGACCGAGCGGAATTCGTTGGCGAGTTCGAAGATCGACTGCCCTTCTCGTTCTAGTGGCGAAGAATCGCCATTTGACCAGCCATGCCGGGCGACACTTTTCTGAGACAGCTTGCTGCTAACATTCCCTGGGAACCTTCGCCATGGTTGAACTCTCTACGCCGGTGCAGTACGTCAAGGGAATTGGGCCGAAGATGGCGGAGATACTGGCGACCAAGGGTATTGTGACCGCCGGTGATCTGCTCCATTACCTTCCTTTTCGTTATGAAGACCGGCTGAATCCGCGCGGAATCGCGGAATTGCGTCCCGGCGAAATGGCTACTGTGATTGGCGAGGTCCGCAACTCGGGGCTGTTTCGTACCCGCAAAATGCCGATCTTCCAGTTGACCGTGGGGCAAGGACCATCGCGCCTGAAATGTCTCTGGTTCAACGCCACGTATTTGCAGGATAAGTTCAAGCCGGGCGAATTGATTGCCCTGTATGGCAAGGTAGAACAAGACCAGCACGGAGAAATGCAGATCATCCAGCCGCAGTTTGAAATGTTAGGCGAGGCCGGCGTAGAGGGCGCGGACGGGAAGGCCGCGGCATCGCTTGAAGTGGGGCGCATCGTGCCCATCTATGAATCGGCAGGGCAAGGGCGCGTAACCGCACGCTGGTTTCGGAGAGTCATCCGGACGGCTCTGGACGATCTTACTCCTGACCTCGCCGACCCTATTCCGGCGGCCGTGCGGCAGCGTCTGGCGCTGGTTTCACCGAGCGAGGCGCTATGGAAAGTGCATTGGCCCGAGGCCGGGGAGAGCTTCGAAGAGTTGCAGTCGTCACGTACGCCCGCGCACATACGCTTAATTTTTGAGGAATTATTCTTCATCGAGCTGGGACTCGAACTCAAGCGCCGACAGCAAAAATCGGAGACTGGAATCACGTTTCGCATCGATGACCGGGTGCGTGAGGCAATCAAGAAGATTCTGCCGTTTCATCCGACTGCAGCGCAGAAGCGGGTATTGAAAGAGATTGCCGACGACATGCAGAAGCCTTCCCCTATGCGACGTTTGCTGCAGGGGGACGTAGGCTCGGGCAAGACCATTATCAGTTTCCAGGCGGCCATTATCGCCATCGAAAACAGTTATCAGGTGGCGTTGATGGCGCCCACCGAGATTCTCGCACAGCAGCATTACTTTTCCGCGCGCAGAATTCTGGAGAATGCGGGATATCGCATCGTCCTGCTGACCGGCTCACTGGAAGCTGAGCGCAAGCGTGAGATTCGCCGCCATATCGCTCAAGGGAATGCGCAACTGGTCATCGGTACGCATGCTCTGCTGGAAGAGAAAGTTGAGTTCGCGAAGCCGGGACTGGTCATCGTTGATGAACAGCATCGTTTCGGAGTTTTGCAGCGACTTAAGTTGATGAAGAAATCGGGGGAGGGTGGTGCCGACAGGAATCCCAGCGAACCCGATGTTCTGGTCATGACGGCAACCCCTATCCCGCGAACCCTGGCGCTTACGCTGTATGGCGATCTCGATATCAGCGTGCTGGACGAACTTCCTCCGGGGCGTACTCCGATCGTTACGCGGAGAATCACCGATGATCGCTGTGCCGAAGTCTGGGACTTCGTGCACAAGCAGGTACTGAAAGGGCATCAGGTGTACGTGGTTTATCCCGTCATCGCGGAAAGCGAGGAGACCGAACTGAAGGCCGCCGTGAAGATGTACCGCGAGCTGAGCGAAAAAATCTTCGCCGGTCTGACCGTCGGTTTGCTGCACGGCCGGCTCGACGCCGACTTGAAGGATCAGGTCATGCGCATGTTTCAGAAAGGCGAGTTGCAGATTCTGGTTGCGACCACTGTGATTGAAGTTGGAGTGGACGTACCGAATGCCACCGTCATGGTGATTGAACACGCCGAACGATTTGGGCTGGCGCAACTTCATCAGTTGCGCGGGCGCATTGGGCGCGGGGCAGCGAAGTCCTTTTGCATCTTAATGACTGGCGGCAAAGTAACGGAAGAAGGCGAGCGCCGCCTCGATGCCATGGTGCGCACCAATGACGGCTTTCAGATCGCCGAACTCGATTTAGAACTGCGCGGGCCGGGAGAGTTCTTCGGGACGCGGCAGGCGGGGATGCCGAACTTCCGCGTGGCCAATCTGATTCGCGACCGGCAGTTGCTTGAGTTGGCCAAGCGAGAAGCAGCGGCGGTGCTGGCTGGACCTAACTCTGAAATTACCCAGGTGGAGATCAGCCAAGCTCTGGTAGCGTTGCGGACGCGCTGGCAGAGAACTTACGGTCTGGTCGAAGTGGGCTAGACGGTTAGTGAAGTGGGCTAGACGGTTAGTTCTGATCTTCTGCGCCGTGTTTTCCCTGACAAAGTTTCTATGCCGTCGGAGGTAAGGAATTGTCCACCCGATGATGACCCGGCGGAATCGTAGGCAAATACGCCTAGATTGCCTTTAAATCCTCGTCGGTCATATTTCGATATGCGATAAACGGCATCACCGCGCTGAGGTCGCGAGCCCGGAGTTTTCCGGTTCGCATCACCAGCAGAAAGAGGTTCTCGTCGTAATCCCGAATACCGCAGGGATCCGGAGTGAGGTGGGCGCCGGTAACGGTGGGCCGGGCCCATTGAACATGCAGCCGCCGGCGAACCCCATGGCCGCATTGAATTGCCCACGCGGTGAGCGGGCTCGACAGGTCAGGTGGCGGCACCGGAGCGGCCCAAGGCTGTGGCGCATGACGGATCAGATATTTCACCGGGAAAATGGTTTCCGTCTTGGGGAAGGGAATTGCGAATTGGCCTAGCGAGCGGGAGCGAGGCCCATCGATGCCTAGCTCAACCAGTTAACAGATTTTCTCATGCAGCGCGTCCCAGAAATTGGGTCGCATCCTACGACTTTACGGCCCTTCCGTTCAGGGCCGGTCGCTGAACTGGTAGAATCGAAGCGATGGCAGGTGCTTCCCAGCTGATTCAGATCGAGGTTAGCCCACCGCTGCGTGTGCCCAAGCCAGAGTGGCTGCGGGCCAAAGCGCCAGTTGGTGAGAACTTTCACGAGCTCAAAAAGTTGGCTCGTGGACTTGGATTGCATACGGTATGCGAGTCAGCGCAATGTCCGAACATTGGGGAGTGCTGGAATCACAAGACCGCAACCTTCATGCTGCTGGGCAATATCTGCACACGGCGCTGCGGATTCTGCGCTGTGCCAAAAGGCCGTCCGGACCCCATCGACTGGGACGAGCCCCGGCGTGTGGCGGAAGCAGTTGCTACGCTCGGCCTGAAACATGCGGTCGTGACCAGCGTCAATCGCGATGATGACAATGTCGGCGGCGCTAAGGTTTTTGCCCAGACGATTCGCCAGATTCGCGAGCTTGTGCCGGATTGCCGAATCGAGGTATTGATCCCGGATTTTCAGGGCCAGGAAGAGCCGTTAAGGATTGTGCTCGATGCCCAACCCGATGTTCTCAATCACAACACCGAAACCGTGCCGCGTCTCTACCGCGCGGTGCGCTCGGGAGCGCGTTACGAGCGCACTCTCAACTTGCTTGAGAGTGCCAAGACATTCTGTCCCGGCATGGTGACGAAGAGTGGCGTGATGGTGGGATTGGGCGAATCAACCAACGAACTGGTCGAGGTGTTCCGTGACCTTGGCGGCCGCGGCGTTGACATTCTTACGGTCGGGCAATATCTACGTCCCTCGCGCGATCATTTGCCTATAGCCCGCTTCTACACGCCTGACGAATTCCGTGAGTTGCGGAATGAAGCATTGCGCTTCGGCTTCCGGCATGTAGAATCCGGTCCCATGGTGCGATCCAGCTACCACGCGCACGAACAGGCTGAGTCGACATCCGCTCCGCGGCCGGTTTTCTAGCACGGCATGCTGAGCGCGCTCTTGGTCCTGTTGGGCTTCTTCGCGGGAATGCTGGGCGCGCTGACCGGCATCGGCGGCGGGGTTCTCCTTACACCCATCCTCGCACTGCATTTCGGAATCCCCATCCGTCAAGCCATTGGCAGCAGTCTGGTAGCGGTGATTACCACCTCGGCGGCAAGTTCTTCAGTGCATCTCCAGCGCCATACCACGGACATTCGCCTGGGCATGACACTGGAACTCGCAACCGCTTTCGGCGCCGCCGTTACGGCCTATCTGGTGGGCTATTTCAACCGTAATGTTCTGGAAGGATTGTTCGCCGGCTTCCTGTTGTATAGCTCTATCACCCTTCTGGTCCGTGGCGGCAAAGTGAAAGACGAAGAGGTTCCCGCGGCCGGGAACAATGGCGAGACTGTGATTCCACCGTACGAGCCAAAGCGCTATCCGCTCGGCCTGTGTGCGTCACTGTTGGCGGGTGGACTCTCGGGCCTTCTCGGCATCGGCGGTGGCCCCATCAAAGTTCCAGTGATGTTTATCTTCATGAACGTTCCACTGATCGTGGCCACGGCGACGTCGAATTTCATGATCGGAGTCACGGCCGCGGCCAGTGCAATCGTCTATTACCGGCGTGGCGATATCCTCGTGGATATCGCAGCTCCGCTGGCGGTGGGTGTGTTTCTAGGGTCGCAGCTGGGGGCGCGAATGGCGCCGCGCCTTCGAGCCAAGTACCTGGTTTATCTCTTGGTCGCGATCATGCTTTATCTGGCGGGCCACTTGACGGTGCACCTGTTCAGGGGAGGCTCGGCGTGAGCCAGATCCGCGCACCTGAATTCGATCGAGTAGTTGCCATGGTTCTGCGCGTGGGCGCCTTCAGCTGTTTCTTCGTCATGCTCGCCGGATTGCTGATTGGACTTTTCGTCGGTGGCCCGATTCCTTCAGACATTGAACGGGCGGGCGTGTTGCTGATGCTGGCCACGCCGGTGGTGCGCGTTTTGGTCGCGGGGATTCTGTTCTTACGAGAGAAAGATTGGAAGTACGGGGCCATCTCTTTCGGAGTGCTCGCGATTCTGCTGCTGGGCGCGGTTTTCGGTATTGGGGAGCATTAAAACCGTTTGGACAGTTGTCCGCCGGTTCACCCGGCAGTGGGAACTGTGATCCACGCGAGGCGACGGATCTGGCTGTTTGCCCGAGGCCGCGGCACCGGCGGCGCAGGTAGGAACCAAGATCTCTCGCTCCGCTCGGAGTGACAAATGTGGGTACTGGGTCAGTTTGGACATTCACAGCCTCGCTTTAGCATCGCGTGCTGTGGCATGATGCTGGTGTGACCATCGGCAAGGGCAAACGACCGCGTGATCCCAACCAGCTTGCCAAGTGGATCGTAGACCAATCAACAGGCGAGGCACCCGAGCCGGAAAGCACGCCAGCACCCTCGACGGTCCCCATACCCCCGCCCGATCTCTCACAGTATATGGCCGCTATTGGGCGCAAGGGTGGGCAGATTGGCGGGAAGCGACGCATGAAAACGATGACAAGTGCTGACAGAATCAAAATCGCTAAGAAGGCAGCCAAAGCACGCTGGCGCAAACCTAAGACTGCCTCTGGGTGAGTGGAGAAGTCTATGAGCCGCTGCGCCAGGGCATGTCCGCGACGATAGCGCCGGCGGTGGCTGCTTAACGGCCAAGGCGAGCCC
>Ga0209330_1000295_pt1 | contig 23683 bp, 23 predicted proteins | sample JacPinW_OM2H0_O3_FD_187969 | JGI IMG/M metagenome (GOLD analysis project Ga0209330, IMG submission 187969) | Forest soil microbial communities from Algoma, Ontario, Canada - Jack Pine, Ontario site 1_JW_OM2H0_O3 (SPAdes) (version 2) | ecosystem: Environmental > Terrestrial > Soil > Boreal...
CTTTTTGCGCCGCCCAAGCCGCCGCCGCAAGCACTCAAGCCCATCGCCGCCGTAGCGATGCAGATTGCGGCGCGCACTAGCTGAGCCTGCCAATGGCGGCGGAGCGGCCTCGCGAAAACTGCATTTCTCCCCCTATTGCGATGCAGCGGGCGCATCACGGCCGCACGACATAATCGAGTTCGTCGAGGAGCCCTCGACGGTATCTTAAGGGCTAGCTTCCGCGGAATACCGTGTTCAAGGTATTTCCGGAGGCCGCGTCGGCGAATCCATCGAACTTACCCTGCTCGATGATGAGTTTCGCCGCGCGCATGAAGCCGCCCCAGGCCGCACGCGCCAGCGCACCGCCGACGCTCACGCGCCGCACGCCCAATGCCGCGATTTCGGACATGCTCAGGTCCGCGTTGAAGCCAATCAACAGGTTGACGGGTTTCGGTGCGACGGCTGTCACGACGGCGGAGATTTGTTCCGTCGTGCGAATTCCCGGCGCGTACAAACAGTCGGCTCCCGCGTTCGCGTAGCCTTTGAGTCTGGCGATGGTCTGCTCGATATCGGGTTGCCCGACCAGGAAACACTCGGCGCGGCCGATCAACATCGTGTCGCTGCCGGCTTTGTCGATCGCTTTGCGGGCCGCGCGCATTCGATCGATCGCCGCGTCGAAATCGAACAGAGGTTTGGATGCATCGCCGGTCGAGTCTTCAATGGACAGTCCCGCGACACCGGTTTCCACTGCGAGGCGCACACTGTCGGCGAGACCTGCGGCATCCGGCGCAAATCCATGCTCGAAATCAGCATTGATGGGCAAATCCGTGGCCTCGACCATCTCGGTCAGGTGATCCAATACGCGATCCCGGGACATCGCACCATCGCGATGACCATGCGACCACGCGAATCCCGAACTCGTGGTGGCGAGTGCCTTGAAACCCAGAGTTTGTAAGTAGCGCGCGCTGCCCACGTCCCACGGGTTGGGAAGGACGAAGCAGCCATCTTGATGCAGGCGATGAAATGCGCGCCGCTTGTCGGCGATACTCGGTCGAACGTGCGGCATGCAAAACTCCTAGCGCTTGATCGCGCGATAGCCGATATCAAGCCGGTACTGCACCAAATTCCAATGAATCGTGTGCACGAGATTGTATGCCTGAAGCTGCGCATCTTTCACGCTGCTTCCTAAGCCGACGGCGCAAAGTACGCGCCCGCCCGCGGTGACGATCTGCGCGCCTTCACGGCGGGTGCCGCCATGAAACACCTTCCCGGGAAGCGCCGCTGCCGCCTCGAGACCGCTGATCGGATCGCCTTTGCGGAAAGCGTCCGGGTAGCCGCCCGCGGCCATGACCACGCCGAGCGCCGCGCGCGTGTCCCACCGAATCTCGTGCCCCTGCAGGGTGCCGGCAAGCGCCGCCTCGCACAGCTCGACCAGATCGCTTTGCAGGCGCATCAAGATCGGCTGCGCTTCCGGATCGCCGAATCGACAGTTGAATTCCAGCACATTCGGCGTGCCGTCCGCCGCAATCATCAAACCCGCATAGAGAAAGCCCAGGTAGGGGTTGCCGTCGCTGCGCAGGCCTCGCAATGTGGGCTCGATCACCTCGCGCATGATGCGCTGCTGCAGTTGCGGCGTGACAAGCGGCGCCGGCGAATAGGCGCCCATGCCGCCGGTGTTCGGGCCCTTGTCGCCGTCGTCGCGGCGCTTGTGGTCCTGGGACGTCGCCAGGGCGATCACCTGCTGATCACTTGCCACCACGATGAAGCTCACTTCCTCGCCCAGCAGGAATTCTTCGATCACGATGGTGGCGCCGGCGGCGCCAAAACTGCCGCCGAGCATGGCGCGGGCGGTCGTCACGGCTGATTCATGGGTGTCGCAGATGACAACGCCCTTGCCCGCAGCCAGGCCGTCGGCCTTGACGACCAGCGGCAGCCGCTGCGCGCGCACGTAGTGCTCATCGAAGTTTGCGGCCGTGAAGGTGGCGAAACTTGCGGTTGGAATGCGATGGCGGTTGAGAAAATCCTTGGTGAAGGCTTTCGAACCCTCGAGCCGCGCGGCGCTGCGCGACGGGCCAAAGCAGCGCCGATTGGCCGCGGCGAAGCGGTCGACGATGCCGGCGACCAACGGAGCTTCGGGTCCTACGATGGTGAGGTCGATATCCTCGGCGATGGCAAATTGAAGCAGGGCCTCGATATCATCGGCCGCGATCTCGACGTTGCCGACTTTGGCTTCGGAAGCCGTACCAGCGTTGCCGGGCGCAACATAGACATGCTGAACCCGCGGCGATGCGGCGCATTTCCATGCCAACGCGTGTTCGCGACCGCCGCCGCCGACAATCAACACTTTCAAACCGGTGTCTCTAGTGGCGGAAATGGCGCATCCCGGTGAAGACCATGGCGATGTCGTGTTCGTCCGCAGCCGCGATCACCTCGGCGTCGCGCCGTGAACCGCCCGGTTGAATGACGGCTTTGATGCCGAATTCAGCCAGCGCGTCCAGGCCGTCGCGAAACGGAAAGAACGCATCGGAGGCGACTGAGGCGCATTGCAGCGTCAGACCGACATCCTTGGCTTTCATCGCGGCGATTTTGCTGCTGATCACGCGACTCATCTGTCCGGCGCCGATCCCCAGAGTTGCCTTGTCCTTGGCCGCGACGATGGCATTCGATTTGACATATTTCGCCACCCGCCAAGCAAAGATCAGATCATCGAGCTCCGTCAAAGTCGGAGGGCGCTTCGTGACGGTTCGCAATTCCTGAGCGCGGACGGCTCCGGTATCGCGCGTTTGCACCAACAGACCGCCGGCGACGCTTTTGTACTCCAGCAATTGTGTCACCGGCAGCGACAAATCGCCCGTGACGAGTACGCGCACATTGTCTTTCGCCGCCAATACCACCTTGGCTTCCTCCGAAACGCCCGGCGCCAAGATCACCTCGACGAATTGCTGTTCGGTGATGGCGCGTGCGGTGGCCGCATCCAATTCGCGATTGAAGGCAATGATGCCGCCATACGCGGAGGTCGGGTCGGTGCGGTAGGCAAGCGCGTAGGCGTCCCCAATGCTGCTGCAGCGTGCGGCTCCGCAGGGATTGGCATGCTTCACGATGACACAACCGGGACTGTCGAATTGGCGCACGCATTCCAGCGCCGTGTCGGCGTCCGCGATGTTGTTGAACGATAATTCTCGTCCTTGAATTTGCTTCGCTTGCGTGACGGACGCGCCGATGGCGCGCGGGTCGGTGTAGAACGCCGCTTGCTGGTGCGGATTTTCGCCGTAGCGCAAGTCAAGGTGCTTGCGAAACGACAGGTTCAAGTCTTCCGGAAATGTCGGGGCCGCGCCGCCGATGGCGCCGGTAAAGTAGGCGGAAACCATGGCGTCGTACTGCGCTGTGTGCGCAAACGCCTTCGCGCTCAGCTTGCGGCGCATGGTCAGATTGGTACTGCCCTGATTGGCCGCCAATTCGTCAAGCAATTCCCGATAATCATTGGGATCCACCACCACCGTGACGGAGTCATGATTTTTTGCCGCGGCGCGGACCATCGCGGGACCGCCGATGTCGATGTTGTCGACCGCGTCCTCGTAGGTACAGTCCGCGCGGCTAACGGTTGCCGCGAATGGGTAGAGATTGACCGCCAATAGATCGATAGGCTCGATACTGTGTTCGCGCATGACCGCCTCATCGAGTCCGCGCCGACCCAACAAGCCGCCGTGAATTTTCGGATGCAAGGTCTTGACGCGTCCGCCCATGATTTCCGGGAAGCCGGTGTGTTCCGCGACTTCCTTCACCGGGATGCCGTGGCTCGTCAACAGCTTGGCGGTGCCGCCGGTCGACAACAATTCGATGCCGCGTCCCTTCAACTCGCGCGCAAATTCGACGATGCCGGTCTTGTCGGAAACACTGAGCAACGCGCGGCGTACGGGTGTGAGCACTAGGAGCCTGTCTGAGTATTTCGCGTGAGCACAGGCTCCCTACTTATTCGCTTATGCCGAACTCTTTGAGTTTCTTGCGCAAGGTGCCGCGATTGATGCCCAGAATGGTCGCGGCACGGCTTTGATTGCCCTGCACGTGGCTCATCACGACTTTGAACAGCGGCTCTTCCACTTCGCGCATCACGAGATCGTACAAATGCGCAGGCTTATGCCCGTTCAGCGTCTCGAAATAGCATTGCAAGGCCTCTTCGGCCTGTGAACGCAATGGCACGCCCTTGCCATTGACCTTCAGATCGCGGCCGTTGAAGGCAGCCGCAATTTCTCGACGTGATTTCGATTTCTTTTTAGCGACCATGGCCTTAAGTTTAAATCCCCGTTGATTTTTCTTGTCCAAATGTACGCTTACGCAGCGCGCTCCACACCCGTTTCGTAATGCTGCAGTAGCGTGGACAGTTGTTCCTCGGGCGTCTCGATTTGCACGAGACGATTCCGCAAGTCCTCTTGTCCCGGATGCTGCCGAAAATACCAACTCAAGTGTTTACGTGCCACTCGAACACCGGTTTGATCGCCGTAGAAGGCATACAGGTCTTCGAGGTGGGCGCGCATAATATCACGGACTTTTTCCAGCGCTAGCACCGCGCGAATTTCTCCGGTCGCGAGAAAAAAATTGACATCGTCGAAGATCCATGGCCGGCCCTGGGCCGCTCTGCCGATCATGATCCCATCGCAGCCCGTCTCGTCGAGAATTTGGCGCGCGCGCTGCGGAGAGCCGATATCGCCATTGGCGAATACGGGAATCTTTACTTGTGCTTTGATGGCGCGTACGGTTTCGTGTTCAGCATCGCCCTGATACATGTCAGTGCGAGTTCGTCCATGGATGGCGAGCGCCGCTATGCCGCTGTCCTCTGCAATTTTTGCGATGCGCGCACCATTCTTGTGATTCGGGTCCCAGCCGGTGCGCGTCTTCAAGGTCACCGGCGCAGCGACCGCTTGTACGACGGCGCGCAAAATGCGCGCGACCAGCTGCTCGTCCTGGAGCAGCGCGGAACCCGCCAGTCGATTGCAGACCTTCTTGGCGGGACAGCCCATATTGATGTCGATGATCTCGGCCCCCGCATCCACATTGCGGCGCGCAGCATCCGCCATCATCTCGGGGTCAAAGCCCGCAATCTGCACCACGCGCGGGCTGGGTTCGCCGCTGTGATCCATGCGGCGTCGCGATTTGGGCGTGTCCCATAACCGCACATCGGCGCTGAGCATTTCCGAGGCGGCGAGACCGGCGCCGAAGCGGCGGCATAGAATGCGAAACGGCCGGTCGGTCACGCCCGCCATGGGCGCGAGCAAGACGTTGGAAGGCAACGTATACGGACCTATCTTGAGGCTCATCGCTTGGCTTGAGCCGGCGCTTTGTCGTTTGCGCAGGAAACCTTTCTGTCAGCGCCACGCAGGCAGACGTCGATCTCAAATCCTTCTGCGTTTTTCCCCGGGTCCAGGATGTCCAGGGTGGCATCGGCGCGCTCGCCAGGCGCGAGAAGCTTCGCTGTGGGCTTGCCCAGGTATTCTGAAGGCTCGAAATCGCGGGTTCCGATGCTGCCGCCGAAGCGGTTGGCAAGCGTCACGCGCAGCAGCGGGTAGGGCTCCAATTGCGCGGCGGTATTCAAGATGCTGGCGCGCACGCGCAATGTGCCATCGCCGGCCGGATCACCGGTTACGCCCCATTGCCTGAGCTGATAGGCGGACAGATTGGCGGGCGGCGCGACCGGGGCGCCCATTGTGGAGTACAGCGCGCGCAGCGATCCTCCGAGCGGCGCGTGTGCCGCAAGCCAATCGCGATTTTGGTGAATGACCTGAGCGATGAGCAGCACACCGGCAGTAATCGCGGCGCCGAGCCATGGGATGAACGATTGATCGGATTCCTGCGGCGCCGGGTCGAACGGCGATCTGCGGCGCCTGATAGTCCGCCTCGGCTGCTCAAGTTCCACGATCGATTCGGCATCGGCCGCGGATTCAATCCCGGAGAGCATTTCAAGCCGAACATCTTCGGGTACGTCGAAGCCGCTCGGCGCGGGCGCAGGACTCGCCGCCACGGAAGCCACGGGAGCCGCAGATTGCGGAATGGGCGCGATTGGAACGGCGATGTTCGGTCGCGCGGCGTTGAATACCTCGATCTCTTCGGGTTCCGCGGACTCTTGCGGCAGTGCTGGGGGCACTCGCGCCCGAACTCCGCGCTTGGTCTCGACGAAAATTCGATCCAGTTCGCCGGGGGGCAGTGTGAATTCCAGCGATGTTTCGCCCGGTTGCTCTGTCGCTGGATCCGAAGACTCCGGGGCGGATAACTCGGACTCGTCGTGCTCATCCCAATCGAGAATTTGCAATCGCGCTATCTCGACTCCCGGAGGAGCAAAATCCTCCTCGCTCGCTGGCGCACGCGGGGACGGCGGGGCGGGCGACCCCAAAATATTGTCGGCTCGTGTTTCCGAATCGAATGAGCTTTCGCCTGAGCTTTCGCCGTGAGTGAACGCGCTCGCATCCTCCGCGAGATGCGCCAGGGCATTGAAGACTTCTCCGCATTTGCCGCAACGCACCTGACCGCCGGCCGCGCGCAGCACTTCCGCGGATAACCTAAAGACAGTCTCGCATTTAGAACATTGCGTAAACACGCTAGGGAGATCTCCGGGCGTGGATGCAGCACCACTCATCCCGCTCTATGACCTGCACCATATCAAAACCGGATGCATATGCGCCTTTTACGGCATAGGCCTGCGTTTTCAACAGCCCGGAGAGCAGCAGGTGCCCGCCGGGCTCGCAGGCCAAAGTCAGCTTGGGCGCCAATTCGATCAAGGGTCCGGCCAAAATGTTGGCCACCACGCAGAAGGCGCTCGGCAGATAAGCTTCGATGCCTTGCACGGTGATGCTCGAGCCGACGCCGTTACGGTGTGCGTTATCGCGCGTTGCAATAAGCGCCTGAGGGTCAAGATCCACGGCAACGACCTGTGCGGCGCCGAGCTTCAAAGCCGCCACCCCTAATATTCCGGAGCCGCAGCCATAGTCGATCACGCTTCGGCCCTCGATGGGCAATGAATCCAATAGCTGCAGACACAGCGCGGTGGTGGGATGCGTGCCGGTGCCAAACGCCAGCCCCGGATCGAGCCGCACAACGATGGCCTGCGGGTCCTCGGGCGCCTCGGCGGCGCGTGGACAAACCCAAAGCCGGCGCCCGAAGCGCAAAGACTTCCAGCCGACGAGCCAGGCGCGTTCCCAAACCTGGTCTTGAACGGCGCGCACACGGGCGGTTTGCGTGACATGCGGCCCCAACGCGCTGGCCAGCCGATCGAGATTCAGCGCCGCGTCGCTGGATTCTTGAAACAAGGCACGCACCAACGTGTCGCTCCACAGCCGCACCTCGCCTGGCTTGGGTTCGAGCACGGGCTCGTCGCCGCGATCGACGAATGTGATGGAGCTTGCGCCGACTTCAAGCAGGGCCGCTTCGACCGCGTCGGAACTCAACGCGGCGAGCGGAAATTCGATTTCATAGAACGTCATCGATGCAACATCCCGGCAGATGTTACTTTAGCCCCAATCGCCGCTCGAGATAGTGAATGTCCGTTCCACCTTGTTTGAAGGCGGAATGATTGAATATCTCCTGATGCAGCGGGATGTTGGTCTTGATGCCTTCGACCACCATCTCCGCCAGCGCATTGCGCATGCGCGCGATCGCAGTATCGCGAGTGTCGCCATACGCAATGACCTTGCCGATCATGGAATCATAAAACGGCGGCACGTTGTAGCCGGTATAGACGTGGCTGTCGACCCGGATTCCCGGGCCGCCGGGCGAGTGCCACAGACGGATCGGGCCAGGACTCGGCGTAAAATTCTTCGGATCCTCGGCATTGATGCGGCATTCCACGGCGTGGCCGCGGATCTGAATGTCGTTCTGTCCGTACGGCAACGGTTCGCCCGCCGCGATCAGCAGCTGCGCTTTGACAATGTCGATTCCGGTGACCAGTTCCGTCACGGGATGCTCGACCTGAATGCGCGTGTTCATTTCAATGAAATAAAATTCGTTATCCTGGTACAGGAATTCCAAGGTGCCGGCGCTGCGGTAGCCGACTTCCCGGACCGCCCTGGCGCAACGCTCTCCCATGGTTTTGCGCTGCTTGGCGGTCAACCCGGGCGCCGGTGCTTCCTCGATAACCTTCTGATGCCGGCGCTGCATCGAGCAATCGCGCTCGCCTAGATGCACCACGTTGCCGTAATTATCCGCCAGCACCTGAAATTCGATATGCCGCGGCTTCTCGAGAAACTTCTCCATGTAGACCTGATCATTGCCGAATGCGGCCAGCGCTTCCGACTGCGTCACGCCAATGGCATTCAACAATGAGGCGTCGGTATGCACAACGCGCATGCCGCGGCCGCCCCCGCCGCCCGATGCCTTGATGATCACCGGGTAACCGATATCCTTCGCGATGCGGAAGCTCTCATCCGCATCTTTACCCAGGGGCCCGTCGGATCCGGGTACGCAAGGGACACCTGCCGCCTTCATGACTTTGATGGCGGAGACTTTGTCGCCCATGAGACGGATGGTTTCCGCGCGAGGCCCGACGAATATGAATCCGCTCTTCTCGACCCGCTCGGCGAAATCGGCGTTTTCCGACAGGAAACCGTAACCTGGGTGGATCGCCACCGCGTCCGTCACTTCCGCCGCACTGATGATCGCCGGCATGTTGAGATATGAGAGCGCGGATTGCGGCGGCCCAATGCAGACGGTTTCATCGGCCAGCAGGACATGCTTGGTATTGAAATCCGCGGTGGAGTGGACGGCCACCGTCTTGATGCCCAGTTCGCGGCATGCGCGCAAAATGCGAAGGGCGATCTCGCCGCGGTTCGCGATGACGACTTTTTCGATCATCTCAAACTATTCAATGATGAACAGCGGTTGGCCGAACTCGACCGGCTCGCCGTTCTTCGCAAGCATGGCCGTGACCCGACCTTCCTTGTCGGATTCTATTTGGTTCATCATCTTCATCGCCTCGATGATGCAGAGGATCTGACCGACTTTGATTTCGCTGCCGATTTCAACGAAGGGTTTTGCACCGGGAGAGGCGGACGAATAATACGTGCCCACCATGGGAGAGGTGACGGTGTGCTCGTCATTGCGAGGCGCGCGTTCGGCGGCCGAGGTTGCGGCCGCTGCCGGCGCCGCGGCCGGCGCCGCATACACCATCGGTGCAGCCTGGGGGGCTGCGACTTGCATCCCGGCCCGAGGGTGGCGGCTGATGCGTACCGATTCCTCGCCCTCCGAAATTTCGAGTTCCGAGATGCCTGACTCCTCCAGCAACTCGATCAATTTCTTAACCTTGCGAATATCCATCCGCGAACCCCTTCAAATTTCGTTTTAAGGTCAGGTCAGGCGTGCGATGGCGGCTTGGAGCGCAAGCTCGTAGCCGATCGGTCCCAATCCAAATATGCAGCCGACCGCGATGTCGGACAAATAAGAGTGATGTCGGAAAGCTTCGCGCGCGAACACGTTGCTCAAGTGAATCTCAATGAACGGCACCCCCACCGAGAGAAAGGCGTCGCGCAGCGCAATGCTGGTGTGCGTAAAGGCACCCGGATTGATGATCACGAAGCCGACGCCGTCGCGCTTGACGCCGTGAATCTTGGCGATCAATTCATGTTCGGCGTTGCTTTGGGCCGCAATGAGTTCATTTCCCGAGGCCTGGCACTGCGCTTTGAGCTTAGTCTCGATGTCTTGTAGCGTGGCGCTGCCATAGATAGCCGGCTCGCGCGTCCCGAGAAGGTTTAAGTTTGGACCATTCAAAAGCAAAACTCGGGCCACTTGAAGTCAATTCCCAGCGCGCTGCGCTACAAAGGTCCGCGATAATAACCAGAAATTGAAGTGAAAAGGCAAGCTTCGGCGGCGAACGTCGCCCTAATGCGCTTATCCGGTGTTTTTTGCCGCCATGGCCTGGAGGCCATCGGCGATGGCCCGACGCGCTTCGGGGAGGGCAATGCGCTGCTGATTCAGATTCTGGACCTCCGACAGGATGAAATCAGCCTGTGGCCGATGCAATTCGCCCACGAATAAGGCCACGACCTCACCGCGCCGGTCCGTAAAAACGGTGAAGGGAAAGGCTGGCGAGGTCATGCCGAATTTGGCGGCGACTTCCAGAGCGTCCTGTTCGCCGATGAGCACGGGATAGTCGATTTTGAACTGTCCGGCAAACCGCCGAACTTTGTCGGCATAGTCCACCGCGATCCCGACGACCGTGAGGTCGCGTCCGGCCCAGTCGGCTGCCAGGGTCTTGAGCAGGGGTATTTCGCGCCGGCAGGGCGCGCACCAGGTTGCCCAGAAATTGATCACCAACGACTTGCCGCTCCAAGCGCCGATCGAGGTCGGCTTGCCCGAGAGGTCACTGAGCGCGAAATCGGGCAGCCGCGCCGGAACCACGGGATGCGCCGCCGCTTCCAACACGGAATCCTCATTTGGATCAGGAGCGCTGGCCACGCCCGCCGGCACCGCGACTTGGGGTTCGGAGACCCGGTGGACCGAATGAAACTTCAATCCGGCCCATATTCCCAGCAGGACGACCAATGCCGCGCCGAGATAGCGCAGTCCCGAGGCCTTCATGCCGGCAGGTCGAGTTTGCGGCCCTTGCGTAGCACCAGTCCTGCGAGCAGAAATGCGCAGGCGCCGCCGATAATTGCGCTGCTTTCCCAGGGCTGGGGTGGTTCGCTCGCGACCACGGCAGCGGACCCGACGGTTGGAAAAACCACCTTGGTAATCGGGGGATAACACAGGCCCGCTTCCGCGCAGCCCTGGTAGGTCACCTTGATTTGAATGGGATGCGCGCCGGCATCGATGCGCGAATACGGCACTATCGCTTCGACCTGCTGGGTGTAGACCTGCTGTGTGCCTAAATAGGGGTCGGTCTTGACCGTGCCCGGCGGAAGCTTTGGCGCAGATACGACTAGATCCGGACTTTCCGCCCTGACTTCGATTTTTTGACGATAAAGATAGTAGCCGTCGGCGATGACCCAGCGGACTTTCACGACATCGCCGTCGATTCGTGCGGCGACTCGAAAGGCGACATCGGGCGGCAGAAAATCCGTTTCGTTGGAGTCGATGCCCCGCATCCACCAGGGTTTGGCCTGTGCCGCCCCCACCAGGCCCAGCATCGAGACCAAGAAAAGAGCGATCCCAACAGTGCCGAGAGGTCGTTTCATGCCGGGCACTGTAATTCTCGCAGCGTGGGCGCGCCAGCCCCTTAGTATTGCTGCGATACAGCAAAAATTAAGCGGTCTGGGGCTTGAATCATAACAATTCGCCGCTATGATTAGCAGCCTCTATGGGAGAGTGCTAACAACACCCGCCCTTCGTTAATCAAACCCAATCTAGGAGTCTTGTCTTATGAAGATTCGTCCCCTTCATGACCGCGTGATCGTGAAAAGAGAGGAAGAGGAGCGTAAGTCTCCCGGTGGCATCGTGATCCCGGATACCGCGACTGAGAAGCCCATTTTCGGCAAGGTCATTGCCGTCGGTAAGGGCAAGATTTTAGAGAACGGCGAAATCCGCCCGCTGGACGTGAAGGTCGGCGACAAGATTCTATTCGGTAAGTACAGCGGCACCGAAGTGAAGATGGATGGAGACGAGCTAGTTTGCATGAGGGAAGAAGACATTATGGCCGTGGTGGAAGGCAAGTAAGCCTCCGAGCGACGCACTTCGTAGTCCCGCAAATCAAAATTTAATTAGAGGTATCAGCAAATGGCAGCTAAAGACGTACGCTTCAGCGACGACGCTCGGGCACGCATGTTCAAGGGTGTGAATATTTTGGCGAATGCCGTCAAGGTCACACTGGGTCCCAAAGGCCGTAACGCCGTGCTCGACAAGAGTTTCGGCGCTCCCACCGTCACCAAGGACGGTGTCTCTGTTGCAAAGGAAATCGAGCTCAAGGATAAGTTCGAAAACATGGGCGCGCAGATGGTGAAGGAAGTTGCTTCCAACACCTCCGACGAAGCCGGCGATGGCACCACCACCGCCACCGTTCTCGCCCAGGCGATCATCCGTGAGGGCCTGAAGGCCGTCGCGGCGGGCATCAATCCGATGGACCTGAAGCGCGGCATTGACCAAGCAGTCCTTGCGGCTACCGAAGAGCTCAAGAAGCTCTCCAAGCCCTGCAAGGATCCGAAGGCGATTGCGCAGGTCGGCACGATCTCCGCGAACTCCGACGAGAGCATCGGCAAGACCATTGCGGACGCGATGGCGAAGGTCGGCAAGGAAGGCGTGATCACGGTTGAAGAAGGTTCGGGCCTCGAGAACGAGCTCGAAGTGGTCGAAGGCATGCAGTTCGATCGCGGCTACCTCTCGCCGTACTTCATCAACAATCAGCAGAGCCAGAGCGCCGAGCTGGACAAACCGCTGATCCTTTTGGTCGACAAGAAGATCTCGAACATTCGCGAGTTGCTCCCCTTGCTGGAAGCCATTGCGAAAGGCGGCCGCCAGCTGCTGATCGTCGCGGAAGACGTGGAAGGCGAGGCGCTTGCCACGTTGGTCGTCAACACGATTCGTGGCATCGTCAAAGTCGCCGCCGTCAAGGCGCCGGGCTTCGGTGATCGCCGCAAAGCCATGTTGCAAGACATTGCAGTCCTCACGGGCGGCACGGTCATCTCCGACGAAGTCGGCTTGTCGCTCGAAAAGGCGACATTGAATGACCTGGGCGAAGCGAAGAAGATTCTGGTGGAAAAAGAGAACACCACCATTATCGACGGTGCCGGCAAGGCCTCTGACATCAAGGGCCGCGTCGAGAGCATTCGTCAGCAGATCGAGGAAGCGACATCTGACTATGATAAGGAAAAACTGCAGGAGCGCGTTGCCAAGCTCTCCGGCGGCGTTGCCGTAATCAAAGTCGGCGCGTCGACCGAAATCGAAATGAAGGAAAAGAAGGCTCGCGTCGAAGATGCATTGCACGCAACCCGTGCGGCGGTCGAAGAAGGCGTGGTTCCGGGCGGCGGTGTCGCTCTGGTCCGTGCGCTCAAGGCGATCGAGAAGCTGGTCGGCAAGAACGAAGACCAGACCACGGGCATCAAGATCCTGGCTCGCGCAATCGAAGAGCCGCTGCGTCAAATCGTCACCAATGCGGGTGAGGATGCCGCGGTTGTTCTGAACCGAGTCCGCGAGGGCAAGGGCACGTTCGGGTACAACGCCCAGACGGGCGAGTACGGCGACATGATCGATCTGGGCATCCTGGATCCGACCAAGGTGACGCGTCTGGCTCTGCAGAATGCGGCCTCTGTCGCGGGCTTGCTGCTCACGACGGAAGTCATGATTGCCGAGTCGCCGAAGGAAGAAGAGCATGCACATGGCGCCCCGGGCGGCGGCATGGGTGGCATGGGTGGAATGGACATGTAATACCCCTCATAGGGTTACAGTCGAAGAAAGCGGGCTTCTGGCCCGCTTTTTTTTTGGGATGTGCGTGTCGGGAACGAGGTTTGATGTTCGTCAGATGGTTGTTCGGCGCTGGTTGCATTTAAGCGTTGGTCGCATCTAAATTGAATCAATGGGCATTGAGCGGGTCATGGATAGTAGAGAGCTGTTGGGCGGGGGTACGTCATGAGCGAAGCAGCGAGCCGTCGTTTTTTTGTCGCGGGTTTGACCGCACTGGCGGCCATTTCTTTGATCGACAAAGGGTCGGCAGCAACCTTGTCCGGGCCAATGCAAAGTGGCGACGTGTCGATCGAAAATTTCTCGCCGGCCGGCAAAAGCCAAGGCGTCGCGCGGGTTGCAAAGATCGTGAAGACCGACGCGGAATGGCGTGCGCAGCTCTCGCCGCTCGCGTACGGTGTTGCGCGCCAGGGGGCCACCGAAGTCCCCTTTAGCGGTGAATATGACCACAATAATGCCGATGGCCTCTACCACTGCGTGTGTTGCGACACAGTGCTATACGACTCGAGAACCAAGTTCGATTCGCGCACCGGATGGCCGAGCTTCTGGGAACCAATATCAAAGATGAATATCGTCAAGAGCACCGACAAGAGTCTGGGGATGCAGCGCGAGGCGATCTCCTGCCGTCGCTGCGATGCTCATTTGGGCCATGTATTCGATGATGGCCCGAAGCCCACGGGTTTGCGTTATTGCATGAATTCGGTGGCGTTGCACTTTGCGGCCCGCGCGTAGGGCCGAGGAATGGATATGTCACTTCGGAAACTGGGAATTCCGCGACTCACGGCGCTGCTGGGTGTGGCGGTCATGGGGGTTCTTCTGTGGAATTCACCGTTGTTCGGAGCAGAGGCGCCGGTGATCATCCCGCCGCCTGCCGTTGACAATCCAAAGGCAGCGGGTCCCATGCAGACTGCGGTATTGGCAGGCGGTTGTTTTTGGGGCGTGCAAGCGGTGTTCGAGCACGTGCGGGGTGTGCGGAAGGCAATTGCCGGTTATGCGGGCGGTGAAAGATCAACGGCGGACTATGCGAGGGTCGGCACCGGTAGTACCGGTCACGCCGAATCGGTCAAGATAATCTTCGATCCGGCAAAGATTTCCTACGGCCAGATATTACAAATCGCATTTTCGGTGGTGCACGATCCCACTCAGCTGAATCGTCAGGGTCCCGACGTCGGCACGCAGTATCGTTCCGTGATTTTCTACGCCGACGACGATCAGAAGCGCATAGCCCAGGCGTACATCGCTCAATTAGATCAGGCCCATGTGTTTGCGAGATCGATAGTTACCCAGGTAGATCCGCTCAAAGGGTTTTATGAGGCGGAGGGCTATCATCAGGACTATTTGATACATAATCCAACTAACCTCTACATCGCCACGTATGACGTACCCAAGGTCGAAAATTTCAAGCGTACGTTTCCGGAGTTGTATAGCGGCCAGCCGGTGTTGGCGCACAATTAGCGTTGGCTGAGACCCGTCGCGGTTCGCCTGAGCGCTGCGCCGATGACTTTCCCGTAACGGGATTCCTGCACGAAGCCGATCACGCGGAGATTGCCGGGGTCCACACCGGCCTTCACAGGCACACGAAAATCTTGGCTGAACTTACCGCCCGGTGTCAGCGCACCCAACTTGACCAGTTCGAGCAGGACGGCCACATGCGTGAGTGTCTGACCGCGATTTTCCCCGCGCAGCACCTTTGACTCGAAATGATCCAGGGCCAGCCCGAGAAAGACGTCGCTCTTATGTCCTTGAGTATTGCCATCGGCCGTTACCGTGCCGCTCAGGAACGCCGGTGTGCCGGGTTCTATCTTGAGCGAGTCGATACTCACCGGAATCTTCGGGGAGGCCGCCGCATCCTTCAGCAGTTGCGCGATTTTTGGCCGCTCGCTCAAGCGCATCTCTGAAGTGCCATCGACGATGAACTGAGGCGTGTAAGGCTCGTTGCGCCCAAGGGCGCGCTCGTAACCGCGCTGACGGTCGGTGAGCGACGCTGAGGAGAACGGGTCGCGCCAACCCTGGTCATCCCAGTAGTCGACATGCTCGCCAAGCATGATCAGTTGAGCTCCCGCAACCGGTTGAGACTCATCCAATATCCGAAGGAAGGCATCGGCGGGAGGACAAGATGAACACCCCTCCGCCGTGAATAGCTCGATGAGTACGGGCGATGCGGCCTGTTGTGCATCGGTCGCCGAGGCAATTCCACCGCTCACCGCCGAGAGCGCCATGAGGAGGATCGTCACAGCTTTTATCGTCCCAGTGGGCATCTTGAATACCGTCGGTTTCGAATTGATGTTCCGCATGACGGGATCAGCGTACTCCGGAACCCAAAGGGAAAAAAGCTGATCGCTACTGGACTCCTCAAATAGTGTTGTACTGGTCTCCTCGGCGTTTTTCGGACTCGGGGAGAACGCCGAGAGCGATTCTAAGGTCGCGCGGGCGCCGACATCGATACGAGGGTTTTTTCCGATTCGATCAGCGTTTGATCGGGCCCGGGTAGCCCGTTCGACCAATACACGTGCCACCGCGTCTCGCGGCTGTAGGTCCACAGCGTCGCCGGATCCGTGACCAGACGCATCGTGGTGGCTGACCACAACCGCGGCACGTGACCGTCCGCCAGATGCAAGCGGTGGGCTAACGTGTCGAGGCCTGCTTTGAGAACGCTCGGATCGGGTGCTGCGCGCAACACGATCTCGATGCAAGACGGTTCTGATGAGTCGGGCAGGCAGGGCACGGAACGGGAATACGTGAACTGTATTTTGTGGGGCAGAAAGATATGCGGTGCAAGCGGCAGGAACAGCGCCGCCGTCATGTCGTACCAAACGCCTTGTTCGAGCGTCGCGCCGATCCAAGTTCCGGTTTCGAGATTGTAGTCCTCGGCCGTTCGCGCCTCGAGGGACGCGGGCAGCAACTCGTCTTCAACGGCCGCTTCGAGTCGGCGCGCGAATGGATTTGAGCGGGCGCCCTTTGAGTCAAGATGCAATGCACTCAGGTCGCGGGCCAAGGTTTTGGCGGCGGCGCGCGCGCGGAATCCGAATCTGAGGTCGGCTTTGCCCTGGTCGAAGTCTCCGTTAATGTTAAGACTAAAGTCGTGAAAATGCGCCAGCATGCCGGCGAGAGAATTCGCGGGCGACTCTGCCAACGACTCGGCAGGTAGCTCGTCGAACTTGAAGTGTGGCTCGTCGAGTTGGTAGGACGCCAGCCAACCCCACCAGTGCATCCGCACCTGACGTCGGGCGGTTCTCGAATCTTGGAAATGCACGAAGTCCGCGCCGGCAAGCTGTGAGACGTCCGATTGCAATGCCAGCGTGGCGTTGCTATCGAACCAACCGAAGGACAGAGTCGCGGAGCGCTCTGGAAAGTCTTTCATCCGCACTGCGACCTGCTCGGGGCCGGCGTCTTCATTGTTCCACTGCAACAGCAGTCGGTAGTTGTCTTCTGCATCGTCCGCAAAACCGTATTCGCGATCCAAATCCAGGGTCGTGCGCAGCGCCGCTGCGGCGGCGGCCGCATCGCCCAGGTCGTGATACGCAACGCTGACGTTGAATTGCATGGTGACCATCGACACCGCATCGAATGCGTCGCGGTAGAGATCGACGGAGCGTTGCGCGGACTCAAGCGCCGCATGCAATTCCTGGTCGCGCACAGCAGCGCTGGCGCCGCATGAGGCGCGTGCCGAATGCAGTTGGTACTCGACGTCAGCGGCGCGCGCCAAGCCGGAAGGCAGCGCGACCGCGAGCGCCCGAGTTGCCTGCGCGGCCTCAAGTTGAGCTTGCGCCTCATCCAAATGCGCGCGGCAGTCGCCGCTGTCGAGCTTTGTCAGGAAATTCGCGTAGGCGAGGCGCGTGTTCAGGGTATCGGGTGACTGCGGGTCGAGCGAATTAAAACTGTCGATGGCCGCGGCGAATTGCTTCGCGCTGGTTTCCTCGTCGGTCGGTACCGTCGGTTCAGCCGCGAGCGGCAGGGGCGCACTGAGCAGAATCCCGGCGAGCAGGACCGCCCGGCCAGCGGTTTTCCTGGCTCTCAAGAGATTTTAAGTGTGGCCCTTTAATTTCTTAGTGGGACCGTAACAGTTGTACCAGGGATTGAACGGGTCCGGCACCCGATCGCAAACTGCACCATACTCACCATACCCCCAAAAAGCTCCGCCATATTGGGGCTCGCGGCGATGCGGATGGTGATGATGATCTGTGCCGACAACCTTGGAGGTCGCATGTTCGTGTTCGGCCGCGGCATGTTTGCCGGCCACCTCGTTGGTGGCATGCAGGGCGCTCGCGCGGGCGCCGTGGTTCGCCAGTGTGTCGCCATGAGCCGCCATAGTCGCGCCGCGCGCACTGTCCGCCGCGCCGCGACCGCCCAGCCCTGCGCCCGCGCCACCTCCACCCATGTGTCCGCCGCCACCACCACCACCGCCATGTCCACCACCACCACCGCCGCCGCCGCCTCCACCACCATGCCCACCGCCGCCTCCGACGCCTCCGCCGCCTCCACCACCGCCTCCACCACCAGTGCTTGACGACCCTCCTGAGCCCCCTCCGCCCGCGGCAAGAACAGGACCGGCAATGATTAATGCGACGGCGAAAATGATAAGTTTGGTTGACATGGCAGCCCCCAAAACGATTTGATGGTTAAGTTGTACTCCCGTTGAGGTGGCCGGTCAAACGCGCGGAGACGCCTATTTTTGTAGGCATTTTGCGCGATGTTGAGGGCGGGGTTTAATGATTTGACCACCCGCAGTTAATGTTAGGAGGCGCTTCTTGGCGGGTTCGACTCGAAGGACTTCTTGCTGAACACCCTGCGGCGCGCGACGAGTTTCGCAAGGTAAGGTAGCCTGCGGGGATGGTTCTGGCATCTCTTCGCTTCCGCGCATTGCTTCTGGCCGGCTTCTCTTGCGCCGCGTTTATCGCGAATGGCGAGCCGGCAGCGCCGGCGAAACTGTATAGCGATGTACTCCGTCAGCAGGACGTCATGGTCGCGGCGCGTGATGCCGTGTTATTGGCGACGGACATCTATCGGCCGGCCACGGGCAAGGCGGCGCCGGAGCGTCTACCGGTGCTTCTGCACCGCACTCCCTACGATAAATCAGAGGCCGCCACCGTCGCCATTGCCGAGACGCTGGCGAAGCATGGCTATGTGGTCCTGGTTCAGGACACGCGCGGGCGCCATCATTCGCAGGGCGTGTTCGAGAAATACTATGCCTACGATGCCTATGATGGTTACGACACCATCGAGTGGGCGGCGAAGCAGCCATTTTGCGACGGCAAGGTCGGAATGTATGGAACCTCATATGCGGCGCACACGCAGGCAGACGCCTCGAAGCTGGCACCGCCGCACCTGCGCGCATTGCTGCTTAACATGGGCGGCATGTCCAACGCATGGGATCACAGCGTCCGCTACGACGGGGCGTTCGAAATGGGGCGGCAATTGACGTGGGCCTGGTCGCAGGCGCTGGAGGATGCCAAGGACCCGGTTACGAGGGGAATGCTGTCCAAGGAGGATGTCAACGCCTGGTATTCGGCTCTGCCGATTCGCAAGGGATTAAGTCCGCTGTCGGTGGCGCCGAATTACGAAGGCTACTATCTCGAGGAAGCGACCCATTCGGACTATGACGCGCATTGGGACACGCTCGGCATGCAATGGGAAAAGTTCTACGGCCAGACTGCCGATGTGCCGATGATGCACGTGGGCGGTTGGTACGATATTTATCTGCGCGGCACGATCGAAAATTGGCGCAGGCTTGGCGCCCTCAAAAAATCTCCGATGCGGCTGGTCATCGGACCCTGGACGCATCATGGTAATACCGCCACTTTTGCGGGCGACGTCGATTTCGGCGCCGATGCCGCGATCAAGGACTTCGACACGAATTTCCATTTGGCATGGTTTGACTACCACTTGAAAGGCATCAAGACGCCGGCTTCCACTCAGGCGCCGGTGCGATATTTTTTGATGGGCACCGGCGACGGTCACAAGGACCCGGCCGGACGGCTCTTTCACGGCGGGGAATGGCGCGAATCGAAGGTATGGCCGCCCGCTGAGTCACGCCCCGCGACTTTTTATCTGCATGCCGACGGATCGCTGAACGTGCATGCGCCGTCATCGCCCGAGCCCACCGCGACAGTGTTTCAATTCGATCCGGCACATCCAGTGCCTACCATCGGCGGCGGCGTGTCGAAACGGCTGAAGGATGGCGCCTACGACCAGCGCGAGCGCGCCGATATGCCGGGGTCGCGTCCTCCCTATCTGCCGCTGCGCGCGCGCAGCGATGTGCTGGTGTTCGAGAGCGAGGTCCTCAAGCAGGATGCCGTGCTGGCGGGGCCCGTAGAAGTGACTCTGTATGCGGCATCGACGGCGACTGATACGGATTTCACGGCCAAGCTCATCGACGTGTATCCGCCCAGCGCCGACTTTCCGACCGGTTTCGACATGAATCTAACCGATGGCATTGTGCGCGCGAGCTATCGCGATCATTTTGAGACGCGGCAACTGCTGGTTCCCGGCAAAATCTACAGCATCGTCATCCGGCCGTTCGATACCGCCAACGTGGTCAAGAAGGGCCATCGCATTCGACTGGATATTTCCAGCAGTAATTTCCCGCGATTCGACGTGAATCCCAATACCGGCGAACCCTTAGGCTCGAGCCGATCGATGAAGACGGCGGAGAACACGATTTATCACGATCCGGCGCACCCTTCCGCCGTGAAGTTGTTTCTGCTGCCGGCTACTCCTTGACGTAGGCGATCTTCTCTTCTCTTAAGCGGCAGGCCACCGCGATCAAATCCTTGCGTTGGAACAGGTCTTCCTTTGACAGCCCCACCAGATCGATGAGCCGTGACATGGTTCTTTCCTGAGGCTCCACCCTCCCGTCCGCCAAGATATGCGCTATAGAAGCGCCGGAGCCCTCCAGCGCGCGGCTGACCAGCAAGGTGCGGTGACAGTCCAAAGGTTCCTTCTCGGCGCACATGAGGGCGACGCGAAATTTCTCCGCGCCGGCGAGAACGCGTTCGATGCCGGCCTTGAACGCCGGCGTTGCCGCCAAGCGCGAGTACTGAACCTTGCCATTTTCGTAACAGGTCGGATCCTCGGAGCGGGCGCCCAACTCCTTACCGAGGAATACATAAGCGATGCCCTGTTGCGCCAGCGCTGCCGCAAGCCGCTCCTTGTTGAACTGCGGATACCGTCGGCTGAACGGTCGAGAGCGCACATCGGCAACGGCCGTGATGCCGTTCGCACTCAATAGGCTGGTGAATTTCTCGATGGAGTGATTCGAGTGTCCCACCGTATAGAGCATCGTCAAATCGCCACCTCCTACGGAAACGTGCATCGAATTCGGCGCGTGGGAGGGGGAATCAACCCACCCCGTGCGAAAGTGTAGGGTTCTGCGGATGTTCGCTCATAGGGTACAGTAGACATAGAAATGACCCTATAACAATTCCCGAGGATCGCATTCGATGATCAGCACACTCCTGGCCGCCGCAGCGCTGGCGGGCGGATTTCAACATCCCACTCCCTCACCGCCCGCCGATCTTGCTGCCGCTGATTATCGCGAACGCCGCGAGCGCCTCATGAAGGCTCTTGATGGGTGCATCGCGGTCATCGGCGCGCAAGGCGAGGTGTCCGGGATCACCGAGGACTATCGTCAGGACGCGGATTTCTACTGGCTTACCGGCATCAATGAACCGGGCGCATTTTTGGTGTTTGCGCCCAAAGCGCCGTTCAATAAAGTGACGTTGTTCCTGAAGCCAAGAGATCCAGAAGCAGAACGCTGGACCGGTCCGCGGGAGCCGATCTCCCCGGAACTCAAAGAGCGCTATGGGGTTGATCGGGTGCGCCGCGGATCGCCCGATACCACGCTCGTAGGTGTCGGGGAGAATCACGACTGCGTCAGCATTATTGCCCCGCCAAGCATGGCAAAAGAAGACCGCAACGACGCTGAATTGGCGGCTCGAGTTGCGCAGCGCTTTGGACTGCGCCTCGTTCATCAGCGATCTTTGCTGGCAGGACTGCGCGAGGTGCACAGCGCGGCTGAAATCGAGCGCATGGAGCGCGCGATCGCGATCACGCGCACGGGTCACGAGGCAATTGCCAAGGGCAGCGTGGCCGGGGTGTCCGAGCGAGATTTACAGACGCAGATGGAATACGCGTTCTTCTCCAACGGTGCGACCGGCTTGAGTTATTCATCCATCGTGGGATCGGGACCCAATGGCGCGGTTCTGCATTGGGACCAGAACTCCAGGCTCCTCAAAGACGGTGATCTCGTTGTGGTCGACGCTGCGGCCGAATACGGGCGGTATGCCGCGGATGTCACGCGCACCTATCCGGTGTCGGGTAAGTTCGGCGCGGAGCAGGCCAAGGTATATCGGGCCGTGTATCAGGCGCAGGAGGACATCCTCGCGGCCATCCGTCCCGGTGTATCCATGGCGGAACTGCAACATGTAGCCGAGGAGTCCCTGCGTCGCGCGGGGTATCTGAAGGATTTCATCCATGGCTTCGGCCATTTTGTCGGCCTGGATGTACACGATGCAGGCCTGTACGAGAAGCCCCTGCCGGTCGGTGCCATCTTCACTGTCGAACCGGGCGTGTATTTGCCGGAGCGCGGGTTCGGCGTGCGCATCGAGGATGAGGTAATTGTCACGCCGACAGGTTATCGTCTGCTGACCGCGGCCTTCCCGCGAAAACTCGAGGACGTGGAAACGTGGGTCGCCAAGGCGCGGCGCTAGGTACGTGAAACATGCGACACACAGCACTCTTTTTGCGGAGAGTTTGACCATGCGTTCCTTATTGTCTTTCATGTTGCTTTTCGGTTCCGCGGGCGCTCTCGCGCAATCAGTACCCCAAGCGATTTTCACCGACCCGCCGGCGGATAAAGCGCATCCGGCCGCCATGACGGTGCTGCACGTACCGACCCACGGATTGCTCATCAACGGGGTGCTGTACTCGCCGCCCGGAGCGGGCGCGCATCCCACGCTGGTCATCTGCCACGGACTGCCCGGAAACGAGAAAAACCTCGACTTGGCACAGGCGGTCCGGCGCGCCGGTTGGAATGCCGTGACCTTCAACTATCGTGGTTCCTGGGGCAGCCCCGGCTCTTTTAGATTCGCACAGAATCTACAAGATGCCGACGCGGTTCTGGCCTATCTGCGCGATCCGTCCAACGCCGCAAAATTGGGGATCGATCCGAAGCGAATTGCCATCGCCGGTCATAGCATGGGTGGTTGGGTCGTTGCTCACACGGCCGCTCACGATCACGCCTTGAGCGGCGCCATTCTCATATCGATGGCGGACATGGGGCTGGTCGGCGCCAGGCCGCGCGCCAAGGCTGTGGCCGCGATGGCCGATGATATGGAGACCCTCGCCGATGTCACGGCGGAGAGCATGGTCGATGAACTCACGGCGCACGCCAAAGAATTTGTGGTGACCGGAACCGCAGCGGGATTGGCGCAGATTCCCGTACTGGCAATCACCTCGAACGACACGCTCGCATCGCAGACCGATTCGCTGGTAGCGGCAATCAAAGCGAAGGGTGGCACCCGGGTCACCGCCGCGCATCTGGACACCGACCATGGCTACTCGGATCGCCGCATCGCCCTCGAGAGCATGGTGATCACCTGGTTAGCGGGTTTGAATTGAGTTGGTCCGCTAAACAGTACGTTGCCTTCGAGGATGAACGCACCCGGCCCGTGCGCGATTTGCTCGCGTCGCTGCCGCCGATCGATGCCCATTCGGTCATCGACCTAGGCTGCGGTCCCGGCAATTCCACCGAAGTGCTTGCGGCCCGCTATCCGCAGGCAAATATTTCCGGTATCGACAGCTCGAGCGACATGATCGAGGCAGCGCGGCGCCGGCTGCCGCACGTGAGCTTTGCCGTCGAGGACCTGCAAGCGTGGAACGATGCGGGTCCGTTCGATGTGATTTTGGCGAACGCCGTTTTTCAATGGATTGCCCATCATGAGTTGCTGTTGCCGAGGCTGGTCGAAAAGCTCGCGCCGGGCGGTGCTCTGGCGGTGCAAATGCCGGACAATCTCGATGAGCCTGCTCATCGGCTCATGCGGGAGGTGGCTGCCGAAGGCCCGTGGGCGGCCAAACTCGCCTCATCATCGGCCGCGCGCGCACCACTTGATGGCGCCGCGTGGTACTACGATTTGTTGCGGCCGCTCTGCTCGAAGGTGGATCTGTGGCGAACGACTTACCATCATTTCCTGGGCGCGGGAGCCAAGGCGGTGGTGGAATGGTTCAAGGGCAGCGGTCTACGGCCGTTCCTTGAACCCCTGAATGCCACGGAACGCGCTGCGTTTCTCGAACGCTACACGGCGGCGATTGCGAGAGCCTACCCTCCGGCCGCGGATGG
>Ga0209330_1000297_pt1 | contig 23640 bp, 21 predicted proteins | sample JacPinW_OM2H0_O3_FD_187969 | JGI IMG/M metagenome (GOLD analysis project Ga0209330, IMG submission 187969) | Forest soil microbial communities from Algoma, Ontario, Canada - Jack Pine, Ontario site 1_JW_OM2H0_O3 (SPAdes) (version 2) | ecosystem: Environmental > Terrestrial > Soil > Boreal...
GTCAGCCGGCACAATCTGCCCCGGCGCGTGGGGGCCGTGCTTTTCTCGCCCGCATTTCGCAAAGACGCCACCGGAGCCCGAGACAGCTCGCACTGTCTTCTCGATCCGCAAGAATTGGCCGAATGGATGTTGGCAGATGAAGTTCCGGCACGCCTGGGACTGCAATTGCACAAGTTTATCTGGGACCCTGCCGTCAAGGGCGTTTGACCCCATGGTCTGAAAGCAACAGTTAGCGCTTCCACCTCATTCGATACTCTTAACGTCACATGGCGCACCCCACAAAATCCCGGGCCATCGTTCTTCTGAGCGGAGGAATGGATTCTTGCGTATGCGCCACATTGGCAGCCCAGGATTACGAGGTCGCTGCCTTGCACGTGAGTTACGGGCAGCGCACCGAGCGGCGGGAGCGGCAATCTTTCCTGGCGATTTGCAATCGCCTGAACATAAGGAACAAGCTCCTCGTGTCGAACGACGCCCTGCGCGCCATCGGAGGTTCGGCGCTGACCGACGAAAACATTGCGGTACCGGTCACACCCGCGATCGATCATGGAGTTCCGGTCACCTATGTACCCTTTCGAAACGCGCATTTTTTGTCCGTCGCGGTCAGCTGGGCCGAGGTGCTGGGAGCGGGGAAAATTTATATCGGAGCGGTGGAACCGGATAGTTCCGGTTATCCTGATTGCCGTCCCGTGTACTATGAGGCGTTCAACCGCGTCATCCGGGCGGGCACGAAAGAGGGAAACATCGAAATTGTCACGCCCTTGATCGCTATGCGGAAAGCAGAAATTGTCCAGCTTGGCCTTGAACTGAACGCTCCGTTCGATTTAACTTGGTCATGCTATAGCCACGAAGATCGAGCTTGCGGCCGGTGTGACAGCTGCGTCTTACGCTTGCGGGCGTTTGCGGCGGCGGGAGTCAGCGATGCCATTCCCTATGCCACGGAGAGAGTTTAACCAACTTCTGACTTTGATTGTCGAAGGAAACGCGGTCTCGGATGCATGCCAGTTTTGACGCAACAAGCAGGAATCGATATTTAACAATCCAGTAGGCCGGGAGGCCACGATGAAGAGGCACTTCGCAGGATTTGTTTTTGTTCTCTTGATGTTGGGACTGTGTGCGTCCCCGGTTTTCGCGCAGGGTGCGTCGGGAACAGTGAAAGGCGTTTGCAAGGACGCTCAAGGCAATCCCATCGCTGATGCAGTGGTGGTTTGGGCGAACCAGGACAACGGTCAGAAATATACTCTGAAGACCAACAAGAAAGGCGAGTATTTCTCGCTGGGGGTTGGCGCGGGCACTTACACGGTCACACTCTACAGGAATGCCGATGACGCCAAGGCTAACAAGGAGCTGTTTCACTTCGGCAAAGTACCGGTCACCCTCGACGAAAACACGCTGGACTTCGACCTTAAAAAGCAGGCGACGGAAGCGGCCAAGGGTCAGGGCTTGACTCCCGAACAGCTTAAGGCTCAACAGGAAGCGCAGGAGAAGCACGCCAAAGAAGCCAACACGGTGAAGTCGCTGAATGAAAAGCTGGCGGCCGCGAAGACGGCGTCCGATGCCGGTGATTTTGATACGGCGATCGCCAGCCTGACTGCGGCGAACGAGATCGACGCCTCCCGTGACCTGGTATGGTTCAAGCTTGGCGACGCCTATCGTCTGTCGGTAGCCAAACAGACCGATCCCGAGGAAAAGAAAAAGCGTCTCAATTCGGCGGTGGAAGCTTATCAGAAAGCGGTGACACTCAAGCAGGCCGCCACGAATGAGAAAGATCCCAACGCCACCAAGACGCTCGCAGCCTATTACAACAATTTAGCCGAGGCCTACAGCAAGGCAGGCAAAATCGATGACGCTGTAAAAACTTACCAGCAGGCGGCGGAAGCCGATCCCAGTGCCGCCGCGCAATACTACTACAACATGGGAGCGGTTCTCACCAACGCGGGCAAAGGCGATGCTGCCATTGCAGCCTTCGATAAATGCATTGCGGCCGATCCCACCAAAGCAGACGCCTATTATCAGAAGGGCGTTAATCTTATCGGGAAAGCAACCTTGCAGGGCGACAAGACAATTGCGCCGCCGGGAACCGCGGAAGCCTTCAACAAGTATCTGGAACTGCAGCCCACCGGCCCGTATGCCGACGTGGCCAAACAGATGCTCGCTACCATTGGCGCCCCGGTCGAAACCAGCTTTGGGAATAAGAAAAAGGCGCCAGCCAAAAAGTAGTCTCCTTCGGAATCTGCAGCCAGCAAAAAGGGACGGCTCAACCCGGCCGTCCCTTTCCCTTCCGCGGGTATGGGAGGTTACCAAGGGCTATGTACTTACTGTCCTTACGCTTCTTCCGTTAGCGAGGTAGAGTAGAGACATCAGCTCAATCCCCGTTGGCTGTTCTCCGTTCTGTGTGCGGCAATTCCCTAGAGTCCAGTTATAAAGTTCAGTTCATGAGGATGGAATGGCAGCCTCTGGAATGGCACCAATTTCGGTTTCTCTGGAAGGGTATTCCGGCAGCGGCCGAGTCGCTACTCCTGTTCTGCTGGCGGCGATGTTGCGTGCTGCGGAAAAAATCAGCGACTTGATTTTTTCTCCCGGACGCCCGCCCCAGGTGCAAGTTTACGGCCAGCTTATTGCTGTACAAGTTCCGGGGCTTTCAAGCCTCACTCCCGATGACACTCGCCAGATAGCCGCCGACCTGATTGGCGACAATAAACAGGCAGTCGCCACTCTGCGAGAACATGGATCGTGCGATATATCCTACGGGCTGTCCGGCGTCGCCCGGTTTCGCGTCAACATCTTTATCCAGCGGGGTAGTTGCGCAATTGTGATGCGCGTCATTTCCACGTTGATCCCGGATTTCATCTCGCTGAACCTGCCAGAGCACCTGGCCGACGTGGCCAAACTGCGCGACGGTATTGTGCTAGTCACCGGACCCGCGGGCTCGGGTAAGTCATCCACCCTCGCCGTGCTGCTTGACTGCATCAATCGTGAAAAGTATTACCACATCATCACCATCGAAGATCCCATCGAGTTTTTGCATAGCCACAAATGCTCCACGGTTCATCAGCGCGAACTTCACAGTGACACCCCCAGCTTCGCTCACGCCTTGCGCTCGGCTCTGCGCCAAGCGCCGAAGGTAATTATGGTTGGAGAAATGCGCGACCGTGAAACCATTGAGATGGTTCTCGAAGCGGCTGAAACCGGCCATCTGGTGCTTTCCAGTCTCAATACCATGGACGCGCCCAAAACGGTGGAGCGAATCGTCAGTTCTTTCTCGCCCGATGAACAACAAAGAGTGCGCGAACGCTTTGCCAAAACATTTCGTTTCATTATCTGTCAGCGACTGCTGCCGAAAACGGATCGCAGTGGCCGCGTTCCCGTAGCCGAAATTCTGAAAACGAATCCGCGCACGCGCGAGTGCATAGAAAAAGGCGAGCGCGACGGCAAGACCCTGCTTGATGCCATGAAAGCCGGCGGCACTGAAGGCATGCAACACTTCGATGGTGAAATCGCACAGCTGGTGCGCGACCGCGTCGTCGATCTTGAGACCGGACTCTCTTTCGCCAGCAATCCCGCGGTATTAGGACAGGAACTGGTCCGCTAACAGGGAGCGCGATTTCTAGCACTGCGCTGCTCTATCATCTTTGTATGCCCGGCTCGCCATCTGTCCTCAGCTTTGAAGACGCCCGCCGCGTGGTCGAAGACCATGCATCGCAGCGGTCCCCCGGCGCTCACGAAACTGTAGACCTGGTGCGCGCTGCCGGAAGGATTCTTGCAGAACCGGTTGCGGCCGACCGCGACATTCCCCCCTTTCCTCGATCGACCCGCGATGGCTACGCTGTCCGTGCTGCCGATCTGGCTCAGCTTCCGGCGAAGCTCACTCTAAAGGGGGAAATCAAAGCCGGTCCTCGTCCCGGCAGCGCCCCCACGCTGAATCCTGGCGAAGCATTTTCCATCATGACTGGCGCTCCCCTCCCACCCGGAGCCGACGCTGTAGTCATGATTGAGTACAGCTCTCGCGAGCGAGACTCCGTCGAAATCACGAAACAGGTTGCCGCGGGAGAAAACATCGTGCTGCAAGCAGCCGAGGCCAACCGCGGCAGCCTTTTGCTTCCCCGAGGCCTGCGGCTCAATGAGGCCGCAATCGCCCTTGCCGCCTCGGTGGGAAAGTCGCGGCTGAACGTCTACATTCGTCCCCGGGTTGCAGTGCTGGCCACCGGTGATGAGATCGTCGACCTCGATGCGGAAGTCGGTCCCGCTCAGATTCGAAATTCGAACAGCTATTCACTGGCGGTGCAGATCCAGGAAGCTGGCGGCGAACCGGTACTGCTGCCGATTGCTCCCGATGAACCCCTCCGGTTGCGTCAATTAATAGAGCAGGGATTTCAGGCGGATTTGCTTCTGATGACCGGCGGTGTCTCCATGGGACGCTACGATCTGGTCGAACCGGTGCTTGCCGAGATGCGGGCCGAATTCTTTTTCACCGGAGCAAAAATCCAACCCGGTGGCCCGGTGGTATTCGGCCGCGTCCCCTGTGGCGCGGGCGCTTTTGCCAGCGAGGGTCTTGTTCAGGAGCCGAATAAATATTTCTTCGGCCTCCCCGGCAATCCGGTTTCAACCATGGTCACGTTCGAACTGTTCGCGCGCCCGGTGATCGAGGCCCTGGCGGGAATGTCCCCGCGCCCACTTACGTTCCTGCATGCTCGTTTGAAATCCGAAATCCGCGTCAAGCTTGGACTGAAGCGCTTCCTTCCTGCCATTCTTTCGGGCCAGTACGAAAACACGCAAGCCGAACTTGTTCCCTGGCAGGGGTCAGGCGATATCGCTGCCAGAGTCCGCTCGAACTGCTTTCTCGTGATTCCGCCGGATCGTGAGCACATGCGGGCAGGTGAGTGGGCGGCTGTGCTGCTGCGCTGAGCGGGCTGGATCCCCGCCGCCACCCGACCTTGACGGCTCCACCCTGCCGCATCCCATGTAAGATAGAGTTTCCGCATGGCTGACAAGCTCTCTCACTACGACGATTCGGGTGGCGCGCGCATGGTGGATGTTTCCGGTAAAGCGGCGACCAGACGCGAAGCCGAAGCCAGCGCGTTTGTCCTGATCAAACCTGAAGTTTTGCAAGCTCTGCCGCAAAATCCCAAGGGTGATCCGCTAGAGGTGGCTCGCATCGCAGGGATCATGGCCGCTAAGCGGACATCCGATCTTATCCCTCTTTGCCACCCTCTGCCTCTATCCTTCGTTGATGTGAAGATGACGCTGTGCGAGAATGGCGTCTCGATTGCCACTAAAGTCGTCACCGCCGCTGAGACGGGAGTCGAGATGGAAGCCCTTGTGGCTGCCAGCGTTTCCGCCCTTACGATTTATGACATGGTCAAAGGGCTCGACAAAGCCATCGAGATCCGGGAGATAGTGCTCGAGCGTAAGAGTGGTGGGAAGAGTGGGGAGTATAGGCGAGTAAAGTCGAAGCAGACGAAGTCAAACCAGATCCAGTCAAACCCGGTCCAGTCAAGCCAGATTCGGTCAAACAATGGCCAATGACGTCAAGCTTCTTTTGGTGGATGACAATCCCATGGTGTTGGGGCTGCTGCAGCACGCGCTTGCTCCGTTTGCGCGTGTGATGTCGGCGACGGATTCGGCAGACGCCTTACTGAAAGCCGTGGACGATCCTCCGGACCTGGTGGTTTGCGACTATCGCATGCCCGGTATGGACGGACGGCAATTGGTGGAAAAGTTGAAGAGCCGTCCGGCGACGGCGAATTTTTCTGCGGTGTTGATGGCGAGCCGCGTGGATATTGATGAGCGGCTCTCGCCCCAGGATGCCGCCGATGACTATCTGGCTAAGCCATTTTTTTTGAAAGAAGCTACGCGGCGGATCAAGCGCACGGTGGACCGCATTGCGCTGGAGAAAATGGCGAAAACCGCGCCCTCAGATGGCGTGGTTCGCGGCAACCTTTCGCAAATGAATGTGATCGATCTCATGCAATCCTTGGAAATGGGCCGCAAGAGTTGCCAGCTCAAACTACATAACGAAGGCGAGAAGTGCGAAGTCTTTTTTGCCGAAGGGCAGGTAAAGCACGCGACCTACGGAGCTTTGGTGGGAGATCAAGCGGTCTTCAAGGTTCTGCGCTGGACGGGCGGCAATTTCGAACTCAACTTCGAGGGCAAGACCGATAAGGAAACCACGCAACTCAACACTCAAGGGCTGCTGATGGAGGGTTTGCGCCTGCTGGACGAATCGCAGCGCGAGGGCAGCGCCGACGCCGTCGAGGAGAGCAGCGCCAGTGCCAGTGCTGCTACATCCGCCGATGCCAGTACCAGTACCAGTGCCGGGACGGTCGCAGGTAGCGGCCGCGGGCGGACGGAAGAGGAGGAAGATGTCCTCCTCGACAATTGACCCTAATCCACCGATAACCTTTTCGGCCGCTGTGGTTACGGTCAGCGATTCCTGCGCGCGCCGGGAGCGCGTCGATGTTTCAGGTCCCGCGGTTGCCGACCTGTTGGAAAAGTTCGGTTTTCGCGTGGTGGCCAAGCAAATCGTTCAGGACGATTCGATGCAGATTCAGAACGCTCTCGTCCACCTGGCGCTCGAAGTGCGATTGATCGTGACCACGGGCGGAACTGGGATCGCCGAGCGCGATGTTACCCCGGAAGCAACCGAAGCAATCTGCGAGCGCCTGATCGACGGCGTGGCCGAGCGGATGCGAAGCGAAGGCTTCAAAAAGACGCGCTATGCGCCCCTGAGCCGCGGAGTCTGCGGAGTGCGTGGCAAGACCCTCATCCTGAATGTGCCCGGCAGTCCCGGCGGGGCAGTGGAGTCGTTGCAGGCCGTGGTGGAGCTGGTGCCCCACGCGCTGAACTTGCTGGATGGAAAAACCGAGCATCCCTAGCACTCAGCCCTTTTCCTCTTTTTCTGTTTCCTGGAGAGGTCCTCTAACAAGTACCTGAGCGATGCGCATTCCTGAATGACAGCCTCGATCTTGGGAATGGTTGTTCGCAATTCGCTTTCTTCGACAATACCGTCGGCCAGTGTTTCCGCGACGCTCTCCAGAGCTTCGCCGACCTCCCTGATCAACCGGGAAACCGCAATAAGCTCCTGATCCAAGGTGATCTTGGGGTTCGGGAGTTTGAACGCCACCCGTCCGGCCTGGCTCTCGAGAAAATCAAGCGCCTCGTAATTGCCCAGGAGCACGCATATTCGCGGCAGAAAGTGCGCGGGTACCGGACGCTCTCCTCTCAGCCAATACATGAGTGACCGGTAGTTCGTGCCCAACTGCTGGGCGAGCAGGCGGATGTCGTACTCGGCCTTTGTCTCTACAACTTTACTCAGAATGGAAGAGATATCGTTAGCAGGCACAATCCGTTCCTGACCCTCACACCTTGATTCGTTCAAAAACACTGTTCATTTTGAACGGTGAGTTGCTCATTCTATCTGAATTGAATAGGTACGAGATGTGCGATTAAATGGGTTGAGCAGGATAAGCGGCGTTGGGCAACACGCGACAGAATCAGGGAAACTCGGGGGGCAGGCAGGACTTGGAAGTATTTGAAAACATTTGACAAAGGACCCAGTGGCAATTAGCGTTCTGGGTCACTGCATTGACACTTTCTTTTCCGAGGCTGGGTTCGTTAGCTAAATAGGGAGGCCGAATGCCCAAGAAGTGGTACAACTACATCGTTTCCGTCGATGACCCGGTCGGAGCCGAGCCGAGCCCGCCGAATGCGAAGAGCACGCCGGTCGCGACTAAGAGTGCGGCTCAGAGCGTGGCAGAGATCGCATCCAGCATGGCCGCGGAGCCGAAATTTACCACCCCCGTCTCCGATCCCACTTCCTTCGACGAAATATACAAGGCGGCGGAGATTCCTCCGGCGCCGCAAGGGTACTCGATCCTCAAGATCTCGCACATGTTGGAGAGCGAGCGCATTCGGAATTTGCCTTCCGATGTGAAGCGATCCTCGGTTTTGGTCGCCCTCGACGCCGCAGGCATCGACGTAAAGGACGTCATTCAGGATGCGATTCGCCGGGACCGCGCTCTCGATACCTACGAACGCGTCCAGCAGCGTGCAGCCGAAGAACTGGAAGCCCGCAAGACAAAAGAAAACTCTGAGATTCAATCCCAGATCGATAAGTATGTAACCGAGCAGAGGGCCAAGATCCAGAGCAACAACGAAGCCATTTCTCGGGAGAAAGAACGCTTCACCGGCTGGCGTTTGAAGAAACAGCAGGAAGAAAAGAAGATCGCCGAGGCGGTCGGATATTTTACCAGCGAAAATCCTATTACGACGGGCGATGTGAATGCGCCGCCGCCCCCATCGAAGACAGCGCAGCGTTCCTGAACAGGAGGGTTTATGTGGCAACGGTTGACGAGAGTGGTGCGATCATTCGTCGGTTTCTTCATTTCGGTGGCTGAGGACCCTGAACTGATTCTGCAGCAGAACCTCCGCGACATGAATGACCAGGTGCCTCGCATGAACGAGAGCATCGCCATGGTCAAGGCCAACGTAACCCTGCTCGAGAAAGAAGAAGCGAAGTATAAGAACGACGTCGCCAGCTTGACTGCCAGGGTGAAAACCGCGATTCAGGCCAATCGCGACGACATCGCCGGCACCTATGCCGCTCAACTTGAACAGACCAAGGGAGCTCTGGCCAGGACTCAGGGTCAGCTCACCACCGCCCGTGCCGCATTCGAGAAAGCCATGGCCGTGAAGCAGGCCTTCATGCGCGAGAAAGATCGAAAGACGCAAGAGGCTTTGGGCGCGATTGCCGATTACCGCCGCGCTCAGTGGCAGAAAAAGGTTGCCGACGCCATGGAGCAGTTCGAAGTGGCCGGCATCAGCCAGACGCACGACGAAATGGTCCGCAAGATCGAGGAGATGACCGCGGTCAACGAAGCTCGCATGGATATGGCCATGAGCAACGTGGACCAGCAGAAGATAAAGATCGAAGACGAGGCCGAGAAACTCCAGGCCAGCGAACTGGTAAAGCAATTCAAAATCGAAATGGGACTGTCTGCGCCACAAGCCGGGGCGCCAGCCGGTGCGGATAAAACAATCGCCGCGAAGGAACCGCAACGGACTTCGTAGCGATCGTACCTAGAGGGCGGGAGAAGCGCCTCGTTTACGAAGACACAGGAAAGCGGACGCGAAAGGGCGGAGGAAAATCTTATGGCCGTGAAAATTGAGAGAGGTGGGTGGGTTCTTATTTTCCTGATCGGCGTAGCGCTGGTTGGCTACAGCCTGAATCGATACGGAATCATAGATTTCACTAAGTTGGTGGGCGGCAAGAGCGCCTCCGCAAACGGGGAAACGGTGGACGCCACCAAGCCTCTGTTGATACCCGCATCTTCCACCAGCAGCGATACCGAGGTCCGCGTGCGCGTCAACGTGTGGGTGGGATGCGTCGGCGGACTAGTGGCGAATGGCGGGCTCGACACCCAGTCGGATTCTATCTACGGCAAGAAAGGACTCAAAGTCTCGTTCAAAATTATCGACGATTGGACCGAAGGCGCATCCGCACTCGCAACCGACAATGTCGATGTGATGTTGACGACTGCGGACGTCTACGCGAAGGACTATGCGCAGTTCAAGGAAAAGGGCTTCGGTTCGCATGCGTTCCTGATGGTGGACTGGTCACGCGGCGCCGATGGCGTCATCGGAAAACAGGGAATCAACAGCATCGAGGATCTGGCCGGAAAGAAGGTGGCGTTCGCCCCGTACACGCCATCGCACTTCCTGCTGTGGAACGGACTCAAGACCTCTGGGCTGGGCACGGAACAGCGCAACGAAATTTTCAACAATGCGGTTCACACCAAGGATGGCATCGAACCGGCGACCCTCTTCGCGCAAGAGAAAGTCGATGCGGCCGTGGCCTGGGATCCTGACATGAGCGATGCGGTCGCCAAGCGGCCCGGATCGAAGAAAATCTACGACACCAAAATTGCGAACCGTCTCATCGCCGACATTCTCGTGGTGAGCGATACTTTCTCCGCCAAGCATCCGCAGACTTTGTTGAAGTTCGCCCAAGGCTGGATCGAAGGCGTGGAGTTCATCAAGACGCAGCCGGAGCGGGCGTATAACCTGATTGGCACGGTTAAGGATTTCAATATTCCCTCCGACCTGGCGAAGACCATGCTCGGCGGCGTGAAGCTGGCGGATTACGCCGACAACCGTTCATTCATGGGCGCCGCCGGGTCCAACGCAGATTATGCCAACATCCTCGGCATGGCGCAGGATATGTACCGCGAGTTGCGGGTCATTAAACACACCTTCAATCCGGAAGACAGTCTGGATCGCCGCTATGTTGAAAAGTTAGCCGACAGCTTCTCCATGGCTTCGAGCGAAGCCCCGATCGAGTACAAGGAGCCGGCGAAGGGAGCGACACCGATCGCGACCCAACACCGCTCCATTTACTTCGACCCCAACTCTTCGAGCATGAGCCTCGATTCACGCGCGATCGTGGATGAACTCGCGGGCACGATGCGTGCCTATGAAAACACCGTAGTCGACATCGATGGCAACACCGACTCGACGGGTTCGCGGGCTTACAATATTCAGCTGTCCCACGCGCGCGCCGACGAGGTGAAAAACTACCTGATACAGAAGTATGGCTTTCCGTCGGCTCGGCTGCGGACTGCCGGCAACGGTCCGGACAAGCCGATCGACAACAACACGACGCCGGAAGGACGGGAAAAAAACCGGCGCACGGATATCAAGGTCTATGCCAACCCTGCCAGCTAAAGCTGGTTCTGTTTTGGGTACGGCACGGCTTCAGCTGTGACATTCAGGGCTTGGCGGCATGCGAGCTTTGACCCCTGAGGGACGTGTCTTCCTAGCCCACTAACATGTATGCAACACTTTGGTGCTGGTTACGACGACAGGACAAAATGAGCGATTGGTTCACCATTCGAAAAGAAGTTTCTCCGCGCATTCGATGGGCATTCGCATTCATCAGTTGGAGCATTGTCGTATTGTTCTGGATTGCCCTGACCTATTGGGGGAAGCTGAATTTCTCATTGCCCAAGCCCATTGGCGTCATTCAGGCCTTTGGCAAGCTGTGGACAGAGTACGATCTTCTCGGCAACGTATTTATGAGTTGGTGGCGGATTGCCCAGGCGTTTTTCTGGTCCGCAGTGGTCGCGATCCCGCTGGGCGTCCTCATGTCGAGCTACCGCGGCCTTTTCGAGCTGATTAATCCCGTAGCCGCTCCTATGCGCGCCATGCCGTTGACTGCGTTCTTGCCGGCGTTTATTGCCTTATTCGGCATCGATGAAACCATGAAGGTCGCGTTCCTGTGGTTTGGAATGTTTTTCTATCTGTTGGCGGTGGTGGTGGAAGAGGCCAACCGGGTGGATAATGCACTACTGGAAACGGCCTACACGCTGGGTGCGAATCAACCGCAAGCTTTGTGGCTGGTCTTTCGCGCGTCGTTGCCGGCGATTTTCTCCTCATTCCGCATCCTCTACGACATCGGCTGGACGTACGTGATCTTGGCCGAAATGGTGAACTCCCGCAAGGGTGTCGGCTACATGGTGGAGGCCGCGCGCAAAGTTCTGGATTTCGAACGCGTGTATGCGGGCATCATCGCGATTGGTATTGCCGCCTTCCTGTTCCGCTTCCTGCTGACCGTTCTGGAACGTCGACTTTTTCCCTGGCGCAATGCCGGGTCGACTTTTTCCGGAGGGGGTGCGTCTGTTCCGAGCGCCACTGCACACCTGAAGGCGGCCAAGCATGGAGCCTAAGAGATCGAAGATCACCGTGCGCGACGTCAGCCGATCCTTCGTGTCGGCCGATGGTGCGAAAGTTGACGCGCTCGAGAACATAAATTTCGAGATTGAGGATGCGTACTCGCGCGAAGGGCGCGACATCGGGGAGTTCCGAGTTCTGCTGGGTCCCTCGGGATGCGGCAAGTCAACTCTCCTGCGCTTGATCGCCGGTCTCGACCATGCGGATACGGGCGAAATTCTGGTGAATGAAAAACCGGTGCACGCTCCCGGGAAGGATCGGGGGATGGTGTTTCAGAAGTACACCTCGTTTCCCTGGCTGACGGTGACTGGTAACATAGCTTACGGGTTGAAGATCAATGGCGTCCCGGAAGAGAAACGGAAGGAGACGGTGGCCCGGCTGATTCAGGATGTCGGCCTCAGCGGATTTGAGAATGCCTATCCGGAGACGCTCTCCGGAGGAATGCAGCAGCGGGTTGCGATCGCGCGCACACTGGCTCTGCGACCGGCGGTCATCCTCATGGATGAGCCCTTTGGAGCTCTCGATGCTCAGACTCGCAGCGAGATGCAGTTGCTCCTGCTCAAAGTGTGGGATGAAACCGCCAGCACCATCTTGTTCGTCACCCACGACGTTGAGGAGGCAGTTTACTTGGCAGACCGGATTTTTATTATGAGTGCGCATCCGGGGACGATTGTGGAGGATGTTCAGGTGCCATTCGATCGGCCACGCGATTTGAATCTGAAAGAAAGAAATGAGTTTCACGAACTGGCGAACTATGTCCTTGGACGTTTGCGCCGCGCTCCCGGAAGCGGACAGGTGCGGGTGAGTGTCTAAATGGCCCCCGCCGACTTCCAGGGCATGCGAGACGACGATCAGCCCGGCCCTCCCCCTCCGCAAGGAAACATCAACTACGTAAAAGAAGCGTTCCATCTGCAATACAACTGGATCGCCATGGTTGGCGCGAGTGCGTTCGCTGTGGTGAGTGGTAGCTTACTTCCGATTCTCCTGGCCAGTGGGTTGGAGCTGATGTATCTCGCCATCGTGCCACAGAACTGGCGTTTTCAGCGGTTGGTGCGCTCGTGGAAATTCGCCGAAGAGCAACAGAAGCATCAACAGCAGCTGGGCGAAATGCTGCGGATGCTGCCTGCCGAGTTGCAGAGCCGGTACATTCACGCCGCGCAAGTATGCGGTTCGATTCGCACCAACTTTGCTCAGTTGTCCTCCACCTCGCAAATCTTCCTGCAACAAATCGACACGCGACTTCAAGGCCTCCTGAATGGCTATGCGCGGCTCTTGTCGAGCGCGGCGCAGCAACAGCAGTATTTGAAAAACGCCGGGCAGGATGGCATCAAGCACGAAATCGCCTCGCTGCAGAAAACTTTGAGCAGCGACCCGCCGAAGGTGCAGGAGATCAACAAGAAGCGGGTTGAGATTCTCACCAAGCGCCTGGAAAAGTTCGACAAGATTTCCGAAAACCGTAAAGTGGTCGACGCGCAGTGCTTTGCGGTCGAGGACGTGCTGATGCTGGTGCGCGATCAATCCGTCACCATGCGCGACCCGCAGCAGGTGAGCGAGCGGCTCGACAGTCTGGTCCACGACGTGGAGCAGACCGAGCAGACGGTGCAGCAGGTGGAGGCGATCTTCAGCGGGATGTCGCCGGACTTGGATGGCTTGATGTCGCTCGACGATACCTCAACCTCGTCGAGCCCAAACCGTGTGCGGATGTCGAACTAGATGGCAGCCAACTCAACAACACTGGGGAAGTATCTGGACGGCCTTCCCGCGTGGGCGCGTGAGCTCTCCGAAAAATACTACTCGCGTTCTTTCGCGCTATTTGTACTGTACGGAAATGTGCGGGACCTGGTACCCCTTCGCAGTCAGGAAATCACAACCTTCGTTCCGCTGGATGAGTTTCTTTCCGGTGCGCTTTTTGGTCAGCGGGACCTGGTACTGCACTACGACCGTGGCGGCCTCAGTTTCGGTTCCTCCGACACTCAAGCCGACTTCCGCCGCGCCCTTGAAGGCTACGACAGTTTCCACGGGACTACTTACTCCCAAGGCGGCGTGCCGCGCAACCCTGATGCGGTGTTGAATCTGCTGGACAACTATCTTCGCCTGCGCATCGCCGACGGCAAGAAGATCGGGCTGGTGATCGATTTCGCCGAGACCATTGCTCCCGCCGGCGATGTTTCAGGGATGTCTGCCGATGATCGCAATGCCCTGGTTATTCTCAAACGCTGGGCGCGGAATTCCGCTTTTCTGAATGCTGACGTCACCATCTGCCTCGTGTCTGAGAACCAGATCGAACTGAATCAGGGGATCGTGCAAAACCCGGGCGTGTCTTCGATCGGTATTCCGCTGCCAGACTACGCTGATCGACTGGAATTCATCCGCTCACAATTGAAAAATCAGGCACTGCCTCCCGGTTCCGAGGTCACCGACGAATCGCTCGCCACTCTGGGCGCCGGCTTGAAACGAGTACAGTTGCAGAGTTTGATTTCCCACGCCGTTCAGAACCGGCAGCCGCTCACGCTGAAAGCTCTATCGGCGCGCAAGAAGGACCTGATTGAAGCAGAATCCGGCGGCCTCCTGGAATTCGTGCAGAGCCGTTTTGATCTTTCGTTCGTGGCTGGAAATGACCAGGCAAAGCGAAAACTGCAGGATGCCGCCAAAGCAATCCGCGCCGGCAACACCGATGTCCTTCCTATGGGCTACGTAATCTGTGGGCCGGTGGGCACGGGGAAAACCTTCATCACTACATGCTTCGCCGGCGAAGTCGGAATTCCGGCGGTCACGCTGAAGAACTTTCGCAGCATGTGGCAGGGCGTTACCGAGGGCAATCTGGAGAGAGTTTTGACTCTACTCAAAGCGATGAGCCCGATTGCGGTGATTGTCGATGAGGCCGACGCTCAACTGGGCGACCGCTCCGGCTCCGGCGATAGTGGCGTGGGCAATCGCGTGTTTGCCCAGATTGCGCAATTTATGGGGAATACCGAACTGCGAGGCAAGGTGATCTGGTTTCTCCTCACTTGCCGTCCTGATCTGTTACCAGTGGATCTCAAACGGCAGGGACGTGCGGAAGAGCACATCGCTCTGTTTTATCCTGAGACACCGGAAGAGCGTCTCGCACTCTTGCGGGCCATGCAAAGGAAGGTGGGCATGAAGCCCTTTCCGGAAGAAGTGGAGAAATTCTTTTTGGATCGGGCAGGAAACTTGTCGGGAGCCGATATCGAGGCTGTCCTGGTTCGCAGTCACATGAGGAGCAGCCTGCTGAACAAGTCCGCCGTGGATACGGAAGATCTGAAAGCGGCGTTGGAAGACTTCATCCCGCCGTACTATCCAACCGAAATCGATCTGCAGAATCTGGTGGCCGTGCTGGAATGCACCAGCAAGAGTCTGCTTCCCAAGAAATACCGCGACATCGACCGCAGTGAACTGATCCGCCAGACCAATGAACTTATGGCTTCGTCGCGTCAAAGCTCCCAGGGATAGGTTCAGAGAGAAGGCGCGAGCACATCCCAATCAAATCACAATCCCCTCCGTCCGAAGAGACCTTCTCGTCGGAGTAAAGATGGGAACCGTCTTAGGCTCAATCACGGGCGCATCGTTTCGCCAAAACGCCCCAAAATCCCGTTTCTCTCCCGTGCGATAGAAATGCAGCAAGTATGCCTGGTCGCACGCCGTGTAATCACAAAACCAGCGGTCAATATCAGTGATGCCAATCTGATGAAACAGCGCAAGTCCGTAGCACGCGGCTTCCCGTTCGTAGGCCATGATGGCGGGAAATAAATCTTCACTCACTGGAGGCTGATACCGCTGGCCAAGTTCAAACAACGCAGGGTCCATATTCCACTGCACGGTGTGCCCAAAAAGGTGCCCCAACAGGAACAAGCGCTGTTCCGGACTGACGGCGTAATCAATATGGATTTCCGCGCCGTTGAGGTCTCCCGTCAGCGGATCGGGAATATCCCTGGTCACGACGCGGATTCCGTAGGCGCGCTCCAGATACTTCTGCGTGCGGACCGAATATTCGTCGAACGGAATTTCCCTCAGTCCATTTCTTGCCGCGCTCAAATCGATATTCCCAAACATCTCTCGTGGTTAGCGGCGGCAGGCATAGTCACTCGGTGTTCTGCCCACGATGTGGGCGGAGCGCGCGCGCCATTAATCCCAGCCCTCCAACAAACAGAATCAGCATGACGAGCGTGTTGAACAGACTCGTTGGCCGGAAATAGATATGCATGTTGGCAATAACGCCGGCAAGAATGAAGAGCGCGCCCGCGATCGTAAGAAGCCATCCGACCAGGCTGCGCCCACTCCAGAAAAGCAGGCCCACTCCGATCAGCATCGGCAAAAGCGTGATACCGAAAGTATTGCCTCCATAAAATCCCCAGTAGGAGCCGACCACGCTGACTTGATTGCTGAGAAGGTATCCCCCAACACAACTCATGGCGAAACCGATCAAGAAGTGGCCGAGGCCGCCGGGCGTCCCGCCCACATCGCTCAAGGACCGATTTTCCATACCGGCAGGATATCAGACGCCAGTTCGGGAGTCCCGACTTCGGGTTTGATGAGATTTCGTATCATTCGGATAGGAAACAGCGTGAAATCAAACGCGATCAGCGTTCTAAGGAGTGGGATTCAACCGCGACGCAAAGTATAGGCTGCGGGTAGTCAACATGGCGCCCCATCTCGGAGCGAACGTTCAGCTCGGCAGCCAGGAGCATCCGGGACGTGGCGCGCTGTCGCGAAGGACGGGGCGATGCTCCCCTCGCGACTCGCGAAGTCGCAGGACGCGGTGCTGCCTATCGTGTCCGGCGAAGCCTACGATTTTTAATTCCAGCCGAATACGTCAGGTGAGATTCCATGGCAGATCGAAAATAATCTCACCAAAGGGATGCTAGTCGGCAAGATCGTTGTGCGCTGAAGGGTGGGCGAGGTCTATCGTAGGGACGACCGAAGAGCGACCGCACGATTGTGCCGAGCGCCATCGACAAACCGGGGGGCGCTATGGGTTTCACGCAGCCGAACTTCAGCAACATCCTTACCGAGTAGCCTTCGCCTTAGCCAACACCACAGCCGACTTGCGGGCCGTCTCTTCGTAATACCGCACCATTCGCTGCGGCTCCTCCGCCTTGTAAGGTGCCAGATTATGCGCCCACCGAAACCCGATCGGTTGGAACCAAAGCTCCGCCTCCACCCTGAACGGTCCGGTTGCATTTCCGGTCGAGACCACATACCGCACGGAGCTTCCACCGTCGGTGAACCCCGGATCGTCGGCCGCATCCCCGGTCACTGCGATGTCTTTGGCTGCGGTGGCTTTGTCGAAGCCGTGCGGCAACAGCCGATTGTCCTTCAGATACCCGACAGCATGCAGCAGCCCGGTCGTCACCCTCCCCTCGGAATCCTTGAGGATCGGTTCGTAAATTTCCACTTGCTGCTCACTGGTAATCTCGCGATAATGCGGCTCGAACTTCAGAGGATCTTCGTCGTTGTCGTTGCCTACAATCGACCCATCCGGATTGAGCGCACCCGAATCAAACACTACACGCCCATTGCCGTCCCTCACTGCAAAATGCAGCCATGCCCGCCGCGAAGGATAAGCCGTAGGCAGCTTGTGCCCACCCAGATTTTCAACATGCACATCCACGGCAAGCCCATTTGGCGTCGTATCCATTCGGGTAATCGTCACTCTCGCCGCCTGCGTCTTCAAAAACTCGGCAGTGCGCTTCATCGCCGCATCCATTTCCTCCGGCAGCGCCGCTGTCGCCAGGTCATCGCGATGATCCTGCAGCATCCCTTCCATCGCGAAATTCGATCCGACAAACACGTGACGGTGCATGCCCTCGCGTGGCTGGCCGTATAGCGCCGTCACCGCCACAGGCCCGTTCACAACCGGCATATGGCAATCCTGGCACGTCCGAGTAGTCGCGTAGTCGCTGTGCTGCCATTCCTGGAAAGGCATCTGCTCCGGGAACTTCGCCAGCTTCTCACCGTTCGGTCCAAGCGCCGAAGTGTACAGCGTATGGCAGCTCCCGCAGAGTCCGGCATCGCGAATATGGTCGCCCCTGGTCGGGAAGTACGTCGCCGTCGAGGAGTGCATCACGGTCTGGTGCCCTTTGTCGATGTCGAAAGGCCCATACTCGGGCCGCTCATCGTTCTGGATCGGTTTCGCGATGACCACATTCCCAACAAAGGTCGCTTCCGTTCCCAGTCCCGTTTTCTCGATCTGGTGGCAAACCGAGCAGGTCACTCCATCGGCTGCCGCGCGGTCCCCCTGGGGATACTTTTGCAACGGAAATCGCGAAAAGACCTGCGTATGTTTTCCCGCATCCCGGTCCGCCATCCGGACAGCCGGCATATGGCAGATCGAGCATTCATCCTCGATCGCCTGTTTCGACTCCGGATGATCCATTGATTCGCGCCGCACGCTTGCTTGCCAATAGGGATCGCGGGAGGCGTTGGCCATGATGCTCGCGCGCCACTCGAATCCGATCGAAACGTCCTCGCCCGTGCTCGTCTTCAGCCCGTTATGACAAGCCACGCACCGTTCCGATGTACGGAAAAAGGTCCCCGGCGGAGTCTTGTCTCCCTTTGCGTTCTCCGTCTGCGACTGGCCGCCAAGCATGGCCGCACCCCCGACTACTGCGAGCGCTAGAACAATTGCACTTCCCCAACGGGGTCTCACCGCCAACCTTCCCATAACCTTCCATCCGCCCGGTCCCAGAGGAAATAGAACAGCACCTGCGGAGTTCGCCCACTCGTATTCGTGAATGGCTCCCTTACGCCAAAGCCGACGCGCACGTGTTGTCGCCGGCTTACGGTGATTTGCATCTCCGGCAGAACATCCCAGTTCGTGCCAGCGCCTGGCTTGAAGTCCCGCACCGCCAGAAACTCCACCATCGGCGAAAACAGCCGTCCCAGCATATGGTCAGGCGCCATCGCCTGCCCTACCGCCGCCCGCCAGAACAGGCTGCGCGGAGCCACGCTGGTATCCACCGGCAGGTCCGCCCCCAATTGGGTTTCGAAAAACGTATTCTCCCTGAAAAGCTGATCGAACGCTGCGAAGGGTTCGAACTGCGTCGTCCCCGCACCGAACCCTCGCTTGCTGTCCCCAGTCGGCAACAAAATGCCGCCTTGCAGACTCAGGATCGAACCCGTGCGCAGACTGGAAAACATCTCCCGCTTCAACCCCAGTGAAATGTCCCCCAAACCCTCGGTCCAGTTGTGCGCCTGGTCCGCATAGTTCACCGGAACGTCGGTTTCAAGCTGGGTCCGGGCATCGATGATCGTTCGTTCATCGATGATATCGGTAGTCCACGCGGGCGCTCCCGAGGCACTCGCCGCCGTAGAAATCACAATCTCGTTCTCTGGAAACGCCTTCTCCGTAACCAATGCCCGTGGCAGATTTAGCTCGCCCGGCGGATCGTGGTGGACATTCTTGCAGAATCCCCGCATATAGGCGATCACGTCGTTGATCTCCTCGTCTGTCAGCAGATCTCCAAATGCAGGCATAATCTGCGAGAGCCCCCGCGATGGGCCGCCATGCACAATCACCGCCTTCCAATTGCCGTTGGGCTCAGGCGTCGTCCCAGCGCAGCCCGTAAAGTCCGGAAACGTATCGGGCCGTGTGAAAACCGTACTCGCCATGGGAGCACCCTTGCCCTCGCTGCCGTGACACGCAATGCAGCCGCCCTTGTAGACCTTCTCTCCATTCTCCACATCCGGACTTTTCGCATAGTGGAGCGTCTGTGCGGAAACAAGTGCAGGACGACCGAGCAACACGACTACCCACACGATGAATAAGCCCGCCGATCCCGCGAGAAACGCGAGGAGGAGTGTGCGCACTCGAGATTCGCGGACTGCATTCCGATGCCGTGCCTCCTTCAGTGCCGCAACTCCTTCGCCAACCACGGCCGCCTCGTCTCTCATTCACTCTCCGCCCTTTTACGCTTCCGAGATCGGAAACGTGTCCCCGACCTTGAGATACTATCGAGGGATCTAAGAAGAGATGCCAAGAACGCCAGAAAGCTGCGCTGTGAAGAGCTCTCCAATTGACAAAATGTCGACCACCGCACCAACGACGTTGATATGACGCCGTCGTATGCTCATTTCGTACGGAATTGACGCATTCACCATCCACCGGGATTCGGCTCGTTATTGTGAGAATCGATCGCAGCCACGTCCCGGATACCGGGCTACCCCGAAAGGGTAATGATCTCGAAACCCGTTTCTGGAGAACAGTCCAGTTTGCCCGTCCATGTGCTAAGAGAACTCCCCGCGCGGCCATGAAGACGGCACAAACCCGAACGTTCGATTGAAACCAGCCGCACATCCACGTTAGTCGTCCACCGCTCTCCGCTCCGTTGCACCTCAAACGCATGATGCTGTCCCGCATTGATCAGGCTTTCGCGCAATTCGCGAAGCGTAAACTCGCTGGCCTTCCTGCCGTCTTCGGATGAGATTAGATCGCCTTTCTGGAAGCCGTCGGCTTCAGCCGGTGATCCCGGACGCACCGCCGCGACCGTGTACGTACGCAAGTCCGCACCGGATGCAAGCAACGTCAGCCCATAGGTCTCGCGCTCCGGGAATGGCTTGTTCGCTACGGGTGTCGGTTCGAGGATGATGCGAAAGCTCGGATAGTCGAGATAACAGTGATATCGCGAGTAGATGCTCTCGCCCACGGTTCCCGAGAAGTTGGTGCTCGCGTATGCTCCCTTCGTGTTTACCGACATGTTCACGGGAACGTTGTTCACGGTCAGGCTCCCAATCGTGAGCCGTTGTAGATGCCCGCGCACATTATTCTGTGCAAAGAACTGGCTCTCCTGCCCCGCTGGCCGGTTGACGATTGCATTTGTCTGCGCGAGCCGCGTGAGGTCGTTCGACGCGACGAATGCTGAGGTCAGTGTCGCTGTCTCGGCCGCTCCGAAATCCACGACGAAGTACGCAGGAATTTCCGCTTTAGTCGGAACTCCGATCGAGCCATAGGCGTGTGGAATTCCATTGTCGAACACCACCGGGACCATAACGCCAGTTCCCGAGTACTTCCACCTCTTAGGATCGTGCAGCGTGATTAACTGATTCTGGTAGTCAATCTCCATCCCAAAGCGGCTGATGAAATCGTATCCAAGGATTCCTCCGAACTTCACGCCCAGCGCCCGCTCCAGGCCTGTCTGGTCGAGGGCGGATACATGCTGGTTGCGAAGTTCAACTCCTGGAAGCGTGAAGGTTGCTCCGGCCACATAGGCGTACTCCGCTGAGTTTCCGCCGCCGGTCGCTGTAGTCTTAGCGTAGGTCTTCAGACCGAACTCTTCGAGGCGAGTCGAGTTGATAACGTTCTGGTCCGCGCCCGTGTCTAGGATGAAGCCTATTGGGGGTCGTCCATTTACACACACGCTAAATACAATATGGTTGGCCTCCATCGTGAATGGAATAGGCGGCGCATTCGGGGCCAGCGCCGCGTCCGATGGCCCCGCAACGAGCGGCGCAAAGCTGTCTTCCGGCAGTGTGCTCTTATACTGAACGGTCTTGCGGTCCCACTTGTAGTCGGGCTTGTCCGTCTCGGTCACAACCGCGTGGAACGGCGTCATTAATCCATTAGCATTACGCCAATCAGAATACGTCGTTGTGATCTCGCTATCTTCTCCAGGTCGTACAGACTTGAGCGGCAAAAACGTCTTCGCATCGATGTACCATGTTGTCGTCCAGCCTCCCTCGGGTTTGTATCGCAGTAGGTAGGCAGAATGATTGCTGCTCTCCAAGACCTCTGCCGATCTCATCTCCTTCGGCGGACCGAAAGCGATGATCCTCGTTCCATCAACTTCGGTGACAAATCTCTCTAGCTCCTGTCCTTCGATTCTTCGCACCCAGCCATTCCAGTCGCGACGCTCGCGTCGCTGCTGCGTCAGCAGCAGTTGCGACTCGTCGACATTGCGCTGATTTTCGCGACGAAAATCCCTATCCGAGATCCACTCCTGCACCCTCCCCGCAATTCCGTCCTCAGTAGAGATCGTCGTGATCACCGCGGACTGGGAAACTTTGCCGGAGTGCACCGCAGCTCGCCACCGGCCAGCTATCTGAGCGGCGTTGGCAGTCGAAGGTTGAGTCTGCGCGGACAGCGGAGCGGCGAACGTAAGCAGAAGAACGAGGATTGACTTGGGGGGCGCTTTCATGTAGACAGCTTACACGGAGTGGGAAGAGACGTCGCAAAGCGCTCGAACGAGTTCCACCGACAATTCGGGAGTCGACGCTACTGTGATTCGCGCTTCCGCGGCTTGCCTATCGCGAGCAGGAAAATTGCACTCTTGTCCTTTGCGTGCGGTGAAAAGAAGCTGACCACATCATCGTCGAAGAAGGTCAGCCCCGTCGCACCTAGGTGCTGGGCATATGCAGCCAGGTAGACCTTGCCCCCAATGGCGCCCGCCTCGAGCTGGACGGCCCGGTACCCGCGGTTCCCATATCGCTCCAGAATGGGTTTCAAATCAGCCAGAAAGAAAATGTCCGCGCAGGCATCCGCCGGCAGTTCCTGCTCCAGCCCAAGGTGATGGGCCTCGGCGCGGAACTCTCCCTCTCTCAAAAGCTCCAGGATGTTCTGGTCACGCCGGAAGAAGTAAGCACCCGGCTTGAGCCCCTGCACCGAATGCACGATCAGGTAAAGATCGTTGAGCTGCTGGCCGGGAGACTCAAGGAAGTCAGCCTGAAGACCTCGCGTAGCGCAGTCGAGAATGGTAGAAAGTTGTGCCAGTGTGATGGATGCCGTCTTCTCGAACGCTCGGGTGGAACCGCGGCGCAAGATCACCTGCTCGATCGTGTCCTTCGGCTTTTCTTCTTCCGGCGGGGGTTGCAGCCGCACTCCCCCGTCCGCCGGACCGCAAGGCGGAACGGCCGGTTGCTTCCCGCGCCATTGAGCTACTTCCTGTACGTACGTAAGAGAAGAGGCATCGTGCATCTCGAGCATGGAGGGATATTCGACCTCGCGCTGCGAGAGGGGGATCGTTTCCAAGCCGAGTGCATGAGCTTCACTGGGCGTTGGGGGGGGACTGTCCGATCTGTGCCCGATGGGTACGAGGCACAAGGAAACCTCGTGCCGGGTATCGAGATCGAGTATGCGATTCACATCGGCGTCCACGAACCCGAGCACGATCTTGGCGGGCAATCCCGAAGCCGCAGAAACAGCCAACATATTCGCCAACAGGGTGCCATTGTCCCAACCAAAATGGCGATAGGTGCGTGCCTGATACTTCCAGGCGTTCCGCCAGTATGTTCCGGTGCAAATGATGGTCACCGGCGCGCCAACCACTGCCGGTTCCAGCGCCGTCGCCGCAGCCAGGTGTCCGCGAAAATCACCTTTTCGCAGAAGCCGTAGCGACACATCCGCCGGATTGAAGTGGTAGACGCCGGCATCCAGACCCGCGAGATCGCCAGTCACGATATACAACTCGATCTCGTAGAGGGCTCCAGTACAGGCTGCGGCGCGAAAGTAAATTTCTCCGCCTGGAAATCCGCGCTGTTTGGTAATCCCCGCCGAGAAATAGAGGATGCGCGCCAGATCTTGGAGGTCAGGTACCGAATCAGCCCGCGAAGAGGACAACGCATCTGAGAGCGCGGAGAGTGCGGCCACGCCCGTTTGTGACACGTCTCGCGGTAGCGGAAGCCGCTCTAGCTTCGGATAGATTTTGAAGGGCGTGGGCCGATTTGCCCAGTCCAGGAAGTGAGGATTGTTACGAATACTCCAGTAGGAGTGTTTCGTACTATCGTGATATTTCCAGGCCGCCTGGATGTCGTGGTTGTTCATCGGTTCCTATGTCAGACTAGCACCTGCGGTGGACCAGGGGCACAATGAGCCTGGTGACTGCGGATCACGCATGGATAAAGTACTTCTATGAGAAGGTCATAAAAGTCAAGGGCCGACGTGGCGGCCGGTTTTGTCCGTCT
>Ga0209330_1000298_pt1 | contig 23623 bp, 19 predicted proteins | sample JacPinW_OM2H0_O3_FD_187969 | JGI IMG/M metagenome (GOLD analysis project Ga0209330, IMG submission 187969) | Forest soil microbial communities from Algoma, Ontario, Canada - Jack Pine, Ontario site 1_JW_OM2H0_O3 (SPAdes) (version 2) | ecosystem: Environmental > Terrestrial > Soil > Boreal...
ACTCGTCGCTGCTCGGCAGCCGCCAGTTCCGGTGGCCGTCCAGTTTCAGAGTTTGGCAGTAATAAGACGCCTCGCTCCAGTTCACACCCGTTGTCCCGCGTCGCCCACGTCAAACTCTGGCCGGGTCCGTCCACGGGGATGCGGCCTTTGCCTTCTCCGGTTTGGGATTCGGTTTCGTGGTGGTGTCCTGCGCCGTCAGCGGAAGGCACCAGGCGGCCAGCGGGCACAGCAGAAATAAAGGCGGCCGCGACATGGCGGTATTTTACTGGAATTTCTTTTTGACCTCGAAGGCGCCAGGTCTCTCGCGGTGATTCGGCCGACCCGCTCTCCGACCGCTCATGATTTATGAATTACAAAATCGCCTTGCTGAATTAAGTTTCAGGCACTCTTCCTGCGTTCTGTACGATTTCCTTCTCTAAGCAATTCTTCGACGGCTGCCCAAAGTGCGTTCCGAAGCTGCTCTTTATCTTCAAAGCTGTAGGGAGCCCAGCTCGGCATTGGCCAAATTCTGTACCAAGCAAACTCGAAGATTTGATCGAACTTCCATTTTGTCAGCACTGGAGTGTCCCCGGCGAACGCGAGGGGCGTCCTTTCCCAACTTTACCGTCTGCGCCTCAGGACGCTTAGCCTAGCCTTAAAGCGGAATTTGAAACTCAAGCAATACACAGATCATCGAAGAGAACTCGGGCGAGACCTGCTCTCGGAGCGCCCCGCGATTTCCTTGCTTTCTCAGCAGCGAGTTTCACATCTGCCCAGCGGCTTTCCCTTTCGTACCCTGACATCGTGCACGGATACTCCAGGATGTTCGCGTAACATTTCTCGTATACGGGCTTGCCGCGTTCGTCGCTCTTTGCCATCTCCAGTTCGACGAGTTTATCGCAGAGTGAGCAGCTGGTATAAGTGTGCCGAGAAAATCCCACAGGACGCCTCCCGACTTACTCTAAGGGAGCCAAGTAGCGAGAGCGTACCACAGGAAAACACACCTGTAAGTCCGGTAAGCGACATACGTGTGTATACCGTCTACGCTCAAATCCGCGCGGTCGCGTCCAAGATAAAGTTGATTCCCTGCGATGCGCTCAATGATGATGTTGCCTTGGAGATCATGAAAGCAGTTCAAGCCTTCATGCGAATGCCAGGGGCTGAACTGCCAGAGAACATCTGTACCCAAATAAAATAGCCGCAATTCTCGCGCTCGTTGTGGCCGTGGTGCCACTCGGATACGCGGGCTATCAGTCACGGCATCTTGACTCCGGCAGGGTTAACGTCGAGAGGGGAACGTTCTCGAAAAACCGGCACGGACGGTTTTAGGAATCGAAGTGTTCGAGGAACTGTTTGAGCAGATCGTCCGCCGGTGTGTGGAAGTCGGATTGGTGCGGGCAAGCACTTGTCGGTGGATGGCAGTTTCGTATAGGCGAATGCCGCGACGGAGAGCCGCGTTCCGCGCCAGCAGTTACGCTTCGCGTTTCTTCAATGAGCTGCCCGGAGCAGTAGTGGTGCAGTTTGAAAACATCCTGACGGGTTCTTGTTCCCTGCATTGCGCCTGAAATCATCTTGTCCCCAGGTCGACAAGTACACGATCATAGATCAACAGGGTGCGCGTTGGGCGAATAAGTGGGCGTCCCGATCTGCTCTGATGTGACCGGCAATAGCCTGTGACCCATAAACTCTGAGCGCTGGCATTCCCTTGATTGAGGTGATCGAATCGACGTGACGCTCACCGACCTCAAAATAACACCGCTCTATGTCAGGCCTAAAACTATCGGGTCATAGATCTCTTGATTCAAGTCATCCCGGTGCCCACACTCGCTTCAGCGAAGTTGGGCTACCTTCGGTAATTGCGATACGTCCCATCCTCCTCCGAGCGCCTTGATCAATAGAACGCTAGCATCCATGCGGCGTCTCAGAATGTCGACATCGTTTCTTTCATTCTGCAGGGCAATAGTCTGCGCGGTGAGCACCTGCAGGTAAGGATCGGCTCCGCCGATGTAGCGATCGGTAAAAACTTGTAACGACTCCTGCGCGGAAACGGTTGCGTCTTTTTGTTGTTGGGCTTCCTGCTCGAGGACACGAAGCGCCGCGAGATTGTCTTCGACCTGCTGAAGCGCTGTGAGCGTGGTCTCGCGATAGCCGGCCACGGTTGCGTCGTAGTTGGCCAGCGCCGCCTGTGAGGTCGCGCGACGCCGCCCGGCATCAAATAGCGTCTCGACCGCGGAAGGTCCTACCGCCCAAAAGCGGCTCGGCCAATTGAACCAGTTCGTTATGGAATCTCCCTCGAACCCGGCTGATGCGCTCACCGCGATCGTCGGAAAGAATGCGGCACGCGCAATTCCGATTTGTTCGTTCGATTCTGCAACTCGACGCTCGGCAGCGGCGATGTCCGGCCTCCGCTCAAGAAGTTGTGAGGGGAGTCCGGCGGAAATTCTCGGAGGTTCGACGTGGAGTGGCGATGGTGCGAGAGTGAACGCCGCCGGAGGCTTTCCCAGAAGGATGGCAATGGCATGTTCGAACTGCGCTCGTTCGACGGAAACATCGGTGTCCTGGACCATGGTGGTCTGCAGCTGTGTTCGGGCTTGCGCAACATCGGATTTTGGAGCAGCGCCGCCTTCAAATCGATTCGTGGTGAGCTGCAGGGCACCCTGGAAGGCCTTCACCGTGTCGTCCAGGAGCTGCTTCTGAGCGTCAGCGCTGCGCAGTTCGAAGTAGTCGAATGCCAGTTCGGCGTGAAGGCTAAGACTGACCGTTTCCAGATCGGCGGCTGTCGCTTGCGCCTCTTCACGGGAAGCGGCAACTGTCCGCCGCACTCTTCCCCAGACATCGAGTTCGTAGGAAAGGTCGAATGGCAGGACAAAGTCTCCCGTGCTGCTCGTGGTCGTGAAGTACGGTCGGTTGGCCGAGTCGCGTATGGAGGCAATACCCGGCGCGGTAGAGATGGTCGGAAATTGTTGAGCTCGGTTGAAGCGAATCATCGCCCGCGCTTCCTGAAAGCGAGCCTGCGCGACCTTGAGGTCCTGGTTGGAGATGGTGAGCTGAGCTTCGAGTGCGTTCAGCTGCGCGTCCCCGAAGACTTCCCACCAGGCCCCGCGCTGGAACTGGTCACTCGGCTGGGCTGTTTTCCAGCCATCCGTCTCTTTGAACGCATCCACGGGTGCTGTTGGTATGCTGGGCCGCGCGTACTTGGGACCTACCATGCAGCCCGCCAACAGCATCATTAATATTGTTGCGATAACAGTGCACGCGCCCTGCCTCATTCTCCTGCACCTCCCGACCGGGCGTTACCCACCTGAACTGGGGTGCCAGTGATCAGCGAATCAGATGGGCTGAGAATGACATCATCCTGCGGCCGCAGTCCGGCAAGGATCTCCATACTGTCGCCATAATCGCGGCCCGGCGTGACCGGTACCAGTTCCGCCTTCCGGTTGCGCACCACGGCGACCTGCAGGCCCTCTTTGCGAAAAATCAGAGCGTTTGCCGGCACCGTCACCGAGCCAGAGTCCGCCGGCAGCTTGAGATGAATTTGCACGTATGCACCTGGCATCAGGCGGCCACCTCTGTTGTCCGCATCCACTTCAACGAGCAGAGTGCGAGACACCGCATCGATCGCATTCGAGTTTCTGACCAGGATCCCATGGAATAGTTCTCCCGGATATTCGTCGAGCGTCAGTCCGGCGGGCGCTCCTGAGATGGCAGAACGCGAGTACACCTCCGGAACTGCGACGTAAATGCGCAACTTGCTGATGTCTGCAATGTGGAACAGTTCCTTCGGCGCATTGGCGCCTGCATCGATCAGGGCGCCCACATCAGTACTCCGGGCCGTGATGATGCCGTCGAAAGGCGCATAGACCTTTTCGAAGGATTGCAATTGCTCAAGCCGTGCCACGTTGGCCTGGTTCGAATCGACCATTGCCTTGTTGGCTACGTTTGCGTTCACCGCATTGTCGCGCTCCTGGGTTGAGACCGAATGGGTCTTCAATAAATTCTCATCGCGCTCGGCGGTGATTTGCGACAGGTTTACATTGGCTTCGGCGGTGGCTAGCTCAGCCTTCGCCTGCCGCAGCTGCTGGTCGAGTTCGGGTGTCTCGATTTCCGCCAGCAGTTCACCTTTTCGGACGCGGGCCCCGATATCGACATACCAGCGTTTGAGATAGCCGTTGGTTCTGGCAAAGATTGGGGAGTCGATAAAGGCCTGGGTGTTGCCAGGCAATACCAGGTCCTGGGCGCGAAGCGCAGCTTGAGGATGCACCAGATTAACGGTGGGAATCGCCGCTTGGTCGGTTGCCTCCACAAGGCGTGAAGCGGCCAGTGTGCGGGAATGGACACCGAAAACTACGACCACGACGAGCGCCAACGCCGCCGCAGCGAGAAATAAAATGACACGTCGCGAAGAGTTCTTCGTCGAAACCTTCTCATCAGTCGGATCGGCCACATTTACCTCCGTGATTTCCGACTCCCCAACTGTCATTGAATTCGTCTGCTCCGATTGGCTGCCAGTCTTATTAAGCATGAATTGGCTGTCCTTCCTCTTCGGTTGAAACGCTAGGATCGCTTTCCGCGTGCCTTCGGTGCAGGAGGCTGAAAACCGAAGGAACAAATACCAACGTAGCAACGGTGGCACACAGCAGGCCGCCGATTACGGCGCGGCCGAGAGGGGCGTTCTGTTCGCCTCCGTCGCCCAGACCCAGCGCCATCGGGATCATGCCGATGATCATTGCCAGGGCGGTCATGATGACCGGCCGAAACCGTGTGTATCCCGCCTCAATCGCGGCTTCGATCGGATCTCCGTGATGAAGGAGCTGGTCCTTCGCGAAAGAGACCACGAGGATGCTGTTGGCAGTCGCAACTCCCATGCACATGATCGCGCCCATCAATGCCGGGACGCTCAGGGTTGTGTGGGTAATGAATAGAAACAGAACAATGCCGGCCAGGGCAGCCGGAAGCGCCGTAATAATAATGAAGGGATCCAGCCACGACTGGAAATTCACCACGATCAACAGGTAGACCAGCACAATCGAGAATGCCAAGCCCGCCAAAAGACCCAGGTATGAGCTCCGCATGGTCTGGATCTGACCACGAACCGTGACAAAACTTCCACGCGGCAAGGACTTGCGATTCGCTTCCACTATCCGGTCGATGTCCTGTGCGGCCGATCCCAAGTCGCGGTCCTGAACAGCACCGTAGATTTCTACAATGCGGCGAATGTTGTAGTGGCTGATCGCCTCCATTTCGGTGGAGCGCGTGACGGAAGCCACATCCGCCAGAATTCCCGGGCGGGATGTGTCGGTGGAGGTGATGGGTGTGTTCGCCAGATCTTGGAGCGATCGGACTCTGTATTGTGGGGTTTGAGCAACGAGGTTGTAGTTCACACCATTCTTCCAGTTGAGGAAAAACATGGGGGTTATCTGAAAACTTCCGCTTAAGGAATTCAGAACGCTGGTGACCACGCTCCGCTCGTTCAGCCCGCCCTGCCCAGCTTTCGTGCGATCGACGTTAATGTCGTAGGTCGGATAGTCGAACTGCTGCTGTATGCGTAGATCGGTGAGGCCGGGAACGCGCCGCAGGTCTGCCAGCATCCGCTCCGCCACTTGGCGATTCCCGTCGATGTCTGCCCCGTCGATCTGAATGTCTATCGGCGCCGGCAGGCCAAAATTCAACACCTGGGTGACCATGTCGGCGGGCAAGAAGTAGAATGTAACCCCCGGAAAATTTCGTGGCAGCGTCTTGCGGAGGTCGCGAACATAATCGGGGGTAGGGCGGTGCTTCTCCTTGAGCGATACCATGATGTCCGCGTCTGCGGTGCCTATGAGGCCGGAAGTGCTGTGCATGTAGTTGATCGCGCTATAAGGCAGCCCGATGTTGTCGAGGATATTGTCGACTTCCCGCGAAGGAATCTGCTGGCGAATGTAGGCCTCGATCAGGTCACAGACACGAGCCGTTTCCTCAATGCGGGTTCCGCTTTTGGCTCGAATATGCAACATGAACTGGCCGTTATCGCTGCCTGGGAAGAAGTTCTGACCAAGCCAGGGCACGAGCAGAAAACCTGAGAGGCAGACGAGCAAGAAGGCGGGAATGAAAACGGCCCGGCGATGCACTGCCGTGGTGAGCAAGAGCTGGTAAGACAGCCGCAGTCGCTGGAAGCCCCTCTCGAAACCAGCCTGGAATCGTGAAAAGACATTCTGGTGCCCAACCTGGTGCTCGCCAGACTTCAGCAGATACAAGGCCATGGTCGGAACGATAGTTCGGGAGAAAAAATACGAGGCCAGCATGGCGAAGACCACGGCTTCAGCAAGCGGCACAAAAAGAAATTTCGAGACACCTGCGAGAAAAAACATGGGCAAGAACACAATGCAGATGCAGAGCGTCGAAACAAAGGCGGGGACCGCGATCTGGGACGCGCCATCGAGAATGGCGCGCTTGATCTCCTTGCCTTGGGCAAGATTTCGTTCGATGTTCTCAATCTCCACCGTGGCGTCGTCCACCAGAATGCCGACGGCAAGGGCGAAGCCCCCGAGGGTCATGATGTTGATCGTCTGCCCAAGAGCGCTCAGAATGATTACCGACGTCAGGATCGACAGGGGAATGGAAACGGCGATGATCAAAGTGCTGCGCCAGCTGCCGAGAAAAAGCAGGATCATCAACGCGGTAAGACAGGCAGCAATCAAAGCCTCGCGGATCACTCCGCTGATCGCGGCCTTCACAAAAATCGACTGATCGGCCAGCGGCTGAATCTTGAGCTCAGGCGGAAGGGTCTGGGCAATACGAGGCAACAGATCGCGAGATCCTTGTACGACGCTGATCGTCGACGCCGTACCTGCCTTCAGAATGCTCAGCAGAACTCCTCGATGTCCGTCCTGCCGCACGATGTTGGTCTGGGGGGCAAAACCGTCACGAACATTGGCCACGTCCTGCAAATAAACAGTGGAGTTTCCGACCTGCTTGATAGGCAACGTATTGAGTTCCGCAACTGTTCTGGGGCTAGCATTCACACGGACGTCATACTCGAACTCATCGATTTTCGCTGTGCCCCCGGGCAGCACGAGATTTTGGTTGGTCAGGGCGTTCAGCACATCTTGTGGGGAGAGTCCTTTTGCCTCAAGCAAGTCGGTATTCAAGTCGATCATCACTTGGCGCTGCTTGCCCCCATACGGGTAAGGAACAACCGCTCCTGGAACTGGGACGAGCTGCGGCCTGATAAAGTTTTGCCCCATGTCGTTCAATTGCTGTTCGGAGAGGCCTTTGCCGCTCAGTCCAAGCTGCAAAATCGGCACGCTGGAAGCGCTGTAATTGATGATCAGCGGAGGCAAAGCACCTGGGGGCAACTGCCGAAGGATCGTCTGCGAGATCGCGGTAACTTGGGCATTGGCTGTATCCAAGCTGGTGCCGGGCTGCAGAAAGATCTTAACCACTGCTTGACCGTTCACGGTGGTCGATTCAATGTGCTCGACATTGTCGACCGTTGTCGTCAGGATCCGCTCATAAACACTGGTCAGTCGCCCTTCCAGTTCTTCCGGATTCAAGCCTGCGTACTGCCAGGCCACGGCAATGACTGGGATGTTGATGTTCGGAAAGATGTCGACCGGCGTGCGCAGGATCACAACCGGACTCAAGATCAGAATCAACAGCGCCAGAACAACGAAGGTATACGGGCGATTGAGAGCAATCCGAACGATCCACATGGCTTAGTCCCCCTCTCGTTTGCAGCCTTCACGGAGGCTCTGTAACAGAGTCTTCGTGTAGACCCCGCGCACGACGAACTCGGCGCCGTCCATCATCATTGCCATCAGCGCTTGTTCTCCTCGTTCATCGACCGAGGTCACATCGACCAGACTGACCACCGACTTTCGGCCACGGCGCTCGTCGTGTCGTTGCCTCCAGGATGAAGTAAGTTCGTCGACCATCTGTCCAGCGAGCCGTCCTTCCAGGATCCAAGTGTCTTGGTCCGACGTGCTGCGGATTGCGATCCGCAGCATGGTGTTCTTGGCCTCGAGTTTCATGAGACTTGAGTCTTCCTGTTCTGCTGTATGCTCGCTCGATGCCAAACTTTGTTCAGGTTAGCAATCCGCCACAGCGATTTGAGGACAAGGGAGATAAGTCACTGGCAAGATCGGAGTACATCGGGGCGCTGCCAAAGAATGCCAGAATTGGCTGCCGGGCAACTTGGCATTTTTGGGCACTTACGCGTAACACCGTTTGTTGTTAGCAAAGGACAGGTGTAGGGAAGGAAATGCACGCGAGCGGCAGGGGCTGCCAGATCGAGTCGCTCAGCAGCAGCGACTACCGGAGCAGGACAAAAAATAGACTTCCACTCTTAGAAGCTCTCCCGTCTGCTGGGAATGCCGAGCTTCCGCATCCGGTATTGCAGCGTGGAACGCTTCAGGCCGAGTCGGGACGCGGCGCCGTTGGGTCCGGCGACAGTCCAATGCGTCGCCTCGAGAATACCCAGAATCTGCTGGCGTTCGCTTTCATCAACCGCTCTTCGGGCATTCCGAGGGTCGGCAATCTGCAGTTCGCCGTTTTTTCCATGACCGCCGGGCGAATGGTTACGGGGCTTGAGGTCCGCAGTAGATACGTTCAGCACGGACCCCGTGGATACGATCACGGCGCGTTCGATCACATTCTGTAGTTCGCGAATATTTCCCGGCCAGTGGTATTCGCACAACGCGGTCATGGTCGCAGCCGGAATCGAATCAACGTTTTTCTTCATGCGCCGGGTAAAATGCTGCACAAAGTGTCGAACCAGTAGAGGAATGTCTTCCTTGCGATCGCGCAGAGGGGGAAGGTGGATCGGAAATACATCCAGCCGGTAGAACAAATCGGAGCGGAATTTTCCGCCTTCGACCATTGCGCTCAGGTCACTGTTCGTTGCCGCAATCAGACGTGCATCGGTTTTCAAGGTTCGCGAGCTTCCCAAACGCTCGAATTCTCTCTCCTGCAGGACCCGCAGCAGCTTCGGTTGGAGGTCCAGTGGGATCTCGCCAATTTCGTCAAGGAACACCGTCCCTTGATTTGCGAGTTCAAAGCGGCCGATGCGTTGCGCGACGGCGCCGGTAAAAGCTCCTTTTTCGTGCCCGAATAACTCGCTCTCCAGCAGTCCAGTTGGAATCGCGGCGCAATTCAGCTTGACGAAGGCCCGTGCAGCACGTTCGCTCAAATCGTGAATCGCTCGTGCAATCAACTCCTTTCCTGTTCCTGTCTCACCGTAGATCAGCACCGTCGAGTCGCTCGTTGCCACCGTCTCTGCCTGCGCCAGCACCCGCCGCAACACATCACTCTTACCGACGATCTCCTCAAACATCGAGGTTTCTTCTATCTCTTCGCGCAGCGCAATATTCTCCTGGTAAAGCTGATCCCTGAGTTGCTTGATTTCCTCCATCGCCCTGTTCAGAGCCGCCTGTGATTCGACCTGCTCCGTGACATCCATGTGGGCACCGACGAACTCAGTCAGCTCGCCTGACGCATTGATGACGGGATGCCCGACGGCCAGAATGTGACGCACCATTCCCTCGTCCGTAATTGCCCGATACTCGATCTCAAAATCGCTCCTTCGGGCCTTTGAGTCTTCGACCGTATCTCGAACCCGGTCTCGGTCTTCAGGGTGAACTCGGCGGAGAAGAGTTTCCAACGTTGGGCTGGGTCCTGCAGGATCCAAGCCAAAGATTAGAAAGCTCTCTCGGCTCCAATACAACTCGCCTGTCGAAACCGAGCGCGCCCAACTTCCGGTATGACTTAAGCGCTGGCCTTCGGCCAGATACGCTTCACTCCGCCGAAGTCTCTCTTCGGCCTGCTTGCGCCCGGTGATGTCCCGGTAAATCCCGTAAATCTCCCTCTCGTCGCCCTCCACTGACACCGGCGCGGCTACAAGCGATACGGTAAGGAGTTTTCCATCCTTCCGTCGCCGAATCGTCTCGACATTCACTTTTTCGTCGCTCTTCAATGCTTCTCCCAATTTCTCACATTCTTCCTTGCGATCATCGGGCCCAATGAGGGAGCTGATGTTCTGGCCGAGTGCTTCATCGGCCGTATAACCAAAGAGCTTCGTGAACTCCTCGTTGACTCTGAGAACTCGATTTTCGATGTCACGCAGGACAATCGCCTCGGGCGCCAGTGCGAACAGCTTCTCGAAGTGCGCCTTTTGCTTGCGCAGGTTTTCCTCGCTGCGTCGTTGCTCTTCATCTCGCAGAACACTGTCCACCGCCAAGGCAACATGATCCGCCACGAGCTCCAAATATCGAACCTCTGCCTCCGAATAGGCGCCAGCTTGCTCTGACCCAAGCGTTATCCCACCGAGGCGGCGATGTGCTGTGGTCACAGGAAGCACGACTGCGGATTGAACCCCGCATCTCTTGTAAATCTCCATAATCCGAGGGAAGCGGCGTTCGTCACGTGCGTGCAAGATAACCACGGGTCGTTGATTGTGATAAACCCACCAGGTAATGGTCTCTTCCGGACGCAAATCCGCGGGAATGACCACGCCCGGTCCATTCACGACGTGCAACACAGGCATCTCGATCTTGTTGAGCGATTCGTCGTACAGAAATAGACCGAGGTAGTCAAAGGTCACGGCATGCTGAAGTTCGCTGGCAAGAGCGCGGAACAGTGCTACCGGTTCGCGGTACGAGCTAATCGCTCGAGAGGCACGAAGAAGTGCCTCATAGCGGCTCGCCAGCGATCCAATCCATTCCCTCGGGGTCTCGCCGGTTGACAGGTGTGACTTCACCAACTCATCCAGCATTCCCTCACCCGCGCTCGCAGTTCTTAGCCCTACGAGAGGAGAGGAGGGGGCTCTGCTCCCGACGTTATCCGAAGCCACCCCTACGTGGTCGCTGCAGCCGGCATCGAGGTTCGCGAATTCCGTATCCCAGGGCATTTTCTTGTTGGATGACCTAGTTCGACCACTCGATTCAACGGCCCACGCTCTCCTACGCTCTCAAAGGTGATTGACTTTTTCGCTGCCAACCCAAATTCTATTCTCGAGTAGATCTTCCTGGTTTTTCGCCGCTGTTAGCAGAAAGGCGACGGACATTCTGCTCTTCTGCCCGGGAATGGACCCGTCGAGGCGCCTCATAACCTCCTGGCACTGAGACAAGTCCGCCTCCTGAATATCCGCACCGGCAGGAGCGAGAGCTGATAGTGCGTGGGTCGCTCGCAGATCCTGCCTGAAACGGTCTCACTAGAGCAGGAGGCGGTCCCACACGCCGCCATACCTGCATGCACGCACCATTTCTTTCCCGTAAAGATGCTGAGGGAAGCCGAGTTTAATTCGACTCGCGTCCTCCAGGCTCTTCAGTTGAGGAAAGGGCTTCCGGATCGGCGAGTCAGCCGCCCTCAGCCGCCGAAGGGTGGGGATGCCCTTACCATGAGCCATATATCTGAGCTCGACATCGGCCTGCGGTTACCGCTCGTCTCCGTGCTTCTCCGAACCAGCAGGTGACGGACCAACCCCGAACGATTTTTCCCAGTAGTCCTGCACACCCGGGGGTAGCGTTTGTATGCGGGCAAGAAATGCCGTGACTTTCCAAATGTCCTGGTCGCTAAGCGCTTTATCCCAGGCCGGCATGCCGGTGTAGCGGACTCCAGTGCGGACTGCATAATGGATATGCCATTCAGGGTCATGCAGCGGATCCAGGATCAGCTGTGGCACGGGCGGATAGAACGACCTCTCCAGCGGACTAGGTTGGTTGTCGAGTGTCCCGTGACACATGGAACAATTCATGGTGTAGACCTTCATACCCTCAATTAAATTCTCATCGGTTGGCGGAATCGGGCTGCCTGCTCGCGGTGCATGGCGCTCCATAGACGCATCCAGCGCTCCGGCGGCCACGCGGCGTTCGAGCCGAGGCGGAGTCGCATCAGCGTTCGTTGGCATCCAGCCCAAGGTCGCGACAGCCAGCCCACCCAGACCGAACACCAGCAGCGTTGCAATGATTCCGAGAATGAATTTGCGCATTTCTCCTCCGCGCTCTTTCACGAGCCTGAAGTAACTTACTTTTGCGGGGATAGTGCCTTAACCAACCGCGGGACACAGGTTGATAAGGCACTACCTCCAGCGTAGAGGTTCCGGCCTACCGCCCGGACACTACGGCTGACGAACCAGCGTCGATGCTTGCAATCTTGAGCTGGTTGTTTTCCAGTGTACCGACGACACGCACCTCCAGGCCTGCAAACGCCGCTGCCTTTGCTTGATCGTCAAGCTGGTAAACCGTCCCTTTGGACGCGTCAAGTAAGACGTACTTGGCGCCCATCTGCACGCACTTCTGTGTACACGTCTGTTTATCGCGTCCCATAGCCTTGTTTTCATTCATCATTTCTTCGTGCGACTTGTTCTTCGCACAAAACGTGTCGGTGACCTCCCCAGTAAACACCTGCTGACCACTTTGGTTGAGTTGTCCTGCCCAAAGCTGTACAGCAAACAGCCCGGTGGAAAGAAAGAGTGAAACACGTACGAAACGGCTTTTCATAATCTATGTCTCCAGGATTAAAGTTTGTTGCCTTCTGAAGAGCTTAAGAAACAAAGAAGGAAGCTTTGTCACGCGATGGTCAAGGGCTCGTATTTTTTTTGTATACGCGGCTGCACTTCTCGTCTCAACACTCAAACTTCCGATTAGGAAAAAGTTAAAAGCACGTGTCAGTCCGCCTTCTTTCTTGCGAAACTTGACAGAGAATTAACAATCAAATGACATGCCGCCTGAATCCCGCCCTTCCTCGCCCGTGTCTAACTGTATTTACGTTGTGAAAAGCATTTGACAACTGAAGCTCAGGAGGCAGCTGTGGAATTAAAGCCTCACGAGCGGAGTTATCAACAATGAAATCCAGAACGTTTCAACAAGGAGAAATCGTGAAGAAGTTATACTTGGCCGCTGTCGTTACTTGACTTGTCCGCTTTGGCTGAGCAGGGGCGCCACGCCCCAAGACGCAGGCAGAGACCGCAAACAGCGTTCATTTGTCTCGTCCGCCTTCTTAAAACGGAGGCCCATGTCAACGCGTACGCTGCAACCGTTGATCTGGCTCGCCTGCGGGTGAACGAGATCCAGTGTCTTCTTTGGTACGCCACTCTGTTAGCTAGGCAGCCTTTGCCAGACTTTGTACCGCTTCCATCGCGCCGAATAATGAATGCCGTTCCTTTCATTCGTGTATTTCCGTGCTTGCATGACTCTGAATCTCCTTGTTTGAGAACTTGTGTTTCGCCTTCAGTACCATGACGAATCACAATGGGAGAACGTGACTGCGAAACTGCGCTAGGTCCCAACGCAAATGTTTTGAAAAAGTTGCTTTATCCCTTTGAAGCCGAAGAAACTGAGAAACTGGTCTATGCCTTCCCTTCCAACGCCGCTTCTTCAATGGCGATCCAGAGGCTGAAGATCAAACTTCGACTCTGGCAAAAACGCGCTCCGCCGCATACCACTGCTCACAAACTTCTCCACTAAACTAACTGCTGCACTTCTGCTCGTGTTCGTCGCTTGGATGCTGACAACCTATTTTTCTACCGTCATCCAGCTAGCTCAACACAGACAAGTCTTTGCGAACAGGTGCGTTGGTCAGGCGCTTACTTTTGAGAGCGGCGCGTGCCGAAACGGACAAGAAAGCCAGCCTTCCTTTTTTTTGCCAGCTCCTGCGCAAGCGCTAGTACCCCCAAAATCGACAAGAGTTTCGGAACGCCGTAGCGCAGATTTGGCAAGACGTAACCGCCATTGGAGAACTCACGAACCCGGCAATTGGGCCCGGTTTCCCATCCCGCCTGAGCGGCAAAGCGCCAGTGGGTGACCCTTCGGACCATGCGAGTGTCCAACTGGTGACCTTCGGAGGCTCAGAGCAGCATCGATTCAATTCAGGTGAATCCCTCTCCAGCCACGCGATTTGTCAAGTAGGAGGTGTCTAACGAAAGATGCGCGAAAACAATCCGGTAAGCTTTCCAAACACGCCTTTGTGGGCCCTCTTGTTGGTGACTTGAGGTAAAGCAGGGGGTGCAAGATTCGCGTCCGGAAATGGAATTTGGCGGCTAGAAAGGGGCAAATTTACCAGTTTCGGTGGTGGCGCATCCTTAGGGGAAAATAACAAGCGCGCTTCGAATTCGACTGGCTTTTCGTCATGCCCCGGCGGGGACAAAAGTGCAGTTTCTGTACCACTGGAAGCGTTCTGAGGCATGGGTACCTGAGTTGGCGCTGCCTCAACTGTCGACCCGGGAGCAAGGGACACAGAAGAGATATCGTTCTCTGCGGGCACGGGCGTTGCGGGCAACTGCGCACGAAGAACCGGCACCCGTGGTGGGCAGCCGCAATCCTCAGGAACCACAGTTTCGACCTGTGTCAGGTGTTCTGAGTGAAAAGCTGTGTCGGTGCTACTCAAATGCCCCGCGTGAAAGACTAGTTTTTCTGAAGGCAAAACCTCGAACTGCCCGTTGCCGATGCTCTCGTACACAACGACAGGGGCGGTATTGTTCGGCAGCGCGCGCACGCAGGTATTTCCCTGCGAATCGGCGCGGATCGCATAGTGGAATTCGCCTGGACCGCGGAGCAGAATGCGGAAATCTGGCGTGACGATGGTGTCTGCCGAGTCTTCGAGCGCGTAGTGAGTCTCGAATGCGCCGACTCCCATGGCCAGCGTCAAATCTTCATTTTGGGCGTGAACTATGGAAAGTGTTGTTCCTGGGCAAACATGCACTTCGCCTCCACGGGCCAGGCGAAGCGTCTCGGTATCGAACCGCGCCGAGAATGATGTTCCTGAGGCCATCCGGTCGGCAAACCCTATGCTTCCGGCTGTGCTTACCGGAACGGCCACTGTTTCGGTGTCGTGGGTTATTGCCGGGACTGAGGGTGGTCGAGATTTCACCTCTTCCGATTCCCGGTGAAGTCGAATGGAGAGCCGGTTGCCCGCAGCATCCCAGGTGTAACTCAGAGGCTTCAATTCGGTCACCACAATCCTCACGACCGAGGGATTCTGCGAAAACTGATCCAGGTGCATAACTCCGATCAGCGGGCTTTGAACGGCGATTTCCTTATGGCGAACAGATATTTTTGCGTTATTGAGATCGATCCTCAAACCCGGCGGATCCTGAATTCTCGTGATCAAAGGCCTTATCGGCCGGGTAAACGTGATTTCCAAAACCGGAGAGTCTTTTCCGAGTAGAAGTTTCACCCGCAAGACAATTGCGGGATCATTCGGTGCGGTGGTCCCATGGGCTGGGGGTTTGGTGCTGCTAGCGGTACCTCCTGATGCGGTCAGGAGAAAGAGCATCAGCAGACTCAGAGTGGCAGCCGTTTTTCGCAAACACACGTTCAACAGAAGCCGCCTCTCCCACAGACCTTCCTATTTCCGGAGCGCGCCAGCTTGGGATGGACCAGCCGCGGCGGTGGAATAGAGCTCATGGCAATGCGAAATTCAATGCGACTTGGGTTTCAAAACTTACGGCTACACCGTCGCGAACCAGGGGGGCAAACTTCCACTGTCGAACCGCTTTGGCAGCGAGCAGAGCAAGCTGCGGATCTCCGGAAACCCGACTGAGACTATGTACCGCGCCGTCTTGGCCGACATTAACGTTAAGAATCACAGTGCCTTGAAGACGTCGTTCCCGTGCGTATTCCGGATAGTCTGGTTCGATCCGGTTGAGCAAATGTTCCTCGGCTACGTTCTGGCTGACGCTCACCGGAGTTTTGCCATCTTTCGATCCTAATTTGGTCTGTTCTTCGCTTTTAGCCGGGACGTCGCTCACGGGTTGCGGTTGGGGGGACTCTACGGGAAAGACTTGTCGTCCATTCTCGAAGATCACGAGATCATGCGACGAAGCGTCAGAATGCATTAACTTCGAGACCGGCGAAGGCCTCGGCCTCACGTGATGTGTGCGGCTTTCACTCTTCGGCTGAGATTGTTCGTCTTCGACGCTCGGTTGTGCACCATCGCTCAAAGCGCCGCCAGACTCTGCACTTTGATTGCCGGTAATATTCGGCTCGGCCGACGTGACTGCGATTTGCGAGTAGTTCACGACAGGCGGTCTCGTAGCCCCTGCATTCCGGCGTGGACTCTGGCGCTCACTTCGGCCCAGGGTCCAGCCCAAAAATATCGAAAGGCCAATGATCATGAGGCCCAACACAAGGCTTCGACGCTCGTGCGAAGTCGCGCGCTTCCAGGGGTTCAGCCGTGGCGCGAAGCCGCCGGTTGTTATACTTCCCGGGCTGATTTCAGTATTGGCCTTTTCTGTGACCTTCGCGGCGGTGGTAAGACTCCGTTCGGCAAGCTGGACGTGATCAGCGACCCGCTGGCCGAGACCCTGCAAGGCCAACAGGTCGCGGGCGCTGAATGCCTGCGGCCGCGGAGAAAAAGTCTGGACGATTGCGACCAGGGATTTCCCTTTATCCCGGACCGGAACAATCATGAAAGATCGGATGCCCAAACTCCGGCAGGACGCCGAATCGAATCGAGGATCCGCTTCCACGTCATGGCAGCATTGCGAGGCACCTTCTCGCCAGAAACTATCAGCAAGGCCAAGACACTCGCTGAGGTAAGCGGACGCGTCTCTGGCGGTAGCGCCGGAAATCGAACAGTGGACGGGAACTCCTTCCCGCACTAACAGAACAGCGGCTCCGGTCGCAGTGGTAATCGAGCGCGCCTGATGCACAATTTCGTTGAGTACCAAGGCCAGCGCAACATCGAGCATCGATGCCAGCGTTGTATCGGCTGGAGATCTATCTGTACTGGCAGAAGCCGGTCCAGATATTTCTTGACCTGATGCAGCTCCACCGCACGAATCGCTCTGGGTTTCAAAGACACTCCAGGCGCTGGCGAAAGTACTGCGATGCGGGAAACGCAGTCGCGATATGGAACGCTTAGCCATAGGATCGAAACGACTTGCCAGTGCGGTGACTCCCGGAGTTCCCCTGCGACACCGGCCCGCCCCGCTGGCACCAGTGCTGGCGGAATGTATCAATAAGGTTGCCAAAGGTGAATAGCACTTGTTTCCTAGCCCACAGGAATAGGAATAGTGTGCGGCCCTCGGCCGCCCGTGATTCCGGGTTTCGCATCCGTCAATTGAGCTGTTCCTGAGACCGATGGGCCTCATACCAGAGAGCAAGCTCGAGTCGGTTCCAGACTCCAAGTTTGTCATAGATGGCCCGCAGCTTGTTCTTGATGACGTGCTCGGAAATCCCCATAGCAACTGCCATCTCGCGATTATTGAGTCCCTGGGCAACAAGTTCGATCACTCGACGCTCCCTTTCACGGGCATCAACTGATCTGGTACTCCGATCTATGAGCATGAATGACTCCGATACAACAAGGTTGCAAGCTTGACGCGCTTAATTCCGCCCATGATCCCGAACCGCAGATAGAGCCGGCTGAAATGAGCCTTCACCGTGCGCGGTGCGATGTTGAGGTTCTTGCTGATCTCGATGTTGTCACATCCCAGAAGCAGGAGCGCGACTATATCCCGCTCGCGCGGAGTCAGCTGTATGGTCTCCCGCTGGAACCAAGCATCCATATTCCCTCCCGAAAGCAAAAAATGCAGAACGTCCCGTCGAGTTCGACGCGTCGTGCAATGGGGGAGGGGCTGGGATTAGCGAACGAGCAGAACCGCACTTAAGATCACGGATACTTTCGAATTCGCCCTTCGGAATAGTAATTCACTGGCACCTCTTTGCGATTATTTTTGCAAGGCCCGGAGCGATTCCTCAGCCTCAGAATCCCCCTTGGCGATGGCCAGCTGATACCACTTGATCGCCTCGGACGTATTTTCTGGTACTCCCAGGCCTTGCTCACAAAATTTACCTAGCTTGAATTCTGCTTCCGGTCGATTCTGCTGAGCTGCCTGGAAATACCACTTCCACGCTTCCTTATAACTCTGCGGCACACCGCGCCCAGTCTCGTACATCTCTCCCAACTTGAATTGCGCTTGAGGACGGCCGGCGGTCGCCGCCAGCTGATACCACTTCGCCGCTTGCGTATCATCCTTCGAAACGCCGCGGCCCTGGTCGTACATGAAACCGACTCGGTACTCGGCATCCGGCGATCCTTGTTTGGCGGCTTGCTCATACCATTTCACGGCCGTTGCAGGATCGGGAGGAACCCCGAAGCCCACTTCGTATAGGCCGCCCAGCCGGTATTGACCATCTGGATAGCCTTGCTCGGCTGCCTTTCTGTACCATTTAACGGCCTCCCGAGAATTCCGCGCGACACCTTGACCGAGCGCGTACTGGTTTCCGATCTTCACCTGCGCCGCAGGATCGCCCGCGTTTGCCTTCTGCAGCAGATCCGCATCCTGGCCGAACGCCGCCGCTAAAGCGAATACAACAACCACGACAATAGGCAGAAACATTTTTTTCATTGGCCCTCCTTCGAAGCCTTACTCACAGCGTTTTCAGCGTGCACTTTGCACGAAATTTCACATTCTTCAACTACTGCTTGAATACCAGAAGGGTCGGACCCGTGTTCGTGGAAGCAACGTCCAATCCCAGAGCTTCCAAGCCACTTACCACCCATAGCGCTTGCGTAGAAGTAGCCGGGGAAGTCAGCATGGCAACTCCTCGGCCATTGTTGGACACCACAGAGATCGCATAGGTGCCGAGCAGTGGCAAATTTCCGGTAAAGGTACCAGCTTGGCTCTTACCCTCTGTTCCGGAGAGATTACTGCCACCGTCGAAGAAGACCGTGCCGGATAGCAATGTGGCTTGACGCGAAGTCGGTTCTCCTGCGCCGAAGTCGAAATTGCCCACCAGGTCGCCAGTTTCGAAGGGGGGCGCCAGTGCTTGCGGATTCACGTCTCCACTTCCCACTGAACCGTCCGAATTCAGCACAAAGCCCTGATTGGGCGCGGTCGCGTATAAAATCCAAACGTTGCGCGCGCCGGTCTGCTCGTTATCCAGAGTCAGAACACCGCGCCCGTTCAGCTGGATGGAGTAGGCGCCGGTCAGCACTCCGGCAATAGTTATGTTGCCTCCGCTGTTCTGGTCGAATTGCACTTGAATGTTTCCTGCTCCATCGAACTGCATTCGGCCCACGGTTACTTGAGAGAAGCTCCCACTTGAGCCGGTTAAATCAAAGATAGACGCTCCCTTGAAGGAAGAAGTTAGGAAAGGCGATGCGGTTTGAGCCTCGAGCATTCCGGCAAAAATGGGATCGCCGCCGCTCACAGGATCGATCGATACCAGGAAATATTCGTTGGCCGAGATCGCGTACAACGCAAAGTTGAACGTCCCTCGGTCAAAACCGGGTATGACAAAAGTGAGAGTTCCATGCCCGGTGGCGTTCATACTGTAAGTGCCCGAGAAAGTGGCGAAAGTGGGCATGGCGTCTCCGGCATCGTTCACGTCCAGACTGCTTCCGGAAATTGTGCCGAAGCCGCTCGGAAAAATACTACCGAGGGCAGCAATTCTTGCGCCCTCCGCGTCGATCCCGGTCAAACTAATCGCGTAACCACCGCTGAAGACCGAAGGATCGAAAGCCGTTGGATCCTGAACCTTTATCACGCCAGAACCCACAACCCCAGAATTGTCAGACTCAATCAAATTACCAGCTTCGGCCGAGCCGTTCATCGCGAATGCGTAGATTGACGTGCCCAGCTTGCTGTTCAGGGTTAACGTGCCACGGTTGTCATTACCCACTTGATAGCTTCCAGAGATCGCCAGCCCGGTCTGGGGTCCAGACGTCCGGTTGATGTCCTCAATGCCGGAAGTCACGTTGCCCTTGCCGTCGGCGATGAAAGAGGCAGCCGCCTCATACACACCAACCCTGTCGAATCCTTTAAACAGGAACGCGTATTGCCCATTCAACTTGCTGTTATTACTGGGAGCAACGGTTACCTCTGCGGAGGCGGACTGAGATGAATCGGCTTGCGCCGTTGCCGTGACCCTCACGTTTGCCGGGTTCGGAACGGTTGCCGGAGCCGTATACAATCCAGAGGAGCTAACAGTGCCGCAACCTGCTCCTGTGCAGCCGGCACCGCCGACCGTCCAGATTACTGCGAGGTTCGAACTGCCTGTGACCAGGGCTTGAAATTGGCGCTGGGCGCCAACGGTTATCAATGCCGTGGTCGGTGAAATTTTTACCGATACCGGGGTGGCTATGCTTACTTCCGCCGACGCGGATTTGCTTGCATCAGCTTGCGATGTAGCTGCGACCTTGACTACCGCTGGATTTGGAATGATCGCCGGCGCGGTGTACAAACCTGCTTGTGTGATTGTTCCACAACTTGAACCTTTACACCCCGTGCCAGAAATGCTCCACGACACAGACGTGTTTGAACTGCCCGTCACATGCACAGAAAACTGCTGGGAAGCTGCAGGACGAAGTTTTGCCGAGGTCGGCGAAATAGTGATACTGACCCCGGGCACAATCGTCACGGTGGCACTGGCGGACTTGGCTGGATCCACCACGGACGTTGCCGTTACTGATAAAAATGCGGGATTCGGAGCTACGGAGGGAGCGGTAAACAGGCCGGAGGAATTGACCGTACCACACGTATTGCCCGCGCAGCCAATTCCCGTAATTGTCCAAGTCACCGCCGTATTCGAGGAGCCGGTAACGGAAGCGCTAAACTGCTGTTTTGCACCAACTCCTACGTGAGCAGTGGTTGGAGATATCGAAATCGCGACCCCAGATCCGGAAGTGATGGTCACCGTGGCCGACCCCGACTTCGTCGGATCAGAAAGTAAAGTCGCACTCACTGTGACGATCGGAGGATTCGGCGACTTCGCAGGAGCCGTGTACAGGCCGCTGGCGCTGATGCTGCCGCAGGCCGGCGCACTGCAGCCACTCCCCGATAAGCTCCAGATAACCAGGGCGCTCGAACTTCCGCTGACCGTAGCTGCGAACTGCGCTTGGGCGCCCGGTTTTAGCTCGACTGAAGGCGGGGACACGCTGACCGAAGAACCCGCAACTAGTGTTACGGTGGCTGATGCGGAGGCCAACGGATCGGCCATCGCTGTCGCCTTTACAGTCACGCTTGGGGGCGCGGGCAAGATTGCCGGCGCGGTGTAAAGGCCGGCTGCTGTAATCGTGCCGCAGGCTACCCCGCTGCAGCCGGCTCCCGAAATGCTCCACACCACGGCAGTGTTTGTGCTTCCCCTAACGCTTGCAGAAAAATGCAACTGCCCCCTGGAAGCGACCTGTACCTTCCTTGGCGAGACCGAAACGAAAACCGATGATGCGGATTGCACGACTAGTGAGGCCGAACCCGATTTGGTAGGGTTGGCCACCGAGACCGCAGTAATGGTGATTGCTGAAACCGGAGGCACACTGCTCGGAGCGGTGTAGAGCCCGGCTGGAGTGATTGAACCGCACGAACCACCTACACACCCAAAACCGCTGATACTCCATGTCACTGACGTGTTCGAAGTAGCAGTAACGTCAGCCTTAAACTGCTGTTGTCCCAAGGGCGCGAGCACAACTGCGTTTGGCGATACCGTAACCGAGACAGTTGAAGGCGAGCCAATCGTGAGAGTCGAGGTCGCGGTAGCCGTGACGTCGGCCAGCGAGGTTACAGTTACGGCTACGGTCGATGGAGATGGAGGGTTTGCGGGTGCAGTGTAGAGTCCCTCTGCGCTAATCATGCCGCAAGTAATCCCACTGCACCCCGACCCCTCGACGCTCCAGGTAACAACACTATCGCTTGTTCCGAGTACAGTGACGGCGAACTGCAGCTGACCACCCACCGGAACTTGCGCGTTTTGAGGAGAAAGCGAAAGCGAAACGCCAGCTGTCGCCTGCAGCGCTGAGAATCCCAGGCACAACAGAGTCGATGCCAGCAGGATCAGACGTTTCATTTTATCAATCCCCAATCTGCGAACTGTGGCCGCGCGATCTCGAGTTAGCTAGTCTCGCTTGCTGGCTGCTGACACACTGCTAGCGTGCGTGCGGTCGGGCCCAGTCTTCGAGAGCTCGGTACGAGAAGGCCGTGGCAATGAAGCCAGTTGCAGATCCACCATCTCTTTGAGCACGGTGTAATCGGCGGCTCCACTGAAAAAATGGCCGTTCACGAAGAAGCTGGGAGTACCGGTCAAGCCCAGCTTTTCCGCCTCTTCCAGGCTCTTCTTTACCGGCGCGGCTTCAGCGCCATCGTCCAGGCATTTATCAAAGCGATCTCCATCCAGCTTGAGCACGCGCGCATCGGCCTTCAGCTCCGCAACTTGGAGCTGCTTGCTGTAAAAAAGGACATCGTGATACTCCCAGAACTTTCCTTGCTCGCCCGCGCAGCGGGCCGCCTCAGCCGCTTTTTGCGAAGTGTGGTGCATGGGCAGCGGAAAGTCTTTGTACACGACTGCCAACTGGTCCCCATATTCCTTCTCAAGCTTTTTCAGCTCCGGCGTGATCTTCTGACAGTACGGGCACTCGTAGTCGGCAAATTCAACCAGCGTCACCGGGGGATTCTTGGCGCCATATGTATAAGCATCTTTCAAATCCACATCGGCGAATGGGGGCGCCAGCAGAATCTGGACACTGGCATTGCTGCGTAACTGCGTGACGTAGGCGGTGCGGGCCTTTTCGCGGCGTAGAGCGCGAATGTGTTCCAGCACGCGATCGTGTATGGCTTCGTAAGATTCGTTTGATTCCATACCCTCGTAGTAGACTTGTAGTTGGTCCTCGGTTGGGTCTTTCAGGTCCTTATATACAACTGTGTTCAGCAGTTGGTCGGAAGAGAGGTGCCGATTTTTCGCCTCGATTTCGATGAGTTTGTCATTGATAAGCTGATCCAGGGCCTTTCGTTGATTCATGTAATACTGATACTTGGCCTGAAGCAACTTTCCCCCTTGTTGCTGTTGCAAATCGCCGAGGGTCAGCTTTTGCCCGCCAACCTCGGCGATGACTTGCTCTATATCCACGGCCTCTTGCGCATATAGGCACAACCCACTCATAAGAAAGCATGCAAGAAAAAACACCGACACTCCCATCCTTTTGTTCATTACTCGCCTCCCCGCGCTCAGTCTGTGCGTAAGAATGATCCGAGCAGACTTCTCCGCCCGGCTAGTATGCAGTTTCAGATGAAATGGGACATGCTTGACAGCATGTCCCACCTGATTCAACTAGTCCCCCGTCCCGCAACTGCAGATGCCATGTCCGCTACCGAGAATGTTGACGAATGCGCACTGAGCCTGTAGGTTTGCAAGCTCGGTGGCACCCAGGGTTGAATCCGAAGATTCAGTCTCGGTAATTGGAAATGCTGCCCCTACCGGGTTCTGAATGTGTGTGTTCCACACCCGCAGGTTCGCTTTGGGCGATACATTCGAGGTGGGGTCGCAGGGTGAGTTATTGACCGCAGCCGATACGACTTTGATCACTCCATTTGTCGATAGGACGCCGGTCAGCGGGTTGCTGGTCAGGTCGCGCTTTACCGATAGCGTGCGCAGCCCGTTGTGAGTTTCAACGCATCCGCAGCACTCGGTCAGCTGCTGATCGGCATCGAATACGTAGATCATGGCGCAGAGATTGCCGTAGGTGAGACCGGGATTATCGATTCTCACCGTGCCATCCGGAGCGCCAGCCACGTTGTTGGAAAAATAGTTTAGCTTGTAAACATCTTGTGCCATTGCGATGCCAGAACCGACACCCAGAACCAGCAATGCAACGACAAGTACGGGCAGTATTCTACTCAGCTGTTTCATGCTTGAGAATCCTCCTGTGGCGAGCCGGCTGGGGGGAGGATTCAGCG
>Ga0209330_1000299_pt1 | contig 23519 bp, 21 predicted proteins | sample JacPinW_OM2H0_O3_FD_187969 | JGI IMG/M metagenome (GOLD analysis project Ga0209330, IMG submission 187969) | Forest soil microbial communities from Algoma, Ontario, Canada - Jack Pine, Ontario site 1_JW_OM2H0_O3 (SPAdes) (version 2) | ecosystem: Environmental > Terrestrial > Soil > Boreal...
CGCCCGCCCGGCGGATGGACCTCGAGGAATCTGGCGAGGCTCAAGCGCTCGCTGCAAAAAATCGCTGCGGTATTGCCGCCGGATCGATTCACGCCGGCATCCTGGGAAGAACTGCTGGCCGGATATCAGGCGGGCTGAGATTGCGCTTCCTTTACTCCTGGTTGATCCGATGCGCAGTGCCCGTAGCCTTGGCGGCGATCCTGTGGCGGGGCTTTAGCGACCGCCACTATTGGCGGGGAATTGGAGAGCGCTTGGGATTCGGCCGGGCGCTCTTGGTCCCGAGCATATGGCTGCATGCGGTTTCACTTGGCGAGATGTCGGCGGCAGCGCCCTTGGCGCGGGCACTGCGATTACGTTTTCCGGATATGGCGCTGGTGGTGACCACCGCGACGCCGGCGGGCAGGGCGCGCGCCGCGGCATTGTTCGAAGGCGATGCCGATATACGTTTTCTTCCCTACGACACTCCCCCTGCGGTCAGGCGTTTTTTGGCGCGCACGCGTCCCCGTGCTGCGATCATCATGGAAACGGAACTCTGGCCGAATCTGTTGCGCGAGTGCGAGCGAAGCGGCATTCCGGTCTTGCTGGCGAGCGCCCGGCTCTCCTCGAGGTCGGTGTCGCGGTATCGGCGCTTCGGCGGCCTGTTCGCCGGTGTCTTCAGTAAGAACCTGGTGGTGGCGGCACAATCCGCCGAGGACGCCGAGCGGTTCAAATCGATTGGCGCTGCCGCCGAACGGACTCTGGTCGTGGGCAATGTGAAGTTCGATGTGGGAGTAGACGCCGGTGTCGTGCCAGCCGGCAGGGCGCTGCGCGCGGCCGTGGCCGGCGCGCGGCCGGTCTGGATCGCCGGCAGCACGCACGCGGGCGAGGAAGAGCAACTGCTCGATGCGCATTCCGCGCTGCTGACGTCAACTCCAAACGCGGTCTTGCTGTTGGTGCCGAGGCACAGGGATCGCTTCGCCGCGGTCGCTGAATTGCTGGCGCGGCGCGGTGTGAGATTCGCGCGCCGCAGCCGCATGGCGAGCGGCGAGGAAGCGCCGCGGTTGCCGGACGACACCCCGGTGCTGCTGGTCGACTCGGTCGGAGAACTCGCAACGCTGTACGCCTCGGCCGACGTGGCATTCGTCGGCGGCAGTTTGGCACCCGTGGGCGGCCACAATCTGCTCGAGCCGGCGGCGCTCGGGCTTCCCGTGCTGACAGGGCCCTCCCACTTCAATGGCGAGGAAATCGCGCAATTGTTGCTGGCGCGCGGCGCGGCGCTGGAGGTACGAAGCGCTCAAGAACTTGCGGCGACGCTGCAGCGGCTGCTGGCCGCGCCGCAGCTGCGCGAGCAGATCGGCATCATCGGCAAAGAGATCATCGCGGCGAATCGCGGCAGCGTCGCCCGCCTTCTCGAGCTTATTGAGCCTTGGCTGCCGGCGGCGTGACGTCGGTCTTCGGCGGCGGTGCGGGCGTATCCGTGAGCAGCGCATTGATTCGCTGCAGGCTTTGCTCGGACAAGATGCCGGCGGCCTGCTGCAGCTTGATCACATTCAGCATGTAGTCATAGCGGCTGTGCGAATAGTCGGTCTGCGCTTGCACCCACTGCTGCCGCGACTGCAACACATCCACCGCCGTACGCGTTCCCGCTTCGTAGCCCGATTCGGTGGCACGCAGCGCCGTGAGATTGGACTCGACCGCGCGGTGCAACGATTTGACCCGCGATATTTCCGAGAGTACGCCGAGATACGCGTCGCGCGCATCGTGCTCGGTCTGTCGTGCGACCCGCTCTAGGCGTTCCTTGGCCGCGCGATGCTGATAAACCGCCTGGCGCACCTGTGATGAGACCAAGCCCCCTGAGTAAATGGGAACGGTCAATTGAATACCGATCGAGCGCTGCTTTTGGTCCAAGAACGTGCCGCCCGCGGGACTGCCGTCGGGGTACACGTCGATCTGGTTGTTCTGGAGCTTGCCGGCGCTGCCGACCAAATCCAGCGACGGGTAATGCCCGCCGCGCTGGATCGAGACATTTTCCCGGGCAATGTCGGCGGCCAGGCGGCTCGATACCAGCGATAGATTCTGTTGCAGGGCCATTTCGACCCAGCGGTCCTCGCTGATCGGATCCGGATTCGCCATCTCGAAGGGCTCGATCGGACGCGCCAGGAAGTCAAACGGGTCGCCGATGATTTCCCGCAGCAGCTCCTGCGTCGATTCCAGGGTACGTTTGGCGGCGATGACCGCGGCGGCGGTCGTGTCATGGGAGGCGCGCGCCTCCTCCACGTCGGTGACCGCGATGAGCCCGATTTGATAGCGCGCCTCGGCCTGGTCCAACTGGCGCGAAACCGAGACCAACGACATCTGTTGCGCCTCGAGATCATCCTGCGCGCCGAGCACATCGAAATAGCGCTGCGCGACGCGCTCCATCAGGTCCTGCTGCGCCGCTTGATAGTCCGCCTCGGCCTGCGCCACCTGAGAATCCGCGCGCTTCAGCGCCTCCCAGTTCTCCCAGCGAAACAGACTTTGCTTGAGGTCAACGGTGTATTGGTGAATGGTGGTATCGACCTTGCCGCTGAACGGGAAGGATTCGGTCACCGTCGTGGGCGTACCTGTCGGAGCACAGGGCTCGCCGGCCGGTATTCCGGGACCGCAGGGGGGCAGGGCGAGCGACTGGGTCTCGTTGATGGACCCCGTGTCGCGTTCGCGCGAGACTTTGGCGTTACCGGCCAGCTGGGGCAGCAGCGTTGACAGAGCTTGCGGTTTGGCCTCCAGGGCGGCCAGGCGCGTGGCCTCAGCCTCGCGCAGCTGCGGATCGTTTTGCAGGGCCCGCTGATAGACGGCCAGCAAATCCGCCGCCGGAACGGCGTTCATCAGCAGGTACAAAGCCAAACCAATCGCGAGTCGCTTCATGAATTACCCATTTTGGGCGTCCCCAGGCCGGTAGTATAGTGTTATATACTACTATATCACCTACGCGGGACGGGTCAATATTGCGGAATACTAGGGTCTATAACCCGGGACCAGGCCAAAATTCCGCCGGAGAGGTTAAAAACTTTTCCGAAACCCTGGCGCTGCAGATATTCCGCCACTTGGGCGCTGCGGCCGCCGGAGCGGCAGATCACGACGGTCTCCTTTTTGGGGTCCAATTCCGCGACTCGACCCGAAATCTCGCCCATGGGGATATGCACGGTCTGAGAGGGGACCGGCGCCAGTTTTACTTCCCAATCCTCGCGCACATCGAGCAGCGTCATGTCCTCGCCGGCTGCGCGCCGATCGAGGAATTCTCGCGGGGTCAGTTCGCCGACCATGGCTAAAAGACGAACCTTTGCGCGGCAGTGGCGTTGATCAGCGCTTCAACAACCGTTTCAAACAGGCTTTCGCGAATCCATTCGGCGGTATCGACCCTGCGGACCAAGATGGCGTCCATCACCGGTGCTTCGCCGACAATGGCGAATAAGCGTCCACCCACGCGCAGCGATCGTTCGAAGCGCGCGTCGTAAACCGGCAGCGAGCCGGTCACGGCGATGGCGTCGTACTCGCCCAAGGGGGCGGAGGCAAACGCATCGCGGGTCTCAAATTCGACGCTCGCGCGCGCCACGGCACGCAGGTTCGCCGTCGCCATAGCGGTAAATTGCGGGTGAATATCAATAGATCGCGTCGATGATCCCAGGAGGCTGAGGCATGCAGCCAGGTAGCCGTTGCCGCTGCCGACCTCGAGCACCCTGTCGCCGGCGGCGACGCTCAAGGCTTGAAGAATGCGGCCCTGGATTTTTGGAGCGAGCATCGATTGACCCAAGCCAATGGGTATCGGTGTGTCGGCAAATGCCAATTCACGGTATTCCGGCGGAACAAACGCTTCACGCGGCACCGTGGCGAAGACATCGAGCACTCGAGGATCGAGTACTTCCCAGGTGCGGATCTGCTGGTCCACCATTTGCTGCCGAGCGGCCAATGTATCCATGATTTCTCGCGCGCGATTAAGGCCGCTGATTATGGTCAATTTCCACAGGCTACGCGAGCCCCTTGCGCTATTCTCTGCATCACGATGGTTCGCGACGTGTCCAGCTCCTGAAGGGCGCCCAACTATTAAGCGTCGCTAGGATTCGTCGTTACTGAGGTCACCGTTGGTCTTCTCTACGCTTGCGTTGTGGTTAGTCGTCGCGGTTATTCTGGCAGTGGGCATAGTCGTGCTCCTCGTTTGGAAGCGGCGCCAAGAGCGCGCGGTCAACGATTTCTCCAGCCAAATTCAGTATCTGATCGATGAAGGCGGCGCAGCCGGCCGGATCGCGCCGGGCGCGGAGCCTGGCGCACTGCGCAAGTTGGGTGCGGCGGTCAATAATTTGCTCGAAGATCTCGAGCAGCGCGGCGCGCAACTGCAGGATCGCGAGCAGCTGTTTCAACGTTTGGTTGAAACTGTGCACGACGCCGTGCTCGTGCATCGCGAGGTGATTCTGTTTGCCAATGCGCGCTTTCTCGCGCTGCTCGGAATGAATTCCCCCGACGTCGTCGGCCGGCCGCTGACCGAATTCGTGGCGCCGGAATATGTCGAGTTGGTGGAGAACAATCTGCGGCGGCGCTTGGCCGGAGAAAGTGCGGCGGAGCGCTACGAAATCGAGCTGATGGATCCACAGGGTCAGGTTACGCGAGTGGAACTCTCCAGCGCCGTGATCGACAGCTCCGGGGAGCCGGCGTTGCTTCTGACCGCGCTGGAAATGATGCCCGGCGCCATCCCGACGGAGGTCTCGCAGAAGCCGCGCGCCATGGCGACGCTCGATGCCATGGGCGAGAGCGTGATGACCGTGGATAAGGAAGGGCGCATCGATTACATCAATCATTCCGCGGAACTACTCCTCGGCCAGCAGGTGAATCAGGTCTTGGGCAAGACCTTTGCGGACGTGGCGTCATTAGTCGATGAAAGCGACCGCCGACAGCTCGACGATCCTGTACAGAAAGCCATGAGCAGCGCGGGCCGCGTGTCGAGCGCGAGGCGCGCGGTGCTGGTGCCTGCGAACGGCAGCAGCGAGCGATACATCGAGATCAGCGTGACGCCGCTGCAGGCCGATGGCAAGGACTCGTCCGGATTGGTGCTGGTGCTGCACGACACCAGCGAACTTCGCGGCCTGACTCGGCAGATGACCTATCAGGCCAGCCACGATGCCCTTACCGGACTCGTCAACCGGCGCGAGTTCGAGCGGCGGCTGCAGGAGGCTTTGGATTCCGCGCAGACCGGCGATGCCGGGCACGCGCTGTGCTATCTCGACCTGGATCATTTCAAAGTCGTCAACGATACCTGCGGCCACACCGCCGGCGACAATATGCTGCGCGAGATCGCATCGCTCATCAAAGATACGGTGCGCGATTCGGATACGGTAGGGCGCATCGGCGGCGACGAGTTCGCGCTGCTGCTCGTCGGTTGCCCTTTGGAGAAGGCGCGACAAATAGCCGACAACGTCGTACGTTCGGTCAACGACTATCGCTTCGTCTGGAAGGACAAGATTTTCAATGTGGGCGTCAGCATCGGCCTGGTGGAAATCGGGCGCGACAGCGGCACCATTGAAGACATCATGAACTCGGCGGATTCGGCCTGCTACGTGGCGAAGAAGCAGGGCGGCCTGCACGTGCACGTCTATTCGGCGCGCGAGGAGGCGAACGCGCGCCACAGCGGTGAGATTCAGTGGCTGCTGAAACTGCAAAGCGCACTGCGCGACAACAAGTTCGAGCTGTATTACCAGCCCATCGTGCATGCACGCGCGGGCGGAATGAGCGGGCCGGCGCTCGAGGTTTTCGTGCGCCTGGTCGAGAACGGGCAGCCGGCCGCGCCGCCGGCGGAATTCATTCGGGCCGCCGAGCGCTATCGCTTGATGCCGCACGTCGACCGATGGGTGGTGCAAGCGGTGCTGTCCGCGCTCGGGCGCGGCGGCTTGAAGCTGCCGCCGGGCCGCAGCGTCGCGATCAACATTGCCGGCCAGACCCTGGGGGATGCCGAATTTCTGGAATTCGTGGTCGAGTGTTTCGATCACACGGGTGCGAATCCCGGCGATATCTGCTTCGAGGTCACGGAAGCCTCGGTGGTCGCGAATCTGGACCATGCGCAGCGCTTCCTTGGCGTGCTGCATGGAATGGGTTGCGAGTTTGCCTTGGATAATTTCGGCCGAGGCTTGAGCTCATTCTCAACGCTCAAGACCTTGCCGATGGACTATCTAAAAATCGACGGCTCATTCATCAAGAATCTCGCGGGGGATGCGGTAAACCAAGCCATGGTCGCGGCGATGATAGAACTTTCGCGCAGTTTGAATTTCCGCGTGGTTGCAGAGCACGTCGAGGATCAGTGGGCGCTCGATACCGTGACGGGGATGGGCATCGATTTCGTGCAGGGGTTCTTGGTCGGTCGGCCGCAACCTTTGTCGATGATTCCCAGCACGTAATTTCGGCAGCGTGAATTAGAGCGGCCGCCGGCATGTGGTGTCGATGGGCTGAACCCTCGTCAGGGAGTGAAATAGACTCAAGGCCCTTTTGCCTTCGGGCCTTGACTCTATTTCACTCCCTGACGCTTATAACGCGCCGGCAGCCGGTCATAACAAACTTCTATGGCATTTCGGCCGCGCTTAGGAGGAAAATCCCCGCTTAAATCCAGGAACTTGCCGCGAGGTTCATATGCCTGTTTATGAGGACAACACCAAGTCCATTGGCCGTACACCCCTGGTACGGATCAATAAACTCAACGCCGGCAGCGGCGCGACCATTCTTGCCAAGATCGAGGGCCGCAATCCGGCCTATTCGGTGAAATGCCGCATCGGCGCTGCGATGGTATGGGACGCCGAGGAGCGGGGTGCGCTAAAACCGGGGATGTCGATTATCGAGGCAACCAGCGGCAACACCGGCATTGCGCTGGCGTACGCCGCCGCGGCACGCGGTTACGGCTGCGTGCTCACCATGCCGGACACCATGACCATGGAGCGACGCAAGGTCGTGGCGGCATTGGGAGCGAAGCTCATCTTGACTCCGGGCGCCAAAGGCATGAAGGGCGCCATTGCCAAGGCCGAAGAATTGGCCGCGTCCGACCCCAAAAAGTATCTGTGGGTCAGGCAATTCGACAATCCGGCCAATCCGGCCATTCACGAGAAAACCACGGGGCCAGAAATCTGGGACGACACCGAGGGCAGGGTGGACATCTTCGTCAGCGGCGTCGGCACCGGCGGCACGCTGACCGGCGTATCGCGATACATCAAGAAAACACGCGGCAGGCCGATCACGACCGTGGCGGTGGAGCCCACCAACTCACCGGTCATTTCACAGACTCGCGCCGGCGAGCCGCTGACGCCGACCCCGCACAAAATCCAAGGCATCGGCGCGGGCTTCATTCCGCACAACTTGGATATGTCTCTGGTCGATCGGGTCGAACAAGTGACCAATGAGGAAGCCATCGAGATGGCGCGGCGTTTGGCGCGCGAGGAGGGCATTTTGTCGGGCATTTCCTGCGGCGCGGCGATGGCGGCGGCGCTGCGTCTGGCACGCGAAACTGCGAACCACGGCAAGACCATCGTCGTCATTCTGCCGGATGCCGGTGAGCGCTACTTGTCAGGCGCGTTATTCGAGGGCCTGTTCGAGGAAGTCGAAAAAATGCAGGCGGTCGCATAGCGTGAGACATCCATGAACGCCAAGCCCGAAACGATGCCGCAAGCTTCGGCACTCGAGGAGCTCACGGAAGAGTTGCTTGGGAGTTATCTGGGCGATGAGCGCGGGCGGCGCATTTCGCGCGGCTATCTCCCCTCACGCGAGGCGATCGTCGAGATCCTGACTTCGGTGCTCGATCTCATGTATCCGGGTTACTTCGGGCGCCAGGATCTGAACGCCGACAATTTGAGCGCGCACGTCGAGCGGGTAGTGGCCGCGTTGGTGCCGCGGCTGGAACACGAGATAGAACAATGTCTGTGCTACGGGCGCGAGCGCGACGCGGTCGTGCCGCAACTGGGCGAATGCGCGCCGCGCGCGCATGAGGTGGCGCAAATCTTCCTGCGTCGATTGCCGCAGATCAGAGCCTTGTTGATCCGCGACGTGCAGGCAGCATTCGATGGCGATCCCGCGGCGCTGAATTTGGACGAGATCATTCTTGCCTATCCCGGCGTGCTGGCGGTCAGCGTCTATCGCATCGCACATGCGCTGTACGATTTGGGCGTGCCGATGATGGCGCGCATCATGACCGAGTGGGCGCATTCCAAGACCGGCTGCGACATCCATCCCGGCGCGACCATCGGCGCCGCGTTCTTCATCGATCACGCCACCGGCGTCGTGATCGGCGAGACCTCGCACATCGGCGAGGGCGTGAAGATCTACCAGGGCGTCACCTTGGGTGCCTTGTCGCTGCCGCGGGATGCGAGCGGGCAAATCATCCGCGGTAAAAAGCGTCATCCGACGGTCGAGGACGGCTCGACGCTGTATGCCAATGCCACGGTGCTCGGCGGCCAGACCGTGGTGGGGGCCGGCAGCGTTATCGGCGGCTCGGTGTTCCTGACGCGCAGCGTGCCGCCGCGTTCACGCGTTTCCTTGAAAGAGCCGGAGCTGCGGGTCGCGACGCGCGACGGCGCAGCGGAACCTGACGCGATCTACTTCGATATCTAGCCGGTCCGAAGGATTTGCGCAGCCAAAGCCTTGGCTGCCCGCGGCGCATTGCGATCGCCGTCGACTGACGCCGCGAGTGCCGCGCCATCGTATAGAAACACGAGTTGCTGGCCGAGCAGTTCAGGATCGGCGGCCTTTGCCTGCCGCGCGAGTTCGGTGAACTGAGATCGCAGCCAGGTGCGCGACTCGTCGCAAGTTCCCTTGATGATGCTGCTCGCGCCGGCTTCGGCACTGGCGCGCTGGAAGGCGCAGCCTCGATAGTCGGGCCGGTTCGCGGTCTCCGCCATCAGCTCGAATACGCCCAAGATCTTTTCCTGCGGCGTTTCGAGGCCTGCGAGCCGTTCGACGATCCTCGCCTGGCGCTTGTCCGCACGTCCCTTGAGGTAGGCGCGAATCAGTTCTTCCTTGCTGCCGAAGCAATCGTACAGCGATGCCTTGGCCACGCCGGCGTGCTCGATCACGCGGTCGATTCCGACCAGGTTGATGCCGTTCTCGTAGAACAGTTCATCCGCAGCAGCCAACAGCCTCTCTCGGGCTGATGTTCGGCGTGGGGTCTGGCTTTCCATGGGGTTGACTCTACCAGACAGGTCTGTATGATTCAACAGGAACAGACAGATCTGTCTAGTCGGAGAATTGCATGCACTCAACCACCGAGGCTATCGCCAAGCCCACCCCGGATACGATCACGCGCGCAAGCACGCGCTCCGGTGCGGGTCCGTACCTGTCGCCCGCCGCCTCGTTCAATTTGCTGGCGTCCATTACCCTGGCCTTCCTGGCGGGGTCTTCGGCGCCCACGCCTCTGTACCCGCTGTATCAGTCCCTTTGGGGGCTGTCGCCCGTCATGATTACCGTTGTGTTCGGGGTCTATGCGCTCGCGGTCCTGGCGGGATTACTGTTCGCGGGACGATTGTCGGATCACGTCGGCCGTCGCCCGGTGCTGATCGCAGCGACGCTGGCGCAGGCGCTGACCATGGTGTTGTTCGCAACCGCCGCGAGCGCGGCCGGTCTGGTGCTGGCCCGCACACTCCAGGGACTCATTACGGGAGCGGCACTGTCCGCGGTCGGCGCGGCCATGATCGACATGAACAAATCGCGCGGAACGGCGGCCAATGCGGTGGCGCCGGCTTTCGGCAGCGCCGCCGGCGGTATCGTCGCCGGATTTTTCGTGCAGTTCCTGCCGGCGCCCATGCACTTGGTTTATGTGGCGTTGGCCGCCGTTTTTGTGCTGCAGGCGGTGGGCCTTAAGTTCATGAAGGAACCGATTGCGCCCATACCCGGGGCGTGGAGCTCGCTCAGGCCGCAATTCGCGTTGCCATCTGCGGCGCGCGGACCGCTGCTCCTGGCGGTGCCGGTGCTCATTGCGGTGTGGGCGCTCGGAGGGCTGTATGCCTCCTTGGGACCGATGCTGGTGCGGGGCATGCTGGATTCCAATGCACCCTTGCTCGGCGGTCTCGCCCTTTTTGTCCTGGCGGCCAGTGGCGGTATCGCCGTGCTGCTGCTGCAACAGCTCGAGCCACGCAAGATGATGGCGCTCGGGGCGGCAAGCCTGCTTGCCGGAGCGGGCCTCACGGTCTTGGCACTGACTCGCAGCGAGGTGGCGCTGTTTTTTTTAGGAACCGCCATCGCGGGCGTCGGCTTCGGCACGGGATTTCAAGGCGCTGTGCGCACCGTCGTCAGCGTGGCCGCGCCCCACGAGCGGGCCGGCACCTTGTCGATCATATTCATCGTCAGCTACATCGCGCTCGGCGTACCGGCGATCATCGCAGGGTCGATGGTACGGCACGCGAGCCTGCTGGCGACGGCGCAGGTCTTTGGCTTGGTGGTGATGGCACTTGCCGCGGTCGCACTCATCGCCAGTGTTTTTACATCATCTTTCCGAGCACAGGCACCAGCAGCAGCGCGACGATGTTGATGATCTTGATCAACGGGTTGATCGCCGGTCCGGCAGTGTCCTTGTAGGGATCGCCGACCGTATCGCCGGTCACCGCCGCCTTGTGCGCGTCGGATCCCTTGCCGCCGAAGTGACCTTCCTCGATGTACTTCTTGGCATTGTCCCACGCGCCGCCGCCGGTGGTCATCGAGATGGCGACGAACAAGCCGGTGACGATGGTGCCGATCAGCAGTCCGCCCAGGGCTTGAACGCCGGAGCCCGGGCCCATCAAGAAATTCATGATGAACACGAGCACAATGGGCACGAGGATGGGCAGCAGCGACGGGATAATCATTTCCTTGATTGCCGCCTTGGTCAGCATGTCCACGGCGCGCGAGTAATCAGGCTTCGCCGTGCCTTCCATAATCCCCGCGATTTCCTTGAATTGACGCCGTACCTCATTGACCACCGCGCCGGCGGCGCGGCCCACCGCTTCCATCGCCATGGCGGCGAACAGATACGGCACGAGCCCGCCGATGAACAACCCGATGATGACTGCGGGATTCGACAGATCGAAGGTCGTCGGATGGCCCAGTACTTCGCCCAGTTTGTGGGTGTAATCGGCAAACAGTACGAGCGCGGCCAAACCCGCCGAGCCGATGGCGTAACCCTTGGTCACGGCCTTGGTGGTATTGCCCACGGCATCCAAAGGATCGGTGACATCGCGGACTTTCTTGTCCAAATGCGCCATCTCGGCAATGCCGCCGGCGTTGTCCGTGATGGGGCCGTAGGCATCGAGCGCGACGATCATGCCGGTCATGGACAGCATGGCGGTGGCTGCGATGGCAATGCCATACAGACCCTCGAGCTGGTAGGAAGCCCAGATGCTCAAAGCCACGGCAATGACGGGCAGGGCGCAGGCCTTCATCGACACACCGAGTCCGGCAATGATGTTGGTGGCATGACCGGTTTGCGAAGCTGCCGCCACGTGCTGCACCGGTTTGTACTCGGTTGCGGTGTAGTACTCGGTGATCACAATCATGGCCGCGGTCAGCGCCAATCCCACCAGCGTGCACAGCCACATCCTCATGGCATGATCGCCCATGATGTTTTGCGCCACGAAGTAAAAAGCGATGGCGGAAAGCACCGCGGAGACGATCACGCCCTTGTACAGCGCGTTCATGATTTTGCCGCCTTCGCGCGTGGACACGAAGAAGGTGCCGATGATGGACGAGACGATCGAAATCGCGCCGAGCACCAGCGGAAACAATATTGCTTTCGTACCCAAGTCGGTCATCACCAGGCCGCCGAGCAGCATGGTTGCGACCAGCGTCACGGCGTAGGTCTCGAACAGGTCGGCCGCCATGCCGGCGCAATCGCCGACATTGTCGCCGACGTTGTCCGCAATGACCGCCGGGTTGCGCGGGTCATCTTCGGGAATACCGGCCTCGACCTTGCCCACCAGGTCCGCGCCGACATCGGCGCCCTTGGTGAATATGCCGCCGCCCAAGCGCGCGAAAATCGAAATCAGGGAACCGCCGAAGGCTAAGCCCACCAGCGAGCGCAATGCCGTATCGGCATCGCCCAAGACGTTGAGCATGACAAAGTAATAGCCGGCGACGCCGAGCAACCCTAAGCCCACCACCAACATGCCGGTGATGGCGCCGCCGCGGAACGCTACCTTCAGCGCCGCATTGACGCCATGGTGGGCGGCCTGCGCGGTGCGCACATTGGCGCGCACCGAGATGAACATGCCGATGTAGCCCGCCGATCCGGACAGGATCGCGCCGACTGCGAAGCCGCCGGCCGTCGCCCAGTCGAGCGCAAATCCAATCGCCAAAAACAGAATGACGCCGACGATCGCGATGGTGGAGTACTGGCGGTTCAGGTAGGCACGCGCGCCCGCCTGAATGGCCGCGGCGATTTCTTGCATGCGGGCATTGCCGGCAGGCTGCTTCAATATCCAGCGTACTGAAATGACGCCGTAGAGGATTGCAACGACACCGGCTGCAATCGCAAGCCATAGCGCATTATCAAGAGTCATGTGGGTTCCCTTCGGGGCTTATGTTATTGAAAACTAAGAGTTTAATGTCAAAAAAAGCGACGCGACTATATCACAAACGGGGTCCGCAGGCGCTTTGGAACGCTGGCACCCTTCAATGTGACATAAGCTGGCAGGCCGTTGTGGTATGGAGGGTACGCTTCGCCTCCAATCAGGGGCAATAGGTAGCGCCGGCAGGCGGTGGTGATGCCAAAGCCGTCGGCCGTAATGAAATCGCGCGGCACCTTTTTTTCCTGATTGGCAATGGCGGACAGGGGCGCTTCGCCGATGCTCCAGCGATAGGGTTTCGAGGACTTTCTGACGATGACTGGCATGACGGCGTTCCTGCCTTTCAGGGCCAGCTCGAGCGCGGCCTTGCCGACGGCATACGCCTGCTCCACGTCGACTTTGGATGCAATGTGGCGCGCCGAGCGCTGCAGGTAATCCGCTACCGCCCAGTGGAATTTGTAGCCGAAGGCTTGCTGGGTCATCTGCGCGACCACCGGACCCACGCCGCCCAATTGGGCATGGCCGAACGCGTCCTTGGTTCCGGCCTCGGCGAGGAATTTGCCGTCGGCGTCCTGCACGCCTTCGGAGACCACGATGACGCAGTAACCGCGTTTCTCGACCGTGGCTTTCACCTTTTCCAAAAAGGCCTCGCGATCAAACGCGATTTCGGGAAACAAAATGATGTGCGGCGCGTCGCCGGACTTTTCCGCAGCCAAACCGCCCGCCGCCGCGATCCAGCCGGCGTGCCGTCCCATCACTTCGAGCACAAAAACCTTGGTCGAGGTTCGGGCCATGGACGCCACATCGAGCGCCGCTTCGCGCGTCGAGACGGCAATGTACTTGGCCACCGAACCGAATCCCGGGCAGCAATCGGTGATCGGTAAATCATTGTCCACGGTCTTGGGGATCCCGACGCAAATGAGGGGAAAGTCCATTTGCACGGCGATCTCGGACACTTTCTGTGCCGTGTCCATGGAATCGTTGCCGCCATTATAAAAAAAGTAGCCGATGTCGTGCGCGCGGAATATGTCGATCAGCCGCGTATATTGGGCCCGATTCTTGTCGATGCCGGCCAGTTTGTAGCGCGCCGAGCCGAAGGCGCCGCCGGGCGTGTAGCGCAGCGCGCTGATGGCGGCGCGGCTTTCCTTGCTGACATCGATCATGTCTTCGGTCAACGCGCCGATGATGCCGTCCCTGCCGGCGTAGACCTTGCCGATTTTGCCGGAGTGCCGGCGCGCGGCTTCGATCAGGCCGCAGGCGGATGCATTGATGACCGCGGTGACTCCGCCGGACTGTGCATAAAACGCGTTCTTTCTGGCCACACTGCCCCCCAAGATTTAAGCCGCGCAGAATAGCCGATCGGCGCGGCCTCTGGTACGGTAGCGCGCTTTTACTACCAAAAGAAAGCATGAGAATAGTCTTACTGGGCGCCCCGGGTTCCGGCAAAGGCACGCAATCCGCCTTGCTGGTCAAAGCCTATGGCGTACCCCAAATATCCACCGGTGATTTGCTGCGCGAGGCGCGCGCCCAGGGCACCGAATTGGGGCTGCGCGCGAAGGCGGCGATGGATGCGGGCAAACTCGTCGACGATGCCACCGTTCTTGGCATGATTCGCGAGCGCCTACGTCAACCGGATGCCGTCAATGGCTTTATTCTGGATGGATTTCCGAGAAACATCGCGCAGGCCGAGGCCTTGCAGAAAATGCTGGCCGATTTGGGCACTCCGCTGGAGGCGGTAGTGCTCCTCAATCTCGATTTAAAGATTCTGTTCAAGCGTCTCACGGGACGCAGGATCTGCGAAAACTGCAACCAAGTGTTCAACATCTACACCTCTCCGCCTGGCATGTTGACCGAGAAGTGCGGCGACAAACCGCACCGACTGATCCAGAGAGAGGATGACAAGGAAGAGGTTATTGGCAAGCGGCTGGATGTTTATGAGGCGCAGACCAAACCCTTGATCAACCATTATCGGCAAGAGGGTCTGTTGCGTGTGGTGGATGCCGATGCCGACATGAACACGGTGTTCAAAAATATTCAGGAGGCCATCGGCACGCCGCCGAGCCCCTAGCCGACTGTCGCGTGCTGAAGCTGAGCCGTATCGCCGAGCGTCGCCAGCAGTCGAGTGCCGATCTCCTGCAATCGCCAGCCCGTGAGCGCGTGGGTGTCGCGCTTGCCCATGGCGAGCGCCTTCAGCTCGCCGCGCGGCGCCAATACCTCGGCGCTCACCTCGAGCTCTGCCGCGCGCGCATCCACGGTTTTGCTTAAAGTATCGAGCAGCGCTTTCTGCTCCGGAGTCGGCCGCGAATCCTGCACCGGCGCCAAATCCTGCAAGTCGGCGGCGGAGGAAATCGCGAGCGCATTGAGCAGGGTGGCCGCAAATCTTTCGTTCATGGGCTCCACTGCCTCGAGCGCCGCAGCCGTGGCGGGATTGGCGTGTGCGATGGAAAAAACCGCTGCATCCGACAGAATCCAGGCGCGCGGCAAATCGCGCTCGCGCGCCAGCTTCTCACGCCAGACGGCGATGGCTCTGGCGCGGGCGCGCGGCTCAGGCGCGAGCTGGCCGATGCCGCGCAGCCGCTCCCAAGCCAGTGCCGGATCCGGTTCGTACAGCCGGCGTTCCTCGAGTTCCGCGCAATCTTCGCGGACCCAGTGCTCTCTCCCGAGCTTCTGCAAACGTCCGCCAAGCTCCGTTGCGATGGCGTCCAGATACAACACATCGTCCGCCGCATACTCCAACTGCGCCGGCGTGAGCGGCCGCTTCGACCAGTCGGTGCGCGTTTGTCCCTTCGGGATGGTGACATCGAGCAATGTCTTGACCAGTTCTGCGTAGCCGACTTGGGGTTTCATGCCGATGCATGCCGCTGCGATCTGCGTATCGAAAACCGGCGAGACCACCTGCTTGGCCGTTAGGTAGACCGCCTCGAGATCCTGGCGCGCGGCATGGATGAGTTTGCGCACATTGGGTGCGGTCAAAACCGGCATCAAGGCGTCGAGACTGTTGATCCGCAGCGTATCGACGCACCAGATTTGTCCCGCGGCGCGCAGCTGCAGCAGGCACAACTTCGGAAAAAACGTGCGCTCGCGCAAAAATTCGGTGTCAAGGCCAATCTCAGGCTGCGACTCCAAAGTGCGCGCGAGCGATTCAAGCTCCTCGCTTCGATCGATCCAAATCGCGTCAGGCATTGTCTTACCACGTGTACAATTTGCAGCGAAGTATGACTGAATCAGTATGCTGCTACTCGCAAAAGCATTTTTAGACATCGCGCTTCGGCGCCAGACGCCGGCGTATTTGCCCGCATCGCTGTTGTTGCTGGTGCTGGCGGCCTGTGCGGCGGCGCTGGTGGAAGTGCTGGGTGCGCTGCTGCCGCCCCCGCCCAACGGCCAGATTCCGCTGCGCATCCTTTTGGAAGTCGGAATGCCGCTGGCCTTTACCTGGGTGTTGCTGGCGCTGGCCCGCCGCCGCGCGCGCTTTCTGCAGACCGCAACCGCGCTGCTGGGCGTCCGAGCCCTTGCGCAATTGATTCTTTATCCTTTGGACTCGCTCATAGGCGTGATGGGCGAGGACAAATGGGCGTCGCTGCCGATCGGGGTGATTTCCATCGCCATATTCATCGGATACTTGTTGGCATGGGCGCACATTTGGCGCTCCGCGCTCGACTCCCGTTTGGTGCTGGGAGTCGCAATCAGTCTCGGCTACTGGCTTCTATCCAATTTGATCGAGCATCGGCTGCTGGCGCAAGCATGACGCGGCACATCCATATCTTAGGAATCGCCGGCACCTTCATGGGCGGTTTGGCTGCCATCGCCAAGACTGCCGGTTTTCGCGTCACCGGATCGGATCTGAATGTGTATCCGCCCATGAGCACGCAGCTGCAGGCGCTCGGCATCGAGTTCGTGCAGGGTTACGGCGCCGACCAATTGGATCTCAAGCCGGATGTCGTGGTGGTCGGAAACGCGCTCAGCCGCGGCATGCCGGTGATCGAAGCCATGCTCAACCGCGGCATGGCGTATACCTCGGGGCCGCTCTGGCTCGCCGCGGAGGTTTTGCATTCGCGCCACGTGATCGCCGTCACCGGCACCCACGGCAAGACCACCACCACCGCCATGCTCACCTGGATCCTGGAACACGCAGGCCTTGAGCCTGGCTATTTGGTCGGCGGCGTGCCAAGCAATTTCGATTCCAGCGCGCGCTTAGGTAAGGCGCCATACTTCGTGATCGAAGCCGATGAATACGATACGGCGTTTTTCGACAAGCGCGCCAAATTCGTGCACTACCGGCCGCGCACCGCCATCCTGAATAATCTGGAATATGATCACGCCGACATTTATCCTGATGTGGCCTCGATCCGGCGGCAGTTCAATCAATTGCTGCGCACGGTTCCTGGGTCCGGACGGCTCATCGTGAACGGACACGACCCTGAACTTAAGCAAACCCTGAGCGAGGGCAGTTGGACGCCGCGCGAATCCTTTGGTTTGGCGGACATTGCGCCGCCCTGCGACTGGACCGCGCGGATTGCGGATACTTCCGCGGCGAGCCGGTTCGCCGTGCTTTTCAAGGGGCGCGTCGTCGCCGAGATCGCTTGGGAACTGATCGGCGAACACAACGTACTGAATGCGCTGGCGGCGATCGGCGCCGCTCAGCACGCCGGCGTCGCACCGGAGCGGGCCGCGCAAGCCTTGAATGTGTTTCGCGGCGTCAAACGGCGCATGGAAGTACGCGGGCTGGTCGATGGCGTTACGGTGTACGATGACTTTGCCCATCACCCGACCGCCATCGAGACCACGCTCAAGGGCTTGCGCGCGCGGGTCGGCGCGCAACGAATCCTCGCCGTGCTGGAACCGCGGTCCAATACCATGAAGTTGGGCGTGCACCGCGAGCAACTGGCGCCTTCGCTGAACGTGGCGGACAAGAGCTGGTTCTTTGCGCCCAAGGATCTCGGTTGGGACTTGCAGGGTGCGGTTTCGAGCATGGGAGACCGGGTGCGCCTCACGGCGAGCATCGAAGAGCTGGTGCAGGAGCTGACGGCGGAAGCGCGCCCGGGCGATCACGTTTTGATCATGAGCAATGGCGGTTTCGGCGGTCTGCACGACAAATTATTGGCGGCGTTGCGGGCGCGCTGATGGCACAATCGATTGCGCTGTTTCCGCTCAACGTCGTGCTATTTCCCGAAGGTCCGCTGCCTCTGCGAATCTTCGAAACCCGCTACGTAGACATGGTGAGCCGCTGCATGCGCGAAGATCAGCGCTTCGGCGTGGCGCTGATCCGCGAGGGCAGCGAGGCGGGACCGGCCGACACGTTCGATGTCGGTACGATGGCGAAGATCGTCGACTTTCATCAATTGTCGGATGGCTTCCTCGGTTTATCTTGCGTGGGCGAGCAGCGCTTTCGCATCTTGAGCCGCAGCCGTCAGCCCGACGGGCTGAACTTGGCCGGCATCGAAGGTCTGGCGCCCGAAGCAAAGACCGCCGTGCCGGAACGTCACGCGCGCCTGGCGGAACTGCTGAGAACCGTTCTGCCGCAACTGGGTGAAGTCTACGCCGGCATCGAAATGCACTTGGACGATGCGGTTTGGGTCGGTCATCGACTCGCGGAAATTTTGCCGATCCAAGCTTCGGAAAAACAGTTCTGCCTGGAGCTCAACGATCCGATCCAGCGGCTGGATGTGCTCAGTCCGCTGGCTCCAAGCGCGCCGGCGGCACCCACTGGCCGCGGCTGAGCCAGAGCGCGATCGCGATACAGATTCCCCACGGCATCAACCAGTACCCCAGTAAGCCGTCGAATCGGCCGACCCAAAAGGCATACTGCGGCGCTTCTGCACTGTTGGTCCCTTCCTGCAGCATCCGGAGGACGATCACCCACCCGGCGTGCAGTCCGATCGCCACGGCGATGTTGCCGGTGAGCACGCGCGTGAGACTCAAGATCAGTCCGACGATGAGCCACGAAAGAAACGAATCGAACACCAGCGCGGGCTGCGCCAGCGGCGAGAACGAGCGCAGCAACAGCTCGAAGCCGCTGCCCCAGCCGACATCCTCGGGCGCAATCCGGGTCTTTGCAAAGAAGTGCAGGACGGCGAACAGGGGTGCGGTGAGCAGGGCGGCCGTCCAGGGCCCCGATTCACGCTCGACCGCCGTGTGCATGGCGCCGCGAATCACGGTTTCTTCCAGCAGTGCGACCGCGACTCCGGAGCTCAAACCGATGAGGAAGATGCGCGCAAAATTCAGCACGGTCGGCGTGAAGTCCGGGCTGACGACGCGCAGGTGAGTCGACAACAGAAACGCCGCGCCCACTGCGGCCGTGGCGATGCCGATCGCTCCCCACATAACGCTCAACTTGAGAAATCTGCGCCACGGCAGGCCGTAGCCGAAATCGCGAGCGCGCCTGAGATTCAAGCGCCGGCACAGCCACACGAGCTCCGCGATCAGCACCAGCATGGCAACCCGGCTGGCGACACGATGAAATGCCCAACTCGCGAAAGTGGACGTCAGTTCATAGGCGGGGTAGGCAAGCAGCGCGCCGATCAAACCCGCCAACAGGATCGCGCCGATGAACCAGGCAAAAGCGCGCACTAGCGACCGCCGCGGCGGATGCTCAGACAGACTCCGTGCGCGTAATCGATGCGAAAACGCGCGCGGCGGCGGCGGCGGTTGCTTCAATGTCCGCCGCCGAATGCGCGGCCGACAGGAATCCGGCCTCGAAGGCGGACGGCGCGAAATACACCCCCTCGTTCAGCATGCCGTGAAAAAATCGCTTGAAGCGCTCGACATCGCAGGCCATGACTTTCTCGTAGCGATCGACATGGCGTTCGGTCGTGAAGAAGAATCCGAACATGCCGCAGACGTGGTTTGTGCTGAGCGCAATCCCCGCGCCGGCCGCAGCCGTCGTCAATCGCTCCATCAATATGTCCGTCATCGCGCCCAAGTGCTGATGAAAACCGGGTGCGCTGAGAAGCTCGAGGGTGGTGATGCCGGCGATCATCGCGACCGGATTTCCGGACAGGGTTCCCGCTTGGTAGACCGGCCCCAAGGGCGCGAGCTGCTCCATCACATCACGGCGGCCGCCAAATGCGCCGACCGGCATGCCGCCGCCGATGATCTTGCCGAGCGTGGTCAAATCCGGGCGCACGCCATACAGTGCTTGCGCGCCGCCCAGTGCGACGCGAAATCCCGTCATGACTTCGTCGAATATCAGCAGCGCGCCCGACCGGTCGCATTCGTGCCGCAGGGTCTGCAGAAAATCCGGCGCCGGCGGCATGCAGTTCATATTGCCGGCCACCGGCTCGACGATGACGCAGGCGACTTGCGCGCCGATCTGCCGGAGCACGCGCTGGACTTGATCGACGTCGTTGTAGTTGAGCGTCACCGTGTGGGCGGCGAGCGCTTTCGGAACGCCCGGCGAGGTGGGTACGCCGAGCGTCAAGGCGCCCGAGCCGGCTTTGATCAACAGGGAATCGGAATGGCCGTGATAGCAGCCCTCGAACTTCACGATGGTATCGCGGCCGGTAAAGCCGCGGGCCAGGCGAATCGCGCTCATGGTCGCCTCGGTGCCGGAACTGACGAAGCGCACCAGTTCGATGGAAGGCATGAGCTCGACAACCCGCCGCGCCAGCCGCGTCTCCAATTCGGTCGGGGCGCCGAAGCTCAAGCCGTCCGCGGCGACCTGCTGTACCGCTTCGATGACCCGGGGATGCGCGTGACCCAAGATCATCGGACCCCAGGAGCCGACGAAGTCGATGAAGCGGCGATCGTCCGCCGCCACCACGTAGGCGCCGTTGGCCTTCTTGAAGAAGATCGGCTCGCCGCCGACGCCCCGAAAGGCTCGAACGGGCGAGTTGACGCCGCCCGGAATGTACTTGCAGGCTTCTTGAAACAGGCTCATAGCCGAGCAGCTTAGACAGCGATGGCGGTCTCGGGCAAGCTAAGTCGTACCTCCAACCCGCCGTTGTTCGCATTCGCAGCCCTGGCGGAGCCGCCGTGAGCCTTCATGACCTGAGAGGTGATGGCGAGGCCGATGCCCTCACCGCCGCTGTCGCGGTCGCGCGATTCGGCCACTCGATAGAACGGCTCAAAGATTCGCTCCAAGTCGGCCGCCGGCACGCCCGGCCCGTGATCGCGGATGACAATTTCCAGGCCGCTGCTCGCGCGCGCGACCTGCATCTCCACCGGCGTGTCGTTCGGGCTGTAGCGCACCGCGTTGCGCAGCACGTTCTCAATCGCGCTGCGCAGCAGCTCGCGGCTGCCGAGCACCGCATTGTTGGCCGCGCCGCGCAGGGCAATTTTGCAGTTCTTGACGGCGCCTTCGAAATTGGCGTCGCGCACAACCTCCTCGATGACATCATCGAGCTCGAAGCGCTCGCGCTCCAGCAGAGCATCGGTGCCGTGCAACCTGGCGAGCTTCAGCACCTGGCTGATCATCGCATCGAGGCGTTCGATCTCACGCTCCAACCGGTCCAATTGCCGCGTTAAGTCCGTCGGGGGTTGGCGCGCCAGACCCAGCGCGACCCGCATTCTGGCCAAGGGCGAGCGCAGCTCGTGAGATATATCGCGCAAAAGTTGTGTCGTTGCGCTGCGATTCGCCCGCAGCTGATCCGCCATGGCGTCGAAATCGCGCGCCAGAACCGCGAGCTCATCCTTGCGGCCCTCCAGTCCCGCGCTCACGCGCACATCGAGATTTTCCGAAGCGAGTGCCCGGGCGCCGGCCTGAATGCGGCGAATGGGTGCGGTGAGATGCTCCGCCAGCCACCAACTGGTGAGCGCGCTGACGACGAGCGCAATGCCGAGAATGGTCAGCGAAATGGCCGGCAAGCTGAGTGCGCCGAAGATGCTCGGGCGGCGCGGCGTCGTCACGACCGTGTATATCGATCCGTCCGGGGCCACGATTTGCGGAGCGGCGCGTGAGGGACGGAAATTGCCGGGGACCGGCTCGCGATTGATGAATTCGAGGCGGCGGGCGGCGCTTTCCGGGAGTCTGCGGCCGAGAATGTCCTGACCGTCGGGGCCGATGATAAAGAGCTGGCGATCGACCACCGTATTCTTGTTCTCCTCCAGCCAGCTCTTCAAGGCGCTGACGCCGCCGCGCCCCAGAATCTCCGACGCCTGGATGGCCACGGAGGGCCGGCGCTGATACTCGAAGGTCTCGTTTTCCCGGGAAGCGATGGTGAACGTGGTGGCGATGCTGCTGCCGACGATGAGCGTCATCGCGAGCAGGAACAACAGGAAAATCCTGAGGAAGAGGCTATGCATGCGCCCAGGTGAGAGTGTAGCCCGAACCGCGCACGTTCTTGATTTCCGGATTCTTGCCGGCCTCGAGTTCGAGTTTGCGACGCAAATTGCTGATGTGCGTGTCGATGCTGCGGTCGTAGGCTGCGAGCTTGCGGCCGAGTGCCTGCTCGGTCATCGAGTCGCGCGAAATCACCTGGCCTGCCGAGCGCATGAGCAACTCGAGCACCCGAAATTCCGCGCCGGTGAGCGCCACCGGCTTTTCCGCAACGTGCACCTGGCGCGTTCCCGAGTTCAAGGTGATGGGCCCGACATTCAGTTCATCGGGAACACTGCCGCGCGCCGAGCGAGTGCTGGCGCGGCGCAGAATCGCACGGATCCGCGCCACCAATTCGCGCGGATTGAAAGGCTTGCTCAGATAGTCGTCAGCGCCGAGTTCCAGCCCGACGATGCGGTCCACATCGTCGCCGCGAGCGGTCAGCATCAGAATGGGAGTGGCATAGGAGGCGCCCAGCTTGCGCATCACGTCGAGACCGCCGACGTTGGGCAGCATGACGTCGAGAATCACGATTTCAAATTCGCCGGCCTCGAGTTCCGCCAGGGCCTCGCCGCCGTCGTGCACGCTTTTCACATCGAAGTGTTCGGCGTCCAAGTATTCGGACAGCATCTGACAGAGCTCGCGATCATCATCGACCAAGAGCACGCGGGGCGCGCGAGTTGCCGTGGGATCAGTTGTCATACTGCATACTCTGGCACAGTCAGCGCCACCCGAGGCTTTGGCCCTTGGAATTTGCAATTCTTAACAGAACCCTGCGCTGCATCCGACACATATTTACACGGCGCCAGTCTAGGATAGCGCCGTATCCTCTTTTTACCGTATTGGAGCAAGAACATGAAATCGAATCGCAATTTGTTGGCTGGAACCCTCCTGGCGGCCGGAGCGCTGGTGACAGCCGCCGCGAGCATTTCGATCGCGACTGCGGCCGATGAACCAGCGGCCGCGCCACCGGCCGCACCGGCCGCGCCGGGCCCGCATGGATGGCATCACCATCACGGCGCCGGACACCTGTTGTCCAAGCTGAACCTGAGTGCAGAGCAGCAGGCATCCATCAAAACCATCATGGCGAATGCCGCCCCGCAGATGAAGAGCATTCATCAGGAGATGCGCGCCAACTCGCTGAAACTGAGTCAGACGCAGCCAACCGCCGCGAACTACCAGAGCGTCGTGTCGCAAGTCACGCAGGCCAACGGCTCGCTGCACTCGCAGATGATCACGCAGCGCGAAGCGGTGCGCGCGCAGATTTTCAAGGTGTTGACGCCGGCGCAGCAAACGCAGCTCGCGACCTTGAAGGCGCAGATGCAAGCGCAGATGCAAGCTCGCATGCAGGCACGCATGCAGGGGCGCGGAGCGGCGACGCCGCCCGCGGCGCAATAGCTCTACGCGGATTTGTTTAAGAGTATTTGTTCAGTCTCGGGATCGCTGTCGTTCTGACGCTCATCTTTGGGCGGCCGCGATCCCGTCTTTTTTCAGCAGCGCAATCACACTGCCCTGGCCGACCAGATGCGCGGTACCGACGATCACCAAGTAATTCTTGTCGTCGTTGAGCAGGGCCTCGATCTTGGGCACCCACTTGCGGTTGCGCGCCACGAGCACCGAGTCATATAGCGCCGGATCGCGGCCGATCTCGGATTTCAGTTCGTCCGCGAACCATTGAATATCGCCGCTCGCCCACGCGTGCACCATGGCGCCCACCTCCTTGGGCAGGTCATGCGCTTCCTCAAGGCTCGAGA
>Ga0209330_1000300_pt1 | contig 23511 bp, 19 predicted proteins | sample JacPinW_OM2H0_O3_FD_187969 | JGI IMG/M metagenome (GOLD analysis project Ga0209330, IMG submission 187969) | Forest soil microbial communities from Algoma, Ontario, Canada - Jack Pine, Ontario site 1_JW_OM2H0_O3 (SPAdes) (version 2) | ecosystem: Environmental > Terrestrial > Soil > Boreal...
CCAGCCTGCCCAAGAAAAAGCGCGTACTCCTGCTGGATACTTCTCAGACGAAACGCGACTTGCGGGCCGACGTGATGCGAAAGCTCGGCATTGAAGTTGATTGTGCTGCCGATGTGCTCGAGGCCCGGTGCTGGTGGCGCGCCGACCTATACAATCTCGTTCTGATCAATGCGACCGGGGAACCGGAGAGCCGCGACCAGTTCTGTAATGATATTCGCGGTGCGAACCCCAGGCAGCGGATTGCTTTTTTCGTGGGCAGCCCCGAGTATCTTGCCGTGTCCCCGCATTCCGATGAAGCGCTTGGAGCGACGAACGCAGAGGGTCTTCACAAAGAGATGATTGCCGCGCTGCTTGCCCAGAGTTCGCAAAACGTGTCACAACGCTGGGGAATCCTGGAAGCCTGCAAAAGAATTTCCTCGGTTCGTTCGGTCAGCGAGGCTCGATCGCGGGCCATACGAGAAACACCCCGGCCATCGCGCTGGGCGGAAGCGATCGAGCGGCACTCTGAGCCCGAGGCAGTCCATTCTCAACCGACCTTTGCAGCAACAATCGCGACAGAAAGAGAAACCTTATGAAGAATTTGTATGTTGGCAACCTGCCTCACAGCACCACGGAAGCGGAATTGCGCGGCGTGTTTGAGGCTCATGGAGCAGTCGAACGGGTCAGCATTGTCACCGATCGCGAGACTGGGCGCGCGCGAGGGTTTGCGTTTGTGGAAATGACAAATCCCGCAGAAGCGGACAAAGCGGTCGCAGCCTTGAATGGCACCGAACTGGGCGGCCGCGCACTGAAGATCAATGAGGCAAAACCGAAGACCGATGCTCCGCGCGGCGGGAGTGGCGGAAAGCGCTTCGGCGGCGGAGGTGGCGGCAGTCGCGACGACTACCAGGGTCACGCACGCCAGCCTCGCGAGCCCCGCTGGTAGGACCGGCCGAGGCATGAGATTAGGGCGGCTGCAGCTGGTGATACAGTTACCGCAGCCTCAGCTCTGCACTAGAACCAAACGCGAAGTGCGCCAGCCGCTATCGCTAAAATTTACAATCGGAGATAGGGAATGCCAGGACGAGGTCGATCAAGTTTTACTAAACGCCAGAAAGAACACACGCGCCAGCAAAAACAGCGCGACAAAGCCGAGCGAAGGGTTCAACGCAAAACCGAGGAACCTTTGGGAACGTCAAGCGATTCGAACGAGTTGGACTTGACGGAACTGCAGAAACACGCCGAGGAGCAAGCCGCTCTGTTTCAAATGGGAGCAGACGACGGCGATATTTCCAGTATGCCCCGCGAGCGCAGTCCGGAAAAAACCGAATCCTAACGTCTTCCTTAGGTGTCGAAACAAGCAGGGCGCGTCTTGACGACGTGCCCTTTTTGTTGCTTGCGCATTCCCTCTATTTTCAGGCAAAAACTTCGCCAGGCAACCGGGTCAGAGTTCGGCTGGCCAGGGTGTTTTGGACAACATGCTGCGATCGCCCGGCGTTGGCCCAATCCACCTGCTTGCGTTCAATTCGCAGCTTGAGCGCGCGCTCGATGTGACGAAGTTCGATGACTTCGGCACCCGATACCAAACTGGAGGCGAGGCCCTGTGAGCCGGCGCGGCCAGTGCGTCCGACGCGATGGATAAAGTCCTCGGCCATCTTTGGCAAGTCATAATTGATGACGTGTGCGACATCATCCACGTGCAGGCCACGGGCGGCAACATCAGTCGCCACCAGTACCTGAAATTTACCCTGCTGAAATCCACTGAGCGCGCCATTTCGCTGCGATTGCGAACGATCCCCGTGAATCATGGCCGCGGAAAAACCTTCGCGGGCTAACTCCTTAGCCAGCCTCTCGGTGCCACGCTTGGTGCGGGCGAAGATGAGAGTTTGTCCCTTTTCAGCATAAAGCAACTGCCGGAGCACTTCCGGTTTCTCTGCCGGACGCACTTCGTAGGCTTGCAGACGAACACTCTCGACTGGCTTGAGCACCGAACCGATGGCGATGCGGACAGGATCCCGCATTGAATCGTTCACCAGACCAGCAACGGATTGCTCCAGAGTGGCGGAAAAGCAGAGCGTCTGCCGGCGTTGCGGCAACACCGCGAGAATGCGGCGAATGGCGGGCAGAAAGCCCATGTCGAGCATGCGATCAGCTTCATCGAGAACTAGAATCTTGATGTCGCGCAGGTCGATCAGCTTGCGGCCGATGAAATCCTGCAAGCGGCCCGGAGTTGCAATCACCATCGCGGCTCCGCCGCGTACTGACTGAATCTGAGCTTTCTCGGAGACGCCTCCGATTACGAGCGCGGCTTTTGAGAGTTCCCGGCCGCGCAATTTTTCGTACTCCTCGTTGACCTGAATCGCCAGTTCGCGCGTGGGCAGCAAAACCAGCACGCGAGCTTTTTTCGCGGACTCGCGTTGCAGCATTTCAATCACCGGGATAAGAAACGCCAGCGTCTTACCGGTACCGGTCTGCGCTGTCGCTAACACGTCCTTGCCCTCAAGGGCGCAAGGGATGGCCTGCACCTGAATTGGCGTAGGGATAATAAATTGAGCTGTCGCCAGCCTCTGCTGTAAAGCAGAAGATAGCGGTAGTTCCATAAAACTTGTCATTCGTAATTTTCTTTCTGGAGGGCTTGATCGAACTCTGAATACACGTATCGCGAGTTCCCAGCCGCTCTTACTCTATTTTTGATTTGCGCTGAATAAACGGCGGGCAGGAAAAGCGGAGGTGAATCTGATCCAACAGGATCACCGCGTCACGAGCAAACCGTGGCAGTAGCGTTGAAGCTATTATAGCATGACTTAACTATTTCGTTAACAGTTACGAAAGATCCGCGCCGCGCCTACAAGTCAAAGATCCGGTATACCGACGACGGCTCCTGCGCCTGAAGCAAGGAAATTGCAACGTTGTGCACCGCGACTCCGCCCGTGGTCCGGCCATCGGGCTTTCCGTGATGGGCGTGGCCATGCACAACCAGGTCGGCTCCGTGACGGTCCACGACCTCCGCCAGCCGTGAGTTTCCCATGAAAGGAAATATCTCGGGAGACTCGCCCTGCACGGTTTCCGCGATTGGAGAATAGTGCAACACCACAACCCTTTTTTTGGTGCGCAACAGGGACATTGCGCGCTCCAGCTTAAGCGCTTCATCGACGGAAACGCGAACAAACTCTTTGATCTCGCGTTCCCCGAATGCCGTCAGCATTCCCCGCCCAAATCCGCCAACGAATCCCTTGGTTCCCGCAAAGCCAACACCATCCCTCTCGTAGGCACTTCCATCGAGAAGCTTTATTCCTGACGCGATGATGAGGCGCGCAAGTTCCGCCTCCTTGCCGCTTTCATAGTCGTGGTTCCCCAGCACGACAATGGTGGGCAAACGCAAACGAACTAAGACATTTAAAAGCGGCTCCATTTCGTCAGGCTGTCCGAAGTTCGTCAGATCGCCAGCCAATACAAGGATATCGGCTTCGTCGCGCACCCGCTCAAATTGGTCCTTGAGCTTGGTGTAACCCTGTGGTGTGAAATGCAGGTCGCCTGTGGCCGCGATTCTCATGCAGTTCGATTCAGCACGCTTGATCTTTCCGCGGCGCTGGTACATTCCGGAATTGCACCGATTTCCGCGAGACGTTTCTGACGGGTCTCTTCGAGCAAGTTCGCCAGGTCCCATTCGTTGATGTCGATAGCGAACATGTTTTCATCTACCAGGCTTCCCCGGAAGCTGGCGTTGGGATGGGGCCTTGCGATCTGATTCTCGAAACGACGCAACAGTTTCTGCCATATCGCAGTTGGAACGTAATGCGTCTGCGCGGGATAGACATAGCGAAATAGGAGCAGCGACCACAAAAGCATCTCCCAGTGTTCGCCCACCAGTTTCAATTCTCGCTCCCAATCGAAGGAGCCGTGCGTGCCATAGATCACATGTGCGATATCGGCGCCGTCGAAGCGCTCCCGCTTGGCCACAAAGATCTTGGAAGCAACTAACTCCTCGGGAGCCAGTACGCGGGTCTTAACCCCATATACAACAAACGGGCTGGCCCGCTCGATCCAGGAATCTTCCACGACGATTACGCCATTGCTCATGCCCGTAATCAGATCCACAAAAAAATCTCCCTTGCGAGCCTTGCCCAGCCAGACTGGATCGCGCACCTCGCAATCGAAGCCGCGCTGGCGTAAGTAGGGAAAGACGTCACAAGATGTTTTCGCCGTCATGAAAAGATCAAGGTCTTTGGTAAATCGGCAAATTCCTGTATGCGCACGCAGCGCAAAAGCGCCGGAAACCGCATAGGGAACTTCCTCCTCTTCGAGCACGGTCAGCACTTCCCGAAATAGCGTGGCCTGTTCCTTCGGAACGTCGGCTGGCATAGACGAGGTTACAGGTAGTACTTCAGCTTCGGGCGCGGATTTTGACCCTTCAGGCACGCACCTTAGATGTGCTTTTTTTTCTTGTGGTTGCCAGGCATCGTTTGCCGACGAAGGCCCTCGATCTTTCGCCATGTCTTTTCCGGACCTTGCGGCCAAGCATGTACGCCCTGATCGCGAGCGTGGGTTCAGTGAGCGAGGCCCTCGCGCCTAAAGTTTGAATCATCCTTCGCTCGAATTATCGTTCGATCTCATCCGTAATTCCGTGGTGGGCCTAAAGGTCAAACACTTCGCCATAATCCTCGCAAGAAACGGATGCCTCTCACAGTTGCCCAATCCGTTGAGCGCGGACCTGCGTCTGCCTGGCGCAGCGAGATTCTTACTTTCGGAGAACCCGATGAAATCACTCCGCGTTTTTTGCTCAACCTCTCCATCCTGCTGACGTTAGCTGCAGGCGCCCCGGCGCAGGATGTGAAACTCGAGTACGACCATCAGGCAAACTTTTTCCAATATCATCCTTTAATATTGGGAAAAGGTTAAGTCTACCGACCCCTTGTGGCAGAACCGAATTCAGGATGCGGTTGACCCGCACTGCAATCGAAAGGTTGGCAGCGAGTAGACGACGGTAGAGACGTCGCTATCACCGCCCTGGGCAGCACTCGTAACCAGCAGGAATACCAGACCTTTTATGACGGTATGGGAGGCTGGCGCTGGGTAGGTAGGGGTGAAATCCCCCGCAGGTGGAAATTATCCCGTTGACTCCCTGGTTCTGGACTTCCACGATTAAGATGCGCACAACAAGCAACTGCTCCGGCGCGGTGTGTCCCCTGACACGCTGAGCAACAATCCGCAGAACAGCGAAAAGAAACTCGGGTAAGGCCGTCGATAAGATGTTGGAGCATTTTCGCCGCATGAAAAGGGCTAGCCGTGAGCGCCACGTAGGCCGATAGGGATCGCGCCTGCGCGTGGCAGCTCGCGAGTCGATCGGGTACTCTACCCGCGGTTCTCAGCATATTTCCAGATTCGTGAGCAGATCACAATAGTAAGTTCACCCCTCGCGCTACAGCGCCCACCTTATAGACCCACGTTGCATTGAAATTTATTCTGCAATAGCCGTTACTTATATGAGGATCGCTCAGGTAGCACCACTTTTCGAAAGTGTTCCGCCCCTGCTTTATGGCGGCACGGAGCGGGTAGTTTCCTGGCTCACCGAGGAACTGGTGCGTCTGGGGCATGACGTCACTCTTTTCGCAAGTGGTGATTCGGTAACCAATGCCCGGCTGGTGCCTGTTTGCCCCCGAGCTTTGCGGCTCGATGCACAGTGTAAGGATCCGGTGGCCCATCACGTCCTCATGGTGGAACACGTGTTTCGGGAGGCGGCGGCGTTCGATCTGATCCATTTCCACGCTGACTATCTTCACTTTTCTTTGAGCCTGCGTTCCGAAGTACCGTGTCTGACCACTCTGCACGGACGGTTGGACATGCCGGACCTCGTGCCTTTGTATCAAAGCTTCCGCGAACTGCCGCTGGTATCGATCTCGGATGCCCAGAGGACCCCTCTTCCATGGGTCAACTGGCAAGGTACAGTACACCACGGAATGCCTCCTCAATCGCTTACGATGGGCAATGGGGAGGGAAACTATCTCGCATTTTTGGGGAGAGTTTCGCCGGAGAAAGGTGTGGATGAGGCGATCGAGATTGCCTGCCGCTCTGGCATGCGATTGAAAATCGCCGCGAAAGTAGATCAAGCAGATTCGGAGTATTTTAAGAACCGAATCAAGCCTTTGCTGAACCACGGACTGGTTGAGTTCATCGGCGAGATCGGGCACGATCGAAAAAATGATTTTCTGGGAGACGCATCTGCTTTGCTTTTCCCCATCCAGTGGCCCGAGCCTTTCGGAATTGTTATGATCGAAGCATTGGCCTGTGGCACGCCGGTAATCGCCTACCCGTACGGCTCCGTCCCCGAGATCGTGGAGAATGGCGTGACGGGTTTCGTCGTCGCCGACGCAGAGGGGGCCGTGGCGGCGGTAAAAAACCTAAAAGCAATCAGTCGCCAGAGCTGCCGTAAACATTTCGAGCAACATTTCTCCGCTGAACGAATGGCAGCGGAGTATCTCACCATTTACCAAAGACTGGTTCAAAAAGGGCCAACTGCAATCACGATCAACGATGGAGCTCTGAGTTGGACGGACCTGGCACCCAACAGTACTACATAGCGACTTCTCAATCGCCAGTCGACGATCGCGCACGAGTTCTCAAATACGGGAGAACGTTTTTTGTCTTCGACCGTCTCGGCGACGTCCGGACCACGGGCATGGGGGAGCAGGGACTCTTCTTTGAAGACACCCGGCACTTGTCCGAACTCGTGCTGCTTCTGTGGGGCACGCGGCCCTTGCTGCTGAGTTCAACCGTAGAGAGCAGCAATTTTCTTTTTGCAGGCGACCTGGCGAACCTCGACGTTTCGCGCAACGATGAAGTAGTAGTTCCGCGGGGAACGCTGCATGTTCTGCGCTCAAGATTTTTGTGGAGCAACACTTGCTACGAGGAGATCGAGTTTGTCAATCATGGCCTCTCCGAACTTCTCGTTCCCTTTCGCACGACCTTCGGGGCAGACTTCTCCGATATTTTCGAAGTGCGGGGGATGCACAGACTGCAGAGAGGCAGGCTCCTGCCAGCGGAAGTAGAAGACAAATCGATTCTGTTGTCGTATGAAGGACTGGACCATGTTGTGCGGCGGACCCGCATTCAATGGGAGGCGACGCCCCACCAGGCAAGCGCGCAAGCACTGGACTATGAAGTCCGCCTTCGCCCCAAAGAAAGAGTCAGCTTTCGTTTGTCGATATCGTGCGACTCCGATCCCCTGCCGCACACTACGAGCCATTCCCAAGCCAAGCATGTTGCGCAGCAGGAACTCGAACGAGTGGGCAAATCCTTTCCGCGGATGTACGGTTCAAATTCACGTTTCAACGATTGGATCAACCGTTCCATCTCCGATGTGCAGATGATGATGGTTGGAAATCCAGAACAAGACTACCCCTATGCCGGCGTGCCATGGTTTGGCACGGTTTTCGGCAGGGACGGGATTATCACGGCTCTGCAAACGCTTTGGCTCAATCCGGGAATGGCAAGAGGTGTTCTGGAATGTTTGGCCTTGAGTCAGGCCGACAAACTGGATGTCACAATTGAGGCGGAACCAGGAAAAATTCTGCACGAAATGCGTTGCGGCGAAATGGCGGCCTTGGGCGAAGTGCCGTTCGGCAAGTACTACGGCAGCGTAGATGCGACGCCGCTTTTTATTATCCTGGCGCGCGCTTATTACGAACGCACCGCGGATTCCAGGTTCATACAGCTTTTGTGGCCACACCTTGAACGCGCATTGAACTGGATTGACGAGTTCGGGGATATCGACGGCGACGGCTTTGTAGAATATGAGCAACGCTCGACAAAAGGGCTGGTACAGCAGGGTTGGAAGGATTCGAACGATTCAATTTTCCAGGCAGACGGTGCCATCGCTACTGCTCCAATCGCGCTCTGCGAAGTGCAAGGTTACGTTTATGCCGCGAAATTAGCCGCTGCATATTTGTGCCGTTTTGCCGGCGGCTCCCAGAAGGCGGCCACGCTGGAGCTCGAGGCGGAGAATCTCCGCGCGCGTTTCGAAGAACAATTCTGGTGTGAAGAGCTTTCTACTTATGCGCTGGCACTGGATGGTCGGAAGCGCCCTTGCCGTGTCCGCACATCAAACGCGGGCCATTGTCTTTACACGGGGATTGCGTCCCCGGAGCGCGCGCGGCGGGTTGCGGAAACCCTGTTTCAACCGGAGTCATTCAGCGGTTGGGGCGTACGAACAGTAGCCTCGAGCGAGGTGCGTTACAATCCGCTTTCATATCACAACGGATCGATATGGCCACATGACAATTCCCTCATTGCCAGCGGCCTGGCGAAGTATGGTCACAAGGAACTCGCCGGCCGAATATTTATGGGTTTGCTTGATTTGAGCAGCATGGTCGACTTGCACCGCCTGCCGGAACTTTTCTGCGGCATCGATCGCCGACCGGGAGAAGGTCCCACGCTTTATCCGGTCGCGTGCTCGCCCCAGGCCTGGGCAGCCGCTGCTCCATTCTTAATTCTGCAGGCGTGTCTCGGCATTTCCATCGAGGCAGAACGCAAGCGCATCGTGTTCGATGATCCCTATCTGCCGGAGGGAATTCCCACCCTCGCCATCAAGGATCTCCAGTGCGGGGGCATAAGCGTTGACTTGTTTCTTGAAAGAAGGGATAACTCGGTTTTGGTCCATAAAGGCCAGACGCATAGCCCGCTCGAAATTGTCACAATTGTCTCCTGATGCGCTCTCCGACAGGCTTCCGCGGTGGCAGGATTGCCGCCGGGAAAATTTCGTCTCCTGACGGTTTCTGCAGGTGGTAGGATAGCCGCCTGCTTCATCATTTCGGACAATGACCTTGCCATGACGAGATCTTCGCGGGCTGTCGCGTCGCCACGAGTTGTCAGCATCGATGACTTCCGCCCCATCGCTCGGCACAGGGTGCCGAAGCCGGTTTTTGATTATCTCGATGGCGGCGCCGAGGGCGAAGTCACCCTGCGTGAGAATTGCCGCATATTCAACGATGTTACGTTTCGGCCGCGACACGCTGTCGCCCTCGCGAACTGCAGCCTGTCAACGCGTGTTCTGGGCTTCGATCTTTCTCTTCCATTCTTGCTCGCACCCGTCGGGTACAGCCGCCTCATGCACCCCGGGGGGGAAGTGGCGGCCGCGCACGCCGCGGGCAAGGCGGGCGCCGGCTATATTCTCTCGACGATTTCCGGGCACAGGCTGGAAGACGTGAGAGCTGCTTCCACTGGCCCGGTTTTTTATCAGCTCTATCTCATGGGCGGCCGTGGCGCTGCCGAGGCTGCGATTGAGCGAGCACGGGTTGCGGGGTTCAACGCACTCGTCGTCACCATAGACACGCCAGTTTCCGGAATCCGCGAGCGCGACTATCGCAATGGAATGAGGGAACTGATCAGCGGCGGGCCATTCGAGAAGATCCCATTTCTTCCGCAGATTCTCTCGCGTCCAGGCTGGCTCGTCGATTACTTCCTGGATGGCGGTCTGCCTGGACTTCCTAATGTCATTGTGCCGGGAAAGGGACCGTTGCCGCTGATTGATGTGGCTGCGGCTCTGGCGGAGTCCGCGGTGACGTGGGCTGACCTGAGTTGGATCCGAGAAGTTTGGAAGGGACCGATTATCGTCAAGGGTGTGCTGACAGCCGACGATGCGCGCCGCTCGATGGATGAAGGAGCCGCGGCGATTTCAGTTTCGAATCATGGCGGCCGGCAGCTCGATGGCGTGCCAGCTTCTCTGCGAGCCTTGCCGGAAGTGGTGGAAGCGGTGCAGGACCGAATCGAAGTATTGATGGATGGCGGCATCCGCCGTGGAACTGACATCGCCAAAGCTCTCTGCATGGGAGCGCGCGCCGTGCTGTGCGGCCGCGCTTACGCCTATGGTTTAGCAGCCGCCGGTGAAGCTGGCGTCGACCGCGCCATCGAGATCCTGCGGGTTGATCTGGATCGCACATTGCGCTTGCTCGGTTGCCCATCGGTCGCTCAACTGGATCACTCTTACGTGAATGTTCCGAAGAGCTGGGAAAACTGATTGCGGTTGTGAAAAAGTTCCCTTTCGCGTGTTTGATTTCTGTTGCGCGGCAAACTCCATTCGCCAGGAGGTTGTGAATGCAGTGGACTCAGATCTACGATCCACTCGGCCATTGGTGGCTCTCCACGCTGGTGGCGGCTCTTCCCATCATTGTTCTTCTCGGGCTCCTCGCCGGTCTTAGAGTAAAGCCGCACTGGTGCGCAATCGCCGGTGCGACAACGGCGGTGGCGGTTGCAATTTTCTTTTTCAGGATGCCTCCCGTGCTGGCAGGCCTCAGCTTTGGCTATGGCGTGGCCTTTGGGGTTTTGAAAATCGCTTGGATCGTTCTGGCCGCGGTGTATCTCTACGACATCTCGGTCGAGACCGGACAGTTTGAAATCATGAAGGAGTCAGTGGCCGGAATCACGGCTGACCGCCGGCTGCAAGTGCTCTTGGTGGCGTTTTGTTTTGGCGCATTTATCGAGGGCGCGGCGGGCTTCGGCGCACCAGTGGCGATCGCGGGCGCATTCATGATCGGGCTGGGATTCAAGCCCTTTCATGCCGCTGCATTAAATCTGATCGCTAACACCGCACCGGTGGCTTGGGGAGCGATCGGTACTCCGGTTCACACGCTCGCGGCGGTAACGACGCTGCCAGAATCCGATCTCAACGCCATGATCGGACGCATACTTCCCTTCACCGCGATCATCGTTCCCTTCTGGCTGGTGAAAACCATGGTCAGTTGGAGGGAGACCTTCGAAGTATTTCCCGCCATCGCTGTAGTTGGCATTTCTTTCGCTCTTACTCAATTCTTCTGGTCGAATTACGTAGACAGCAACCTGGTGGACATTATGGGAGGCGTGGTCTCGCTGGTCGCAGTCCTGGCCTTCCTCCGATTCTGGAAGCCGAAGAAAATTTGGCGATTCGATTATGACGACAAAGCAGGGGCGCCTGCGGTTGCGACGGGGAAGATTAGCGACGACGTGGGCGGCGAATGGACAGCGGAGAAATTCGATGGACTTGTCACGGCGCGCACCTACAGCGCCGGACAGGTATTGAAGGCCTGGATGCCTTTCGCGATCCTCTCGCTCTTTGTCCTGCTCTGGGGACTGCCGAAGATAAAACTAGCCATGAACCTGGCCACCACGCCGGCGTTTCGGGTGGTCCTGGCGAATGGTAAAGTTCGGTCCGGTCCGCCGGGATGGGAGGTACCATACCTGCACAACGCCATCTCGCGCGCGGCCCCCATCGTTACGAAGCCGACACCCGAGGCGGCGCGTTACGATTTCAACTGGCTCTCCGCCACCGGCACGGGATGTTTCTTTGCCGCGATTGTGTCGGGACTATTTCTGGGATTGGGCCCGGTTCAGTTAATGAAGATCTTTTGGCGAACTCTGGTGCGAATGCGGCTTGCCATGGTCGCGATCTCATTCATGTTGGGACTGGGCTATGTGACTCGTTACTCGGGACTGGATGCCGTGTTAGGTCTGGCGTTCACGCGCACCGGATGGATGTATCCATTTTTCGGCACGTTCCTGGGATGGCTGGGCGTTGCGCTAACCGGCAGTGACACCTCCGCGAACGCGCTCTTTGGCAGCCTGCAGCGAATCACTTCTCAGCAACTCGGCATCGACCCCATCCTCATGTGCGCGGCCAACAGCGCGGGCGGAGTGATGGGAAAGATGGTGGATGCGCAGTCCATCACGATCGCGACGGCAGCTACCGAGCAGGTTGGCAACGAAGGGATCATTTTCCGTTATGTCGCGTGGCACTCAGTGGCACTTTGCTCCATCGTAGGAATCATCGTGCTGCTTTACGCTTATGTTTTCCGCTGGGCGGTGCCGCATGGGCTGACGTTCGTGAAATAGCTGTCCCGTATCTTCGCGCTTGCCAGCCGAAATGGAAATTGGTCGAACGACTTCTCGCCGCGATGTGCGAGTAAACTCTGACAGACCGCCCGCACTCCCCAACATATCCGCGCTCTCCCTGTGGACGAGTAACGATCTGTTAATAAATCGAAGACTCAACCTTGCGCATCAGATGAGTCGAGGCTGTAGGGTTAGAATATTGCTGCGGGGGCCGAACCTGATCTTGTCGGAGAATATCTGATGGCTGTTACGAATGAAGCAACCCCCCTTCCGCCCGAAGAACTGCGGAAGATTCATGCCTACTGGCGAGCTTGCAATTATCTGTCGGCAGGCATGATCTATCTTCGCGCGAATCCTCTTTTGCGTGAACCGCTGAAGCGGGAACACATCAAGAATCGGCTTCTTGGTCACTGGGGATCCGATCCCGGCCAATCTCTGATTTGGGTTCATCTGAACCGGCTCATCCGAAAATACGACCTGAATGTTATCTACCTCTCCGGCCCCGGTCATGGCGCGCCCGCCACACTTGCCAATTGCTATCTCGAAGGCCACTACTCCGAGATCTATCCCGACAAGAGTTGCGACGAAGCGGGCTTGCTCAAGTTTTTCCGGCAGTTCTCTTTTCCCGGAGGAATCGGATCGCACTGCACCCCAGAAACGCCTGGTTCTATTCACGAAGGCGGCGAGCTTGGCTACTCCATCTCGCATGCTTATGGAGCGGCGTTCGATAATCCCGATCTCATGGTCGCCGTCGCCGTGGGCGATGGCGAGGCGGAGACCGGTCCGCTCGCGACCTCCTGGCATTCGAACAAATTTCTAAATCCGATTCGCGACGGAGCCGTCCTGCCGGTGCTTCACCTCAACGGTTACAAGATCGCGAATCCTACGATCCTGGCGCGCATTCCACATGAAGAATTAGAAGCGCTGTTGACGGGATACGGCCATAAACCTTACTTCGTAGAAGGGGAAGATCCGTCTGCGATGCATCAGAAACTGGCTTCCACACTGGAGCAATGCATCCTGGAGATTCGGTCGATTCAGCAGCGCGCCCGCACAACCGGAGATGTGACTCGCCCGCGCTGGCCCATGATCGTTCTGCGTTCCCCGAAGGGATGGACAGGTCCGAAGGAAGTAGACGGACACAAGGTAGAAGGCTCGTGGCGGGCTCACCAAGTCCCCCTAGCCGATCCGGCTGCGAATAAGAAACATCTGACGCTGCTGGAAGAATGGTTGCGAAGCTACAAACCGGAAGAGCTCTTCGATGCCAACGGAACTCTTATACCAGAACTACAGGAACTTGCACCTTCGGGGCCGCGTCGCATCTCGGCCAACCCGCATGCAAATGGCGGCCTGCTTCGTAAAGAACTCGCACTTCCGGACTTTCGCGATTATGCCCTGGAGGTAAAGGCGCCGGGTGCGACCTATTCTTCGCCGACTGAAGTGCTGGGACACTTTCTGGCTGAAGTGATGCGTCGTAACATGAACTCCTTCCGCGTTTTTGGCCCAGACGAGACCGCATCCAACAAGCTCACAGCCATCTATGCCGCTTCCAAGAAAACCTGGCTCGCTGAATACAAGCCCGAAGACGCCGACGGTGGCGAGCTCGACGTCTCCGGACGCGTCATGGAGATGCTCAGCGAGCACACGCTCGAAGGCTGGTTCGAGGGGTATGTTCTCACGGGCCGACACGGTTTCTTCTCCAGTTACGAAGCCTTCATCCATATTATCGATTCCATGTTCAACCAGCACGCGAAATGGCTGGAGAAGTCGAAGAATGAGCTTTCCTGGCGTGCCCCCGTGCCGTCTATCAACCTTCTCATCACTTCTTTGGTGTGGCGGCAGGATCACAACGGATTTACGCACCAGGATCCGGGATTTCTTGACGTGGTCACCAACAAAAGCCCCGACGTGGTGCGCATTTACTTGCCGCCGGATGCAAACTGCCTGCTTAGCGTCACCGATCATTGCCTCAGGTCCCGCGATTACGTCAATGTCATAGTCGCGGACAAGCAGGAACACCTTCAGTACCTGACCATGGCGGATGCCGTAACCCATTGCACCAAGGGAATCGGCATCTGGGACTGGGCATCCACCGATGATGGTGAGGATCCCGATGTGGTGATGGCCTGCGCCGGCGATATTGCAACCATGGAATCTCTTGCGGCGGTCGCAATTCTGAAGGAACACTTCCACGATTTGAAGATTCGATTTGTGAATGTTGTGGATCTTTTCCGCCTCCTGCCGGCGACCGAGCATCCCCACGGACTCTCCGACCGCGATTTCGATTCGCTTTTCACCCCTGACAAGCCCGTCATCTTCAACTTCCATTCCTATGCCTCGCTCATTCATAAACTCAGTTACCGGCGAAACAACCATGACAACATTCATGTGCGCGGATACAAAGAAAAGGGGAACATAAATACTCCCCTGGAGCTTGCGATTATTAACCAGATCGACCGCTTCGATTTGGCGATTGATGTCATCGACCGAGTTCCGCGACTGCGTTCCGTTGGGGCACACGTGAAGGAATGGCTGAAGGGTCAAATCATCGAGAGTGTTAACTACGCTCACGCGGAAGGCATCGATAAGGAAGAAATTCGAAACTGGAAGTGGCCGGGATAGATGGCGAACAAGCTGGCAAAGAAAGACGGTCTCATTCTGGTACTCAACAGCGGGTCGTCTTCGCTGAAGTTCGGCATCTACCGTCCCGGCGAAACTGACGAAGAGCCGATGCTGACTGGGAGTGCGGAAGGTGTCGGACGAGACGATGGATCGTTAAACATTCGTTCCTCCGATGGCACGTCCCTTGCGCAGCGCGAGTGTATTCACGAATCGCAGAGCGAAGCCCTGAACGCTCTCGCTGCAGCGATACGAGAACATATCGACAACATGCCGTTGGCTGTCGGCCATCGCGTGGTGCACGGCGGCCCCAACCTTCGCAGACACCAAATCATCACACCACAAGTTCTGGACGAGCTCCGCTCCGCAACCCACTTTGCTCCATTGCATATTCCGCAGGCCCTGTCGCTCATCGCCGCCGCGCAGTCGATCTTTCCTTCGGCCGCGCAGTATGCCTGCTTCGACGACGCTTTTCATCAAACGATGCCGGAGACTGCATGCCGCTTTGCCCTCCCGCAGCGCTACTTTGACGCCGGCATTCGCCGTTACGGATTCCACGGTATTTCTTACGAGTCGCTGGTGCATCATTTCGGGGCAACGCTTCCCAAGCGAGCCATCTTCGCTCACCTGGGGAATGGCTCGAGTCTGTGTGCACTGCAAAACGGGGCCTCGATCGACACCACGATGGGCCTCACCCCCACGGGCGGCATTCCCATGGCTACACGATCTGGCGACCTGGACCCGGGAGTCATCCTCTATCTTCTGCGGAACCAAAAGCTCGAAGCCGACAAGCTAGAAGATCTGCTCAATCATGAGAGCGGCCTTTTCGCTCTTTCGTCTGGCGAGGGCGATGTTAAGGCGCTCGAAGAACGCGCTCGTTGCGATGATCCCAAAGCCCGACTTGCCCTTGATGTATTTGCCATTTCTGTACGCAAGACAATCGGGGCGTATCTAGCCTTGCTGGGCGGGGTGGATTTGCTAGTCTTCACCGGCGGGATCGGAGAACACAGCGATCGCGTTCGATCCTCCGCGACCCAAGGCCTTGAATCACTTGGGCTCACCGCGGACAAGGTTCAGATTGTCCCCACACAGGAAGAGCGACAGATCGCGCGCCACTGTCGCGAAATGATGACGCAACATCGACCATGATGCCGCGCTTACGCCGAACAAGAATGGGAGCCAGCGTTAGTTGACATCGCACGCGCATCTTCTGCTGTCCCTCATCGTCGTCGTCAGCATCGTGCTGATGCTCATCCGTCCCCGCAATATCCCGGAGGTTTACTGGATTGGTGGTGGCGTCCTCTTTCTACTTGTTCTCCAATTGGTGCCACCGCAACTGGCGGGTCGAGCTGTCGCCAAAGCGGTAGACGTCTGCCTATTTCTCATCGGCATGATGTTGCTTTCTGAACTGGCACGCGAGCATGGAGTCTTCGACTGGCTTTCTTCAGTTGCGGTGCGCGGAGCCAACGGCTCCTGCTCAAGGCTATTTGCGCTGGTCTACGCCGCTGGAACGGTCGTCACAATCTTCATGTCAAACGACGCTACGGCGGTGGTTCTGACGCCAGCGATCCTAACGGCGGTGCGTAAGGCCAAAGTCGAGCCTTTGCCGTATGTTTTCGTCTGCGCTTTCAACGCGAATGCAGCTTCATTTCTTCTCCCGATTTCAAATCCCGCAAATCTGGTTGTCTTTCACAATCAAATGCCGCCATTGGGCAGTTGGCTCTTATCCTTCGCCGTGCCCTGTCTCCTCTCCGTTGCCGTGACATTCATCGTGTTGCGCTGGATCTTCCGGGAGCCACTCTGCGCGGCCATTGAATCAGAGGCGGAGGCGAAAGCACTAGAGGGCAACGGCAAGCTGGTGCTAGGTGGATTGGGGATCATGGTAGCTGTACTGTTAACTGCGTCATTATTGGGGAAAGATTTGGGATTGCCCACATGTCTGGCTGCGCTGGCGATTACCGCGGGTGCCTCGATCAAGGCACGATGCAATCCACTCGCTCTCGCTCGTAAGATCAGCTGGTCAACCCTAATGCTGGTGGCCGGACTTTTTGTAATGGTGGATGCGATGGAGAGTATCGGGGCGCTGCGGTTCACGCAGAAATGGCTAGCGTGGGCCCAGACGTTCGGATCAACCACCGGCGCATTCCTAACTGGATTTATCGTCGGTATCGCGAACAACCTGATCAATAATCTGCCGCTTGGGCTGATAGCCGGGAGCACACTTCAGAGCGCGCACGCAAAAGGTTTGATAGCAAACGCCGTTCTCATCGGCGTCGACTTGGGACCGAACCTGTCAATCTCCGGCTCACTGGCGACTATCTTGTGGCTGATCGCACTGCGTAGAGAAAAACTTGGTGTAAGCTTCTGGGATTTTCTTAAAGTCGGCGCGGTGGCGATGCCGGCCGCCCTTCTGGCATCGCTGGGCGGAGCCACGCTGATTCACATGTGGTTTCAGGCTTCGTAGGTCCGTATGTCGACGCTTCGGCTCGGCTCAGGGCATCGAAACATAAGCTGAGCTAGCCTTCGCCGGGCCTCTTCACTCAGGGTGGGTAATCCAGCGACAATCGCCCGGCGACAAGCGTGAGTTGAAACTCCTCAGAACCGACGAGAGTAGGTTGACTCAACGGTTAGCGTTGGAGCAACCCAGCTGGTCAAGCCGCAGAGCTCGTGCTGAAATGGCGATGGATCATCAGACAAACGTAGTCACGGGAGGGCTCCGCCGACGGTCGAGGTCAGAACTTGATCTCCACTACCATGTCTGATTCTTGGTTGGCGGGTACGTATTTCCAATTCTTAACGGCTTTTAGCGCCGATTCCGCCAGAAGCGGATGACCACCGATATACTCCAGCCTGCGCACGGAGCCGTCCGGTTTAATCCAGATCCTCAGCTTCACAGTTCCGTGCAGAGCCATCTTCTTTGCGACCTCGGGATATTGCGGATCTTCGCTGTACACAATTTTCCGCGGCAGTTCACCGGCGTATACGGTGCCGGCCAGCAGTGCTATGCAAAAGACGATGCTCTTGTTTTTCGTCAATGTTCTTGCATCCTAAAAGATCAGCCGCAATGCAAGCTGGATCAGTCTTGGGTCTCGCTCGCTCGCAACCAGGCCGAAGGAAGTGCCGTCCGAGAAATTTCCATCGGGGTTGAGGAATTGCGTGCGATTGAACAAGTTGAAGAATTCCGTCCGGAACTCTAGCTTCTTGCCCTCGGCAAACGGAATGTCCTTGTGGACGGCAAGATCAACTTCGGCAATACCTGGCCCGCAGCATACCGCGCGCGGCGCATTGCCAATTTGTCCCAGCGGCCCATTGGCAAAAGACGTCGGATCGACATAATACCCTCCCGAGGTTCTTGGATTGAGCAGACGAAGTGGCGCAATCATGTTCGGTTCTCCGGGAGCCTCGAAGTCGAAACTGCCCATCAATTCCAGGTCGCTGGAGGAGGTAATGCGGATCGGGAAGCCCGATTGCAGGGTAGTGATGCCCGATATTGCCCAGCCGTTCACCAAATAGCGACTCCAGCTGGAAACGGAAACGTCGGGTATCTGCCAGTATTCGCTGAGCACAAACCGGTTCCGCGCATCGAACAATGATAAAGATCGCGATTTTGCCAGGTTAAGCGGGTCGAGGGAGTCTTCGAAACTCGAAGCGTTGTCGATCGACTTGCTCCAAGTATAAGATGCCAACAATTGCAATCCGTGCGCGAATCGCCGATTCACTACAGCTTGGAAGGAGTTGTAGGCAGAGTTTGCAATCGGCGCCATGGCGAACAGGCTGCTGAACACGGGCACACCATCCGGCGGACAGCCCACGCTCGTGGTTGGCTGACACAAGGGAGAAGAATGCTGGCGCAGTCCCACCAGCGTAATGGGATTCGGGTTCGGCCCGGTTACGCTCGGTACCGAGCCGTAGGGCAGATGCAGAGTCACTCCCGGGGGAATGGCGTTTGCCGGGATGTGGTAAGCGCTGTCCTCCCCGAATGGCCCGCAGGACATGCCAGGAATGTTGTTCAGGTCAAGGCACGTCTGTGCATTTCCAAAGTTCTGGTCCACGCTGGAGAGCAGGCGATGGCCTTGACTGCCCACATACCCGAACTGCAGCATCGTGTCTCTAGCCAATTCCCGCTGGATTGTCAGGTGGTACTGTTCCGAATACTGGTTTCGAAGGGTGGTTGGGTAATCGCCAAACAGCTCGATCGGCCGGAAGCGCGCGAAATCCACCGGCGACCCTGGGCTAGGGCTCTCAATTCCATTGAACGGATTCGGTGTGATCGTTCCATTTTGCGAGAGGAATGGTGTGTTGAAAAGCGGATTGGTGATGGACGTACTCCCGCCAAACGGCGGCTGGGCGGCGAAAGAGGCCAGGATCAGCTCCTCATTGGCGTTGTAGAAAAGTCCCCAACCCATCCGGACACTCGATTTGCCAGGGCCGCCCGACAATTTCGAGAGCCAACCCGTGGTGCCATTCGGTGACCAAGCCAAACCTATCCTGGGAGCGAAAGCGTGCAGATAGGATTTGGTCAGGCCATTCGGAACGCCGGGGTCGCCTGGAAAAACCAATCCCAGCGGAAACACCGATCCGGCGGGGCCGGTCGGGGAACAGTCGGTCGACCCGAAGGTTGCGACTAGTGGATCCGAAGCGCCTAGTTGGCACGGGTAAACACGCGTTGCCTCTCCGGGCCGAAATGCCTGAACCCGCTTATCCGCATCCTCTTGCGGGGTGTTCAGCTCCCACCGCAGCCCAGAGTACAATGTCAGATTGCTCTTTAGCTTCCAGGTGTCCCCGGCGAATAACGCAAGTTCGAGGGCGCGCACATCCAAGGCGTTCGCCGAACCTTGGGAGTAGGTATCAGGAAGACCAAGCAAGTAGTTTGGCACAAGATCCGAATACCCCACATCATTCTGACCACCACCGGTAAACGCGAGATTCCCGTTGATGTTGTAGTAGTACGTCTGATGAAAACGTCGGTCGCGCGCGTCCGTACCAAATTTAAGCGTGTGCTTGCCCAAAGTCTTGCTGAGTCCCTCGAATGCCTGGTAGACATTGCCCGCCTGAGCAAAGGATCCATTCGCGTTGTTGCCGAAACTGAATCCACCCGTTAAGGATACAAAGGGCACGCCTTCCCATTGCGGTCCTAATCCGGGCGTGATGCCCAAACTAGGGTTTGCCGGATCAGCAAAACACAGCGCCGAGGCGACCGTGCTGCAGGAATTCTGCACTAGCCCAGTCCGTTCTGGCGATAGAAATCGACCTTCTCCCTCGCGGTAGTAGACGAAACGAGCTTCGTTCGTTGTCTTGGCGCTGATCATCCAGTTATGCGAGATGTTCAGTTGCTGGAACCGGGATTGGGTCAAGTTGCCAAAGCCCGGCAGAATTGCGCCGGCAGCCTGGAACCGGGAGAACGGTTCGCCGTCAGAGCCATCGGTAAAGTATTGATACAAACTGAGTTGTTGTTGGCTCGTCAGGTTGTGATCGAGACGGGTTGTGAGCTGGTCTTGTCGAACTGCAGCATCGGGGATGGCCTGGAAGACATTGGTCCCGACGTTCGGGTTAGGTACAAACCGGTTCAGCAAAGCGGCTGCTGTGGAGTCGAAGCATGGCTTGGGGATGATGTTGCTGGGGAAGATCGCGGTGTAGGCAGTACCGGACGTTATGGCAACTCCGCCATTGGCGGACACGGCTGAGGCACATCCGGCGCGATTGTTGAGCTGGGTCGCCACAGTCGCATTGGTTAGTGTTCCCGTGAAAGCCGACCCTGCGGAGAAGTCTCCGCTACGTTCCTCGAGGGTTGGCACGACGACCGGATCAGAAGTGATTCCATTCCGCACGCGTTGTCCTTCGTAAGAAGAGAAGAAGAACGTTTTGTCGCGGCGGATCGCCCCACCCAATGTTCCGCCAAATTCGTTCTGCTTGAAATCGGGCTTCTGGGGATCAAGATAGCCCTTGGCGTTGAGGACATTGTTACGAAAAAACTCATACACACTTCCGTGGAACGCATTACTGCCGGATTTCGTGACCACGTTGATCACGGAGCCGGCATTGCGACCGAGGTCCGCGTCGTAGTCATGCGAAATAACGCGAAACTCGCTGATGGAGTCCGGTGAAGGCTGCAACGAGGGCGCGTTCACGAATATGTCGCCCGCTGGACCGCCGTTCACGTTGTAATTGTTCGAACGGGCACGGCCTCCGTTTACCGAGACCACGCCCGGCTGATCGCTGCCAAAGTAAAGGTCTGCTCCCAACGTACTCTGCACTCCGGGCTGGAGCTGTAGCAGTTCGAAGGTGTTGCGCGACTTCAGCGGAAGTTGCGTAACTTCGAGGCTGTCCATCACAACACCGAGTTGCGTGTTCGAGGTTTCAATCATGGATGGGGCGACGGCAGGAAGTTCGGAGTGCCCTCCCAGCGCACTCAATCTGACGTCGAGTCTGACCACCTGCCCGATGTTGGCCCGCAGTTCATCGGTCTGCCAGCTACCAAAACCATCCGCTTTTACCTCGACCTTGTATCGCCCAACCGGCAGAGCACTGAACTTGAACTCGCCTGCATCATTGGTCGTAGCTGCGCGCATTAACGCTGTGTTCTGGCTGGTAATGATCACGAAAGCGCTTACTACGGGACGCCCACTCGGCTCTACGATTGTCCCCTGAACTTCAGCCGTATTCTGTGCGCGGGCAGCAAAAGAGCAAATAAAGAAGAACGCAACGATCTGAATCACGGCATGGGCGCGGGAGCTCATCGCAAATTACTCACCTTACGTTACTAGGGTTTGCTGGAAACAACAGTAGGCGACCAAAAAGGGGATTTCACAAGGTAACCACAGTAATGCGGCAACAGGAGAGTCCTTCCGTTATGCTGCTATTCGTCTGCTAAGCGATGGTGAAAAAGTTGGGAACACACACAGCCGTTCTAGCTCGGCGAACAGCTTCGGGTAAGGAGAAAGGTCACCATCTCACGCTCGCCGGGCTGGAGATCGATTCCAAGCTACTCCTGAAATTTGCCGAGTCCTTCAAGGCATTCAACCTTGATGTCCGCCCGGTCGAGATGCAATCCCCTGACACCGGTCATGAGAGAGTAATCACCGCATGTGTGCTGCGGTTGAACCAAACCGCAGTCTCCTGTTTACGGAGATCTGTGTGGTTCTTGCCACGTCGCACGCTGCTTTACGGGATCGGCGACTGGAACGAAGCCGCTCGGTTCTGTGATATCGGAATCAATGCATTGCTCGAGACGACGACCGACCTTAGCTTTCAAACGGCGGTATCCGCCACGCGGTCCGTGATCGTCCGCGGTATCGGCGCTTATGCCCGCGTGCCCATTGTTACAGCGGTCAGGATCAAGGCCGAGGGCATGGCCGCAAAGGGAATTACCAGAAATGTCGGCCAAGGGGGAATGGCAGTGGAGCTCGCGCGGAGCGTCAGTCTGCCAGATGAGATCAGCCTGGACTTTTCATTACCCGGCGCCCGCCATTTTTCGTTGAGTGCATCCCCGCGTTGGTACTCTGGCCGACTGGTCGGATTGCGCTTCGAACCCCGACAGAGCGAGAAAATGCTCAAGAAGTGGATCGGCGAATTTTCACGCTTAGGCAGCCGGGACTGAGCATGGCCGGCCGAACGCAGTAGCGCCCGGTTTGACCTATGTATGTGCGTGATTCTGAAGCCACTTCGTCTCGAACGAGATACCCTTTCCCTCCGAGCTGACTGGGTCGTCAGATAGTTACTTCTGCCGGTGACGAAGGTGACTTTTGCGACCATTCCTGCTTCCTTAGAATGACATAACAGTCCATGGGAACCGACTTGCTAACCCCGGATCAAATCCGGCTCGAAGTCTCCTCGGGGGCCGCTAAATACTTGGCCCCCAGACAGATCGCTGTCTTTCAAACATCACCATTTCCGCTGAAATACCCGGCCGACACAGAGATACATATAGATGTGGATCCGTTCGCCGCACTCCAGTCCCGGCGGCAAATCCAAATCCCACCGCTCTTCTCGGCGGTGAAGCGGACGCTGACGACGAAATGGTTTTGGTACGCGATGGCTTCCTCGCTTTGCTGGACCGGTTGGGCCTTCACCGCGAAGATAGGGTCAAGGGAGATCCCCCCGACCACGATGGAATTCATCTCCGCATTCGGATTTGTGCTCGTGAGCTTGGGATCCCTGGGACGAAAAACAGCCAAAACTGACAAAGGCCGCGCGGGCAAATGCTACGCGCTCTTCAGTGGCGTGCTGTTGGCCCTCGGTGGTATCTGCCTTTATAGCCTATACCGCACGGGCTACAACGCCTCGATCGTTACCGCGATCACCTCCCAATACCCGATGGTTACGGTTCTTTTTGCGGTTGCATTTTTGCAAGAAAAGCTGAACAAGGTGCAAGTTGTGGGATTGTTTTTCGCTGCCGCTGCCATGTTCATACTTTCGCTCTGAGTCACTCTATGAACAGTTCCCTATGGATGTCGCTATTTGCCTTAGTCCTGCTTTCCTGGGGGGCAGTCGGAGTGTTGCAAAAAATGGCCGTGGATCGCATTGGGGCGCAAACCGCGATGGTCTGGGTAGCAGCCGGTTTCATGCTGTTGCAGGCACTGGTTTTTCCCACGATTTCGGTCCTGCATTACTCCTCAAGCAGCTTGCTCTGCGCTGTGTTGAACGGCGTCTGCAACGGGCTGGGAATATTGTGCCTCATGGCGGCGATGCGCCACGGCGGCAAGGCTTCGATCGTCGAATCGCTGGCAGCACTCTACCCTGTGTTTGTCGTCATGCTGGCTCCAGCCCTTTTGCGCGAACGGCTGAGTGCATTCCATCTTCTGGGGGTCGGCTGTGCAGTTCTTGCGGGGGTTCTGCTGTCCGCCGAAAGTTCAGCCTCCAGCTAAGTCACAAATAATCGCTATCCTGAAGCTGCAAGGCTTTGAGTTGCTCCGTTTGACGAAGAATAAACAAGATGGGCAGAAGAGCTGGCGAATGCGGTTGCCACTCACTATGGCTGCTTGTCGCGGAAAGATCGTGGACTTCGCCCGCGATTGTGGTTGCGGCCGGCTGCAGTCTCGGGATTTCTGATGACGC
>Ga0209330_1000301_pt1 | contig 23372 bp, 20 predicted proteins | sample JacPinW_OM2H0_O3_FD_187969 | JGI IMG/M metagenome (GOLD analysis project Ga0209330, IMG submission 187969) | Forest soil microbial communities from Algoma, Ontario, Canada - Jack Pine, Ontario site 1_JW_OM2H0_O3 (SPAdes) (version 2) | ecosystem: Environmental > Terrestrial > Soil > Boreal...
GGGGACGCGCTGAAACAACTGATCTTTTCGCTTCAGGACTTTTCCCTATTAAGCCTGCAGTCGATCCGCAATCTTTTTACCCCGCCGGTCTATTGGATCGACACGCTGGAACAAATGGACTTCGTGGGTGTCGGCGGCCTACCCATCATCATCGCCGCGTCGCTATCGATCGGCGCGGTGCTCGTGCTCAACACCGCTTCGCAATTTCAGCGCTTTGGCATGACGGCGCTCACCGGCGATGCCGTGTCGCTCGCTCTGGTGCGCGAGCTGGGCCCGACGATCACGGCGTTGCTGATAGCAGGCCGGAGCGCTTCGGGGATGGCTTCAGAGTTGGGCTCCATGGTGGTCACCGAGCAGGTGGACGCCATGCGCGCACTGGGCACCGATCCGATTCGCAAATTGATGACGCCGCGCGTGGTGGCCACCGTGTTCACGATGCCGCTCCTGGTGGCGGTGTTCGATTTAGTTGGCCTCATGGGCGGTTTCATGGCGGCGCACTTCACGCTGCGGCTGGGTGCGGTGCAATTCTGGACTCGCGCGGTGCATGCGCTCGATTTCGGCGATCTGGTGCAGGGATTCACAAAGCCGATTTTCTTTGGACTCATCGTGTCGACAATCGGCTGCTTTCAAGGGCTGCGGGTAAGAGGGGGCACGCAGGGCGTGGGGCGTGCAACCACTACGGCAGTAGTGATTTCGTCGGTGTGCGTGTTGGTATCCGACCTGTTTTTGTCGAAGGTGCTGCTGTACCTGTTCAACTCCTGAGAAGAAGGTGTAAGCGAGCATGAAAGCATCTCCTCCGCATACGCTGCGTTTCCATCTATAATTCCGCTATGACGCTTTCCTCCCGCCCGGCGTCAGCGCCAGCAATGCAAACCATCGTACCGGGCGAACCTCTGATCGCATTCAAGGACGTGCATGTCGGCTTCGAGGAAGGCGACGTGCTGCGCGGAATTTCGTTTGAAGTTTGGCCGGGCGAGACGAAGGTGCTGCTCGGCGAAGGCGGCGCCGGCAAGACGTTGATCATGAAATTGGCGGCGGGGCTGTGGCGCGCGGATTCGGGCAGCATCTGGGTGATGGGACATAACGTGGAAGAGATGACCGAGAATGACCTGCTCGATTTTCGACGGCACCTCGGCTTTGTGTTTCAAGAGGGGGCGCTCTTCGATTCGCTGACCGTGGCGGAAAATGTGGCGTTCCGATTGCGCGAGGAGAAACTTTCGGACGCCGAAATCGACCAGCGCGTCCGCGAGGCCCTGCGTTTTGTGGAATTGGAGAACGCCATCGACAGGTATCCCGCCGAGCTTTCAGGCGGCATGCGGCGACGTGTCTCGATCGCCCGGGCACTTATCGACAAGCCGCCGGCCGTGTTTTACGACTCGCCGACGGCCGGGCTCGACCCGGTGACGTCGCAGACGATTATCACGCTGATTCTTCGCGGGCGCGATTTACAGGGCGTTACCTCGCTGCTCGCGACGCATAGGGTGCAGGACGCATTTGGGCTGGCGCATTTTCGATTCGATGAGGCGAGCGGGCGCGTGGTGCGTGTCGAGGACGCTCACGTGGGTGCTCGCAGCAATGCCCCAGTGGTTTCACGCACTGATAGGGTGAGACGCGATAACAAGGGCGCTTCGGCGGCCAGCCCCACCGTCTTAAGTACTCCGGCCCATGATTTGAGTCCGACGGAGACTAAGCGCGAGGCTCAAGCCATTCACGATAGCCAGGGGGGACAGGGTGGCGCGAATGCGACCAACGTGATCGTGTTGCGCGGCGGAAAGATTTATTTCGAGGGTGCGGCCGACGATATCCTGAATTCGCAGGATGAATACCTGAAGAAATTTCTGGCTTCCGCGGAATAAGTGCGGGTGGGCACGATTCGAGGAGGTACGTAATGGCGCAACGAAAGCAGTTGTCGTGGACGGAACTGAAGGTGGGGCTTTTCGTCCTGGCGGGTTTGGTGATCCTGATGGTGGGCATTTTCTACGTGACCGGCGCGGGATTTCTGGGGCCGAAATATCGCCTGGTCACATATCTGCCGGAAGTGGAGGGAGTGAAACCGGGGGCGCCCATCGACCTGGATGGCGTGGAAATCGGGAACGTGCAGTCGATCGACCTTACTCCGCGGCCACAGGATCGCGACCACAGCATCACCTTGGTGTTGCGCATCGATAAGAAATATCAGAAAGACATTCGCACGGACTCGCAAGCGAGCCTGGTGACCGAAGGCCTGCTGGGAGACCGTTACGTGAGCATCACGCGCGGGTTGACCGGCACGCCGATTCCGCAGAACGGCGTGATTCCGGGCGGCGAACAGCAGGATGTGAAGGCGATCGTCCAGCGGGGCGCCGACGTGGTGCAGAATTTGAGCGTGCTGTCGCAGAAGATCGGTCAGATTGTGGAGAAAGTGAACAATGGAGAAGGCACGATCGGAAAAGTGATCAACGATCCGTCGCTCTACAATCATATTGACGACACGATGGCGCGCGTCGACTCGATGGCCAAATCGATTCAGGCAGGGCAGGGAAGCATCGGCAAGCTCGTGGCGACCGACGACCTATATCAAAAGGCGGACTCGGCGATCGGAAAAGTGGACGACACGCTCGGCGCGATACACGACCAGAAAGGCACCGTTGGGAAGCTGATTTACGATCCAGAGATGTATAACAGCATCAAAAGCATCGGCGACAAGGGCAATGGGCTGCTCGACGACATTCACAACGGGAGAGGAACGATCGGCAAATTGGTGACAGACGACACTCTGTATACGAATTTGCGCCAGGCGACAGTGAACGTTCGCGACGCGACAGGCAAGCTCAACTCCAACCAGGGCACACTCGGAAAATTTTTCAGCGATCCCGCGCTCTACGACAACCTAACGGGGTTGACGGGAGACATGCGTCTGTTGATCAGCGACTTCCGGCAGAATCCAAAGAAGTTTCTGCATATCAAGCTAGGGGTGTTTTAGCGGGGCGCGAGGTAACCTGACGAGACGACGTGGCGACGTGGCGAGCTATTCCTGATGCGCCAGCGAAAGCTCGAGCGCGAGTTCGCGGATGCGCCGCAGATCGAGTTTGCCAGTGCCGAGCAGCGGGAGTTCGTCGACGAAGAAGAATTGATTCGCGCGCGGCGTCCATAGATTTGGCAAGCCGGCTTGCGAAAGCTTTTCGAGCGCGGCTTTGAGTTGTTTCGCATCAAGTGTGTGCAGCACGACGAGACGTTCACCTTTCTTCCCATCGGGTACGCCGGTAACCACAAAGGCTGGGCCCTCTGCTTCAGCAAGCTCGTGGAGACGTTCTTCGATCTTGATATGCGGCACCATCTCGCCGCCGATTTTGCTGAAGCGCGAAAGACGGTCGGTGATGGTGAGGAAGCCGTCTTCGTCTTCGGCGGCGATGTCTCCGGTGGTGTACCAGCCGTCTTGCAGAACTTCCGCGGTTTTTTCGGGCTTGCCGAGATAGCCGAGCATCACGTTCGGGCCGTGCACCAGCAGCAGACCTGGCGTGCCGAATTCGCGCCGCTCGCGAGTTTCGGGATTAACGATGCGCACGCTGACGCCGGGGAGCGGATGACCGATGCGTCCGCGCTTGGCGCCAACCTGGCGGAATCCTGGGGCACGAAAATCGCGCGTGTTGACGGCGACTACTGGCGAACACTCCGTGCAACCGTAACCTTCGAGCGGGCGAATGCCGAAGCGGTCTTGGAAAGCTAGCGCGAGAGGCTCGGGCAATTTTTCCGCGCCAACTACTACGAATTGCAGGCTGCCGAAATCTTCGGGGAGGCAGCGGCGCGTGTAGGCTTGCAGGAACGTGGGAGTGGCGAGAAGAAACGTGACCTGGTAATCGCGGACCAGTTCGCTGACGGCGGTGAGATCAAGCGGGCTGGGATGATAGGCGACGCCGACGCTGAGAACAGCGGGCAGCCAGAGCGTGACGGTGAAGCCGAACGAATGGAAAAAGGGGAGCACGCCGAGAAGGGCATCGCCTTTGGTGAGCATGAAAGTTTGGCCCATCTGATCAATGTTGGACATGATGTTGTAGTGGGTGAGCATCACGCCTTTGGGTTCGCCGGTGCTGCCGCTTGAAAAAATAATTGTCGCGAGATCGTCGAGCGATTGCGATTTGCCGGAGTTGAGCGCGCGTTCGAGCAGCGGGCCGGGCAGAAACCAGAGCAGCAGGGCCACGATTTTTTCTGTCAGGCGCGGGCGGGCGGCGATTTCTTCCAGCAGGATCTGTTTCCCGGGGACTTGCAACGGAAGTTTTTCGAGCAGCAGCTTGGTGGTGATGACGGTTTGCAGATTGCATTGCTCGGCGCAGGACGCTAGAGTTTCGTTCGATGCGGTGTAATTCAAATTCACGGGGATTTTTCCGCTGAGCGACGCAGCGAAATTCACCAGCGCGCCGGGCACGGACGGAGGCAGCAGGATGCCGACCATTTTCTGGCCGGCCCAGACGTTGCGGAGGCGGCGAGCGAGAAAAATGGAGCTGAGCAGCGCGTTGCCCCATTTCATGCGGGGGCGGCGCTTGTCGCCCATGGCGAAGCGGAAAGGATAATGATGCGCGGTGCGGATCAGCGAGCGCGGCAGAGTATGCATACGGCTCTTGTGATGGCGATACGCTTCTGATTGCAATTCCTGAACCGCTTCGCGGACTTGGAAGGCTGTGGCACTGGCTGGCATCGGCGCGCCGAAACTTACTGTGACGGGATACGGGATTTTTCGCGGAAATTTCCACAGGAAGCGGCCGCGTTCGTAGCTGAAGACGCTGCCCCAGACGCCGTCGAGATTCACCGGAACAATGGGTGCGTTCACGCCTTTCATGATTCGTTCCATGCCCCGGCGGAAAGGCAGCAGCTGGCCGATGCGCGTGATCTGGCCTTCGGCGAAAATGCAGACAACTTCGCCGTTGCGGATGGCGTCGCTGGCTTCGCGCAGGGAATGGATCATGTCGCGCGGGCGCAGCTGCGAAGAAATCGGAATAGCGCGAATCATTTTGGCGAACGGCTTGATGTGCGGCTGGTCATAGATGTCTTTGAACATTAGGAAGCGGATGTCGCGGTCGGTGGAGGCGAGCAGGAGGAGCGCGTCCACGAGAGACATATGATTGGAGACGAACAGGGCACCGCCAGATTCGGGGATGTTGTCGCGGCCTTCGACGCGGATGCGGTAGATGGAGTGGGTGATCATGAAGAGGACCAGGCGGAGGAGGGAATCTGGCAACAGGTAAATGGAATAGCCGGTCATGACCGCTGTTAAAATCGCGCCATCGAGAAAGATCGCGGCGGCAGACTGGTGAAAACGCGCCGAAAAAATGTTGTAGGCCGCGGCCGCTACGAATATGCCCACGAACGACCAGAAATTCGCCGCGGCGATCACCCCGCCCTTCTGGTCAGGGCGCGGGCGGTGCTGGATCAGCGCGTTCAACGGAACGGCAAAGAAGCCTCCGAAGAATCCCAATAGCCAGAGATCGGGGATGCGCAGGCGCACGATGTTTACGATGAACGCGCCGACCTGCTGCGCGAGCGGGACGCCAGTGTGCAACGCCGTCAGCTGCAGCCAGCTGCTTAGCGCTTCGGCGGGCCGGTGGAAATACAGCAGAGCGCCGAAAATCGTCATGCCCAGAGCGCCGAGCGGAATCAATCCGTATTCGATTTTGCCCCCAGAAAGATATCCCGCTGCGACGCTGCCGATCCCAATTCCGATTCCCACGGCCGCCTGCAGGTAGCTGATGTGCGTTTCGTCCACGCGCAATACATCGTGGCCGTAAATAATGATCGTGAATTGCAGGAGCGCAGCGAGAAAGAAGAGATACGTATTGCCCATCACCGCCCAAGCCAGCGTGCGGTCGGCGAGAATGGTTTTCATCTGCGCGCCCAGATCGCCAATCGGATTCCATCGCAATTTCTTGGTGGGATCCGCCGCGGGCACCTGCGTGATGCCGAAACTGGTAGTAAGGCCCAGGAGCGTGCACCCCAGGAGGATGACGCCGGCGATTTCTTCACGCCCGTGGTAGCGCTCCGCCAATGCCCCTGCGGCCATTACTGCCGCGATGCTGCCCAAAAAAGTGCCGAGTTCGATGATTCCGTTGGCCCAGGAGAGCTTACGTTCAGGGACCAGCTCCGGCAGCAATCCGTATTTCGACGGCCCGAATAAAGCCGACTGCGAACTGATGAGAAATACCGCGGCGCATTCCAGCGGCAAATTGTGCAGCCAAAGACCCAGAATGGTCACGGCCATTACGAAAATTTCCATCAACTTCGTGCCGATCACCACGCTGCGCTTGCTGTAGCGATCCGCCAGATTGCCGCCGGCCATCGAGAAGAAGATGAACGGCAGTGCAAATAGCGCGCCGACGATGAGGATCAGATTTTCCCGGGTATCCTTCGGAAAATTCATCGCGACGATGATGTAAATCACCAGGAACTTGATGGCGTTGTCGTTGAAGGCGTTCTGGAATTGGGTGACGATCAGGCTCCAGAAGCCGAAGCGCCAGTGGGGCTTTTCTGCGCCGCGGTGCGGCGGAGGCGCGGTTGATGGCAGTGGCGTGGTCACTTTCAGTACTCATCACTGCGTGAGCCTTTTCATAGGCGACAATCGCTTGCACAAGAGCGACTGACGGTTGTCCGTCGCGGAGAAACGGAATGTACTTCAGCTTCCTGAAAACATCTATCGTGGCTTGCTGAAGCGCAGACGGACCCCACACGGCCCGCTCAGAGACAACGTCGCCGTGCGGGGAGACCGTGAGTTCAAGTTCAACCTTGCCCTCTATGTGCTGTTGTAGTGCCTCTTTCGGGTAGGCAAGGTCGGGCTTACTAAGCAGATGGATGAAGCCCGTCATGGCATCTATCCTGAGAGGTTCTTGTGCAGACGGATTAGCCGTCTGGCCGGAGGATGACACTGCCTGAAGCAGAACCGCTAGGAAGAGTGGAGCGATGGAAAAGGCAATAGCTTTCAAGGCATCCTCGCTGGGCCAACATCATATACCTGTTGTAACATCGCCAGCACACTCATCAAGAGGTCGACGAGTGGTAAACGCCTGAGTTAACAACAGTTGACTTTGATTTGTAGGGGATTGCGACGAAAGGTAAGATTCGTAAATGTCGAAAGAGCGGCGGGCCGATGTAGCGAGGAAGCGGTTCCTCATTCGCCAGGTACTCATTTTCGGAGGCTTGTCTTCGCTGCTGGGGATTCTTTCCGTGTACCATCGCCATTTTGGCTGGCATCTCGGATTCGACTTTTATTTCGCTGTTCGTGGGCTCGGGGTACTCGTGTTTTGGGTCGCGTGTTGGTATTTCGTGTCGTTGTGGATGTGGTCGAGGACCCCGAAAATCCTTGAACAAATGAACACAAGAAAGCGTTGAGCCGAACTTAAGTTGGCGAAACATCCCGATTACGCGTTTTGACACTTGACGAAAGTCGGGGCGATTCTCGGCAAGCGAAATCGCCTGTCTTCGACAGTTACGGATTACTCTTGTCGAACAAGTTTGGAATGGGATCGTGGAGCGAGGACGGTGACAATGTTCAAGGAGACGCACGAGCAAAAAATCTTTCCCTGAAAGGAGTCTTATACAGGTTTTCAGAATAGTTGGTCACGCTTCGTTTAGAGTTAAAACACAAGCGATGAAGTCAACTCCCCACATCCCATTCACCAGTACCACTGCCTCCGTATCGCTCGACCTAATGCGCGGAATCGCCGCGTTGATTGTCTGTCTGGGGCATTGGCGAAATTTGCTCTATGTGGACTATCGGCAGATCGACTCCCATCGCGTTCTTTTCGCGATGCCTTATGTCATTTCTAGCGGAGGGCATCAAGCGGTTGTGATCTTCTTTGTTCTCAGCGGATATCTGATTAGCAGTAGCATTTTTCGGCTCACGCAACTTGGCCAGTGGAGCTGGCGTCTGTATCTAACACATCGCCTGGTACGTCTTTGGATCGTGCTTATTCCGGCACTGATGTTGGGTGCTGTCCTTGATTTTGCGGGACTACATTCACATCTGGCTCCCGCCCTGTATGCGGGGCAGACGGGCACGGCCCTACTTGGCAACGTAGCAGATTCGTTGCGCGCCTCGATATTTGCCGGAAATTTGCTTTTTCTGCAAGGAATCCTGGTGAATACGTTTGGCAGCAACGGTCCGCTTTGGAGTCTTGCCAACGAATTCTGGTATTACATTCTTTTTCCCTGCGCCTTCCTGGTAGTGCGTCGCGGAACACGGATGATCGTTCGCATTGTGAGCGCCATGGCGTTTGTTGCCTGTGCATGGCTTGTTGGGAAGAACATTTTGTTGTCATTTCCTCTCTGGCTATTAGGAACGGTACTCGCTTTGGTGCCTGTTCCGCGCGTCGAGGTCAGACTACGAATGATCGTCACAATCGTCTACTGCCCACTATTTTTCTTTCTTGCGAAGACTCGCCTGGTAAGTGGGCTGTTATCCGATTACATTTTGGGCGTCGCGACGTTTGTCCTCATGTGGTTCTTGCTCGCCGCGAAGAACGCGGCTCCTGCCAATCGCCGCGTGGCGATTTCGCGCCTGGCGGCGCGCTTTTCCTACACCCTCTATTTGGTGCATCTACCGTTTCTTGTGCTGATTACAGGGGCAATAGCAGGCGAATCGAGGTGGCAGCCCAATGCACGCCATTTGCTAGTAGGGTCTGCAGAGTTGTTGCTGGCGATAGGTTATGCATTCGCGATTGCGAGCCTGACGGAGTTTCAAACCGATCATGTGCGCCGATGGGTCGAGAGGAGATTGGTGCGAAGCCAATACCGGGCTATTCATCGTGAAATCGAAAGTGACTTAGCCGCCCCAGCGAGTAAGCACGACGGGTGATGGTGTGGGGTCCGTCTTTCTCGGAAGGGAGCATGCGGAGTTTTCGCGTCATCTGGCAAAATTGCGTATGGGGAGTCCCTCATCTCCAACTCCGTTGATCCTTCGCTTAACTAATAAGGTGGGTCACTTCTGACGAGTAGACATGGGTAACTTCTCGCGAGCGCCGAAGACATGGATGATTTTTTGCACAATCTCCTGGAACAATGCTATTCCAAGTACCAGAACCTCGAAATTTCGAAATTTCTATCACCCCGATCGATTGCAACTGACTGTTGTGACCAAACGAGTCCAAAAGAGTTTCAATCGCCGATCAGCTCGATTTCGGCTGCCCCAGGTTGCTCAAGGGAACGGCTGCTTAGACGCGCAAGCCATAGACTCGCCAGCGAAACCTCTCCCAATAAGGCGACGCCACCGGCCACCCTTTCCAACGTCAAAACCAGTCCATCAATGTGGCGCCGACGCTCCCTCCCAGATAGTAGAAGGTAACGTAAAGACCGGCGGCAGAGGAGCGTGCCCGCCCTGCGATCGCACCCGTCTGCACCGTGGCGGCGGCTTGCGCCACGAACACGCCCGAAGAAAAGATAGCGAGGCCGATGACGACGGTAGGGAGCGATTTGATCAAGGTAAGGAGCAGTCCCGCCATCATCATGGCGTAACAGACGATCGTGGTGTGGCCAAGGCCGAAGCGGTCGAGGAAGCGGCCTGATTGGGGCGTAATTACAACTCCGAGCAGGTAGACCAAGAAGATGTTGCCCAGTTGTGCAGAATTCAGGCGGAAAGGTGTGGCGGCGAGTTAGAAGTTCGTATAGGTAAAGCATCCCACGAGCGCAAAGAGCACGGTTGCACCCATGCCGAAGTTGGCGAGTAGCCGCCGATACGAGGACATCGCGCGGCCCACGCCCCGTCCAGCCCACTCTTCGTTCACATAGGCGAGCATAACGGCAATGACTCCCGGCACGAACAGGCCCTGAGCGAAGCGCCAAAAATGAGCGCACGCAGGCTGGTCGAAGTCGCCGCAAGGGCTGTAGGAACGGTTAGCAGAAACATTGAAGGAACGATGACTTTCTTGCGCCCGCGGAGTTCGGCAATCATCCCGATGGGCGGAGCAGTAAGGGCGGTGGCCAGAATGGTCGCACTCACCGTAAAACTGACTTCCAACTCGGAGGCGCGCCGCCGCCCGTGCAAGCGTGAATTGACGCCATCGAACCTGCGACCCTAGAATCAAAGGTGACGGGATTTTTCCTTACAACGTCTCCAAACCCATGCCTCTTTACGAGTATGAATGCGAGAAGTGCGGTCATCGCTTCGAAAAAATCCAGAAGTTTTCCGACAAGATGGTCAAGAAGTGTCCAGAGTGCGGAGGACGAGTGGAGCAGATGATCTCCGCACCTGCCGTGCAGTTCAAAGGATCGGGTTGGTACGTTACCGACTACGCGAATAAATCTCACCCGCCCGCTTCCGAGGGCGGCAATAGCGACCCGAAGAAGGAAGACAAATCCAAGCCGGACGATTCAAAGAACGATTCCTCCAAGGAAAGCTCCGCTAAGGAAACCTCCAAGGAAACGTCATCCAAAGGCACCTCTTCGAAGGAAGACTCCAGAAAGACAAGCTCGAACCGGGTAAGTTCATCCCGGAAACCTGACAAGAAAAGATAGCGAGTGCTGGCGAATTTTTCTGCGCTATCGCCCTTTTTTCCGTCTACTTCAGCTCCCGCTCAAAGTGGTCTTGAATCATGTGGAATAGATGATCCCGCGATTCGCTTCCGGCTATGCTGTGAGTCTTATTGGGATAGATCATTAGGCGGAATTGTTTCCCGGCGTTGATCAGCGCATTGATCATTTGAACGCTGTTCTGGAAATGCACGTTGTCATCGCCGGTGCCGTGGGCGATAAGCAGCGCCCCGTGCAGGTTCGCCGCCGCGCTGGTGACATCAGACTCGCGGTAACCTGAAGGGTCGTCCTTGAGCTGACCCATATAGCGTTCTGTGTAGATGGTGTCATAGTTGATCTGGTCGCTCACCGGCGCAACGGCAACCCCGGCGCGGAAGCGGTCCGAGTGAGTCATGGCGTAGATCGTCATCGACCCGCCATTTGACCATCCCCAGATCGCCAGGTGGTCTTTATCCAGCTGCGGATATTGCGCGAAAAGCTGGTCGAGCGCAGTCAGCTGGTCCTTCAACTCGATAGCTCCGAACTCATGGCGGATCGCGGTTTGGAATTTGCGGTCCCGACCCGGGGTCCCGCGATTATCCACGGCGAAAATTGCAAAGCCCTCACGCGCAAGAATTTCATCGAACGGACTTGTCAGTTCTTTCAGGACCATCTGCGCTGCCGGCCCACCATAGATATTTACGATGAGCGGGATCTTGCCGCCGGCCGGCGCATGCGGTGGGAGCAAGAGGCGCCCGTAGAGGGTGGTGCCGTCCTCGGCTTTGAATTCCAGAAACTTCGGAGCGCGGAGCCCGTAATCCGCGACTTCATCGCGCGCCTGCCACACGGGAGCACACGCCGCGTCCACCGTGCAAAGCGACATCCGCGGTGCAGCTAACGGCCCCACGAATGTCTGCTCATAATGTCTGCCATCCTCGGAAAATTTTGCGGAATACATTCCTTCATCATGCGTGAGTTGCTGCAGGCCCGATGCATCCAGCTTGATCGAGAAGATATGCTGTTGCCTGGGATCGTCCTTGTCGGAGGAGAAAAAAACAGTGCCCGCCGCTTCGTCCACTCCTTCGACTCCGAGCACCTCGAAATCGCCCTGCGTGAGCTGTCGATCCAGCTTCGCCTCCCCGCCGAGCGGGTTTTGCTTATCAAAGCCGTAGAGATACAGGTGGGTGTGCCCGTCGCGCCAGCTCGACCATAGAAAACGGTCGCCAGACTTCAGCACGCGGAAGTCATCATGCACGTTGATCCAGGCACCCGGGCTAGTCTCGGAGAGTACTCTCGTCGACTTCCCAGACTTGGCATCGGCAAAGTACAAATCCAGTTTGTCCTGATTGCGGTTTAGAACTTCAACCCAGATGATTCCAGGGCGAACCCAGCCGAAGCGTGGGATATACGCTTCGGGATCGTCCGTAACCGAAATCCAGCGAACTTTACCCTTGTCCGCGTCGATCACTCCGAGTTTCACCACGGGATTCGCGTCCCCGACTTTAGGATATTTTTCGTTGTCCACCGTGGGATGCGTGGGGATGAGATTGACGAGCGGATAAGTTGGAACTTTGCTTTCGTCCATGTGCAGGAAAACCATTTCTTTGCTGTCGGGCGACCAGAAATAGTTGCTGCGCACCGCCAACTCTTCGGCGTATACCCAATCGATGTCGCCGTTAAACAGATTTTCTTCCGTGTCTCTGGTCAGCTGCCGTTCACTTTTTCCGCTCACCGGCCGGACGTAAAGGTTGTGCTTGCGCACGTAGGAAACATGGCTGCCATCGGGGGAGAACTTGGGGTCACCGCTGGGATCGGGCGCCGACGTGAACTGCACTGCCGTGCTGGTCGCCAGATCGAAGAGCCAGAGTTGTCCTTGGGAATCGAAAATCAGGTGCTTTGAATCCGGCGCCCATAGATAGGCCGCGACGTGATAGCGCATGAGTCGTTCTTTTTCCCGTTCGTCTTTCACTTTGTTGTAGTCGGGCGCTAAAGAAGCCAGCTTGCTGGCGCTAACGAGAACTTTCTTTTCGCCGGAAGCTGCGTCCACGTACCAGAGTTCGCCGTGCTCGCCTTCGTCGTCGCGCTGCAGAAATGAGAGCTTGGTGTCATCGGGACTCCACTCCAGGGTTTCGGGACCGCGACCACCGAGACCGCCGGGAGCGTAAATCGCCTCAATGGTAAGCGGCTTTACCGGCGACGGCGATTGTGCCCAAGCGGCCTCCTGGCAGGACACCAAAGTGAGGGTGAAGACGACGGACACGAGAGAGATAAATTTTTTCACTATGAAACCCCTGGGGAACGAGAAGTAAAAGTAAAGCGGAACGGAAGAGTTTACACCGGAAAGGGCCTGCCGTGGACGGTTGCCTCGCCAGTCCGTACAAAACCAGCGTTTCCACGTGTTAGAATCAAACCCGAGCCCTCTCGGGATGCTTCCAGAAATAGAAAACCTGCTGCGCCTGCAAGAAGCGGATAAAGCAATCCGCCGCCTGCAGGACGAAATCGCCGAACTCCCCAAACGCGTCGCGGCTATTGAACACAAGCTGGCGGACACCAAACTACAATTGGAAAAAGCTCAGACCGCCGTCAAAGCCGACGAAGCCGCCCGCCGCAAATACGACATTGCCATCGCCGACCTTCGCAGCAAGATATCCAAATACCGCGACCAATCCCTTGACGTCAAGACCAACGACCAGTACAAGGCGCTGTTACACGAGATTCAGTTTGCGGAGAAGGAAATCGCCGCTACCGAAGACAAGATTCTGGAGCTGATGGTCAATGCTGACGCCCGCGACAAGGAAGTGAAGGCGGCACAAGCGGAGCTGAAGGAAGAAGCGGCCGAGATCGAAAAAGAAAAAGTCGAAGCCCGCCAGCGTACGACCGAAGACGAAAAGCAGCTCACCGAGTGGCGTGGCAAGCGCGATCAGATGCGAGCCGGGGTGAACGAAGATCTGCTGCGCCACTACGAGCGCGTTGCAAAATTTCGAGGCAGCGGTATTTCCGAAGTTCGCGATCACAAATGCATGGCCTGCCAGGTTATGCTGCGTCCGCAGACTTACAACGATGTCCGTACCGGGCAGCAAACCGTGGTGTGCGACTCCTGCCAGCGTATTCTGTACTTCAACCCGGCCAACGAGATGCAGGCTCTTGAGCCGGAACATAAACGCTCGCGCCGCCATCATCCCAAAATCGATGCTGCTCAGGCCTGGTACTACCGTCAGGAGTTTGCCGAGGCTGGCGAAGTCCTTCTGTGCTTGACCAATGCCAACGGACAGGCCAGCCGTCGGGTTTTCGACATGGGTACCGGACGCCTTATCGGCGACATCCTCATCCGCGAAGGCGATTACCGCCATGCCTTTCCGGAAGACATCACCGGGGCGATCCGACTCAACGGAAGCTGGTCGGAGGCTGAGATGGAAAACTGGGGCACAGAGATGCCCATGACCGCGCTTGACGCCCTCCACACCGATCTCGAAGCCGCCCGGTACGAAATGGTTTCCCGCAGCTCTTCCAAGTCTGAAATCCCCCCGGCGGTTCCTACGCAGCACGTCGCCAGCTAGTAAGGACCTGATAGCACGGCCGCCCCGGCTGCGGCTCATTCGTTACCACAAATCCTGTGCTTTACAATTCCCCAATTCCCCGAACCCTTTAGGAGGGGGCGATGTTTTTAGCAGTTGATTCCTACCGGGTAACCGCCAAGTACTACGACGCTGCGTACTCCGCCAAGCAAGATCTCGTCGATCTACCCTTTTACCTTGAACTCGCGGGGCAGTCGCCGGGCCCGATCCTCGAGATTGCTTGTGGCACCGGGCGCGTCCTCCTGCCGCTCGCTCGCCAGGGGATCGAGGTACACGGGGTGGACAACTCGCTCCCCATGCTTACGATTTTGAAGGCGAATCTGGCCGATGAACCTCACCATGTTCGGCAGCGAGTTACCCTGCATGAGGGCGATATGCGCGATTTCCGTTTGGGCGCGCAATATCCTCTGGTGATGATTCCCTTTCGCCCCATGCAGCACATGCACACCGTCGAGGATCAGGTCAGCGCTCTCCGTACTGCTGCCTTGCATTTGACCGATGCCGGCGTTCTTGTATTCGACGTCTTTTATCCGAAGTTCGAATTGATTCATACAAGAATAGGAGAGGAAGTTGCGGAGATGGAGTGGACTCCGAATTCCGATCCAGCGAAAACGAATAGAAAAACCGTGCGCCGCTATTTCAGAAAAGATCACGTTGACAAGATCAATCAGACTTTCAGCTTCACATTCATCTACCGCACGTTCTCGGAAGGCCAGCTAACCCTGGAGGAGACCGAGGTTTTACAGTTGAGCTACTTTACCTATCCGCACCTGCGGGCTCTCTTCATGCTTGCCGGGTTGGAGCTCGTAGCGGAATATGGTTCTTTCGCCAAGACTCCTCTCGATAACAGCGCCGAGCAGATGATTTTCTTGCTGCGGAAAGCTCATCCCCGGACTTGAATGCCTGTCGGGGGCACTGTCAGGTAACATCGGAGCGTGGTCGGAAAGCCAATCCCGTCTGCTTCTGGCGTCGTTGTCAAGGTTTCCCCTCGCGGAGCCAGTCGGCTGAAAGATGGCCACGTCTGGGTCTATCGCTCGGATATCCTTTCAGCCGATGGACCGAGCCCGGGATCGCTAGTCGCAGTCACCGATCATCGGGGACAGTTTCTTGGCAGCGCTCTCTATTCCAGCGCTTCGCAGATTGCTATCCGTCTGATTTCGCACGAGCCTGTCGCCGACCTCCCTACGCTATTGCGTCAGCGGGTCGCGGATGCCATTTCCTATCGCGAGGCTATCGTCCACGACAGCAATGCGTACCGCGGGATATTCAGCGAAGCCGATTATCTGCCAGGTTTAATCGTCGACCGCTACAACGACGTTCTCTCCATGCAAGTTCTCACTCAGGCCATGGACACCGCTATCGTGCGCGACAGCTTGATTGCCGAGCTGACCGAGCGGCTGCATCCGGCGGCAATCGTCGAGCGCGTGGATCCTCGGGTCCGCAAACTCGAAGCATTGCCACCGCGTTCTTCTGGACTGTTGCAAGGAGATAAGACCTCCACCGTCTTTAGCATGAACGCCGTCCACTTTAAGTTCGAGGCGCTTGCCGGCCAGAAGACTGGAGCCTTCCTCGACCAGCGCGAAAACTACGCTGCCGCCGCCCAATACGCCCACGGCGTGGCCTTGGACGTCTTCTGCTACCAAGGCGGATTTGCACTCCATCTGGCCCCGCGTTGCTCTCAGGTCTGCGGAGTCGACTGCTCCCGTCCCGCCCTTGAAGTCGCCGAACAGAACGCCGAACTCAATGCCGCGCTGCTCAAGGATAAGGGCAAAGAAATCGAGTGGATCGAAGCCAACGCCTTCGATCTGCTTAAGGACTATTCCGCTTCAGGCCAGCGTTATGACACGATTGTTCTCGATCCGCCGGCCTTCGCCAAGTCGAAGCGCGACCTCGATGCCGCTCTCCGCGGCTACAAAGAGCTCAACCTGCGCGCCCTGAAGATGCTGCGGCCCGGAGGGGTCCTGATCACCTGCTCTTGCTCTTATCACGTGAGCCCCCCGGAGTTCATCGCAATGCTCGCGGACGCGGCCCGGGACGCTCGGCGCACTTTGCGTCTTGTAGAGGTTCGCGGACAGGCGAAGGACCACCCAATTTTGCTGAACATTCCGGAAACCGCCTACCTCAAGTGCATCATTGCGTCCGTAACTTTATGAAAACACAATAGTAATTTACATTGACAATATTACGCTCATATTTTATGCTTCCTTTGTGCTGAATAGACATCTAAGCTAATGAACGGCAATGCCGAATTCCTGAAAGCCAGCACAGAAGGAGAATATTGTTATGACAGTTCTTACTCGTTGGGAGCCTTTCCGTGAGTTTTCCACCCTGCAGGACCGTATGAACCGCCTGTTCCGCGAGTCCTATCACGAAGGTGGCCGGGATGAGTCCCTGACCGCTTCCAGCTTTGCACCAGCCGTCGACGTCTACGAAGACGAGCACAATGTGACCCTGAAGATCGAAGTGCCCGGCATCGATGAGAAAGACATCGACATCCGCCTGGAGAACAACACCCTCACCGTCCACGGCGAACGCAAGATTGAGAAGGAAGAGAAGGAAGAAAATTATCGCCGTGTCGAGCGCCAGTATGGCAGCTTTACTCGCACCTTCACTCTGCCCGCCACCGTCGATGCCGAGAAAGTTTCGGCAACCTACGACAAGGGCGTGTTGAAGGTCGCTCTGCCCAAAAAGGCGGAAGCCAAGCCAAAGCAGATCAAGGTGAACATCGGCAGCGAGAAGGCCGCTGATAAGACCTTGGAAGCCAAAGGCCCCAGCAAAGCGGCGTAAGCTCGGTGTTGTGTGGGACCGGGTCTCTGGACCGGGTCGTCGAGCGCAGCTCGAAATGACGATTGACGGGAGGCGGTCAACTGGCCGCCTCCCGCCTTGTTTTGCGACCAAGCAACTTTGTCATCGTGGGGGGAGCGAAGGATCTGTGTAATTCCGCAGCCAGCGCATTGCATAGGTTCCTCGCTTCGCTCAGAATGACAAGAGAAGGAACCGTAGAGGGTTAATCATGGCTATCCGTTGGGACAAATTCACCGTAAAAGCGCAAGAAGCCGTTCAGCGAGCCAACAATCTCGCCTCTGAGCACGGCAATCCCGAGTTGATGCCAATTCACTTGCTCGCGGCACTGCTGGAAGACAAAGAGGGCATCGTTCCGCCGGTGCTGGAAAAAATCGGCATCGCGCCGCAGGCCGTTCTTGGCGATTTGTATCGCGAGATTGAGAAGCTTCCCAAGGTCTCGGGAGAAGCCGCACAGGCTACGCTTTCAAACGCCGCTACCAAATTACTCGAGCAAGCTTTCAAAGAAGCCGCCAACTTCAAGGACGAATACGTTTCCACTGAGCACCTGATGCTGGCCATAACCCACCTCAAGCAGGATCTAGCGCAGCAGATCCTGGCCCGTCATGGAGCGACCTACGACGCGATTTTGAAGGCGCTCACCACGGTCCGCGGTTCGCAGAAGGTGACGGATCAGAATCCTGAGGCCAAGTACCAGGCGCTGGAGCGCTATGCTCGCGACCTGACCGAGCAGGCTCGCCGCGGCAAACTTGATCCGGTCATAGGTCGCGATGAGGAAATACGGCGTGTGATCCAGGTTCTTTCGCGTCGCACGAAAAACAATCCTGTGCTCATTGGCGAGCCCGGCGTTGGCAAAACCGCAATCGTCGAGGGCCTTGCCCAGCGAATCATCTCCGGCGACGTGCCTGAAGTGCTCAAGCACAAGCGCGTGGTAGCGCTCGATCTCGGAGCCATGCTGGCCGGCGCGAAATATCGGGGAGAGTTTGAAGACCGTCTGAAGGCCGTCCTTAAAGAAATCGAAGATTCCGCAGGACAGGTAATTTTATTTATCGACGAATTGCACACTCTGGTCGGCGCCGGAGCAGGCGAGGGCGCAATCGATGCCTCCAACATGCTGAAGCCGGCACTGGCCCGGGGAGAGCTGCGTGCCATCGGCGCCACCACCCTGAATGAGTACCGCAAGTACATCGAGAAAGACGCGGCACTCGAACGACGATTCCAGATTGTTTTCGTCGGGGAGCCCAATGTTGAGGACACAATTGCTATTCTTCGCGGGTTGAAAGAGCGCTACGAGGTTCATCACGGGGTGCGTATAAAAGATTCCGCCATCGTCGCGGCCGCGACACTTTCACATCGTTATATCTCCGACCGTTTTCTGCCCGATAAGGCCATCGACCTGGTTGACGAAGCCGCGGCCTCGATTCGCATTCAGATCGATTCCCTTCCCACGGATATCGATCAGCTCGAACGCCGCGCCACCCAACTCGAAATTGAAAAGCAGGCGCTAAAGAACGAAGACGATCCTAACTCGAAAGATCGTCTGAGCGTCATCGAGAAAGAACTTGCCGGAATTCGCGAGAAATCCAATGCCCTCAAAGCGAATTGGAAAAAAGAAAAAGATCTCATCGCGCGCTCACGCGAACTGAAAGAAAGAATCGAGAAGCTCAAACTGGAAGAGCAGACCGAAGAGCGCAAAGGCAATTTGCAGCGCGTCGCCGAAATCCGCTACGGCTTGTTGCGCCAAGCCGAGGAAGAGCTAAGTCAGCTGACCGCCAAGATTGACGGCAAGGCTGCGGGTGCGCCGCGCATGCTCAAAGAAGAAGTCGACGAGGAAGACATTGCCCGCATCGTTTCCAAGTGGACCGGTATTCCCGTCTCCAAGATGCTGGAAGGCGAGGTCAAGAAATTGGTCACCATGGAAGAGCGCCTGCGTCAGCGTGTGGTCGGACAGGATCAGGCTCTGGAGCGCGTCGCCAATGCCATTCGCCGTTCCCGCGCCGGACTCAGCGATCCCAAGCGGCCTATCGGGTCGTTCATTTTCCTCGGCCCCACCGGGGTTGGCAAGACTGAATTGGCTCGTGCTCTCGCCGAATTTCTATTCGACGATGAGCGCGCCCTGTTGCGCATTGACATGTCCGAATACATGGAGAAGCATTCCGTCGCTCGCCTGATTGGCGCGCCTCCCGGCTACGTAGGCTATGAAGAAGGCGGCCAGCTTACCGAGCAGGTCCGTCGTCGCCCCTACGCGGTTGTGCTCTTCGACGAGATTGAGAAAGGTCATCCCGACGTTTTCAATGTGCTGCTGCAGATCATGGACGATGGGCGTCTTACCGACGGCAAAGGCCGGGTGGTGGACTTCAAGAACACAATCATCATCATGACATCGAATCTCGGCTCCAGCTATCTGCAGGCCGAAAACCTGCGCACGCCGGAAGACTTTGAGAAGGCGAGCGAACAGGTCATGAATGTGCTGCACGGTCACTTCAGGCCAGAGTTCCTGAATCGCGTCGACGACATTATAGTTTTCAGCCCACTGGGCAAAGATCAATTGGTGAAGATCATCGAACTGCGGCTTGAAGATGTCCGTCGCTTGCTCGCCGACCGCAAGATTTCGATTGAGCTAACCGACGCCGCCAAGGAGCGATTGTTTACCCAAGGCTACGATGCCAACTTCGGTGCGCGTCCGCTGAAGCGGGCGATCCAGAAACTGGTACAGGATCCACTGGCGATGAAGATTCTGGATGGAGAAATTCTGCACGGTGATCACGTCATTGTGGAGGCGGACAAGAAAGCCGGCAAGATGAAGTTCGAAGTCAGCAGGCGGGTGAGAGAAAAGGAACCGGTGAAGGCAAAGTCATAGATTGGCTGCGGGTTGCGTGAAATTCTCACGGAGAATTCTAGGATCCGTTGAAAAGATCGGTGCAAATTCGCGCAGGCTTGAACTAAGTCAAAGGCGCCGCGCCGTTGTTCCGGCGCACTTCCTCGATGACCCAGTCGGTCCAGTAGGAAGACGTTCCATCAGACTTCAGGTCGTCTTTGCCGGCCACTGCGTTCACAAAGTTCTCAATCATCGGATAGTGCAGATTGGGGTGGGGTGGAAGATCCTCGCGGCCGCCGGGATAGATAAGTTCGGGACCGTTCAGCGGAGTTAACTCAATTTCGCCTTCGCTGCCGCGGATGCGGCATTCGTCGCGCTTCAGTTTCGAATGCCAGCGAACATCCACCAGGCCGCGCACGCCGTTGGCATAATCGATCATCACGGTCGCGTTGTCTTCGACCGCATAGTGATGAACCGCATTCGATAGGTAGCCAGTGGCCCGCAACGGCTGGCCGAAGAGGAAATTCAGCACATCGATGCGATGCGACGCGATGTCGTAGAGCGGGCCACCTCCGGCCTTCGCGGGATCGACGAGCCAACTGCGATCACCACTTTTTTCTGGTTTTTCGTCTAACCATCCATGACTGGTGAGTTCGGCAATAACTGGTACCCCGATGGCACCGGCCCCGATCAGTTGCTGGGCGCGTTGCAGTTTGGGATACATTCGGCGGTAGTAGGCCACGCCAAAAGTGCGTGCGGTCTGCTCTGCCGCCCTGACCATCGAGCCTGCTTCGACTGCGTTCATGGCCATGGGCTTCTCGCACAGCACGTGCATGCCGGCTTTGAGAGATTGGATGGTCTGCGGCGCGTGCAGGAAAACTGGAGTGGCGATGTAAACCGCGTGCACGGCGGGATCGGAGAGAGCCTCATCAAGCGTGCTCCAAACCCGCGCATGGTAGGCGGCAGCTTTGGCGGGATCGCGCGTGACCAGGCCGTACAAGCGGCTTCCGGGCTGGGACTCAATCGCGGGAATAACGCGGCGGGTGGCGATATCGCCGATTCCAATCACGACCCAGTTCAGCATAGTTAGCGACAAGCAGAATGCAGCACGGGCAGAAAATCAAAGGCCGGCCTCAGGCCGGCCTTCGCCACCCATTTCATCACAATGATTACGGCTTCTTGGGAGCGATTGCATCCTTGGCAGCCTTGGCAACGCGGAATTTCACCACCGTCTTGGCCTTGATCTGGATCGGCTCACCGGTCTGCGGATTACGGCCAACGCGGGCTTTGCGGTGCGCTTTCACCAACCGGCCCAGGCCGGGCACGACAAACACGCCATTCTTTTTTGTTTCCTTCACGGCGACATCAGCGAGTTGCTCTAAAAACAAAGCGGAAGTCTTATTGGGGAGCTCAGTCTTCTCGGCCAGATAACGGACGAGTTGGGTCTTGGTTAAACCTGAAGCCATGTTTCCTCCTTGGAAAGATTTGAATTTTAGTTCCAGTGGGCTTGATGGTATATCAAGAGCCCTGTGGAAAACACCCTTATTCTACGCGGGTTCCGTAGATATAACATGTCAAGAAGGCCATTTTTACATGCTATTTTGCAGATGGACATCGAAAAATGGCCCAAACAAGCCGTTATTGTCGGCCGAGCACCAAGCTAAAGCTGCCTTCTGAGTCCCCATGCTGCCTCGTCCCCCGCCCCCAGTCCCCCAGCCCGGGTGCAATAATGAGCAAGAGGAGTATCACGAATTGAGTTGCATGATATGTGAAGTTCGCAAGGAGAAACGCTTCTGTCCTGCGGTCCACGGGCGGATTTGCCCGCAGTGTTGTGGCGAACAACGCGAGGTGACGCTCGATTGCCCCAGCGACTGTCCGTATTTGCAGCAGTCGCGCGAACACGAGAAGCCGCGGTCGGCGGAGGAGTTTGATCAGGGAGCGTTGTTTCTGCAGGTGGAGATTTCGGATCAATTCACTTATGAACGCGAGCACCTTCTCATGGGCCTAAGCTATGCCCTGGTCAAAGCGGCTCGCGCCGACCGCAACCTGAACGATCGCGATCTGCTTGCCGCGCTCTCTGCAATGTCGAACAGTTATGAGCGGCTGGTGAACTCTGGTCTGCACTACGAGCAGCCGCTGGCCAGCACCGCGCAGCATGCCGCCGCGGCGCAGGTGGAAGAAATGGTGAAGCACTACCGCGAGGCCGAGCAGAAACAGATGGGTTACTCCAATCTACGGGATTCCGACGTCCTCAAAGCTTTGGTGTTTCTGGTTCGGTTGGGGCATGGCCGAAGCTCGGGACGGCCCAAGTCGCGCGCTTTCATCGATTTCCTTTTCGCACAATTTCCCGAGAAAGAGACGGCCGTGGTCACGCCGCAGGAAGCGGGCAGCCGCATCATCGTGCCCTGATCCGTGGTTCAGGTTTTCAGCTTCCGCAGCGTTTGACCGAACGGTAGGGCATCGCGCAATTCAAGAATTGTCTTGTCAAACACCCGGTGGCGCACCTGCGGCGCAATCTCTGCCAGAGGCTCGAGGACGAATCGCCGCCCGTGCATGGCGGGATGCGGAATCGTTACTTCGGGAGAATCCAAGACCGCGTCGCCGAAAAGCAAGATGTCGATATCGATGGTTCTTGGGCCTTTTTTCCACACCCGCCGCCGGCCCATCGCTTCCTCGATGTTAAGAATCGAGGTCATGAGTTGTTGCGGAGTCTGGGCCGTTTCAAGCGCGACGGCACAATTCAGAAACCAAGGCTGTTCGGTAAACTCGACAGGTTCGGTTTCGTAGAAGGACGACACAGCCGTCACCCGGCCGACCGCTCCTAGACGCTTTTGAGCGTCTCGCAGATTCGCTTCGCGGTCGCCGACATTTGAGCCAAGTGAAAGAAAGACTAGGGTTGGCATAGACTTAGCGTTCGATACCTTGGTTACTTTCGGAGAACTGGAGCTGATTCTAGAATCAAAACATGCTGGAGTCCCTGTTGCTGAGTCGCGACGCCGAGGTGTTCCGGGTGTTACGCGCGACGCTCGAAAAACTGTCGATCGAAATCGAAGTCTGCCAGGAGGCGAAAAAAGCCAGCGACATTCTGATCTCGCAGAAGTTCGACGCCGTTATTGTAGACTGCGATGACATGCCTGGTGGAGTTGGGGTGCTGGAGGGTTTGCGAGCAACTCCCAGCAACAAGAACTCCGTAACATTTGCCATTGTGAACGAGCGAACGAGCACCCAGGACGCTTTCGACATGGGCGTCAATTTCGTCCTGCACAAGCCGCTCTCGGTCTTGAATACCTCTCGCTGCTTCAACGCCGCGCTCAGCTTTATGTTGCGGGAGCGCCGCCGCTACTTCCGCCACCCTGTAAAGATGCCGGTGTGCCTCGTACTGGACGGCAAGGAAATAAAAGGGGAAAGCACGAATATTAGTGAGGGCGGAATTGCCCTGCGGCTGCACCACGCACTTCCCAAAAATGCTACACCAAAGCTGCAATTCACTCTGCCAGCAAGCGGCCCGGCCCTCGATGTGGACACCGAAGTCGCATGGGCCGACCTGAAAGGCTACGTAGGACTGCGTTTTCTGAACCTGCCCGCAAGCTCGAAGGAATTGCTCGAGGGCTGGCTCACAACACAGATGGAGCAGCAAACCCCAGGCCCTAAAGACATACTGGCTGCCCCAACTCCCCGCGCCATTCAGTAGGCGGTCGCCCGTCGCCCCT
>Ga0209330_1000302_pt1 | contig 23262 bp, 26 predicted proteins | sample JacPinW_OM2H0_O3_FD_187969 | JGI IMG/M metagenome (GOLD analysis project Ga0209330, IMG submission 187969) | Forest soil microbial communities from Algoma, Ontario, Canada - Jack Pine, Ontario site 1_JW_OM2H0_O3 (SPAdes) (version 2) | ecosystem: Environmental > Terrestrial > Soil > Boreal...
CCGCTCCGTGCGCAACTAACCGCGGACATAAAGGGCTTCACCGATGCCAGCGCGATATTGCTCGAACTCATCGCCCCCGACGGTAGTGTCCTTGCGCGGCAATCCTTCACCAAGAGCGACTCAGGCGCACTCGCCGCGACGACTCGCGCGACCGGTTTTTATGGCTGTCGTCTCACCGCTTCGAACACGCCGCCCGGAAATCCGAATCCCGCGTATACGCTCTCGGTGACCTATAGCGCCCCGCCAACACTTGAGCCTTTATGGCCGTAAAGCGCGCTGCAGTGCTCTCGTTTCTTCACTGGCTTGAGCGATCAGGCTTTTACAGGCCTCAACTGTTAGGTCAAGCCGCACGAAAGCTCCTCCTGCATTGAGAGTCGCGGTGTCGTAGCTGTTTTGCATTCGGGCAGCGAGGCGCATACTCGCGATCAAGACGTCAGTCAGTGACGGGGGGCCGACTCGTACGACGTTGACCTCCGCTTGGGCGCCAACCGCTTCGCAAACTGCTTCATCCATCTGCCAGTTTCTCAGCACGGCTTTGGCGATTGCCGGATGCCATGCATCGACAAGCGCAGCATTCAAAGGAACTTGCGACGTTCCTTGGCTCGCACTTTGCACCAGAATGTAGAAGCGTCCTATGCCGTGCAGCAGACCTGCCGCAAACGCGCCTGGAAATGGGAGCGCGCTGCGCTTGGCGACCGCTTCGGAAAAATGCGCGACCGTGACGCATTCGGACCACAGCTCATCCAGCCGAGGGGCGATGGATCGCAGCGATTCAGTGTGCCGGATATGCGCAACGGCATGCCCGAGAGCGACGCTGTACACCTTTTGGGCGCCTAGGCGATTGATGGCGACGCCCAGGTCGATGATCACCCTCCCCGTCGCGTTGAAGGCAGTCGAGTTAGCCATCTGCAGCAGCCGATCGGCCAGCGAACGCTCGGTCGATATCACGCGCGCAACCTTTTGCGGCGTATAGTCCGGATCCTTGAAGGCCTCCTGAACCTTGATCACGACCTGCGGAAAGGCAGGCAGATCCACGGTCCCGGCCGCCAAAGTGTCCGCTAGCCTGCTCAAGAATTCGAGGGTTGGGAGGTCTGCGACTGTCACGTTCTAGCTCGCCAGCCGGCCGATCAATGCAGCGATTTTGTGCCAGGTTTCGCCAACCACGATTGACTCGCAGTCTTCGACCTCGTGCGCTTTTAAATCCAGCGTTTCTAAAGTTCCATTCGCAAGTATCGTGAGTCTGGCAATGCCGGGTGGAGTTTCGATGCCTCCGGATATACATCGAATCGATTGGGCTACAATACCCGCGCGGTCGAGCTCCTCCCGCACGTGACCAGCAATTTTAAGCTTGCCCAGCTCGAATGATGTAAGTGCCAATGCCTCTCCGTTGGGTGTCTTTCGATGGGCCGCGGCGAGTCGGCCACGAGAGTCCGACCCGCCTTCCGGATTCTAGCCCAAAGCTGCTTCGAATCCGCTCATGGTCTGTCGGATAGCTGGAGCGCCTCGATTTTCTCGACGGCCGCAGTGACGCCGTTCCTGGCGGTGACAAGCGGCGCGAGCCTGTCGACCCGTTCTTGAATGAAAGGATCATTGACGCAACGGCTCATCCGGTCGCGGAGCCGCTCGACTGTGACCCGTTCGATCGGCAGCGCCGGCGGTCCGAGTCCCAACACCTCAACCCGATGCGCCCAGTAGTACTGATCGAGGATGTGCGGCAGCAAGATTTGCGGCACGCCGGCACGCGCCGCGGCGGTGGTTGTTCCCGCGCCACCATGGTGCACGGCGGCCGCGACCCTAGGAAAGATCAAGGAATGTGGCACATTGTCGAGAGTTATCACGTCGTCACCCTCTTGTATGTGCGCCTGTAGGGCTGCCCAGCCGCCGGCGATAACGGCACGCCGTCCGATCGCGCGCGCTGCCGCGACGGCCTGCACCACCAGTTCGGGAGCGCGTGGCGCGATCATACTGCCAAAGCCGATGTAGATCGGCGCGGGACCCTGCTGCAAAAACGCTTCGACTCGCGCATCCAGTGCCCCGGGTTCCTCGAGCACCCACGCGTCGGTTGTCATCGCACCTTTCGGCGCGTCATGCGGCAGCGGACCTAGGTCCGGATCGGCCGCGAGAATTGTCCGCCCGTTAAGGATCTGGCTTATCGGGTTGTCGAGCGCCTTAAGACCCAAACTGGCGCGGCCGCGGTTGATGGGTGCTCGAAGCGCGAGGTCGGCAAGAGGTCCACCCGCCTGCCACAGTAACCGGTTGATCCATCGCGGCAAGGTTTGTGTGTGCACATTCGGAGGCGGGGTCGCGCTGTTCGGCGTCGCACATGGACAGAACACGACATGCGCATAGGGCACGTTGCGCCACTGCGCCACGGAAGCGGCGGCGAATTGGATGCCCGCGCAGACAATCAGATCGCACCCCTCGCTCGCCCGCGCGACCGGCTCGAAGAGGAGTGGCGTAGCGTCCAACAGGTACCGCATCTGCCAGCTTAAGGATTGCAGGCCGCTGGCCGAGGATCGCAGCAGAGCCTCGACATCGATCCCGTCCGATTGCATGTCGAGCCCGTGGCCGCGAACCCAGGTCAGGAAATTTGCGGGAGCGACTAACTGAACGAGGTGGCCACGCGCCTTAAGCGCCACGCCGAGCGCGACAATCGGCTGCACGTCGCCGCGGGTTCCATGAGAGACGAGAAGAATACGCATGGGCTTGGTCCGATGGCCGGCTTGTCCGGGCTCTTGCCCTCGCCTTCCGGCGTCAGACTTATGGGGGCGATTGGCGCTTCGCGGCGCTCGAAGATCGCTTCTTCGGCACCTGCTTGTGATGAGAGACCTTTGAGTTACCTACAATTGCCGAATGAATTGGTGCGCCGTAGACGTGGGTGTTTGTATGAGAGTGCGGGACAAAGGAACTTGGCTTGGCGCGGGAGTCGGTCGACATATCCCCAGCAACTGACAACGCTGATTGCATCAGCGTGACCGCCACGAGTGCGCTAAGGACGAATTTCGTCATGTTCGTGATTCTCCCAGGGGAATGGTAGCTCAATATCGAGCTGCGAAGGTCGGGGTACGCCCGGTAATGTGAAGTGCGTCTCGGGTCTTTTTCGTCGGTCAGGCCGCCTGCCCTCAAGATCGAACGCCCGCCTAAAGTCGTTCACGGCCTGGACGGCCAGTAGCGCACCATAACGCCGACGACAACGGCGGCGGCGACGAGGAACAGCGCAGCGGCGATCAGACGTTTAATCGTCAGATAACTGGGTTTATGTTTCCGATCGGCGGGATCCCTCACGTCAGTCCCCAGACCCGGACTGACCCACGACGAGGGCGCCAGACGTTGTCCCACCGCTTGTGTGAGCTTCATTAACGCCGCCGGCATCCCCAACGCCGCCACATCAATCCACTGCGACTCGCTCAGGAAATACTCAAAGGAGCGGGTCAGCGATACCGCATCAGTCCGCAGCACGATCGTTCGGTGCCGCCTTGACGCGGCCCGCTCAACCTCTCGACCTACATGAGGAGAAGCGACCGTGTGTTCAGATAGCACCAATACAAGGACTTTGGCCTCATTAACCGCCCGCAGGATCTCATCAGCGTACTGCGATCCTGGCGTTGCATCACGAGGGGCAATCCAGCATTTGATGCCGTGCTGCTCGAGACTCTCGACGATGGCATTGGCGACCGCCGCATCTTGCGACGAATGGCTGACGAAGACTGGCGCGGCGGAGCCCGAATGTGAAACTCCCGCCTCCGAGGCGTCTTTCGTCCTCTTATCCGCCGCCATCGCAAGCCACCTCCAGCAGATTTACCGACGCGGCACCGGAAAGCGAAGAACATTGGGCGTGTAAGATTCCACGACTTCGCTGAATGGAGTGCCGTCGGGCAGAGTCAAAACAGCCCGATGCTCTAACAGATCGGCGGGCATGGGAACAACCGCAGTGTCAGGGCTGGCTGCGTTTGTCTCCCAACCCTCCGGCAATGGGTGCCACAACAGCTTTGACGACAGCGTGCGGCGCTGGAAATGAAGTTCTTGCACCACCCGGCCGAACGGCGCATCGGTGGTGTCCAACAGCTTGTTCATCTCGGGTGATAATCGGCTGGGGACGTACCAATTGTCTGCCTCGGATAGCACAAGGGAGCCACACTCAAGGCTCACCCGTCGGTAGCGAACCGCTTCGGTGGGCGTCACGTGCAGTTCCTGGCGCTGCTCGGGCGACACCGGTTTGTCCACGCCGGGAACTCGCACGGCTTTGATGCGCGGCGGGGTTGCCAGATGATGGATGTCGCACCAGTGCTCCAGCGTCAAAGTGGCGCTGTTGTTGCTCAATAACTCGGAATTGAGTGTTTCAAGCAGCGCCAGTGCCTCAACACGAGCAACAAAGTCGGCGGACCAATTCCGCGATTGCACCAACGTCGGGGCATCCGCAGAAGCAGCCGCCGACGCCGCAAGCACGACGGAGCACACAAATGAATGCAGGCCCTTCACGCGACTTTCAGTGTGCTGGCAAAGAGTGAGCTGTCGCACAGACCGTCGGGAGTCTTGATGTCGATGGTTTGGCTGGTCACTATGCTTCCGTTTAAGCGCGCACCTTCAGGGGCGCCAGACAAGAATGATAGCACCGAGAATCCTAATGCCGGACGGTGCGACTTCCACCCCTCGCCCGGCACCGGCGAGTCAGGCGCGGGCTCGACTCGCTCGATGGACTGTGTCCGTTGCTACTTCTGCATTACACAATGATAATCCCATGATCCGAATTAGCGAGCCGTTGGCGAAGTTACCCGCGCGGCTCAAAAACGATAAAAGGTACCCTATGGCTAATCGAATCTGTTTCGTCGAACTTCCAGTTGGAAGCACCAGCCCCGCAAAATCGTTTTACACCGAGGCGTTCGGCTTTGCGATGACCGACTTTGGTCCGACATATTCGTGCACGATGACCGGAGACGTAGATCTTGGGCTTCAGGCCGATGCCAAAGAAGCTTCGCGCGCTCCGTTGCCTGTGATTCAAGTCGACTCGCTCGCAGCAACTGAAGTGCTGGTCAAGCGAGCGGGCGGAGTTGTGACAAAAGCCACCTTCAGCTTTCCGGGTGGCAAGCGGTTTCACTTCCGCGACCCGGCCGGCAATGAACTCGCCGCCATGCAGGCCGACTGACCATGAGACTCGCACTCCTTGCCTTTAGCTTTGTGATTCTCGTTCAGGCGCGCGCCGCAGATCAAGCGATGGACGAAGTCTTCGCCCATCACCAGCAGCAGTGGCTCACGAAGCCGGAGTTTACCAGCCCGCTAGTGGATCACTTGCCGACCTCCACGACGGTTCCATCGCCTCGCGACGTGCTGGGAGACGACATTGGCGCCCCACGCGTGCTGCACTACTACGCTGACATTCTGAAATACTACCGGGTGCTGGCTGACAAATCCGCGCGCGTGAAAATAGTTTCCACGGGTAAGACCGAGGAAGGGCGCGAAACCGTCGTTATCCTCATTTCTTCCGAAGAAAATATACATAACGTGGACGGTAACCGGCAGAACCTGGCGAAGCTGGCCGACCCGCGTGGAATCAGCGAGCCGCAGGCGCGCGAGATCATCGCCCAAACCAAGCCGATGTACGTCGTCTTGGGAGGGCTGCACAGTTCGGAAACCGGACCGCCTGAGATGCTGATGGAACTGGCTTATCGGCTTACCGTCGAGGACAGTCCATTGATCAACGGAATTCGCGGGAACGTGATCGTCGCGATCAATCCAGCCACCGATCCCGATGGACGCGACCGCTACACCGACTGGTATTATCGCAATAAGATCGACGACACGGACGACCTTACGCCGGTACACAACGCCCCCTATTGGGGAAAGTACATCTATCACGACAACAATCGCGACATTAATTTCAGCGGGATGAGCGCGCGTAACCTCCTCGGCTTCTACCTGGAGTGGCATCCCCCGATCATGCACGACCTGCATGAGTCACACCCATTTCTCTACACGTTCAGCGGGCAGGCGCCGCAAAATTCCATGCTCGATCCGATCCTCTACGGTGAAATGCCGTGGTTCGCGAACTTCGAAGTGGCGCAACTGGCCAAGTACGGCATGCCCGGCGTCTGGACGCACGGCTTCGTCGATATGTGGTCGCCCGGATATGTTGCCTTTATGTCGTCCAACCATAATGGCTTGGTCCGAATGTACGAGACCTTCGGCAATGGTGGCGCCACCACCATGCTGCGACACGTGAAACCAGTCCCGGGCGCCTCGGACGATCTTCATCCGAATGATGAGACCACGCGCGAATGGTTCCGGCCTTCGCCGCCCTATGACATGGTGCAGTGGTCGATGCGAGACAACACCAATTATATGGAAACCGCGTTGCTCAGTGGATTGCAACAGACATCCCTTTTTCCTCAAGCGGTGCTCGAGAATTTCTACAAAAAAAGTCGTGACGCTGTAACCGAGGGTCAGACGCGACCGCCTTACGCCTTCATTATTCCGGGCGGCCAGTCCGACATGACCCGCGCTGCGATCGTGGTGAATCTCTTGCGCTTGCAAGGCGTCGAGATCGGCCACTCGACTGGGTCGGTTAAAATCAAGGAAGGCACTTACCCGCCCGGCTCATTCGTCGTCAAGCTCGATCAGCCCTATGGTCGACTCGCCAGAACCCTGCTCAGTAAGCAGGTTTTTCCCGACACCAAGCTGAAGACCTACGATGACGCTGCGTGGACGATGGGAATGATGGCCCATGTTGAGGTGGTGGAGAGCGCGGACAAGACCGCGCTCGACATCCCGGTCGAGCCGGTCGACCATTACGACCCGCAAGGCACGATCGATGCGTCATCCGCGCACGCCTACGCGGTGCTCGACTACGGCTCAATCAATCTCGCGACGCTCCGCAATCGGCTGCGGGGAGTTCCCATCCAGATCGCCGAGCAGCCGTTCGAGTCGAACAATCGCAAGATTCCGGCGGGCTCGTTCATCGTCGATGGCGGAGCCTACCAAAGGTTGAAGGCCGCGGTGATTCCGCTTGGCCTTACGGCGATCGGATTGCCGGACAAACCCAGCATCCGCACGCACGAGGCGGCGACACCACGCGTCGCAATTTACAGCACGTGGGGGAGCACCCAGAACGTCGGCTGGGTACGCTATGCTTTTGATCAGTCCGAGATGCCGTACCAACTGATCTTCAAGGAACAGGCGCGTGCGGGAAACCTTCGCGCGAAGTACGACGTGATCATTGTTCCCAGTCAGGGGCGCACGGCGAAGGATGTGGTATACGACATCCCGCTATACGGACAACCGTTGCCCTACACCAAGACGGCACGATACAGGTTCTTGGGAGATTACGGATCCTCGCCGGATATCCGCGGCGGAATGGGCCTGGCCGGCCTGGAAGCGATGCGCAAATTCGTGAGCGAAGGCGGCACGCTGATTACTCTGGGAGAGTCGAGTGCAGTTCCGGCGGAGTTCGGTTTGACTCCCGATATTGAGGTCAAGAGACCGCCGACGGCCTTCTACGCCCCCGGCCCGATTGTCGCCGGCAATGTATTGAAACCCGCCAGCCCGATCTTTTATGGGTACACCGATCGCGCGATTTCGGTACGTTGGGCAAGTACCGCGTTGCTTTCCGTACCGCTGCGCGACAAACAAAACGTACTGATGGAGTTTCCGGGTGGTGAGAAGAGCGTGCTCAGCGGCTTCATGAACGGCGCGGACGAGATCAAGGACCGACCCGCCATCGTGCTCTCACCGGTAGATTCCGGGCAAGTGTTGATGTTTGCCACAAATCCCATTTATCGGTGGCAGAACTTCGGTGAATTTCGCATGCTCTACAACGCGATCTTCAACTACAAGAATTTACGGATCAGTCTGGACGAACCTACCGGCGCCGCCGCCCCCGGCGGCCCGAACAAGGCGCATGTCGATTAGGCTGCTACTCCACACTGTAGTTGCGAGCTTCTAGGCAAGCCGCGTCGGCGCGAAGGTAGTTGGCGCGATTCGCCGCCAGATTGGGGGCGATGCCGACTTGATCGGCGGCCCACCGCTGACAGTCTTCGCGATCACGCTGCAGTTGCTCGATCGTCTGATCCCCATTCGGAAAGACGAACAGGTCTTTCAATGCCGGTGCCTGGCTGTCGATGCTTTTGGCCAAGTCGGCAGGAGGATCTACTTGTTCGTAGGCGCCGACGCTGCCGTTCCATTCATAGTAGACATCGTCGGCATAGTAATAGGGCGCGCCGTCCCAGTAGATGAGTTTGCAATACGATGGAATGGATGCAAAGTAAAACCCATGACCCGGGAGGCTCCAGCCCCCTTGCCCGCCGACACGATACCGGCCACTCGAACCACGCTCGCCGCGCCAAGCAGAGCTGTGATGCCCGTGCGCATGACCTGCACCATGACCGGCGCTGCTATTGCCGCCACTGGTCCCATGAGCTACAGCAAATGCTGGACTCCATAGTCCCAAGAGCAGACCCGCGAAAATAGTGAAGGACCGTTGCCACATGACGAGAAATCGACTGCCGCTGTCTAATTTTGGAGCCCCACCATTCTTGGAAGTTCCAGGATCTTCGCGTCGTCAGCTGTTTCTGACATGTGGCTAGGTATGATGCCGATACCTCAGGAGATCAATGGATGCAGCCTGCAAAGGCGCTTGAGATCGACTCGCCTTCCGAACTCTTGTCAATTCTTCGAGTGCAAAGAAATGTGTTCAGTCTGATATAGCGTAAGAACCGATGATTGTTGGTACTGCGCCCGCAAAGGAATAGAGTATTGCCCGGCGCCGCGGAGCGCGAGGCCGTTCTTGTACCGAGCGGTAGTCCCCCTGCCTCTCCAGCGACTGTTTCGCCTCCGCGGATGCCACCTCGCAAATCTATATCGCTACCGCGCCCGACCTGATGCGTTTGTGACCAGACTCCTCCCATGGACACCTTCATCCTCTCCAACAGAAGAATCCGCATTCCGAGGATTATCTACGGCACCGCTTGGAAGAAAGCCGACACCGCACGGCTGGTGCGCCTCGCCATCCAAACAGGATTTCGCGGCATCGACACGGCCTGCCAACCTAAACATTACGATGAAGCCGGCGTAGGTACTGGCGTGGCCGCCAGCCTCGGACAGGGACTGAGTCGTGCGGAGCTCTATCTGCAAACAAAATTTACTTCGCTCTCAGGGCAAGACCCGGACCGCATCCCCTATGATCGAAAGGCGACCCTGCCAGATCAAATCGCTCAATCTGTCAAAGCGTCCTTGGTGAACCTGCAAACCGATTATCTCGACTGCGTGCTGCTGCATTCTCCCATGCCAACAATGGCGCAAACCCAGTCCGCTTGGCGCGCCCTCGAAGCATTCGTCGACGCCGGCCAGATTCGCCAGCTCGGCATCAGCAATTGCTATCGCCAAGACGATATTGAAGGCCTATTCGAGGGCGCCAGAATCAAACCCGCCGTCGTTCAAAACCGCTTCTACGCCGACACAAACTACGACCGGGACATCCGCGCCTACTGCAACCAGCACCAAATCATCTACCAAAGCTTCTGGACCTTAAGCGCCAATCCCCAGCTGTTGGCGCACAAGGCTATAATCGGCCCCGCCGCCATTCATCTGCGAACACCCGCGCAAATTCTGTTTCGTTATCTCACTCAGATCGGCGTGGTCCCCCTGACCGGTACGAAATCCGGCGCCCATATGCGCGAGGACCTCAGCATCTTTGACTTTCAACTGAGCAACGAAGAACTTCGCGCGGTAGACGAGAGACTGCGCTGAGGAGTGCTAATTGCACAAAGCGCCAAGGCGCTGACCGTCAAGAAAGTGGGGATTGCTTGGACCGACCATGAATCATGCCGACGACCATCACGCCCAACGGCAGCGCAAATCGGCAAAGTTCCGCGACGAAATGAATGAGCTGGCGCGGAATCTCGCCCTCCAGATCGGTAGTCCCGCCAGCGGCTGCCGAGCCGGTTCCCATAGCAATCAAGTGGCAGACGGCAAAGCATACGGCCGCCAACGTAACCATCGACCTCGATCGTGAAGTCGAGGCAAAGCGCAGAAGCTCATCGAAGATCCGCGATTTAGGCGCCATCGAACCAGCCCTCGAAATTAAGGCGCTTCCATTGTGGTTCGAGCATTGGCCAGCGACCGCGAATCAAGTCTCAGTGGCGGAAGCCTATTCCGTGAATTCGGTGGCTCTTCCTGGTGTTGTCGCGCAGAGGCTCTTCAAGTCTCGTGGATATATCGATTCGGCTGCGTAGGCTCGACACAAAAGAAAATCAGGACCATCCAGCCGATCACCGGAAAGAAGTACAAAAGCTGCCACCATCCGCTTCGGTCGACGTCATGCAGGCGGCGCGCGGTAACCGCAATGCTGGGCAGGAACGTCGCAAAAGAGAATATCGCAGCCAGGTTATAGCTAAGAGCTCGAAGCGCTGCGGTCACAATCAGAGTGAACACAAACCACCACCAAAACTCCGACCGTGACGCACAGCCCTTGAAATTGGTGTATTTCGCGAAGCACGCTTGAACCGCATCAATGAAGTTCATGAATTCGCACGATACACGGGTATCGCGCAATGAATTGGGCACCTCGCCTTGACATGCGAATAAGAATCATTATCATTCATGTCATCGTTAGACCATCTGATGGTCGTCTATAGAGGATCAGGCCGTGCGAAAAACCATCCAAAATGCAGGCCTGCCCACTCTCGGCGCCATCGGCGTGTGCGCAACTTCCTTTGTTGGCATCTGCGCAGCGCGCAGCGAAGAGGCGGTTGTCGATAACGGGGACTCGCAGAAAAGCGCGGGCGAACTCGAACAGGTCACGGTCACCGGTCTTAGGCCGCTGCTGGACGACAAGCTGCCCGGTGACCTGCAGAACGTCCCGCAATCGGTGACCGTTGTGAGTAAGGAACTCATGACGGCTGAGGCCAACACGCGACTTGCGGATGCGCTGAAGAACGTGCCTGGAATTACGCTGAATGCCGGCGAAGGCTCAGCCCGCGGCGACACCGTAAACCTGCGGGGCTTTTCGGCCTTCAACGACTTCTTCTTGGACGGAATCCGCGACGCGGCTGTGTATACGCGCGATACATTTGATGTCGACTCTGTGGAAGTCGTCAAAGGGCCGTCCGCGACTTTATTTGGTCGCGGCTCGACCGGCGGGGCGATCAACCAGGTGAGCAAGGCGCCGACGCTTGATCCGCTCTATTCCATTGCCGCCGACTTCGGCACAAACCACGAGTACAGGGCGACCACCGATATCGACATTCCACTGACTTCCACGACGGCTTTTCGCTTCAATGCCATGGGAGAATCTTCGGATGTCGCCGATCGCGACTATGTTCACAATGAGCGCTGGGGTGTGGCCCCCTCACTGGCACTCGGCATCGGTGAGGCGAACTCCTTGGTCCTCGCCTTCCTGCATCAGCAGGAGAACAACGTTCCCGATTCTGGAGTTCCTTTTGTGGACGGCCGCCCCGCGCCGGTACCGCGCGACCTATATTACGGACTGGCGAGTGACCGGCAAACAACCAACGATGATATTGGCACGGTCCGCTTCAAACACGACTTCGATGCCAGCGTATCGATCGCTGACACATTTCGCTTTGCGCGCTACGAATTCAACTACCAAAGTAACATGCCGAATTTTGGCAGCAACGTTCCCTCGACAGCGACGCCGCTGGATGAAATATTCGTGGGGCGGGATGCCCCGGGAAGTTCAGGGACGCAAACGAATCTCACCAACCAGACCGATCTGACGGCTCGCTTCACCACAGGACCGATTACTCAAACATTATTCACCGGCGTTGAGTTCGCGCGCCAGACAAACTATTTATCCCGCTACAACAATCCGTTCAATCAAAACAACAACTGGATACCCGAGACACCCTTGCTGAATCCGGATGCGACCGAGCCGCTACCAGGCATTCAGCCGATCACTTCTCAGCAAAATACGACGGCGCATTCGGCATCCGTCTACGCGACCGACACCATTGGAATCACCCCTTATCTCGATTTCGTGGCGGGTTTGCGTTTTGACCATTTTTCGGCGGACTATGTCCAATACACCTGGACCACCGGCGCCGTTCTCGATCTCGATCATACGGACAACGTCACAAGTCCGCGGGCGGCGCTGATATTCAAGCCAACGCCCCAACAAAGTTATTATTTGTCGTACGGCACTTCGTTCGACCCATCGGCAGAAGCACTGACCTTGACGACAAAAACCGCCGATTTGGGGCCGGTCAAAGCGAAGACCTATGAGGCCGGCGCCAAAACGAACTGGTTCGATGGAAAATTGGCGACCACCGCCGCGGTCTTTCGAACGGAGGTCGACAATGCGCAAACCAATGATCCGGAGAATCCAACTCTCACCGTACTCAATGGCGACCAGCGCGTCGACGGTTTGGAACTCGGCGTCAATGGCTACCTCACCGAACATCTGGAAATAGTCGCTGGCTATACGTATCTCGATGGAAAGACTCTGTCGTCGGGAACGGCCGCCTATGTCGGCAAGGCACTGCCGAACGTCGCCCGCAACGCCGTCAATCTATGGACGGAATACGAGTTGACCGACGCCTGGGAAATTGGCGCCGGCGGGAACTGGCTGGGCGCCCGATTTGCCGATTCAGGCGAGACCGCAACGATTCCGGGGTACGTGGTTTGGAATGCCATGACGTCTTATAAATTGAGCCGGACGGTGTCACTGCAGCTAAACCTATTAAATCTCACCAATAAGCTGTACTACGACAATTCCTATTACACCTCAGCCGCCGAGAACCACGTATATCCCGGAGCCGGCCGAACCGCGAAACTCACAATTCGAGCAACGTTCTAAGCCTCTCGGCTTTCGCAGGGCGCCCGACACCAGCCGTCACAGCAACGCGCGCAGCTTCACGTAGCCCGAGCGGCTGATCGGCAGTTCCGTCTTGTCATGGAGCACGGCCACGCGGCTGTCCTTTTCGGACAATTCTATTTTTGCCAATCGCGACACATTTAGGATATAGCGGCGATGGATGCGCAAGAACCCCTTGGCGGCGAGTTGCACTTCGAGTTCGCCGAGCGTTTGTTCCTTCAAGTAGCTGCGTCCGGCCGCCCGAATCGATACGTAGTCGTCCTGCGCTTCTACATAGTCGATTTGCTCGACCGGGATCACATGCACATGGGACCGATCCCGTATGAGAAGCCGATCCATCGCTGAGCCATCGCGATGGGTCTCGAGCAATTCTCGCGCGGGAATTGGCTGCTGGCGGCTGATGCGTGACCGTGCCAGTTGCAGCGATTCGGCGAAGCGCTCGGGCCCAAATGGCTTGAGCAGATAGTCCACCGCGTGCACCTCGAAAGCGCGCAGTGCATAGTCGTCGTAGGCCGTGGTGAACACGACGCCTGCAGCATCGCGACCAATCAAATCCAGTACCTCGAAGCCGTCCAATTTCGGCATCTGAATATCCAAAAACAAAAGATCCGGCCGCAATTCGTTCGCCGCCTTCACCGCTTCGAGGCCATTGGTGCATTCGGCTACCACCGTCACGTCGGCATGCAGCTCCAAATATTCCCGGATGAGGGCACGTGCAGGTGCTTCGTCGTCGACTATGACGACGGTTAATAGCTTAGGCGGTGGCATTTGCGGGCATCCCCTCCGGGGCTTCAAATGGCAAACTGAGCTTCGCGGTAAACTCGCCCCGCTCCTCGAGGGTCTCTAGCTGGCCTGCAAGGCCAAACTGCGATTGAAGCCGCTGGCGCACCAAAGAAAGACCCAAACCGGCGCGTTTGTTGCGCGGACGATCCGGATCGCAAGGATTGCTCACCGACACCACCAGCATCGAATGCTCTCTTAGCGCCCTAATCGTGACCGTACCGCCCTCGAGCAAGTGGGCGATGCCGTGCAGGACCGCGTTTTCGGCCAGCGGCTGAAGGATCAGCGCGGGCACCTTGGCGCTTAAGGCGTGCGGGCTGGTGTCCTTGCACACATTGAGTCTGGCGCCGAGTCGTACCTGCTCGATGGAGAGGTATCGCTCCACGATATTTAGCTCCTCTTGCAACGAGATTCTCTGCGCCGCCCCGAGCCGCAGGGTGTCACGCAGAAATTCCGCGAGCTGCAGACACATTTTGCGCGCACCAGACGGATCGCGGCCGGTTAGCGAACTGATCGAGTTCAAGCTATTGAAGAGAAAGTGCGGATCCAGCTGCGCACGCAATGCCTTGAGTTCGGCTTCGCGCGCCAGCAGGCCGGCCTCCAGCGAGCGTCGCTCGGCATTCTGCGATGCATTGGACGCGATCAAAACGTAATGAAACGCAATCGCAAGCCAAAACAGCAGTGCCCCCACGACAAAAAGCAGCCAGGGTTGCGCCAAATACACCTCTGGCTGCAAGCCGATGTTGAGCGACTCCAGCAACTGAGCCCAACCGAAGGCAAGAGCCACGCATAGACCACCCACCGTCGCGGCCGCACTGACAAAGGCCGGCACAGCCCGCCATGTCCGCTCTTCCCTGCTTATCGGAAAGGCGCGGCACAGGTAAAAGGCGGACAGCCCAATGAAAGCATAGATCAGCATCAGCGGCAAAAAGAAGACCGCTGCCGTAACCCAGGCGCCTTGGCGACCCAAACCGATGATCAACACAACGCCGATGGGAAGACAGCCCAATAAATATAGTCCAAGCTGTTTCGCATCTGCGAGGATGGGATGCATTCAATTACTAATTTCGACGCCGCCCATGATCACCGTGCCACGCACCAACAAATGCTGCGCCGGATTGGAGGGCACGGAGTGCGACTTATCATGCACGCCGCCCATTAAGGGCACGACTTCCTGCGAGACGGTCCAGTGCGGCGGAACGAAAATGCTCACGCCGCCCATGAGGACGAATACATCGACCACTGCGAGCTCGCCGGGACTCATCAACGCATCGCGCAAGTCGAGTTCACATCCACCCATGAATGCTGTCGTCTCTGCGCCGCGGAAAACGGACCTGCCCCAACGGCGTTTGCTGCTGCCAAGGAGCGAAAATAACGACGCATGCACCGGTTCACTGGAACCCACGGGTGGGGCATCGAAGCCGCTCGGGCCCTGGCCCGTCGGAGCGGTGCCGGAGGGGGAGCCCGCGCCAGGCGGGGCCGGCGGCAAAGCGCCGGAGCGGCTACCAGAATTGCGCATCATGATTCTGGCGCCCACTAAGACCAACACGAGAGGCACGATGAATTCCCAAAGGTCGAGGCTCACCCAGCCCAGGGTGTTGAGCAATAGCCAGCCGCCGATGACGATGAGCAGCAGAGCGCGCAGCGCACTGTGCTTCTCCGTGCGCTGAAGCATAACCAGGCCGATGATGATGAGCGCGGCCGGCCAAAAGCGCAGCAGATGATGGGCCTCGAGGAGGCCGAGCTGTTCGAGAGCCAGCACCACCCCCATCAGGACAAGACAAGCGCCGATGACGAATTTCGGCGTGAGGCTGCGATTATCGGGTGGCACGGTGATCCTCATCTAAGTGTCCGCTGCAATCGCGTAACACGCGAATAATACTAATCAAACCCAATCCAGCCAGCAGCACCGGAAGGCTGATCTGGATATAGGCCCAACTCGTCATCGTATTGGCAAGCAACCAGTTCCCCGCCAGCAGCAGACCCCAGCCTTGCTGATGACGCTCCCTCACCGTCGCAACCATCTGCGCGAAGGCTAGCACAATGACGAACAGAGGCCAGCTCTGCGCAAGAGCGACGGTATGCGAGAGGTCCCCGGACTGCCGCAGTAGCAGTACGCCCGCGGTAACCAGGGCAACCCCGATCAGCAGGCCGGCTGTGAAGGGATCGCTAGATCGCGTGCTCATCTCAGGGCGCTCCATTCGTTGTTCCATGGATTGAATGGTGCGCCAAGAGCGCCCAAGCATCACCCGATTTTCGGCGAAATGCCGCCAATCATCGGTGAACGACCGCAGTCCCCTGCAAACCTGCGCGTGGATGGAGCAGCTCCAGCATCAAGGGCATTGGCCAATTATCAGCGCCAGCCCTACACTTGACCCACGCCCACGAGAATGACCGCGCGCAAATGCGGCGACGGGGCGGAAAGTCACCCTTCAATTCACAAAACGACGTCGGAAATTCTACTATGGAACAAGCACAACTTATTCAGGCAGCCGCCAGTATTGCAGGCGGAATGGCAGCGGCCCACTACGACAAGTTTGCCGGGCTCGTCGCCTCCCGAATCACGGAAATAGCAGAGACCGCCGTGAAGATCGCCAAGGCCATCGAAATTGAAGCGCGCAAGACAGGCTAGCGGTTTTGGGTGCGCACCGGTGCTTCGCCAAGCTCACTGTTTAGCCTTTCCGTTCGTCGGTCCAGATTCTTTCAGCAGAGAATCCACGAGCGTTCGCAAAGAATTCGCATCTTCCAAGCTCGGATTAGGGCCGCCTCCTGTGGCGGCACGAATTGTGCCCATGCGATCGATCACGACTATTTGAGGGATGCTCAGCAGATCGTTTCCGCTCCGGCCGAGATACGTATCCACGCCCGCTCTTTGCGCATATCCCACGGGGTAGGTCAGCATCAGGGAATCCGCCATGGCAGTTACATATTGACCTCCGGTGAGAGCAGCATTGGGCGCATCAAAGGCAACGCCAACGGCTTGAAAACCGCGTGGGCCGAGTTCAGCCTGAAGCTTGTTCAGCATCTGCGCAACTCGCAGGCAGTGCTGCGACTTGACGAACAGGAATTCAAGCACGACGACCTTGCCCTTGAAGCTCGACAACAACGTGCTCTTGCCGCTGAGGTCGTTAATGCTGAAATCAGGAGAGACACGCGGCAAGGGTGCTGCCGCCGGAGAGAACTTCGAGGTTAAAAACACGAGTCCCAGCAACGCCGGTGTGAGCATTCGGAGTTTCAAGGCTTGGACCCCTCTTGATCTGCCATCAATTGATCCGCCATCAATTGACTTGCTGCCATTTATCGGCAATGCGCTGGATTTCCACGGCGGCGGCCGCAGCAGCGTCTTCCGGGCTGCTCTGCCCTTTGAGAACTCGCTGCACCATTTTGGGAATCAGAAAGCTGTTGAACACCTCCATAAACGCCGGCGTTGCAAATCCGGGAACGCCCAGATTCGGCGTCCAATGCAGCGCATCCTTGAGCAGCAGGTATTTATCGTGGGGGTTGGCCTGCGGATCCTTGCCAAGGTGCACGATCAAGTCGGGAACAGTTTTAGCATACGTCGGAAAGTTAAATCCCAAGCTCGCCGCGTAGCCCGTTCTGGAACTGTCGATGAGATCAGCCACAAATTGTTTGGCCTCATCCTGATTTTGGCCAAAGCTCCAAACGAGAGAACAATTGGTGATATGCGGAAGAGCGGTTACGCCCATGCCGCTGCGGCCGAGAAGTGGCGGCTGGATCCAAATCTTGCTGGCCGCCTCCGCGTCCTGCTCTTCCGCCGCGCGTAGCAGGCTGATGGCATTGATCGCACAGGAGGTCTTGCCTGCCAACATGGCCTGGACGCTGCCTCCGGGTTGCCAACTCAGCTGATCGGGCGTGCCGGTCTCCCGATAGAGTTGTTGCAGGTATTTTAAGGCGACTCCCGCGAACACATTTCGATTGAAAACCACCTCGTCGTTGCCAGTGAGTATCCACGCACGAAACGCGTAGAGCATGGTGTGGAGGGTGATATTGCCTTCCAGCGTGGGCGTAAAAGCCAGGCCGCAGGGGATATGGAATTCATCGCGCAACCGTTTGCCGCCGCCGTACAGACTGCCGTAATGCCCGGGACCCAAGGGCATCCCTACTTTCGCCCAGTAGTCCTGACGAAAGTGCAATGGTGAAGGCGCCCAGAAATCCGCAAAAGCGAAGTGCTGCTTGTTCTTAACATTGTACGTTGAGCGGTACGCAATCTGGGGAATCGCGCCGTACTTGCCGGCTACCCGCTGGTAGATCTCCGTATGATCAACCGCATGTTGATAGTACTGCGCAGGAGGCCACGGAAAAATGAATACATCGTGCCCCTTGCCGGCCTTGACCTCCGCCGAAGCCACGGCACTGATTTTCTCGACCGGGATATTCTCAACCGTGACTTGGGTGTCGTGCTGCTGACCCCATTCTCTAGCGATATTCTCGAACCAGGGATCGAATTGCGGCACAAAATGCGACCACTTGGCGATCTTCAGCGTTTTCTGAGTGGCGCCGGCACGGCCGGAAAAGAGGAAAAAGGGGCCGACAGCCGCCGTGCTCGCGGCCAGTTTATTGAAATCCCGGCGAGAGACTCGTGTTCCCTTTGCGTTCGGCATCTCGATAATCGCTTAGGACAATATTAACCCCGGAGGGCGCTTTTCGCGCCGTCCGGGGCTCGCTGAATTTCGCCTGCCTGGCGCTACTGCTGCTTGACCGCTTGCGCGGTTATTTGGCTTTGTTGACTCGACTCCAGTTGCGTGAAGAACACTCCAAAGATTTGCAAACTGAGAAAGTTCTCCAGCAGACCGATGTTCTGAACGGTGCCATTGCTGTTGTGTGCCTGGTCCAAGAACGCATCAGCTGAAATGGCCCCTGCGCGCGGATCTGGAATCGCGGGGCACACCAGCCAGATCGCGCCCCCGTCGGAGCCGTCGAATGCCAACTGACCCTCCGCCGCGCACCCATTGGCTTCCAATATATTGTCCAGCTCGTCGCCCGTCTTGACGATTGGCGTGCCGTCCGGGGTGAGGCCGTTCTGCTGACCCAACTTTTTCAAGATCGGGGTGCACGTCTTGCCCAACGGGCTCGTATGATCTGCCGGATCGACCGTGTACCAAAAGAAGGAGTTGATCCACATCCCCAGCAGGTCGTCGCAGAAATAGCCGAAAGGGCTGTCGCTCTGCGGTGGCGCCGAGCCGGTTCCGTTAGGAGGCGTACACACCGCGGGATTGTTGCTGATGCAGTTATTGTCGCTGCCGTCGATCGCATTGCGATTGGTCGCGAATCGCCAGTCTTGCCTGAGGGCGGGGGTAAATACCGCGTTCACAGTGCTCAGATCGAAGCAAGGTTGAGCGGGCGCCAGCGGACTGACCATATCAGCCTGGCAGGGATTGAGTGCGATCTGGCCGTTGGCCAAGCGTTGTTTTGGCGCCGGGTAGGCCTCAAAGTTGCTGACCAGGTTTTGCATGGTGATGCTGCGCGGATTCGCACTGTTGACAATGGAAATCGTTTCACCCGGATTTTGCTGATCACCGTCCAAGCCACCGTTGATCGCGCCGACGTTGCGCGAGTACGTGGTCTCAAAGGCATTAATCCCGGAAGGTATGAGATTTTGATTGGTCACGAAGCCCAGAATGGTAATGAATTCGGTGGGCGAGCCGCTTTGATCATCCGGAAACCCGCCGGTAATTGCCAGAATGCGGAAGTTTCTGCGATCCGGATCTCGCTGACTGCAGGTACTGTCCGCCACCCAGTTGACCTGGTTCCCGGTCGCCGGCGGACCGGTCAGTCTCGCGCTGCCGAAACGACCCACCACTTGGGTCGGGTCGAGCCCGTTGTCCATGTAAAACTGATCTTTGTAGTCGCACGGTGGCGGGTTGAACGACGCCGCACCGGAGACCGCAGTGGTCGTTTGGGAGTTTGCCAGATTGGGAGCTGCCAAGAACGCGACTCCCATCATCGCCATGACCGCAAAAACAACCATCGAAGTTCGTTCGCGTATGGTCTTCATTGCTTGATTCCTTTCTCCAGTAGCCAATTCCCAATACCTGGTGGACTTGCCTCTAGGACTTCTGAACTCTGTCGACCTGCGGGTGGATCATCCACTGCAGCGTTTCTGCGATCCAGTCTGCGTGAGCCATACCAGGACAAGCCGACCACAACATCAGCGGTTCATTGCCGTAACGGATGTTGCCGATGTGCTGCGTCTTGTCCGCGTCGATGGCCGGATCCGGATACTTAAATCCGATCGCCGCGCGAAGTGTCTCGATGTCTTCCGGCTTGCCGGTCAAAAATGTCCAGCCCGGCAGAGCACCCAGCATTTTGCGATGCTCGCGCAGGTCATCGACGCTGTCCTCCGTCGGTTTCAGTGTGAAGGAGTACATGTACAAATCGCGGCCTACCTGCTTGCCCAGCAGCCGCTGGACCTTTGCAAGGTTGGCCATGACGAGAGGGCAAATCTCGTCGCAGTTCGCATAAAAGAAATTCATGCTGACGTTCTTGTTCTTGACCAAGTCATCGTAAAACAGGACCCGTTTTCCCTCATGGGTGATCAGCGGCAAATTCGGAAGGTGCTGTTCCTGGATGCGCGCGCGCGCCCTGCCCGCGATGGTTTTTGGGGCGCCAGGAGCGGCAGCGGCGGCGGATGTCTCGCCGTACGCCGTCCGGGCCAGACCTCCCACACCTCCAACGGCCAAGGGAGCCATTCCCAGCATCCCCAACATCTCTCTTCTTGATAGTGCATTCATTGCCCGATCTCCTTATGGCACGTTGATATCGTCGCCCTCAGCCACCACATGCCAGAGCGCCATCATGGCGTGATCTTCGTGCACCACGTTGTGACAGTGCATCGGGTACTTGCCGACCCAATCGCGGAAGCGGAAGAAGAGCTGTGCTCGTTCGTTCGGATGCAACTGCGTCACATCCTTGCGTCCCATATCGGTGGCGACGGTGGGCGGCACGCGGTTGCGCGTGAGGATCTGATGCTCCTCTAAGTGGATGTGTACCGGATGTGTCCAATCGCCCGTCAAGTTTGTGAGCAGCCATTGCTCCACACTGTTTTGCTGGACCGCGAAGCGGAACGTGTTGCAGTCCATGAATTGGCCGTTGATGGACCACTGACCATTCAGTCGATCGAACTTGAAGGTGCGCACAATCCGTGGCTCGGCAGCAGTGCTCGGCAGTTGGTAAAAGCTCGGTTTGCTGGCCGGATTCACACTGTTATCGGCAACCTGCGGACCGGTCACCCGGAACTGCAGTACCAAATTGCCCGCACCCGCTGCTTTAATCGCCGGCTGGTTGTTGTTGAGCACCAGGCTGCATTCCGTGGTCGTGCTGTTCTGCGGAGCGACTTGGCTATCAACCGCAGCGGGCCCCTGACCGTTCAGTTGGTTGAGCCGATTTTCCAAATAGAGCGTGGTCCCGGGGGTAAATTTGCTGAAGTCGATGATGATATCGACGCGCTCCGCAGGACCAATGCGAACGCTGGTCACCTGCACCGGCGCCGGTATGAGGTTGCCGTCAGTGGCGATCAGCCAGAACGGATTGGTATTGGGGCTTCCCGCGGCAACACCCCCCGTGAGAAAGAATTCATAGAAGCGCGACGGTCCAGTGTCCAACAAGCGGAAGCGGTAACGCCGGGGCGAGACCTCGAAGAATGGCTGGATCTGACCATTCACCAAGAATTTATCGCCCAGAATGCCATCCAAGTTGAACAGGTCGAATACAAGGTCGCCGCTGTGCGGGTCATAAGTTCTGTCGGCAAACAACAACGGAATGTCGAACTCCGGAAAGCTGGGCAGCCGGAATCCGGTTTCTTCGTTGCCGGTGTCAAATTGATTGAACAGGCAGTAGAACCCGGCGAGGCCCTTGTAGGTGTTCTGTGACGTGAAATCGACGCGATGATCGTGATACCAAAGCGTGCTCAACGACTCATTGATGTCACCATTGGGCTCGTTGGTCGAATTGAATCCTGCCAACACATTGGGATAGTACTGATCGCAGAAACGCCCGGACGTATAGAAGTCGCACGGGTTGCCGTCGCTCTCCGAAGGGTTATGCGCGTTGTGAAGGTGCGTGCTCACCGAGGCCATGCCAAATCCGGTGTTGTTCACCTCGGTAATCGAGGGCAGCGAGTTGATGTTTCGCGTGATCTGCGGCTTACCGTAGAACGCCTGGTACGTAGGCCCGGGGCTGCGCGGCCCGGTGCCGTCGTCAAATCCCCAAATGGTCTGCGGTGGCAGATCGGGGTGCTGGCTCGTAGTGAACTGCCTTTGATTGAACTGATACAACGTTTGGGGAACAACCGGGAATCGGCTCATGCTAATGCCCGGTGCTTGAAACGCTGCGGCGCGGACTTCTCCGGCTCCGGTGTTCGGGTTCAGTGTCGGCGTCGGCGTCAGCGATGGAACCTGGCGCGCGGTGGGCATGACGGTGAGCGGCACGATGAACGGTCGGGTCGGCGGGCTCATCGTCTGATTCCCGGGAACACAGTTCTGGTTCGTTCCGGGACTTAGATTCTGGCCCCCGCCGCTCGGCGGATTATTCGTCGTTACCGGCGGAACCGCTGTCGACTGCGCAAGGGCGCGAGAACTCAGCCCATGTTTGGCGATCAGGAGTCCGCCGGCTGTCAACAGTCCCATCTTGAACATTTCGCGCCGGCTGGTTACGCCGGCGGCGATTAGTTCTCGGCGGTTCTTGGCCGCAGCACACATTTGTTTGAAGCGTCTCTTTGAGACCTTCTCGCCGAACACATTGTAGTACATGGATTCGCCTCCCTTCGATTTGGCGGTAGCTAAACTTTCGCGGTTTCCATCTCCATAAATTAAATTGCGCGGTCGGAGCGTATGCGTGCGGGTGTGCCCTACTGCGCGAGGATTTTGATTAGCGTGCGACGCTACGCGCGCAATCGTTGAATTGCACCCTTAAATGATTAGCTATTCACACTCATAATTAGCAATTCGCGCTTTGTAATTTTTTTTCGAGGCGGCGTCTGAACTTACGGTGTGCGTCATCGCCACGAACTTCAGTCGCCGTCGCGCTTGTCTGCGTCGGTATCCGCGCGTTCGCGAAAGTGCGTGGGTGTCAGGACGTATTTTCGCTCAAAGGCACGAATGAAACTCGAGACATGCTCGTATCCCACGGCGCGCGCGATCTCCTTGACGCTCAGATAACTATTGGCCAGCAGATAAGCTGCTTTCTGTAACCGAAATGTTATTAACCACTCGCCCATGCGCAATCCGGTTTCGTGCTTGAATAACCGTTGCAAGTGGGATGGGCTAAGGTGAAGTTGCGTGGCGAGATGGCCGATGCTGTAAGGGGCGCCGGACTCGATCAGCCTCGAAACGCGCCGCTCTACTACTGATTGCGCCGTCGCATCGGCCCGCGGCGCTAAAATGACGCCGCTGCGAACCTTCTTCGACATGCTGGACGACTCCCCATGGCACCGACTGGTGGATGCATCGTCCACAGTGCGGCTTTCCCTACTAAAGCGACACTCTAATCCCAAACGCCTCATCCACAGCGCGGATTTTTTCTCATCTTACAGTTGCGTTACTCAGTCCTACAGTGCCTAACGCAGTCCTACAGAAAATGGGCTGGGGCAGATTCGGGGAGCGGTAAATCGCGCGTTGGCGCTGCCGATCAGGCTGCCTGCC